>Ga0255338_1004847_pt1 | contig 13193 bp, 13 predicted proteins | sample MeOH1_35cm_T4_19_FD_203715 | JGI IMG/M metagenome (GOLD analysis project Ga0255338, IMG submission 203715) | Sandy soil microbial communities from University of British Columbia, Vancouver, Canada - MeOH1_35cm_T4_195 | ecosystem: Engineered > Artificial ecosystem > Sand microcosm > Unclassified ...
ATCGTGTGTCCATAATTTAATAAAGGAAAAATGATGACTAATCCAGAAGTTCGTCCGCCATTGCCGCCATTTACACGCGAGACAGCTATCCAGAAAGTACGCCTGGCGGAAGATGGCTGGAATAGCCGTGACCCGCAACGTGTTTCACTGGTATACACGCAGGATAGCCAGTGGCGCAATCGTGCAGAGTTTCCGCGCGGCAGGCAGCAAATCGTTGAGTTCCTGACACGGAAATGGGCAAAAGAACTGGATTATCGGTTGATCAAGGAGTTGTGGGCGTTTGATCATAATCGTATCGCGGTACGCTTTGCTTACGAATGGCATGATGATTCAGGGCATTGGTACCGTTCTTACGGCAATGAAAACTGGCAATTTGATGTCAATGGCTTGATGGAGCTGCGTTATGCCAGTATCAATGATTTGCCGATTAAAGCGACAGACCGCAAATTCTTTTGGCCATTAGGCCGTAGACCGGATGACTACGCGGGTTTGAGCGAGTTAGGGTTGTAGTCAAATCTGGTTGGTATTTAGATTGATTTTTGGCATCTGCTTTCGGCTATTCCTTTGCGTGTGTGAATCCCGCGAGTTCGCGATTGCTTTGACATCGATATTGTGGCCCCATGAATTTTGGTGAGGGTGATCAGAGTGACTCTGCAAATGCTTTGAGCTTTCCTAACGCTACATCCCACTCCCTGCCAATCACCTCTAAAGTCCGCTTCGCTTCCTCTATCTGCACCGGATCCAGTTGCCAGAGCCGCTCCCGTCCATGCTTCACGTCGCGCACCACACCCGCATCCGCCAGCACCTGGAGGTGCTTGGTCACGCCCTGCCGGCTGATATCGGTGTTCGCCGTCAGTTGAGCGATAGAGAACGCGCCGCCTGCACAGAGTACCGCTACGAGTTTCAGGCGCGTGGGGTCGCCCAGTGCAGCGAAGACACCTGCGAGCGCCTCGCTGGAATGGACGATTGCGGGCAGGCCGGCATCTCGCTGGCCTGCGTCCTTCACCCTGTCGCTACGCACTGGCATGCTGTGCGATGTTGCCCAGTTGTACTTCCCAGCCGTGGCTGTTCATGCGGAATGCTTCCAAGCGGCGGTGTGGCGGAACATTGTCAAAACCTGATTCCACTACCGTCAGCAGCGTACCATTGCCGGGAGCATCTTTCAGCATGAAGGTCACGAGCGTCGGCTGTTCTGTCGAGTAGTCCACGTTCGGCTCGATGGCATAAGGATGCCAGCGGTACGAGAAAAGTTCCTGCGGTTCGATGCGTTCTATGACCACGTCGAACCATGCGTGCTCGTGACCGCAAATAGTGATCTGCCCGCGTGCGCGTTGCCCTGGTGTAAAAGTCTGCCCCTGCAGGTTCGCGCCGAACCAGGTGCCGAATTCTTCAGCATTTGATAGGGCGCGCCATACACGTTCGCGCGGTGCATTGATGACTATGCTGCGCTCGATACGGTTTGTGTCTGATGTGTTATTCATGTTCTGTTTGCTCCTTATTTATGATTTCGCTTCGCAGTTGCTGCCATGTTCGTAGGGAGTTCCGTGGCCGGTCTCGACAAATTGTTGCAGGCTGTTCAGGAAATACCGCCAGCCGTCGCTGCACAGGTCGTAACACTCAAAGGCGGGTACGAGGCCGAGATGCTCGAAGACCAAGCGCGTGTGTCCATTCCCGTCTGGCGTCAGGCGGAATACGATTTGAGTACTTACCCATTCGTCCTTGTGCGTAAGGTGGTTCACATCAATGTGCGCACCCGTGCAGAGCCATCGCACTTCGCGGTTCGGCTCCAGCCGTTCAATGCGCATTTCCTTATGGGTGCGTCCGAAGCGGAAGTGAATCGTGCCGCCTACCTCGGCCGTGATGTCACAATCCTGCGTCCACCAGCCACGCAAGCCTCTAGGTGTAGTGAGTGCGGCATAAACCATGGCGGGGTTTGCCTTGATTATGAAGCTTTGCTTATAGTGGTTCATATGATACTCCTTTAAGCAACTAAAAGGTTGCATTTGAAAGTATGGGCCTGTTTGACAAATAATGCAACTATTTAGTTGCATTATATTTTTAATCCTGAAGTGTGAGGTGATTTAGTTCTTCAGCATATGCGTTATGTATCGTTCCGGCAGTAAGAGATATCAGCCCGTAACGGACAGCTTGAATAACTTTTGTCAGGCTTATTTGAAATAAGCTTTAGTGACGTATTGTGACAGCATTCGCTCAGTATTGAAGAATGATGCGTTAAGCGCGATAGAATGGCGAATTATTTCTGTATAACGATCCAGTTCGTTGTAGAACATCGGCAATATGATCATCTCCAGTTTTTCGTATAGTGCGTGAGCATCTTCGGCTCGGTTATCCTGGCCTTCCATGCTGGTATTTCTGTGCCCTCCGATTGCCCATCCAGTCACGCCCTCAATGCAGCCTTCACCCCACCACCCATCCAGTATGCTTAAAGATGGGACGCCATTGACTGCAGCCTTCATGCCGCTGGTGCCTGATGCTTCGAGAGGGGGCTGCGGTGTGTTAAGCCAAAGGTCTACGCCAGAGGTAATCAGTTTCGCCAGATTTATGTCGTAATTCTCAAGATAGACTATTTTAATTTTTCCTTTAAGCGTGTTCTTGATGTGGTGGATGCGTTGTATGACTTCTTTTCCCGGCTTATCCTGGGGGTGAGCCTTACCTGCATAGACGAGTTGGATCGGGCCAACATTTTTTGCTATTTCGATCAGTCTCGCTGTATCCCAGAACAGTAGTTCTGCACGTTTGTAAACAGCTGCTCGTCTGGCGAAACCAATCGTGAATACATCAGGTTCAAATCCAATATTGATCGTCTTGTTAATATGCTCAATGAGATTCTTTTTTGCCTGGTTGTGTGCTGTCAAAATATGCCGTTTAGGGATGTTGAGCGCGTAACGCAGGCTCGAGTTATCCTCGCGCCAGCCCGGAATATACTCATCAAACATCTTGGCGACGGGAGGTGATGCCCAAGTGGCTGCATGCACGCCGTTTGTGATTGAATGGATGTCGTACTTGGCAAACATCTGCCGTGATACTTGCCCATGGATTTTCGCTACCCCGTTAATGTAGTGACTGTTGTCGAGTGCTAGGTACGTCATGTTCAGTTCGTGATTGGGGAAAAATTCCTGCTCACGATCAACAAATACTTCTTTATAGCCGGTTATCACTTTATGCACTAGATCCAGGGGGAATTTGTCTTGACCGGCAGGTACTGGTGTGTGGGTCGTGAAAATGCACATAGGCTTGACCAGATGCACTATCTCGGGTGTGATATTGTGCGGTGTTTGATCATAGGTCATATCCCAGACTTGCTTGGACAGTTCATATGCAAGTTCTAGAGTCAGCAGCGCAGCATGCCCTTCGTTCATGTGAAAACGCCTGATTTCGCTGTAGCCTAGCGCACGCAGCATTCGTACTCCGCCAATCCCTAGAACCGACTCTTGGCAAAGCCGATAATGCAAATCGCCGCCATAGAGATAGTCTGTGATGGTCCGGTCTGGCGCAGTGTTCTGTTCGAGATCTGTATCCAAAAAATAAACCGGCACAGTATGCCCACCAACACCTTTTACTTCGTACTTCCACGCTCTTACCATGACTTGCCGGCCTTCGATTTCAATAGAACACTGAGGCTTCATTTCCTGCAGTTGCTCTGCTACCGGCCATGTAACATATTCTTCGCTCTGCCAACCTGAATCATCGAGATGCTGGCGGAAATAGCCCTTGCGATAGAGTAAGGTTACGACAACCATGGGGATGCCCTGATCGGCGGCGGAGCGCACGGTGTCTCCAGCCAAGATGCCCAGGCCGCCTGAATAGGTTGGTATGGATTCATCCAACCCGATCTCCATGGTGAAATACCCGATGTATTCTCTTCCATCCATGATTTATCAGTGAGAAGATGTTTATTGAACCGAAAGCCGCTTTGCAATTTTGGCTACGTGCTGACCCTGAAAGAGGGCAATATCGAGTTCGTTTTTACTCGGCATGCGCTTGCCATCTACACCAGCAAGGGTTGAAGAACCATATGGCGAGCCGCCGGATATTTCCGACATTACCGTGAGCCCTTTGCAGGAATATGGTACGCCGACTATTACCATACCATGGTGCAGCAAAGTCGAGTGGAAAGAGGTAATCGTTGTTTCTTGCCCGCCGTGCTGGGTACTGGTGCTGGTGAATACGCTGCCGACCTTACCAATCAAGGCACCGTCCATCCACAATTTGCCTGTCTGATCGAGAAAATTGCGCATTTGGGTGGCCATATTGCCGAACCGGGTTGGCGTGCCAAAAATGATTGCATCGTAGTTTGTTAATTCATCGGGGGTTGCGATGGAAGCTTTCTGATCCAACTTTACGCCCAAAGCACGCGCCCGATCTTCTGGGATTATTTCCGGCACACGCTTAATCACGGCTTCTACACCGTCTTCCAGACGCGCACCATCGGCTATGGCTTCCGCCATCCTTTCAATATGCCCATACATGCTGTAATACAAGACGAGTACTTTTGCCATGACAGCCTCCTATAGTTTAAGAACTAACGGCATCAAAAAGCTGGCTCATCCAACATTTCAGCAGAAATGATGAAGTGTCAGAGTCTAATACTACACTCGTGCATAAAAAATCACCAACTGCTTTTTCGGGCCATTTTCAGGATTTTAGGGATAATTTTATAGCACTAATCGATATTATTTTAAGCCTTGAGCAATACGATCACAGCGCCACTGCCGCCATCGTTTTTACGTGCCTGCGCATAGGCAATGACTTCATCGCGCTGAATCAGCCAGCCACGTAATTTGTGTTTAAGCACAGGCTCTCGGTTGCGTGAACCTAAACCCTTGCCATGAACGATGCGCACGCAGCGTAGTCCGCGCTTTTTACAGTCATTCAGGAAAGTGGCTACATAAAGCCGCGCTTCGTCAGAAATCAGGCCATGCAGATCAATCGCGGCTTGCACTACCCAATGTCCGCGACGTAATTTGCTTAATATATCCGGTGAATGCCCATCACGCAGGTAGAGCAATTCTTCGCCGGTTTCCAGTTCATGCGCAGGAATGTAATGGTCAGATAATGAATCAGCCAAAGCCTGCTGCTCATCCTGAATAAATTGTTTGGGGATAGGTTTAGGTTTTTTGGGTGGGTGGTGTAACCGCGCGTTTTTTACTTCATTCGGTAGAGGGCGTGCATCTTTTACTGCCTGCTGAAACAAATCTTCTACTTCGGCAGGTTCTATGCTTTTAGCTGCCGGTATGGCAGGCTCTGCCTTGATTTGCGGTTTGACTTGCTTGATCTGTTCGCGCAGCGTTTTCATCACATCTTGTCTTTATGCTGTTCCAGGCGCTAAGCATCCGGAACAGCAGGTTTTGATATTTATTTCAAATGATCTAAATAGCGCTCTGCATCCAGCGCGGCCATGCAGCCGGTGCCTGCACTGGTAACGGCTTGGCGGTAGATATGGTCTTGCACATCACCGGCAGCAAAAACGCCCGGTACACTGGTTGCGGTTGCATTACCGCCGCGACCCATTTGCGTGACGATATAACCGCCTTCCATTTCCAATTGACCTTCAAAAATGTCGGTATTGGGTTTGTGGCCAATTGCAATAAACACACCCTGCAATTTGATGTCTTTGGTGCTGTTGTCATTCACGTTTTTAATACGCATGCCAGTCACGCCAGTGTTATCACCTAATACTTCGTCCAGGGTAGAGAAAGTTTCTAGTACGATTTTGCCTTCTGCGACGCGTGCCATCAGTTTATCCACCAAAATGGCTTCTGCCTTGAATTTGTCGCGGCGGTGCACCAGTGTTACTTTGCTGGCGATATTTGCCAGATACAAGGCTTCTTCAACAGCAGTGTTGCCGCCGCCAATGACGGCAACTTCCTGATTGCGATAGAAAAATCCATCGCAGGTTGCACAGGCAGAAACGCCTTTACCGGAGAATTTCTCTTCGGATGGCAAGCCTAAGTATTTGGCAGATGCGCCAGTGGCAATAATCAATGCATCGCAGGTGTATTCACCGCTGTCACCTACTAACCGAATCGGTTTTTCAGCCAAATGTGTGGTGTGAATATGGTCAAAAATCATTTCGGTATTGAAGCGTTCCGCATGCTTCTGGAATCGCGCCATCAAGTCCGGGCCTTGTACACCATCGGCATCGGCTGGCCAGTTATCCACTTCGGTGGTGGTCATGAGCTGGCCACCCTGTGCGATGCCGGTAATTAAAACCGGTTTAAGGTTTGCGCGTGCCGCATAAACGGCGGCTGAATATCCTGCGGGGCCAGAGCCTAAAATAAGTAACTTGGCGTGACGTGTTGCCATAATAAATTGCTTTCTAAATTAACGTTGATACTAAGAATCTGGGTTTTGTTCATTTGCTTTTCAAGTAGGCTGCGCAGCATCCACGCTGTTTTTTGGCTTCGGCCGTGTCATGAATGGCACTTAATATCGCTTCGCGAGTTAGCCTGCACCGAAAAACTACCTACTATTTATTTCTCGAGTAAGCTGCGTAACATCCATGCAGTTTTTTCATGCAGTTGCAAGCGCTGTGTAAGCAGGTCCGCAGTAGCTTCATCAGAGGCTGTATCCGCACTGGGGAATACACTGCGCGCAGTACGGCAAACTGCCTCATGCCCGGCTACCAGTTCGGCAATCATGTCCTGTGCTTTGGGTACAGAGTCGCTTTCCTTGATTGATGTCAATTTTGCAAAATCACGGTAAGTGCCGGGGGCATAAACATCCAAGGCGCGTATGCGTTCGGCAATTAAATCTACTGCAAGTGCAAGTTCGTTATATTGCGTTTCAAACATCAAATGCAGGGTGCTGAACATTGGCCCGGTAACGTTCCAATGAAAGTAATGCGTTTTGAGATAAAGCGTATAAGTGTCTGCCAAAAGATGAGACAAGCCCAGCGCGATGCTTTTTCTATCCTGTTCTTTTATGCCAATATCCATAATGACGCTCCATCAGATTACGGTTGAATTAGTATGATATTCTAATCTCTACGCAGGGACTTTGATACTGCTATAATTAAATCTGGCACTAAATACGTTAAGGTTTTTACTATCTTGTTTTTCAAAAAATCCAAATCAGTTAATGCGCGGCGCGAGGCTGAAGTCAGCAAATCAAACGCTCTTGCTACTACCCTCATCAAAGAAGCTTGGTGGCTAGGTTTAGTGCTCGTTGGTCTTTATATTACCGTCATTCTTTTTACTTACCATCCTGAAGATTCGTCATGGTCACATATGGCGCCTGATAATGCTGTTATCCATAATAGCGGCGGCAGCGTAGGTGCATGGGTATCTGATTTATTGCTGTATGTGTTTGGTTTTTCAGCATGGTGGTGGGCGATACTGGCTTTTTACGCAATGTGGTTTGTGTATTTGGAGCTAGAAGTTGTCAATCAAAGCGAGAAACCATTTTTACTGTTTAATTTCATCGGGTTTGCTTTGCTGCTAATAGCATCAAGCACGCTGGAAGCCGGACATATCATTAGTTTGCCAACAGATTTACCCTTAGCCCCTGGCGGCATGTTGGGCGCTACGGTGGATGCAGGGCTGCGTAGTTTATTCGGTTATACCGGGTCCAGCATGGTGCTGCTGGTGATGTTTGTCGTAGGTTTTAGCCTGTTCACCGGCTGGTCCTGGATCATGATTACCGAGAAGTTTGGCGCTGGTCTGCTTACAAGCTATGAATTCATCAAGCTGAAATGGCACGATTGGCAAGACAGAAAAGCAGGTGAGGCGGTCAAGTTGGAGCGCACGGAATATGTCCAGAGTGAGCGCAAGCGTGTGGTTGACCGTGAGCCGGTGCAAATTGAGGCGCCTGTGCTGGAAATTGTACAAAGTGCGCGCGTGCAAAAAGAAAAACAAGCACCTTTGTTTGAAACACATCCGGATACCCCATTGCCACCGATACATCTGCTTGACGAACCTACCGGCAATGTAGAACTGCCTTCCGCAGAAACACTGGATTTCACTTCCCGTTTGATTGAACGTAAATTGATGGATTTCGGCATTGAGGTCAAGGTGCTGACTGCATTACCCGGCCCTGTCATTACGCGTTATGAACTTGAACCGGCGGCAGGTGTAAAAGGCAGCCAAGTCACCAATCTGGTGAAAGATTTAGCCCGTGCGTTATCTGTAGTGAGCGTACGCGTAGTAGAGACTATTCCGGGTAAAACCTGCATGGGGCTGGAGATTCCAAATCCAAAACGTCAAATCGTGTATCTGTCTGAAATCATGGGTAGCCAGGCTTATGCCGATGTGCACTCGCCGATTGCGATTTCTTTAGGTAAGGATATTTCCGGTAAGCCGGCAGTGGCCGACCTTGCCAAAATGCCGCACGTATTGGTGGCAGGTACTACCGGTTCGGGTAAATCCGTGGCGATCAATGCTTTGATTTTAAGCTTGCTCTATAAATCGGATGCAAGCCAGGTGCGCATGATTTTAATTGACCCTAAAATGCTGGAGCTTTCAGTTTATGAGGGCATTCCACACTTGCTGGCACCGGTGGTGACCGATATGCGGCAAGCTGCCAATGCGTTGAACTGGTGCGTGGCAGAAATGGAGCGCCGCTATAAATTGATGTCCATGCTGGGTGTGCGTAACCTTGCGGGCTATAACCAGAAAATTAAAGATGCAGAGAAAGCTGGCGAGAAGATTCCGCATCCGTTCAGTTTAACGCCGGATGATCCGGAGCCATTGGATGAAATGCCATTGATTGTAGTGGTCATTGATGAACTGGCTGACCTGATGATGGTGGTTGGTAAAAAGGTGGAAGAATTGATTGCACGTTTGGCGCAAAAGGCGCGTGCATCTGGCATTCATCTGGTGCTGGCAACGCAGCGTCCATCGGTGGATGTGATTACCGGCCTGATCAAGGCGAATATTCCGACGCGTATCGCGTTTCAGGTTTCCAGCAAAATTGACTCGCGCACGATATTGGACCAAATGGGCGCTGAAGCGTTACTGGGTCAAGGTGATATGTTATACATGCCGCCCGGAACCGGCTATCCGACACGTATTCATGGCGCCTTCGTATCTGACCAGGAAGTGCATAAAGTCGTTAATTATCTGAAAGCACAAGGTGAACCGAATTACATCGAAGGCATTCTAACCAACGAAGCTGAAGAAGGCGGCGCTGATTTTGCTGGCGGCAGTGCCGGTGAAGGTGGCGCAGAGGTTGACCCGTTATACGATGAAGCGGTTGGCATCGTACTCAAAACCCGCCGTGCCAGCATTTCATCCGTGCAGCGCCAGTTGCGCATCGGCTATAACCGTGCCGCACGTTTGATTGAGGATATGGAGCGCGCCGGTTTGGTGTCGGCGATGCAGAGTAACGGTAACCGTGAAGTGTTGGCGCCGCACCACGAAGCTTAAGCAAACTATCAGAGCTAACTATCAGCCAAAGTTTCGCTGGAATAATTATTAGGAATTGAATGATACAAATTAAAAAAGTGATGCCGTGCCTGCTGCTTCCACTGCTACTGATAGCGCAAACAGTCAAGGCAGACGGCATGTCGAGTGTGAAGGTTTTTTACGAGCAAACCAAATCTGTTCGCGCTAATTTCCACCAGGTGGTTACGGATAAACAAGGCCGGAAAGTGCAGGAAGTGGATGGCGAAATGCAGCTCAAGCGGCCGAATAAATTCAGGTGGGATTACCACAAACCCTACGAACAGCAAATTATCAGCGATGGTAATCAGGTGTGGCTGTACGATACAGACTTAGCGCAAGTCACGGTGCGTGAATTAAGTAAGTCGATAGGCTCCAGCCCCGCAGCTTTGTTGGCGGGCGGTGAGGCTATTGATAAAAGTTTCAAGCTGGTTAACGCCTCTCGCAATGATAATTTAGATTGGGTAAGTGCTAACCCGAAAGACAAAGAGTCCGGGTTTGAGAAAATACTGATGGGGTTTAAGGATAATAAACTCCAGGAGATGTCTTTGATTGATAGTTTTGGCCACACCACTAAAATTACCTTTAGTCAGGTTGAGGTTAACCCGGCGCTTGAAGAAAAAACTTTCTTATTTAAGCCGCCAAAAGGGGTAGACGTGGTGGGTGAGTAAAGGGCGCTTATTTTGAACAGTCTGTTTACCCCCAATACACCACAGGCACCGCTCGCCGAGCGCTTACGCCCGAAAACTTTGGATGAAGTAGTAGGGCAGTCACACCTTCTCGGTAGCGGTAAGCCGCTGCGTCTGGCATTTCAATCCGGCAATCTGCCCTCCATGATTCTATGGGGGCCGCCCGGCGTTGGTAAAACCACGTTGGCAAGATTGATTGCCAATACCGCAGATGCCGACTTTATTCCAATTTCTGCGGTGCTTTCCGGCATTAAGGATATCCGCGAGGCAGTAGAGCGTGCAGAACTTACCTTGCAGCAGCATGGCCGCAAAACCATCCTGTTTGTGGATGAAGTGCATCGCTTTAATAAAGGCCAGCAGGATGCTTTTCTGCCCTTTGTAGAGAGCGGTTTGATTACCTTTATCGGCGCCACCACGGAAAACCCCTCATTTGAAGTGAATAGTGCGCTGCTGAGCCGTGCGCAGGTATTTGTGCTGAATGCACTTGCTGAGGCCGAGTTGTCCTTGCTGCTCGACCGCGCGCAGCAACTGGTTGCTGAAAACGTCACACTGACTGAAGAAGTACGCGAGCAAGTGCTGGCTTATGCCGATGGTGATGCACGTCGCTTGCTTAATTTTGCCGAAGGACTGTTTAATGCCGCGCAAGGTGCGGGTATTACCGAAATTGATGAAACCTTTTTGCAGACGACAATGGCGAGCAAGCTGCGCCGTTTTGATAAAGGCGGTGAAGCGTTTTACGACCAGATATCAGCGCTACATAAATCTGTACGCGGCTCTAACCCAGATGCTGCCTTGTACTGGTTTTTACGCATGATCGACGGCGGTGCAGACCCATTGTATCTGGGACGGCGTATTGTGCGCATGGCGGTAGAAGATATTGGTATCGCAGACCCGCGCGCGCAAACCATGGCATTGGAAGCCTGCCAGATTTACGAACGCTTAGGCTCGCCGGAGGGTGAACTGGCGTTGTCGAACGCAGTGATTTATCTGGCGGTTGCACCCAAGAGCAATGCGGCTTACATGGCCTATAATCAGGCAAAAGCATTCGTTGCGCAGGACAAATCGCGCTCGGTGCCTTTGCATTTGCGCAACGCACCTACCAAGCTCATGAAAGCGCTGGATTACGGTAAGGAATACCGTTATGCCCATAACGAGCCGGAGGCTTACGCGGCAGGTGAAAATTATTTCCCGGATGATTTGGCGCCACAGCAGTTTTATGTGCCCACACCGCGTGGGCTTGAGGGTAAAATAGCGGAAAAATTGGTGCATCTGCGCGCGCTGGATGCAAAAGCCAAAAACAAAAAGTAATTAGGAAAATCCATGTTAGACATTCAAGCATTACGAAATGATTTAGACGGCGTTGTCAGCCAGTTAAAAAAACGCGGCTTTGAGTTTGATTCAGCCAAATTTACTGCGCTGGAGCAAGAACGTAAAACCGTACAGACCCGCACACAAGACCTGCAGGCTAAGCGTAACAATGTTTCCAAGCAAATAGGCATGGCTAAGGCAAAAGGTGAAGATGTCTCTGCCATCATGGCCGAAGTTGCCGGCTTAGGCGACCAACTGAAAGCTGATGAGGCGCGTTTGGGCGAGCTGCAAGCCGAGCTGCAGAACCTGTTATTGAATGTCCCTAACCTGCCGCATGCCAGTGTGCCGCAGGGCAAATCAGAAGCTGATAATGTCGAAGTGCGCCGTGTGGGTGCGTCGCGTGTGTTCGATTTTGCAATAAAAGACCATGCCGATGTCGGTACGCCTTTAGGGTTGGATTTTGATACTGGCGCCAAGCTCTCAGGCGCACGGTTTACCTTTATGCGCGGCCAGATTGCAAAACTGCACCGCGCATTGGCGCAATTCATGCTGGATATACAGACCGATCATCATGGTTATACTGAGTGCTACACGCCTTATATGGTCAATGCCGAAACTTTAATAGGCACAGGGCAATTGCCAAAGTTTGAAGAGGACTTGTTCTCATTAAATCATAACGACAGCAAGTTGTACCTGATTCCGACTTCTGAAGTCACGCTGACCAACACCGTGCGCGATGAAATCGTGCCGCTAGAATCTTTGCCGATCAAGCTCACAGCACATACGCCTTGCTTCCGTTCCGAGGCCGGTTCTTACGGCAGAGATACCAAAGGTATGATACGCCAGCACCAGTTCGATAAAGTGGAAATGGTGCAGATCGTGCATCCGGAAAAAAGCTACGAAGCGCTGGAGCAAATGGTGGGGCATGCGGAAAACATCCTTAAGGCATTAGAATTACCTTATCGCGTGGTCTCGCTTTGCACTGGTGATATGGGGTTTGGCGCGGCTAAAACTTATGACCTTGAAGTATGGCTGCCCGCGCAAAACACTTACCGTGAAATATCGTCTGTTTCTAACTGTGAGGCATTCCAGGCAAGACGTTTGCAAGCACGCTTTAGAAATGAAAACGGCAAGCCAGAATTGGTGCACACTTTGAATGGCTCAGGCCTGGCAGTAGGGCGTACATTAGTCGCTGTGCTGGAGAACTATCAGCAGGCTGATGGCAGTGTGAAAATTCCACAGGTGCTAAGGGCGTATATGAATAATCTTGAATATATCAAAATTTGATTGTGTGTTCCTATTAAAAAGCTCAACTGTAATTATCTGAAAAAGTCAGTAAATTATTAAAATGGACTACCCACGGATCAACACGAACACTCAGCCTTAACTATTTTTCTCACTATGTTATCGATTTCACTCGAAATTGCGCAATCCGGCGACACTGGTGATCGCTATTTCCTTGCCATTGACTTCAATAAGACTGGCATTTTGTAACCTGAACATGACACGTGAGAGTGTTTCTGGCGTGATGTTGAGCATGGAAGCAATCGTAAGTTTATTCGCCGGTAGTTGTACACGCTCAGGATTAGGGGACTCTGTGCTGATTTGTAGTAAGTAGCCAATAAAACGTTGAGTGCTATTTTGCAATGAAATGGATTCAATATTGTTGACCAATTGACGATTACGCGCGGATAAACCAGCCAGCATACGCCTTACTACCGTAACATCATTGTCAAGAATATCGAAAATAGCATCTCTAGCAATCAATAATACTTTGGAGTCCAATGTAGCTTCT
>Ga0255338_1004848_pt1 | contig 13192 bp, 9 predicted proteins | sample MeOH1_35cm_T4_19_FD_203715 | JGI IMG/M metagenome (GOLD analysis project Ga0255338, IMG submission 203715) | Sandy soil microbial communities from University of British Columbia, Vancouver, Canada - MeOH1_35cm_T4_195 | ecosystem: Engineered > Artificial ecosystem > Sand microcosm > Unclassified ...
TCACATGCGCGCAGTTCCGCTGCGACCTGATTCATGATCGGCGACTTCGGGACGAGCAGCGTTCCGCCCGTGAGCACCGCTGTAAGCATCTGGTTGGCGCCATACACGCCGCTGATCGGCAGCAGCCCCGCAACGCGATCCTCTTCGGTCAGGCCGAGATACCCGGCCACCGTCTCAATCGCCGACCAGACGTTCCCGTGCGACGCGACTACGCCTTTCGGCAAGCCGGTTGACCCCGACGTGTACGTGATCTGCGCCGCATCCGCTGCGGCCTTCACAACCGGCGTAAACTCCGCGCACGCTCCGATCGCGCCGACGTCAATAACCACCGCCGCCGTTTCGATTTCGCGATGCAGGCGTGCCTGGATTGCGTGCGACGTCAGAAGGACCTTCGCGCCCGCGTGCGCGAGCGCATACTCGACCTGACGCGGCCGCAGCAGTTCGTTCAGAACAACGGTCAGTGCGCCCGATGCCAACACCCCAAAGTAGGACGCATACGCATCAATCCCGCGCTCCAGCAGCACAACAACCCGGTCGCCCGGCTGAACCCCTGCCGCCCGAAGCGCTGCCGCTACGCCGCCCGCCTTGGCCTGCAACTCCGCGTAGGTAACCGACCGCTCGCGTTCGATCACTGCCATCTTGCCCGGCAGCCGACTCGCCGTACGCCACAGCATCAACGCCGTATTGCGGGAAGGATCGGTTCCTGGGTTCGCCATGGATTCTCTACTCGGATCGTGACTGCTGAACGGGCACACACGCGTCCCCTTGGTGCGGCGGTGCACCTCCAGTGCCAGCCCGGGGCAGGCCGACGCGCAGCGGGCCCTGCCTGTTCACCTGTTGTACGCGCGCCACGGTTTTGGGCATCCGTGCGTTGCGGCACCACAACGGTCGCTCAGCGAAATGAGCCGGCATAACGCCGTTTCCGCCGAACCGGCCCAAGGGAAACCCGCCGTTTCGCCGAGGCTGGCGGACTGCCGTGGCTCGCTGGGTGTTGGAGGGAACTGATCCTGCAATTCCGCCAACTCCGGATGCTTTGACCTTCTCAGTGGACTTATGAGCACGACAACCGAAATGCAGCCGACGGCGGCCTGGCTGAAGCTGGATGCCCCGGCAATGGTAGAACGCATCGCCTCATCGCTGCGCGCGCAGTTGGCGGGTCCGTTGAAGCGGCGCGGGTTTGTGGTGGCAATGAGTGGAGGCGTGGACAGCTCGGTTGCGGCCGGGCTGGCCGTTGCCGCGGTGGGTCCGCAGCGCGTGTTCGGGTTGTTCATGCCCGAGCGGGACTCGGACCCGCAGAGCCTGGCGCTCGCGCGCGAGTGGGCCGAAAAGCTCGGGATCGAGTACACCGTAGAAGACATCGCGCCGACACTGGAAGCGATCGGCTGCTACGCACGTCGTGACGATGCGATCCGGCGTGTGGTTTCGGAGTACGGTCCCGGCTGGAAGTCGAAGATTGTGCTGCCCGGTGACCGGCTGAACTCGGATCGACTGAACACCTATTCGGTGGTGGTAGAGTCACCGGAAGGCGAGCGCACGTCGCATCGACTCCCGCCTGCCGAGTACCGTGTAATCGTCGCCGCGACCAACTTCAAGCAGCGCGTGCGCAAGATGCTCGAGTACTACCACGCGGATCGCTTGCACTACGCGGTCGTCGGGACACCGAACCGACTCGAGTACGATCAGGGCTTCTTCGTGAAAGGCGGCGACGGTCTCGCGGATACGAAGCCGATCGCCCATCTGTACAAGACGCAGGTATACCAGATTGCGCGCGAACTTGGTGTTCCCGCCGGTGTCACCAACCGTCCGCCGACGACCGATACGTATTCGCTGCCGCAAAGCCAGGAAGAGTTCTATTTCGCGCTGCCCGCGGCCACCATGGACCTGGTGCTGTATGCGCACAATCACGGAATGGAACCAGGTGAAGCAGCCGCGGCACTTGGCCTCAAGCCCGAGCAGGTCGAACGCGCGTACCGCGACATTGAGCAGAAGCGTGCAACGACATCCTACCTGCATCAAACCGCCATCCTGAGCGAGCCGGTGGCGGAAATCCAGACGCACACAAGCAAGGACTGATAATCAGTGTGTGGATTCGCCGGTATCGCGCGACGTGATGGTGCCGCGCCATCCAAAGCAGCGCTGCTGCGGATGGCGGCGGCGCTGCATCATCGCGGCCCGGACGGGTACGGCTTGTTCACCGGCCGGCGTGCAGGCCTCGCGCATACACGGCTGAGCATCATCGACATAGCCGGCGGCGCGCAGCCGCTTACGAATGAAGACGGTTCCGTCGTGGTTGTCTACAACGGCGAGGTGTACAACTACCTGGAGTTGCAGCGCGAGCTCGAAGGTTACGGTCACAGGTTCCGTACGCGCTGCGACACGGAAGTGCTCGTTCACGCGTGGGAGCAGTGGGGCGAAGGGATGCTGCCGCGGCTGAACGGGCAATTCGCCTTCGCGATTTACGACCGTCGCGACGATACGATCTTCCTCGCCCGCGATTACTTCGGAATCAACCCGCTCTTCTATTCGGTTCGTGAGGGTGACCTGTACTTCGGCTCCGAGGTGAAGGCGCTGTTCGCTTCCGGAGAAGTGTCCGCGGAAATCGATCACCGCGGCCTCGACGAAGTGCTCACGTTCTGGGGTGCGCGCGCGCCGCGCACCGTGTTCCGAAACGTCCAGCAACTCGAGCCCGGTACATGTGCACGGTGGCGCGGCGGTGAATTCCGCGTGCGTCGCTATTACCATCCGGACTACACTGCGGATGCAAGCGAATCCGCCGGCGCCCTTACGGAACTCGACCAACTGATGCGTACATCGGTCGGCCTTCGGATGCGAGCCGACGTGCCGGTTGGCGCGTATCTCAGTGGTGGCCTGGACTCGAGCATTACGTGTGCGCTCGCAACCGCGTATTCGCCGTACGACCTGCGCACGTTCTCCGTAACGTTCCACGACCGGCGCTTCGACGAAAGCGATTTCCAGCTGGAACTCGCGAAGGATCTCGGAAGCGTGCACTGCGTCGAGCACATCCAGGACGGCGCCATCGCGGAAGTGTTCCCGGACGTGATCCGTCACACGGAAACGCCGCTGGTGCGCACCGCGCCGGCCCCGATGTATCTGCTGTCAAAGCTGACGCGGGAGCGCGGCATCCGTGTCGTCCAGACCGGCGAGGGCGCAGACGAGCTGTTCCTCGGGTACGACCTGTTCAAGGAAACGGCGGTTCGGCGTTTCTGCCTCCGGCAACCGGGATCGAGCCGTCGGCCGATGTTGTTCGACCGGCTCTATCCCTATCTGGCTCCCACCGGCGGGGAGTTCTGGAGACGGTTCTTCCTGACGGCCGGCTCGCCGGATGATCCGCTGTTCTCGCACATGCCGCGTTTCCTCCTGACGTCGCGAATCAAGGAGTTTTACTCCGCCAACGCGCGGGAAGCGCTGAGCGGGTTCGATGCACTGGCTGAACTCCGCGATTCGCTTCCGGAAGGTTTTGCGAAATGGACGGATCTTGGAAAGGCGTCATACCTGGAGATGCACACGCTGCTTGCCAACTACCTCATCAGTTCGCAGGGCGAACGGATGGCAATGGCGAACAGCGTCGAGGGACGCTACCCGTTCCTCGACCACCGGCTCTTTGAATTCGCCGCTGCGCTGCCGGATCAGAGCAAATTGCGTGTGCTGCGGGAGAAGGACATCCTGCGTCGCTGGGCCAGAGACGTGGTCCCGCCCCGTCTCGCCACCCGGCCGAAACAGCCGTACCGCGCGCCCGATGTGCCTGCGTTTTTTGGCCCGAACGAGCTGCCGTACGTGTCGGAGTTGTTGTCCGATGGGGCAATCGCGCGCACCGGCGTGTTCGATCCGGCCCTTGTTGCCGGGCTGCTGCGTCGCTGCCGTGCGGGCCGCGCCGTCGGTTTCCGCGAGAACCAGGCACTCGTCGCGATCCTGTCGACGCAGATCTGGCATAACGCATTCATTGCGCAGCCGTACGAGAGCGGAATTCCGTCCGGCAGACCGGACGTCCACCTCACGGAAAGTTGCGAGGTCGGCAGTACGCCGCGCCTGCATACGGTGGCGGCGACCGCCTGAGGGGAGTTCCTCAGCGCACAACTCAGAGCGATCTCAAACAAAATTCCAACGATGGAGAACCGGGAAAATGATCAAAGATGAAGTGCTGTCCAGACTGCGCGCTTTTGTCGAGGAGAACTTCCTTTACATGCGGCCGGACTTCGAGCTCGCGCTCGATGACTCGCTAATGGGCAACGGTATTGTGGACTCGATGGGCGTAATGGAGATGATCCAGTTCCTCGAGGATGAGTTCGGTATTTCTATCGACGATGCCGACATCACCGAAGAGAACATCGGCACTTTGAACGCGATCGCGAGCTACGTAATCGTGCACAGCCCCGCGAGTACGCTCGAACGCGCGTGATGAGAGTCGGTCAGGCCTGGCGGCCGGTTCGAGACAGCCACTGCAGAGCACGCTCGAAACCGGCCGACTCCCTGGCATACACCGCTGGATAATTGAATGAGCGGGTGATGTAGCGGCAGACCGCCAGGCCGAACAGCGTTCTCACAATAGATTCGCCACTCTCAGACCGCAGTGCTTCGTGGGCGATTCGCTCCCGCCACACGGTTTCGACTGCTCTTGCAAACGACTCGCGGCGCCGCGAGCGCCTGGTCTGGATTTCCAGGTTCACACGATCGATCCCGGAGAAGTCCAGCCGCCGCGCTGTGTCCCAATCGATCACGCCGGTCAGCCTTCCGTCACTCTCATCTACCAGAATATTGCCGTAACCATAATCGCCGTGGCTCGCGTAAAGGTTGAGCGTGGCACCCTCCAGGACAGATCGGGCCTCTCGGAATTCACGATCGAGCAGATTCCGCACGACCGGTGAAACAAACGATGAATTCAGCAGGAGCGATTCGTCCGGAGCAAGCAGCTGGCGCATGTCATCGTGCGTCAGGGTGCGCGTTTCTCCCGTTGCTGCACGCAGCTCCTCGAGAAAACCGAGCGCGCTCGCGTGCACAGCGGCTGCGAGGCCTCGCATCGCGACTCGCCACGCGAGGCTGCCGTCCAGGAGTGTTTCCCCAAGAACAAGGGTATCGCCGTCCCGTTGGGCAAATACAGGCGCCGGTATGAAGTCCCGCAGCGCTGAATCCCCGAGCGAGGCACGCAGCTCGAGCAGGGCGTGGTAATTCCGCGAGACAACCGGCTGAAGGGGGCCCGGGGGCACAGCGCGGACAACGAACCGCCGTGCGTTTGCACGCAGCATGATCACCGCTGCACCGCGCGCCCTCAGCTGGATACTCTCAGGGGTCACCGCGCCGGAGTTCAGCCAGCCCGCAGTTTTCGACCAGAGTGCACCGGTGAAGGATGGCGTGTTCGTGACCAGGAACGCGGCGCCCGTCGAGTGCGGGTTTCCCACCAGTTCAAAATCCGCAGGCACATCCAAGTCGTCCTTGAACGCAAGGCGGTCCACGCAGAAACCGCCCGCCTGAAGACCGGCTGCGACCGCCTCTTCCGGGAGTCTGCGTGTGCCTGGGTAGCGGAGACGCCTCAGCGCGCGCTTGATGGCACTGCCGCGTCGCCCCGAGCCAGTCAGGATGAGAGCTGCGTCAAAAGCCGGTGTGGCCGCGCCGTTTGCGATCGCCAGCATTACGGAGCTGGAGCGTGCCGCGCGATCACGTGTATCGATCAGCAGCAAGCCCCCACGCGCGTTCGCAGGCGGCGGCCACGACAGCTCCTCCCCCGCATTGAGCCATGAAGCGAAACTCGGCGTGCCATAAACCGGAGTGTGCGATGGAATGCAGAGAAGAAGTTTCAGCAGATCGGAAAGCGAGACCGCTTCCGACACTTCCGCCGGCCGCTCAGCCAATAGCGACATTTACGCTTCGACCTGACTCACTTCCGGCGAAGTCTGCGTCTCTTCCGGGCTGCCCGGCGCCCGCCCGCCGCGGTATCCGATCACTCGAGCCGGATTGCCCGCCAGAATCGAATACGGACGGTACGTCTTCCCGCCCACGACAGACCCAGCCGAGATCACGCACCCATCGGGAATCTGCGCACCCGGCAGGATGAACGCATTGGATGCAATGAACACGTTATTGCCGATGCTCACCGGCTTGAACGTATGCCCCTGTGCGTCGACCGGTTTGTCCGGGTCGCCATAATCATGATTTACGCTCCAGATCTTGACACCTGGAGCCGTCGTCACGTCGTTGCCGATCGTCAGGCCCGCCCGTGCCTGAAGAAAATTGTCGAAACCCAGACTCACGTTGTGGCCAACAACCAGATTCTCGATCGATCGAAACCGGCATCCCGGAAGAATCCGGAGGTGCCTGCCCGCGGATTTCATCCGCGGCGTCAAATAGCGCGCGCGCAGCAGGTTGCCGAAGACACCCGGTATTTGCCAGATCAGCCAATAGCCGTAGTACGTTCGTTCCTTCTTGTCCAACAGGTCCCAGCGCAGCCGCTGAAACAGCCGCCGCCAGGTGATTCGGTCCGCCATGGGTTCTCGGCTCCGACGTTGATCGTGTGCTTGGCGTCGCCCCGGGCGCGACCTCGAGGCCGCCGTCGGCGTTCGGGTGTGACACGGTGCGAACCATGCAATCCCGACACCGCACTCTTATGGCCCGTCGCCGCTCCGGTTCTTCCGCCCGTATACAGGCGGGAATTCGCCACCCGTGAACAACGAAAGGTGATGCAGTCGTCTTCAATTGTTGCGCGTGCGCAACGCCAACCGTTGTCCGTGCGCCTGCATACCGGGGCGGCGCCACGGGTACGCGGTTCGCAAAGTTGCACGGTTGGGTGGGCGCCGGAAGGGAATCGGCAGCCGGGAAAACACGCCGTTTAGCACACGTCCGATCCACTGCCTCCTGGTGAAAGTGTTTCTAACGAAATGAAGCTGATACATCCGCGTACAATTGCATTTCTGAAGTACTTCGCACGGGCGTACCCGGCGAGAACCGCAATGATGGTGGGCTTGCTCGGGGTAAGCGGGCTGCTTGAAGGGATCAGCGTCGTGACGCTGGTTCCGCTGCTCGAGAGTGCGACCAGTTCGAGGGAAGGCGGCTCGAGTTCCGGTATCGGCGAGGCGGTGCAGGCGGTGCTGGGTGCGGTCGGAATCAAGCCCACGCTGGGGATCCTGGTTGTCCTGGTAGTGCTTGCTATCACGCTGAAGGCCATGTTCGTCCTGCTGGCCTCCCGGCAAATCGGGTTCACGGTTGCGAAGGTGACGCTCGACCTGCGGCTGGATCTCGTGCGGAGTCTGCTTCGCGCCGGATGGAGCTACTTCGGCCGGCAGCCGATCGGCGTGTACGCGAACAGCATCAGCCGGGAAACCGTCCGATCGGCGATGGCGTACCGCGAAGCGTGCGCGATCCTGAGTGGGCTGTTTCAGGTGGTGGCCTACGTGATCGTGTCGGCGCTTCTTTCGTGGCAGGTCACGGCGCTGGCTTTGTTGACCGGCGTTGTTCTGCTTCGGGGGCTGCGTCACTACATCGAAATGGGCCGGTCGGCCGGCGAGCAGGAGTTGCAGCTCACGCGAAACCTTGCTGCTCGGCTCATCGATGCATTGCAGGGCATCAAGCCGATGAAGGCAATGGCGCGCGAGGAACTGGTCTGGCCGCTGCTCGAGGGCGAGGTCGAGGAACTCAACCGCGCACAGCGGCGCAACGTCGTTGCCGGTGAGTCCCTGCGTGCGTTCCAGGAGCCGATCGTCACCCTCGTGCTGGGCCTGAGCCTTGTCTTTATGCTCACTGTGGCCGATCGCACGTTCTCCTCGGTCATGGTGCTGGCATTCGTGTTCTACCGTCTGATGAGCAACATCAACACGCTCCAGATGCGGTACCAGTACATGGCCAACGGCGAAAGCAGCTTCTGGTCGCTGCGGAGCGAAATCGATGCGGCACGCGCCGCGGAAGAACGCCACCCCGGAAGAACGCAGGCTCATGATCTGACTGAAGCCATCGAACTCCGCAATGTGCATTTCTCGTATGGCGACTTGAACGTACTGGATGGGTTCAATGCCCGAATTCCCGCGAAGCGGATGACCGCCCTTATCGGAGCATCGGGCAGCGGAAAAACGACCATTCTCGATCTGATTACAGGGCTACACCGGCCGGAATCCGGCGATGTGTACCTCGACGGTGTTCCGCTGGCCGAAATCGATCTGAAAGGGTGGCGTCGACTCATCGGGTACGTACCGCAGGACGTGTTTCTGTTCCATGACACGGTTCGCAGGAACGTGACTTTGGGGGATGATACGATTCCGGATGAGCGCGTGATCCAGGCTTTGAAGGATGCAGGAGCGTGGGAGTTCATCACACGCAATCCGCAGGGCATTGATCAGATCATGTCACCGCAAGGCTTCGGCTTCTCAGGCGGGCAGCGACAGCGTCTCGCCATTGCGCGCGCACTCGTGAAGGATCCGACGCTGATCGTTCTCGATGAAGCGACCACGGGCCTTGATGTCCCGACCGAAGCGGCAATTCTCGAAACGCTGACGGCGCTGCGTGGCCGCGTCACGATTCTCGCCATCTCGCATCAGTCAGCGTTGCGCGAGGCGGCGGATCTGATTCTCGAACTTCAGCCAGGACAATTACGCGTGATTGAACCGGTTGCCAGCTGATCCCTGACATGTTTCTGCCGCTCGAGCTTGAGCTGATTGTTCACGAACGCCGAGGCGATTGCCACGCGTATCGCTGAACAAGACCTCACGCGGAGCTGTGGTCATGGAAAAGGGTTCGAGCCGTCCGTTGGTGAGCGTGGTCATCCCGTTTTACAACCGTGAGCGGCTGCTGCCCCGAGCCATCGAATCGGTTTTCGCGCAGACGTGGAAGAACTGGGAGATCATTCTCGTTGATGATGGAAGTGTCGACGGCTCATTCGCGGTCGCTTCTTCATACGCGCAGGCGCACCCGGGCAGGATCCGCGTGGTTCAGCAGAAGAACGGTGGGCCAGGTGTCGCGCGGAACACAGGTGTCTCGAATGCTCGTGGAGCCTTCATCGCGATGCTCGACAGCGATGATCAATGGACTCCGATCTTTATGGAGCGGATCCTGGCCGCCTACGACGCGTGCCCGGACGTTGACTGGATCTATGTGAACGTCCGGCGCATGAATGAGAACGGCAACGTGGTGATCCCATCTGCCTTTGACGATTCGCGGGGAGTGGATTTCAGGCGACTGTCGACGCGAAAGTGCGCGCACCTCAACGTCATTGTCGATCCCGCGCACCTCGAAACCGCGCTTGCGAGCACCGTCAAGGAAGGCGCGAACACGATTATGCGCCGGCACGTGTTCGATCGTGTGTCGTATCACCCCACGTTGCGTTATGGAGAAGATCGGATCTTCACAATGCTGGGCATTTCCGCCGGCTTCCGATTCGGTTACATCGACGAAATTCTCATGACCAAGTACCACCACGGTGAGAACATCTCGATGATTCCGAGCGACCAGGTCGACAGGATTCTTGCGTCATACGCCAATCGGATCCAGGGTTTCCTTTACATCCGGGATACTTTGACGCTGAACAGGCGGGAGCGGGCCGCTCTTCGCCTGCGGTTGAGCAAATTCTATTTTGAGGCCGCGATCACCATGCTCGAGGCGGGGCGCGGCTACGTCGAGCCACTGCCCTACGTGTTCAAGTCCGTCATCGCCGAACCGGCCCGCAATCCGTTCATGAAAGCGGTTGGCAGGAGATTGAAGAAGCGACTGCACATTGGAAGCCCAAGCTGAAAAGATCCTGAAAGATTGATGACGATCCGATCTCGACTTGCAGCGATGCCGCTGCTCCTAATGAGCATGGCGTGTGCCGATGGCGATCCGCCGTCATTGCCCATGGCGGACATGCGATACGACTTCGACGGAGTTCCTTCGCCTGCGGCAGCAGCATGTGAATCCGACAACGCCGGTATTCTGCTGCCCGCAGGCTTCTGTGCCTTCCTGGTGGCATCCGATATCCTCGGCGCGCGACACCTCGTCATCAGCGAGAACGGAGACATCTTCGTTTCCCGCATGAACAAGCGCGGCAGCGATCCGCAGCCGGGGGGCGTGACGGTTCTGCGTGATACGGATGGCGATTTCCGCGCGGACTCGACCGAACACTGGGGCGTTACCGGCGGGAATGACATCCTGCTCGCGCCCGGCTACGTCTATCACGCGCCGAACGACGCCGTGCTCCGCTATCCAATTGCGCCTGGTTCCATGATGCCTTCCGGCCCGCCGGATTCCATTGTCGTCGGACTTCCAGATTCGCTCAATCACTCGGCGAAAAGCATTGCCCTGGGGCAGGACGGCGCCATGTACGTCGCCATTGGTGCGCACGGTAATGCGTGCATGGTCGACAACGGCACGCCTGGGTCACCTGGCATCGATCCGTGTCCGATTCTGGAGAACCGGGGCGGGATCTGGAAATTCGATGCGAACCGAACTGGTCAGCGCCAAAGTGACGGGACGCGCTTCGCGACCGGCCTGCGCAACGTAATGGCGCTGAGAATCCACCCTGTGACGGATGCGCTTTACGCCGCAATGCATGGACGCGATCAGCTGCACGATTTATGGCCGGATCTGTACACGATCGATGAAAGCGTTGAGAACCCTGCCGAGGAGTTCATTCGCATCACGGAAGGTTCGAATTTCGGCTGGCCGTACTGCTACCACGATACGCGCGGCAACAGGAAGGTGCTCGCGCCGGAATACGGAGGCAGGGGCAGCGAAGTCGGTCGCTGTGCAACGATGGATAAGGCGATCATCGGGTTTCCCGCGCACTGGGCGCCCAACGATCTCGAGTTCTACACCGGCCGGCAGTTCCCGTCGTTGTTCCACGGCGGTGCATTCCTCGCGTTTCACGGGTCATGGAACCGTGCACCACGTCAGCAGGACGGTTTCCGTGTCGTATTCATCAGCGCCAATGGGCACGAGCCGGTGGCCGAGTGGAGTGTGTTCGCGGATGGGTTCCGCAAGGAAGGCCTGATGGCCAGCCGTCAGAGCGCGCGACCGGTAGGTGTTGCAATGGGCCCTGATGGCTCGCTCTACGTTGCCGATTCGATGCGGGGCCGCATCTGGCGCATCGTCTACAAGGGCGGCTGACGCAGGTCACGCCGCCCGGTCGCCGTCGAGTCAATTCGAACGGGCTGACTCGAGGTATTCGATGAGCGCTCGTCGCGCCTCGGCATCCGGAATGCCCTTGAAGCGCATGCTCGTGCCCGGCGCGAACTCCGTCGGATTCCTCAGGAATGCATCCAGCTTCTCCGCCGTCCAGGATCCGCCGGTTCCGCGCAGGGCCGCGGAGTAGTTGTAGTCGCTCGACCCGATCCGTTTCCCGACGATTCCAGCCAGATCGGGGCCGATGCCATGATCCTCACCGTTCCCGATCGTATGACAGCCCGAGCACTGGACGAACAACGCCGAACCGGAGTCATTCCGGTTGTTCGGTGCGAGGAACAGGATGTATGGACCCGGCGTCAGTTCACTCCACACGACGATGTTTCCACTGTGGCCCTCGATCATGTCTCGCACCTGAACGCCCAGCTCGATCGGCTCGGCGACAACGACGCGATCGCCCGAGAGTCGCAGCCGCCAAAGCGCCATCCGCTCCAGCGACCCCGCGAGCAGGTCGCCTTTCCATGCATCGAACGCTGAATTCGCGATCTGCAAAACGCTCGATACCCCGATGGAAGGAACCCACGCGAAAAGTGGTTCCTCGTATCCGTCGTGCGCTCCCTGCCGGGGGTTGAAAGGCCATGCGAACTCGGTGTATTGAACTCCATAGGTAACAACAGGCCACCCGTAATTCCTGCCGCGCTGAATCCGATTCAGTTCATCGCCGCCCTTGGGACCGTGCTCCGTGGACCAGATTGCGCCATCGGTACCAACGGCGAGCCCCTGTGGATTCCGGTGTCCCCAACTGATCATTTCCGCGCGCCGATTCTTTAGACTTATGGCGAAGATTTTCCCGTAAGACGTGCTTGTGTCCTGCGGGTATGCAATTGGCGCCGTCAGCCCATCGAACTCGTGGTCGCCCATCGTCACGAGCAGCGTGTCTGTCCCGACCATAGCCATGCGACCACCGATCTGCAGACCACCAAAGAACGGCTTCCCATCCGCAGGCAGTCGGAGCGGAATGCACGGCGTTGATTCGAACAGGGTTACCCAGCGGTCATCGGGGACTGCCAGATCGAGTTCGGCCCGCGTCAGTTCAATGCTCGAGACACGAACGGTGTAGCAGCTGTCACTTGCGTTCCAGTAGTGATAACTCGCGAACAGGCGAAGGCTGTCACCCGACACGACGGTCTCTATGTCCGCGACCCTGAACCAGTCGAGCCGAAGATCGAGATCGGCTGCCGCCTCGCGGAACGCTTCCGGGTTGGTCGGGATGCGGAGGTCGATCTCGCGGATCGGCAATTGAGACTCATCGCCGGGATCGGCGAAGCGGAACAGCGTACCATCGCCGACGGCCAGCAGGTAATCGTCCCGCAATTTGGCAATTGCTCCACCGCTCTGGAGCGGCAGCGGGACAGGGCGCTTGAACGACCGTGTCAGTACGCCGTACAGGTTGCTCGCGATCGTTCGTTCTGACACCTCCGGCTTCGAATCACGCGGCAAATAACCCAGAGCATATCCCGAATGCGCTCCCAGCGCGATGCCGATCACAGCCAGCAGCAGTCCGATTTTGGCGCGGTGAAATCCCGGGATGCCGGAGATCAAAACGTGGCATGCGATCGATCCGGCGCATGCAATGGCAATGACCGCGGTTGAGAGTTGTACAGGCAGCTGCAATGCGCCGAATCCGGCGGCTCCTGTGGCGAGTGCCGGTACGAGCAGATCCCGCGCTCGAATCGCTCGTGTCCTTGAACGTCGCTGGATGTAGGCGGCGCCGAGCGCGTACACGGCCGTGAGCGGTACCAGCATCCAGACGCGCGCCCCGCCGACTTCCCAGAACCCGCGCCCGAACGTGCGATTGATCCAGAGCGTGGGTACGATGAAAAGCGCGACGATCGCAAGGATTTGCTCGTAAGCACCACCAATGCGCGGTCCATTCCCGGTCATGGTCGGGCTCCAACCTTCTTCAGTCGTTTAGCGAGACGGCTTCCGGCAGCTACCACCTCAAGGTGGGCACGTTGACGCCGCTGGTGTTCAGGTTCAGGAGACCGCTGCATGCTGGAATCGTGGTTCGTCGGCTCGTTGCGAGAATCAGGAAGTC
>Ga0255338_1004849_pt1 | contig 13192 bp, 14 predicted proteins | sample MeOH1_35cm_T4_19_FD_203715 | JGI IMG/M metagenome (GOLD analysis project Ga0255338, IMG submission 203715) | Sandy soil microbial communities from University of British Columbia, Vancouver, Canada - MeOH1_35cm_T4_195 | ecosystem: Engineered > Artificial ecosystem > Sand microcosm > Unclassified ...
TCGCCCCACAGCTTGGGGTGCCCACGTTCGTCAATGCCGTGCCGATCGCCGTCTTCGCCGGAATCGCGCAGCTCATCCCGTCGCTCGGCGTCTACCTGGGTTTCACGCCGGCGTTGCTCATCCTCGTCGTCTCGCCCGAGCGGGCCATCGCGTACCTCGTCGCCTACGGGGTCGCGGTGTGGCTCGGTGCGTTCGTCATCGGTAGCCGGGTGGGCGGACCGCGTCTTCACCCCGTGTTGCTCGTGCCGGGGATCGTCGCGCTCAGCGAGTTCGGGCTCGGGTGGCTGATCCTCGCCGGGCCGCTGCTGGCGATCGCCTACGACCTCGTCCGGTACGTCCATGGCCGGCTATCGGAGCCGCCGCGCCCGGCAGGGCTCCTGCCCGGAGATCCTGCGCCCGCGGAGGTGTCCCGCCCGACGGTGATCCCGTCCGTGTATCTCGCTCGTCGGGCCAGGTGACCGATGGTCGACCAGGCCATGGCTGAACCGGACGCGCCAACCGGTACGCCGCCACCCGCTACCCCGGCGCCGTATGTCCAACTGACCCAGGTCCGAATCCCGCTCGATCAGGCCGCCGTCGCGTTCGAGACGCCTGACTCGGGCGGAAGGCTGCCGATCGTCCTGCTGGCCGGCGCGCGCGGCGCCGTCCTCCGGGAAGCGCTCCTCCTCGGACTCATCCTGATCTTCGTTGGTGCCGTGTTCACCGGTCTCAACCCCCAGATCCGCGCCGGGCTCGCGATCGTGGGGGTCCTGCTCCTCATCGTCGCGGTGTTTCGGTCGTTCTTCGTGCGGGTGCCCGAAGGTGCCAGGGCCCTGGTGCTTCGGCGCGGGCGCTACGACCGAACGATCGGGCCCGGCGTCTACGTGATGCCGCCGTGGGTCCCGGTCTCCCATCTCGTGACGGCCCGCGAGATCCCCTTCGACGTGCCGGCCGCGGAGATTCCCACCGCGGACGGCGTCCGGGCCGATGTCGACATCCTCATCACCTTCGCGATCGAGGAACCGCACCGGTTCGTCTTCAGCATCTCCGCCCAGGACTTCGACGAGGTCTGCCAGGCAATGAGCCAGGATGCGCTGCGGCGGATGATCCGCGGCATCCGCTCGGACGAGATCCTCGACCTCGCGGGGACCGCGTCAGAGGAGCTTCGCGGGTCGATCGCCGCCGGTTTGAGCACCTACGGCGTGCAGGTCCGTCGGGTCGTCCTGACCCACGTCCGGCCGCCGGTCCCGTACCTCGCGTCGATCGAGGGGAGGCGGATCGCGGTCATCCAGCGCGCCGAGGAGGAGGAGCGGCTGGCGCTCGAGCAGTGCCGGCAGGCGGGGCGCGAAACGCTCGATCGCCAGCGGGTGAGCGCGCACCGCGAGATCGTCGAGATCGAGGCGGCGAATGAGCACGTGCGGCTCGAGCGCCTCGCCTCGCGGCTCGAGGCCTACCCGGAAGCGGCGCGCTGGGACTTCGAGTCCGATCGCCTCGGGGTTGCCCGGGCCCTGGCGGCCAACAGCCGGGCCATGCTCCAGGTGAGCGATCCGTCCCGGATCGCCGACGCGCTCGTCTTCCGCGATCTCGAGGACAGCGGGCAGCGTGCGACACCGCCGACACCATCCGCACCGTCCGCCCAGCGCGACGACGCCCTCCCGGCGCAGCCGTGATGCGCGGTTGACGCGCCGCGGGATTGGGCGAGTCCATCCGGTGGTCGTCGGTCGCGCGAACAAGGACGTCCAGCGACAACGGCGGGGGTGATGGAGCGATCGGTCGCGACCACGCGGTGAACGAGCGGGTGATCCTCGAGAGGATCGCCGGGATGGATCCGGTCGCCCTCGAGCGGCTCATCGGGAAGTCGTCCGATGCCCTCGACGCGTCGCGGCTCGATCCAAAGGCGTATGCGCTCGCGCGGATCGCCGCCCTCGTCGCGCTCGACGGGTCGCCCGCCTCGTTCGTCTGGGAGGTCGCGGACGCACGGGGCCACGGCGTGTCCGACGTGGACCTCTTCGGGCTGCTCGTCGCGATCGCGCCGATCGTCGGGAGCCCACGGATCGTGTCCGCGGCGGCGGAGATCTCGTACGCGCTGACCGACGCGGAGTCGGGTGGTGGCGACGAGGCGGAGGCGGGGCCGCCTGGCGTTGCGCGGTGACCCTGCTGGTGCGGACCGGTCGCTACGCTGCACTCGTCGATCGGCGAGGCCTGATGCGCCGCCGATCCGCCGCGCCCTCGTCGCGCTCCCCGTCGGCTTCGCGATCGTGGCCGAGGCCGTCGCGCGCCAGGTCGGCGCGAATCCGGAAGAGCCCGGTCCGGATGCGGGTCTTGGCGGTCCCGAGGGGGATTCCGAGGCGCGCGGCGACCTGGGTGTGTGACATGCCGCCCCAGAATGCGAGCTCGATCGCGGCCCGCTGGACTTCGGGAAGGCCGGCGACGGCCTCGAGGATCCGCTCGCGCTCGAGGTCGAGCGCGGCGACCTCGTCGACCGACGGGCCACGCGCCGGGAGGTCCTGGGGGATCGGCCCGTTCCGACGGTCGATCCGCTGGTGCCGCCGCACGACGTCGATCACCTTGTGGCGGGCCATCGACCGGACCCAGACGCCGACGCCGCCACGCTCCGGGTTGAACTCCCGGGCGTGCCGCCAGACCGCGATGAACACCTCCTGGACGACCTCGTCGCAGACCTCCTCGGAGCTCGCCATCCGGTAGGCGAGCGCCCGGACCTGCGACGCGTAGCGTCGGTAGAGGTCCTCGATCGCCCCCTCGTTCCCGGCGGCCGTCAGGCGGACGAGGCGGATGGCAGCAACAGACTCGTCGGTGGTGTCAGGGACGTTGGACATGGCGCTCCTCGTGGTCGGTCCGATGGACCGTAGCGAGGGCGTCAGGCGGCGGGCATCACCCGCACCGAGTGATGGGAAGCGGTGGATCCGGGCGCATCCGCTCGATGCGCCCGGCCATCCGCGACGCCTCGGCGAGCCGAATAGGGAGCACACCGGCCGATGTCCGAGGGGTGGGGATCGGCCGGGCCTGATGGCGCACTGCCAATGCCCTCGACTCGGAGGTCCTGATGACCGCGCAGCAGACGACCGCGCAACCGACGACGAAGCGACCCACGCCGGCCGACCCGATGCCGGGCGTGACGACCGACCAGAGCATCCCGAGCTCGGAGGGGAGGAACCTGCCGCCGGAGCTCGGCACGGACTCGATCGCGATCCTCGAGGGCCGCTCGTTCATGTACTCCGACGGCGTCGGCGACGTCCCTGGTGGGTCGATCGGAGGGCTCGTCCACGCCGACACGCGGTTCCTCAACCGGTGGAGCCTGACGGTCAACGGCCGGCCACTCCTCGCTCTGCGCGCAGGACCCGTCGACTACTACTCGGCCGCCTTCTTCCTCACCAACGACCAGATGCCGGGCCTGATGCCGAACTCAATCGCGGTCCGGCGCTTCCGGTTCGTCGGCGGCGGGCTCCACGAGCGGGTCGAGGTCCAGAACTTTGCCTCCACGCCGCTCCGGATCGAGCTGCGCCTGGCAACCGGCAACGACTTCGCGGACCTGTTCGAAATCAAGGACAAGGTCCGCGATCGGTCCCACGAGATCGACCATGACCATGCGCCGGACGGCTCGCGGCTCCGCTACCACTACCGGCGGGATGGCTTCGAGGCGGAGACGGTGGTCAACGTCTCGACGCCCGCGACGCGGGTCGAAGGTGACGACCTGGTCTGGGACATCGAGCTGCAGCCGGACGGTCAATGGAGCACCGAGCTTCACGTCCCGCTGAAGCTCGGGCCGAACGAGATCCAGCCGGTCCACAGCGGGTTCGGCGAGGTGTTCGGGGAGACGGGCGACGACCCGGTCAGCCGGTGGCGCGGCCAGGCGCCGAGCATCGACACGGATTCGCACCTCCTCGGCGAGGTCGTCCGTCGATCAGGCGCGGACCTCGTTGCGTTGCGGATCGAGGTGCGCCAAGGGGACATCGAGGCAACCCTGCCGGCCGCCGGGCTGCCGTGGTTCCTCACGCTGTTCGGGCGCGACACGCTGATCACGTCGTACCAGACGGTCAGCTTCGGACCGCTGCTGGCCCGCGGCGCCCTGCTCGCCCTCGCGCTCCTCCAGGGCAAGGAGGTCAACGACTTCAAGGACGAGGAGCCCGGCAAGATCCTCCACGAGATCCGGATGGGCGAGCTGACCCAGCTCCACGTGAAGCCGCACGACCCGTACTACGGGAACGCGGATGGGACGCAGCTGTGGCTCATCCTCCTGTCCGAGTACTGGCGCTGGACCCGCGATGACGAGTTCGTCCGGTCGCTGCGGGACAACGTCCATCGGGCGCTCGAGTGGATCGACCGATACGGCGACCGCGACGGCGACGGCTACGTCGAGTACCAGACGCGGTCGCCGCAGGGTCTCGGCAGCCAGTGCTGGCGTGATTCGTGGGACGGCGTCCAGTTCTCGGACGGGACGATCCCGGTCCTCCCGATCGCGACCGCCGAGATCCAGGGCTACACCTACGACGCGAAGACCCGCATCGCCGAGCTCGCCGACGGGCCGCTCGGGGAGCCCGAGCTTGCCACACGCCTCCGGAGCGAGGCCGCGACACTGCGCGAGCGGTTCAACGACGACTACTGGATCGACGCGCGCGGCGGCTACTACGCGATCGGGCTCGACGGCGACAAGCGCAAGATCGACTCGCTGACGTCGAACATCGGCCACCTCCTGTGGTCGGGGATCGTCCCCGAGCACCGGGCCACGACGATCGCCGGCCAGCTGATGTCCGATCCGCTCTACTCCGGCTGGGGCGTCCGGACCCTTTCGACGACCGACCATGGGTTCAACCCGATCGGTTACCACACCGGCACGGTCTGGCCCCACGACAACTCGCTCATCGCGGCGGGTCTCGCCCGCTACGGATTCCGTCATGAGGCGAACCAGATCGCGCTCGCGCTGCTCGATGCGGCGTCGTTCTCCGGGTTCCGGCTGCCGGAGGCGTTCTCCGGCTACCCGCGGTCGATCAGCCGGTTCCCCATCCCGTACCCGACCGCCTGCAGCCCGCAGGCCTGGGCAACGGGGACTCCGTTGCTCCTGCTCAGGGCGATGCTCGGGTTGGACGCTCGTGACGGCGAGGTGACGCTGGACCCCGCGATCCCGGACGAGATCGGCCGGGTGCGCATCGAGGGCCTCCGGGCGTTCGGGGTGCGCTGGGACGTCGAGGCGGTCGGGACGAACGGCTATGTCCGGCTGTCGAGGCGGCAGCCGTGACGCGGCGAGACGCTCAGGGCGCGCGCACGACGACGGTTCGGCCGGTTTCCGTGCTTGCCGTCCTCGTGGTCCTCGCTGTTGCCGCGTGCAGCGGTGGTGGCGGTGCGAAGGTCGTGGGAACGCCCCCAGGCAGCGCCGCCGCGCCGGCGAGCGTCGCCGCCAGCGAGTCGGCCGGCGCGTCGATGGGTGCCTCGGAGAGCCCCGGAGCAAGTGCGTCCGGGGCGTCCGCGAGCCCCGGCGCGAGCCCGAGCAAGCTGTGCGCGGACCTTCAGGCGCTCCAGTCGAACGTCAAGGCGCTCATCACGAGCAGCCCGCAGTCGACCTCCAGGCAGCAGCTCCGGCAGCGGTTGACCGCGACGATCGCGTCGTGGAACCAGGTGAAGCAGGAGTTGACGACGGTGGCGGCGGCCGACCGGCAGGCCCTCGAGACCGCGGGGAAGAATCTTCGAACCGCGATCGACGACCTGCCGCGGAACGTCCCGCCCCGCGAGGCGCTGATGACCGTGAAGCCGCAGGCGACGGCGTTCGCCGCGGCCGTCCGGCAGACGATCGCCGACCTCGAGTGTCCGTGACCAACCCAGCGCCGACGGGACGAAGGAGGCGGCCGTGAGCCAGTCGTTCTGGGAGTCGTTCGTTCTCTTCCTCATCTTCCTGCCGCTTGCGCTGATCTGGGGCTTCGCGCTCTGGGACATCTTCCGGAGGGACGACCTCAGCGGCGGCTGGAAGGTGCTCTGGACCGTGATCGTCTTCGTGCTGCCGTTGCTGGGGACCCTCGTCTACCTGATCGTGCGGCCCGCCGGGGCAACCCGCGAGGAGCGGGCGGGGATGGCCACGCTGACGACGGCGCAGGCCCCGTCGGCGTACGTGAACGACGACCAGGTCCGGCAGCTGCAGATGCTGTCCGATCTCCATGGGCGAGGCACGCTCAGCGACGAGGAGTACGTCGCGGAGCGTGCCCGGATCGTCGGCGAGCCGGCGCCTCCGCCTGCCGAGAGCGGCGGACCGCTCGGGCCGGTGACCGGGTCGCCGCACCGATAGGGTGCTTCGACGGCCGGCGCGTCAGGTCGGGACGAACCGGTGGGTGACCCACGAGACGATCGACAGGACGATCGCCGCGACACACGCGGCGCCGATCGCCTCGAGTGACAGTCGCGGCGGGAAGGTGGCGATCGTGAAGTGGACCCCCGCCCGGTCGGCGACCGCGGCCGTGATCAACAGGAGGACGCCGTTCACGACGATCGCGAACAGGCCGAAGGTCACGACGGTGATCGGCAGGGACAGGAGTCGAAGCAGCGGTCCGATCAGGCCGTTCACGACGCCGAAGATGGCGGCGAGCACGAGCAGGCCGGCGATCGATCCGGCATAGGTGATGAACGGGAGGATGTAGGCCACGACGGCCAGGGCGATCGCCGTCGCGATCGCCCCCAGCGCGAACTGACGCAGGCGCGCACTCATGATCCCCGCCGCCTCATGCGCGGCTCAGCTCGCGGATGTTCTCGACGAGGACGACCCCGGCCACCGCGAGGGCCGCGGCCAGGGCGATCTGCGGCAGGAACGTCACGACCAGGATGACGGCCGTCACCGCGGCGAGCGCGACCGTCAGGCGCAGGAGCGCGCCGGTGAGTCGTCGCCGGAACGCTGCCTCCAGCAGCACGTACCCGCCGATCGCCACGATGAACGCACCCCAGATCGGGACGACGCCCGTGTAGACGAGGGCAACGAGCGCGATGAGCACGAGACCGATGCTCACCGCCGCCCAGACCTCGACCAGCCGTCCGTAGCGGGTCACCTCCGGCGGAACCGGCCGGCGGCGCCGACGAAGATGAGCCTGGGGATCGCCGGGTTCACCCGCGACGATCGCCGCGAGCGTGCGCTCGGTCGCAGCGATGCTCTCCCGCAGCTCCTCCGCGCGGCGGCGGACGTCGACCAGCTCCGCCTCGCGGGCGCGCAGCTCGGCGGCACGCGCCGCGTGGACGTCGGTCAGCCACGGAGTTGAGGCGAGGCCGCGGACCTCGATCTCGAGCCCGCGCAGCTCCGCGGTCGTGGCCGCATCGGCTGCCTCCAGCTCCGTTAGGTCCGCCCGCAGCTCGGTGAGCCGCGATTCGGCGGCGGCCCGTGCCCGCGCCGGCGGGGCGACCTTGGCGAGCCCGGCCCACCCGACGGGATCGGCCCACGTCTCCCGGACGTTGCCCGTTCGCGTGTATTTCGGGCCGGCCGGTGCCCGCTCGCCGGCGAACCGGTCGTATGTGTCGAGTCCGAACAGCCCGCGGTAGCCGTCGACCCACGGCACGTCATCGCCGATGACCGTCGGCGTCCAGGGCGTGTTGCCGCCCGGCCCGACCGCCAGTCCATCGCCCCGGGCGTAGTCGATGAACGCCACGCTGAACGCCCGCTCGACCGTCGTGGCCAGGTCGCCCGGGTCACCCTGGCGGAGCGTGTCCCGCCAGAACGTGCGGAACGCGTCGAGGAGGCCGCGAGCCGGGATCAGGCCCGGGAACGGCACGCTCGTCAGGTACTCCCCATGCTCGAAGTAGCTCGCATGGGAGCCCGCGCCGGCATTGATGACGGGGTGGTCGCCGACCGTCGTCAGATCCGGGTCGTCCCAGCGCCGGCGCAGGTCGTCGCCCGACTCGTCGTGCGCGGCGCAGGCGATCCAGACGGGCCGCACGGGATCAGCCGTCCCGTCGAGGAACACGAAGCACTGCTCCCAGTCAGCCTCGTGATCGTTCGCCCCGCCGAACGTCGAGCGCCAGTCGTTCATGAAGTAGAAGAACAGGTACTGGAGGACGATCCAGCCGTCCTGGCGGACCACCCGCCCGTGATAGACGAACCGGGCATCGGCCTTCCGCACCCGCTCGTAGAGGACAGACGCCGCGGCCGTCGTGCCGCCCGGCACCGTGCCCCGGAGCAGGAGCGACATCTCGAATGCGGCGTCGACGAGGCGGGCGAACAGCCCGACCCGGGCAAGCCGGCCGGGTGCCAGGAACCGTGGCTGGTCGGGTCGGAGGCGCCATCGCGCGAGGTCGAGCCCGGTCATCGGCTCCTGCACGAGACGAAGGAACAGCGACTGGCCCGGCTCTGCCTCGAACGTCCCGAGCCGGTCGGCGCGCAGCTCACCTGGGCCGGCGAGACGCGTTCGGTCGCGTTCCGACCGACCTTCCCAGAGATCGCACGCGGCGAGATAGCCGTCGACCGCGGTCGGGAAGAACAGCTCGCCAGAGGTGTAGCGAACGATCGGCTCGTAGGCGCGGAGGAGGGCCAGGTCGTCGCCAGCGACGGTCATGGCGCGGGGATCGGCGGTTCGCGGTCGTGCGCCGCGTCCGCTGCCGGTCGCGTCGCGAACGCGTCCTTGACCCTGCTCTGGTTGAGGTAGAACGCGGCGACGACCGACAGCGCCATCATGAGGTAGCCCGGCGTGCCCCGGAGCCACAGGACGAGCTCGGCGCCGAGCACCAGGCCGACGTAGAGCATCGTGACGACCCACGCCCACCGCCGCCGGCCGAGCAGTCCGACCGCCGTGACGAGGGCGACGACTCCTGCGGCCGTCAGCACCATGGGCGCCCCTTGCGCCCGCCGCAGCAGGACACCCATGCCCACGCCGGCCTCGGCCGGGGCGACGCCGCCGGCCGCGAGCAACGCGGTCACGCCGAGGAGCAGCTGGACGATCGCGAGGAGCACGACACCGACGGGCAGATGACGAAGCCCGGCGATCGCGCGGCGGGAGGGTGCGGCACGCCGCTCGACGGGGGAGGCCGGGTCGGGCGATCGAAAGGAGTCGAGATCGCGTCGCATGCCTCGTCCGGCGTCAGGGTGGCTCCGGGGGTCCGGGCAGTGGACGGATGAAGCCGGTCCCACGCCCTGGATCGACAGCTGTTATTCGCGGTCGAGGTCGCCGGCGGATGGGACCGGCGCGGGTCAGCCGCCCGTGATCACCTGGTCGGTGTCGACCTGGAGGAGCTGGTGCCAGCTCGCCTCGAGGTTGCGGGCGGCGATCCCGACGATGCGCCGGACGAGCGTCCGAGCCTGGGCCGAGCCGCCCGAGGCGAGGTCGATGATCGGGTCGATCGGGATCGACAGGAGCTCGGTCGGGCCGACGCCGCGGCCGGTCGACAAGGTCACCGCGTCCTCGCGCATCGCCGACCAGCCGACGACGTCGCCGGGGCCGAGCGTGTCGACGATCACCGACCGGCCGTTGCCGTCGGCGCGGAGGACGATCCCGCCAGCGACGACCACGTGGAGGTGCCGGGCCGGCTCGCCCCGTCGGAAGAGGACCCCGCCGTCGGGGAGCGACCTGCGCGTGGCGACTGCCGCGAGGGCGGCGAGCTCGTCGTCCGGGAGCCCGGCGAACAGCGCGACACGGGCGAGATCGACGGGCAGGACCTCGGCCGTCGTCATCGCGGCGCCTCCTCCGTCTCGTGGGCTTCGGAGGCGTTCGAACCGGCCGCCGAAACGGTGTCCGCTCTCGTGCCGAAGGCGATCGCGCGGTCGAGCGCCGCGAGCAGGATCGCCGCCGCCGCCAACGCGGCGCGCGAGCGACCCTGCGGGCCACCGAGGAACGCGACCCGGCGCTCGCGATGGATGCCAGCCTCGGTCGCGACCGCCACCTCGACCCGCGTGTCGCCGCGCCACTCGCGCGCGACGATCCCGAGCCCGACATCCGCGCCCGCGCGCCGGGCATCCGCCGCGATCGTGGCAACGTCCTCGTCGTCCTCGGCGAGCGCGGGACGGACCTCGGCGCGGACGAGCGACGGCAGCTCGCCGAGCAGCCCGACGAGCGCGCCGGCCGTCGCGATTTCGACCATCGCGAGACGCCACCCCAGCCGCACGAGCCGGCTCCCGATCGCCTCGGGCCAGGTCTCCGACCCGCGCGCCCAGACGTACTCACCAAGGGTCGCGAGCACCGCCGCCTCGGCCTCGTCGGCCACGGCCACGGCGGTCCGGCCGACGGTCCCGTTGAGGCCAGGCTCGCCGACCGCGGCGATCCGGACGTCGACCGCATCGGCCCGTGCGTATGTCGCGACCTCCGGGTTGCGCGCGCGCAGGAGGGGCTCGCCGAGCAGGTCCGCGACCTGCGACTCGCCGATCCCCGTCAGCCGCAACGTCCGGACGTCGGCGTCGCGCCCGAGCCCGCGAGCCCGGAGCCGCCCCAGCGCGTCGTGCCACATCGGCCGCATCTCACGGGGCGGCCCGGGCAACGCGACGATGACGCGGCCGTCCGGCCGGTCGACCCACCAGCCCGGGGCCGTCCCGTGCTCGTTCGAGAGGGCGGTCGCCGACGGGATGAGCCACGCCTGCTTGAGGTTGATGTCGGAGAACGCGAGGCCGCGCCTGGCCCACAGCCCGCGCAGCCACTCCTCGAGCGGCGGAGCGACCACCGGCTCCTCGCCGGAGACCGACGCGATCGCCTCGCGGGTCAGGTCGTCGGGGGTCGGCCCGAGCCCGCCCGTCGAGACGACGAGGTCGGCCTCGGACAGGCCGCGGGCGAACGCGTCGGCGACGGACGCCAGGTCGTCGGGGAGCGCCTGAAGCCGTACGACCCGCACTCCGGCATCGGTCAGCGAGCGGGCAAGATCGCCGGCGTTCGTGTCGCGTGTCTCGCCGGCGGTCAGCTCGGTACCGACGCTCAGGATCGTCGCGCTCAGGAGCTGCCGCGTGCCCGGCCGGGGGTCCCCACGCTCGCCCATTCGCGCAGCGTACCCCAGGCGGCCGAGCGTGCCGGGCGTCTGTCGCGCGTTGTGGTCGGACCGGCGACAGCGGCGCGTGGACGTGCGTACCATCACCCCCGAAGACGCCCGCCGACGGTGTCGACGCCGTGGGCGTGGGTGTGCGGACAGATCGGACCGACATGGCGAACATCGAAGGCAGCGGGTTCACCCAGTTCAACCGCCTCCTCGAGCTCGTCGAGACGACGAGGACCCTGCTTGACGCGGTCCTCGACGCCGGCGAGCTGCCGGACGGCGGTGCCGAGTACCTCGAGGCGATGACGTTGCCCCATCTCGAGGTCGTCCAGACCGGCTTCCAGGGGTCGCTCCGGTCCGACGCGGCCGGTGCTGCGGAGCTCCGGTACCTCCTCCTCCAGGTGGCCCAGATGCGGGTCTCTCCCGCTCGGAGCCCGGCCGAGGAGCGCGCGGCGGCGGCCGAGGCGCTGGCCGAGCGCCGGATCGCCGACCAGCGAGGGACGGAGGGGGCGGGTCGAGCAGTGCGGCTCGAAGGCGTCGAGGCCTGGCATTTCGTCGCGCTCACCCACGCGCGCGTCGTCCTCGCCTCGATCCCGAAGATGCCCGAGCAGGCCGTCCGCTTCCCGACCGGCCGGCGTACGTACGCGGACATTCCGACACCGCGCGGTCCCGCCGAGCTCGCCAGCCGGCTCGCCGAGCTCGAGTCCGAGCTGTGGAAGGCGGTCACCGGGCGGCCGTCGCGCCCGCTCGACCCGGCGTTCCGCAGGACGTACGGCTTTTTTGATGCCGCCGATCGTCTCGGGCTGGGGGCATTCCGGGCCGCCTGATGGGCGATCGCCGTGTCGCGGAACGAAGGCTATGGCGCCGCAGAAGCCCTCTCGCGAGCCGGCCCCTGTGAGGGTGCTGCAATGCCGTAGCGGCCGTCGCGCGGTCCGGGTCAAGCCGGCTTCGCTGCTATGATCGGCCCGACCCGCGTTCCATAGCCGCTGCCCGGAGTCGACCCGCTGGACGCTTCAGAGCCCACGAACGCCGACAGGTCGGCGCGCGACACTGGCGACCGCCCGCCGGCCGACCGGCCGGTTGACGGCGAGCATGCCCCGGGTCTGCGCGAGCAGGTCGGCGCCGTCCGGGCGGCCCTGCAGCGGATCGTCGCGGCCCACATCGAGCTCGCCCGGGCCGAGTTCTCGGAGATCGTCGACGAGGTCAAGCGGGTCGCCGCCCTCGCCGGCGTTGCCATCGCCGCTCTCGTCCTCGCCGCCCTGCTCGCCGCGATCGGGCTCGCCCTCTTCCTCGCCGAGTGGCTGTTCGGGTCGATCGGCTGGGCGTTCATCCAGGGTCCGCTCCTGCTCGCCGGCATCGCGATCGCTGCCGTGCTTGTCGCCCTTCGCTACCCCGCGCAACGGCTCGTCCGGCAGTTCGTGATCGCGGCGATCATCGGGATCGCCGTCGCCCTGATCCTCGGACTGAACGTGACCAACCGGTTCTGGACTGCGGTCGGGGACGCCGTCGCCGCGAACCTCGCCGTGTCGCCGGAATCGCGGCCGCTCGCCGTCGCCGTCATCGCGCTCGCGATCATCTTCGGCGTCATCGGGCTGATTGCGGGGGCGCGCAGTGGCACCGTCAGCCGGGCCATCGTGGGGCTCGTTGGTGGCGCCATCCTCGGCGCGGTCATTGGCGCGATCACCGCGACGGCGCTCGGGCCAAGGGTCGGGGCCGCGATCGGCCTGACCGTCGGGCTCATCGCCTGGATCGGGCTGATGGCCGCGGGCGCACGCGAGGGCATCGACACGGAGGCGCTGAAGGAGCGGTTCCTGCCGGACGAGACGATCGCCACGACGAAGGAGACGATCGAGTGGGTGCGCAAACGGACGCCGCTCGGGCCGACATCCTAGCGGCCCGAGCCGAGCTCGACGCCGAGATCATCCGCCTGGAAGCGGCCGCCCGGTCCGCGGTCGACATCCCGGCGAAGGTCCGGCGCGAGCCGCTGAAGACCGCGGGGCTTGCTGCGGGCGCCGTCTTCCTCGTCGCGGGCGGGCCGCGACGGCTGTTCCGCCGGGTCAAGCGCGCGGTCGTCGGCCCGGACGAGCCGCTTCCGAAGTCGCTCCTGCCGGACGAGGTCGAGAAGGCGCTCAAGAAGCTCGGCTCCGACGGCGACCGCGTTCGCGGGACGCTCGAGCGTGAGTTCGCCGATTACCTCGAGGAGCACCGCGAGGAGCGGCAGCGGCGCGATCCGGGAGCGGCGGTCGCACTCCTCCTGACGAGCATGGCCAGGCCGGTCGCG
>Ga0255338_1004850_pt1 | contig 13191 bp, 13 predicted proteins | sample MeOH1_35cm_T4_19_FD_203715 | JGI IMG/M metagenome (GOLD analysis project Ga0255338, IMG submission 203715) | Sandy soil microbial communities from University of British Columbia, Vancouver, Canada - MeOH1_35cm_T4_195 | ecosystem: Engineered > Artificial ecosystem > Sand microcosm > Unclassified ...
CAGCCTTCGATCACATTCATGATCGTCTGCATGGTGCTGGCAATGTCGACCTTGCCGTCGGTGTCGCGCGCGGGCTTGATCTCGTCCGTCAGCTCGGCGCGGAAGCGGTTGTTCGGCAGGCGGATGATGCGCGTGCCGTGGATCGGGCAGTCGAAGTGTTGCGCCAGCCGCGCGATCAACGGATTGGCGCGCGTCTTGCGGCCGAAGAACGTCACCTCGACACCGCGCACGTAATACTGATCCACCAGCATGCCGACATGGGCGCCGCGCTTGAGCGCCTGCGAGATCTTCATCGGCGCCTCTAAGCCGGTCGAGATCAGCTCGCCCATGGTGGCGGAGCGCGTCTCGGTGATCCAGTCGTTGAGGCGCTTGATGTTCGGCCGCCGGTAGAGCACCGCGCTGTCGAGCTTGTAAGTGGCGGCGCAGATCGCCGGCAATTCCCAATTGGCGAGATGTGCCGCGAAGATCAGCGCCGGCTTGCCGTCGTAGAGCAAAGTGCGGAAGCGCTCGATGTCGACGTCGTTGAGCTGGATACGGCCATCCTGCTTCGGATGGTCCGGGTCGAAATCCCAGAGGCGATCCAGATGGGCGAACTCGGCGCCCATGCGACCGAGATTGTCCCAGGTGCCGGCGAGAATCTTCTCGATCTCGGCCGGCGTTTTCTGCGGGAAAGCCGCAGTGAGCTGGTCGCGTGCGATCTTGTTTTCGCGGAACAGCGGACCGATCCGGCCCATGAAAGCGCCGCCGATATTGGCCATCGTATCCGGATTGATGCCGCCCAAGGCACGCAGGAAGCCGACCGCCAGCGTGCCGGCCGCGGCGTCACCGACCTGCTTCAGGCCGCGCCGCAGGCGTCGCTTCATCGAGCTCATGGCGCGCTCAGTCTAGAAATTGATGATGACCTTGCCGAAGACCTGCCGGCCTTCCAGCCGCGCGAGGCCCTTTTCGAACTCGGCGAGGGGGAACTCGGAGTCGATGATGGCGCTCATGCCCGCCGCCATCTTCGACAGGCTGTCGCGGATGTTGCGGATCTGGCAGCCGAACGAGCCGAAGATCTTGTACTGCTGCTGGAAGAGCTGCATCAGGTTGATGGTCACCGTCGGGCCGGCGGTCGAGCCGCAGGTGACCAGCCGGCCGCCGCGCTTCAGGACGAGCAGGGAGCCGTTGAAGCCTTCGCCGCCGACATGTTCGAATACGACGTCGACGCCCTTCTTGGCGGTGAGCTTGCGCGTCACGCCCTCGAAGCGGTCTTTCTTGTAGTTGATGACGTGATCGGCACCCAGCGCCTTGGCCTTCTCGGCCTTCTCGTCGTCGCCGACGGTGGTGATCACCGTGCAGCCGAGCGCCTTCGCCATCTTGATGGCGACCGAGCCGATGCCCGAGCCAGCGGCATGCACCAGCACAGTCTCGCCGGGCTTGAGCTTGGCGTTGTCGAACAGCATGTGCTCGGTCGTGCCGAAGGCGATCGGTGCGCAGGCGGCATCACGCAGCGACACGGCATCCGGCACGGGCACGACGAGACGCGCTGGCAGATTGATCGTCTCGCGGGCGAAACCGTCAATGTGAAAGCCCATGATGCCGCCGACGTTTTCGCACAGATTGTCGCGGCCTTCGCGGCAGGCCGCGCAATGACCGCAGGTCATCGCACCGTACATCGTGACCTTCTGGCCCGGCTTGAAAGCCGTCACGCCTGGGCCGACCGCGGCGACCTCGCCCGAGGCCTCGGCACCCACGACCAGCGGCAGCTTGCGCTTGGCGAAGGCCATGCCGCGGAAGCCCCACACGTCGAGATGGTTGAGGCCGACCGCTTTGACGCGGATCTGTACCTCGCCTTCCGCGGGAGCAGGCGGGGCCGGAACGTCGACAAGCTCGAGCTTGCGATCGCCAATGAGCTGAAGTGCGCGCATAAGAAAGTGACGAGCGGCGGCCTTACGCCGCCGGCTCGAGCCCCATGATCAGCGAGACGTTTTGTCCGCCGAAACCGAATGAGTTGGAAATGACGTGCTTGAGCTTGGCGTCGCGCGCCTTGTTCGGCACGACGTCGAGCACGATCGCCGGATCTGGCGTGTCGTAGTTGATGGTCGGCGGCATCCGCTGGTTCTGCAGCGTCAGGATAGAGAACACCGCTTCCACCGCGCCGGCCGCCGAGAGCGTATGGCCGATCATCGACTTGTTGGACGACATCGGCAGCGTCTTGATGCGCTCGCCGAACACGTTGGCGCAGCCGAGATATTCCATCTTGTCGTTTTCCGGCGTCGAAGTGCCGTGCGCGTTGACGTAATCGATGTCGTCAGGCGTCAGGCCGGCGTCCTTCAACGCGACATTCATGCAGCCGATGATCGGCTTGCCGTCCGGGCTCGAGCGGGTGCGGTGGAAGGCGTCCGTCATCTCGCCGCAGCCTTCGAGCACGCCGAGGATCTTGGCGCCGCGTGCCTTGGCCGCATCGTAGCTCTCCAGCACCAGCGCGCCGGCGCCTTCCGCCATGACGAAACCGTCACGGTTCTTGGAGAAGGGGCGGGCCGCCTTATGCGGTTGATCGTTCTGGGTCGACAGTGCCGACAGCAGCGAGAAGCGGACCACCGCTTCCGGATTGATCGAGCCGTCGGTGCCGATGCAGAGCGCCGCGTCGGTTTCGCCGCGCCGGATCGCCTCGACGCCGAGTTGGATCGCAGTCGCGCCCGAGGCGCAGGCGGTGGACAATGAGATCGGCGTGCCGCGCGTGCCGAACTTGTCGGCGAGATGGTCGGCGACCGAGCCGAACAAAAAGCGCTCGTGATAGGCCGGAAACTGCGTGCTGACGCGGAGGAGATCGCTGTAGGTGATTTTATCGTTGCCGCCGGCGCGCGCACTGAGTTCGAACCGCTGCGGCCACTCCATCTCGATCGGCGCGACGGCCAGGAACAGCGGCCCCGGAAAGCCGCCGGGCGCGGCGATGCCCGATTGAGCAACGGCTTCTTCGGCCGCCAGATTGGCGAACCTTTCCGAATAGGAAGCCGCGCAAGGCTGCGACTCCAGGAAATCGATGGTGCCGGCGATGCGCGTACGTAGGCCGTCGGTCGGGAAGCGGGTGATGGTGCGGATGCCGGACTCGCCGGCGGTGAGCTTGGCCCAGTTGTCGGTCTTGCCGGCGCCGAGCGAGGTGACCACACCGAGGCCGGTCACCACAACGAGAGGCCGGCCCATCTTGTCCTTGCCCGCAGCCATATTTGCTCTCCTCAACCGACCTTTTCGACCAGCGCCAAGCCTTCGCCACGCCAGTGGCCGACGCCTGTCACCAGAACTTGGTCCAGCGTGCCAGTCATGGGCTTTTCAAGGCCCGATGAGTCATTGGGCGGAAACAGGTTACCATGAGCCAACGCGACCGTGGCCAGTGCGAGATTCATGGCGAACTGAGGTTCCAGCCCATGACCGAGATAGGAGCCGGTCGCGCGCACGGCAAGGTCGGCGTGCTCGGCAAAGAATGCCCGCTCTTCGGCGGTGGCGGGGTCCGCACCGGTCGCGCCCGAGAGCACGGCGGTGCCGCCTTTCACCTTGTCCTTCACCTTGTCCCAGAGGCCGCTGAGCGAGGCGGTGACCGTGCCCGGCTTGCGATTGGCGCGATCCGAGACAACGGCCGACAGCTTCGCCAAGGGCTTGGCGCCGCGTGCCTCGGCATGTTCGCGCGCTTCGACGACGAGGAACGCGCCGAGCGAGCCGAGTGCGAAGCCTTTGCCGCCGCGCTCCCACACCGGCGCGAACTTGTCCCTAAGGGACAGGCCGGCGAATTCGTAGAGCATCAGGAGATCGGGCCGTTCGCCGTTGTGCGCGCCGCCGACGAGAGCGATGTCGCTCTGTCCGGCAGCGATGCGCGAATAAGCGATGCGCACCGCGTCCACGCCGGCCGACTCTTCGCCCATGAAGGTGCGCGACGAGCCGGTCACGCCGTGTGAGATCGAGATGTTGCCGGCGAGCAGATTGGAAAGTTGCGCCAGGAACAGCGTCGGCCGCAGGTCGCTCATCAGCCGTTCGTTCAGAAACGCGGCCGGATTGGCGGCATGCGGCGTGCCGGTCAGAATGGTGGAGTCGACATTGACGTCGCGCTCGCCGCCGCCCGCGGCGACGATCATGTCGATGCGCGAGAGGATGTCCTTCTGACCCTTCACGCCGGCGGAGTCGAGCGCGAGACCGGCCGCGTATGTGCCGATGCGCTGCCAGTTCTCCATCTGGCGCTGTTCTTTCTTCGTGATCTGCGCGTCGAAATTAATCGCCGCCAGCGGATGCACGATGAAAGGAGCGAAGCTCGTCGTATCGACGACGATCTTGCCTTCGTTCAGTTTCTGCCAATGGGCGTCGGCTCCCTCGCCCAGGCACGAAACGATACCGATACCGGTGATCCACGCCTCACGTACGCCCTCAGCCATTGGCCGGGACCTCGTTGGGGAAGCCGATGCGCTCTGCGGTCTTGCGCATCTGTTCACTCATTTCTGGATTGGGGAAGGGCATTACGCGCAGCGTCAACACGGCGTCGCAGATTGCCTTACCCTTGGTGCTGATATTGGCCTTGGTGACGGCATAGCCCGAACCTTCGTGCAGCAAAGTCGCATTGACCGACAAAACCATGCCGGGCGTCACGAAGGTGCGGAATTTGGCGTCCTTGACGGCGGCCAGGAACGGCATGCGCTCGAAGCGGTTCATCGCGACGACGAGCCAGCCCGACGTTTGCGCCATCGTTTCGGCGAGCAGCACGCCCGGCATCAAGGGATAGCCGGGGAAGTGGCCTTCGAAGATGGTGCTTTCGGAAGGGACTGTCGCCTCCGCACTGATCGTCCGGTCGGCTAAGCGAAGGTCGACGATCCGGTCGATCAGTTGGAAATACTCGAGCCGCATTGGTCCGGCTTTATGCCCCCTTGGCTGCGACCAGTTCGTCGATCCGCGCGCTCAGGTTCTTCAGAACGAAATACTGGTCGGTCGTGGCCTTGCCGTCGTTGACCTCCTGGGTCCACTGCTCGAGCGGCAGCTTGATGCCGAAGGCCTTGTCGATGGCAAAAGCGATATCGAGAAAATCCAGGCTGTCGATGCCGAGATCGTTAATGGCGTGGCTGTCCGGGGTAATGGAATCGCGCGGAATATCGCAGGTCTCGGCGATAATATTGGCGATCGTGTCGAACGTCGAGGACATAGGTAACTCTCTGATTAGGAAGGATTTTTCTTCGAACGGACGCCCAAGGCGCCCGGCCTCGCGCGCTCAGCCCCCAGGCCCGGTTTGCCACCGGTAAGCGGTCGCGTGCCCGTATAGCGAAGCGGGCGGTTAAGTTCAATGGCGGCGGGCATTTAAGCCCGCCCGCCCGGGATAACCGGCCTTCTCGTCAGGGACTTACCAGCGCTCCCGGTTCACTTCCACGGGCGTGCAGCCGCGGCGGCCGGACAGCACGCAATCCTGGTTCTTCCGCATCGTGGCCATGGTGTCCGCCAGCCACAGACCGGTGCCGATCAGCGCCGCCACGATAATGAACGCGGCTGCATTCACGATCATGCGGTGACGATAGTCGGATGGGTCCTCGCTGCCCCCCTGGTACTTCGCCAGACCTTCGACCGGTGCCGCCGGTTTGTCCGTTGGCCGGTGCGCCGTCCGCCCCGCCGGGAAATTCACCACACGGCCTTCGTGATCGGAAGACGATGAAGAGTCTTGGCTTTTCATGACCCCGGCAGCCTAGCACGTCCCCATCCACGCCGGGACAACCCCTAATTTAAGCCGCGGAACTCTCTTCCATTTGGCTCCTTGTCCATAATCGGACCTTCGGTCAGAGTGGTAGCCGGAGCCGGGGACCATCAACAAGAACAGGGCTCTGCCTTTCATCGGGCGTCAGTCCGGGAGGAATCGCGATCGCAGCCGGACAAGGCGCGGCGGATGAAAGGTTTCTGCTTGTCACGCGGGGGCGGACAGGCGTTGGGGGATTCGGGGAAACGTTTGCTACAACCTGTTTCGGTGCTCGGTCAGGTTCTCGACCTGTCCGGCTTCGCGAAGGTCACATCGCTTGTGGTGTTGCCCTTCGCTCATGAAGATCTGGCCATCGTGCTCGGTGGCTATCTCATCGTGAACGAGGTCATGCCGGCGGCGCTGGTGGTGCTGAGCCTCTATGGCGGCATCGTCGCCAGCGATTTCGCGCTTTACGGGCTCGGCATGGCGGCGCGCTGGGTGCCCTGGCTCAACCGCTTTGCGATCGACGCGCGCGTGGTGCGTGTCGGCGAAGGTCTCAAGCACAATCTGTTCGGGCTCGTGGCGCTCTGCCGCGTGGTGCCCGGCGTGGTGTTTGTCGCTTTCGTCGCCTGCGGCTGGGCGCGCGTGCCGTTTTGGCGCTTCACCGCCGCGAGCCTCATCGTATCGGCGCTTTATCTGCCGTTGATGCTTTACCTCGTGATCGCCTTCGGCGATGCGCTCGATGATCATGCCGGTCTGTGGGCCTGGCCGATGCTTCTTCTGTTGCTCGGCGCTACCAGCTTTGCGCGCAAGCGCATCTTCGCTTTCGCCGACGCGGCCGCCGATACGGCCGACTCGCCGTTGCCGCTCTCGAATTTCGGCATGCCGCCTTTGTCGCGCGCCGACCGCAAGGTCGCCGCCGCCGAGCGCATCCCGCCTCCTCTGTTCTATCTGCCGCTGGTTCTGAATTGGATCAGACTTGGTTTCATTCACCGCTGCCTGACACTGCCGACCGCCGCCAACCCGGCCATCGTCACCGGCGGCATGTGGGGCGAAACCAAGAGCTCCTATTTTCGCAATCTCGCACCCGGCCAGCGGCGCTGGATCGCCGATTTCGTCGTGGTGGAGCGGCACGGCGCCAGTGTCGAAGCCGATGTCGAGGCAGCGCTGCTCCGGCTCGACGATGCCGGCCTCACATTTCCGCTCATCGCCAAGCCGGATGTCGGCTGGCACGGCCATGGCGTGCATTGCATCGGCGATCGCGACGCTCTGGCGCGCTATCTCGCGCAGTTTCCGATCGCGGCGCCGCTGATGCTGCAGCGCTATGTGCCGTATGCCGGCGAGGCGGCCGTGCTCTATGCGCGGCTGCCGGGCGAGGACAAGGGCAGGGTGCTGTCGCTCACCTTCCGCTATTTCCCGCACGTGGTCGGCGACGGATGCGCAACGCTGCGGACGCTGATCGGCCGCGACCCGCGCGCGCAGTGGAAGTCGGCGCTGCATCTCGGCAGCGATCCCAGTCATCGCGGCGTCGATCCGTGCGAGCTCGAACGCGTGCCGGAGCGCGGCGAGGTGGTGCGCATCGCGCTCATCGGCAACCAGCGCGCCGGCGCGCTCTACCGCGACGGCCGCCATTATCTCACGACCGCGCTGCAGGAGCGTTTCGACGCGATCGTCGGCGGCATGCACGAATTCCACTACGGCCGCTTCGATCTGCGTTTCGAGAACGTCGAGACGCTGATGCGCGGCGAGGGTTTCTCGGTGGTCGAGATCAACGGCATCGGCGGCGAAGCGATCGATTGCTGGGATCCGCATCTGTCGGTGGCTGAGGTCTATCGCAGGCTCGCCGCTCATCAGCGTCTTTTGTTTGCCATCGGCGCCGGCAACCGCGCCCGCGGTTTCGTGCCGACCAGGCCGAGCGAATTCGTCGCCAGCCTCATCCGCCAAGGGCAGCTTATCCGCCGTTATCCCACCTCGACCTGAGCGGCATAGACGGTCGCGCGCGAAACGCCTAAATAGGCGCCATGAGGACAAACGCGCGCTTCCGGCGGCTGATCGCGTTGTTCGCGGCCTATGTGGTCGCGTTCCAGGTGTTCTTGTTGCCGCTGACGGTGACATCCTTTGCCGCGCCGGAGAATGTCCTCTGCACGGTGGTCGCAGAAGCATCGCACCCCTTTTCGCGCCACGACGGCGGTTGCGCGTGTGCCGCCGGCTGCGGCATGCGGTGCGGCACCCTGTCGCTGGCGGACGCGCCGAGCCAGGACGTTGTCGTTTTGCGCACGGCGCACGGCTTTCTTGTTCCGCCGCAACTTGCGATACCGAGCGTCGCAAAAACGGACGACGGAATTCCGCATATCCCGCGTGCACCGCCGTTCGTCTGACGCTGCCTGAACCGCATTCTCCAATAATCGGCAAGCATCGCCCATGCGCATCTTGCCTGTCAGGATCTACGACGACATGAAACGTACTTCTTTCTTTCTCGCCGCCGCGCTCGCCGCTTTCGTCACAATGCCCGCTTCCGCCGACGACGTGACCGTCGGGAGCATCAAGATCGTCGCCCCTTGGGCTCGCGCGACCCCGAAGGGCGCGAGTGTCGGCGGCGCCTATCTGAAGATCACCAACACCGGGACGGCGTCCGATCGTCTCGTTGGCGGTTCGACCGACGTGGCGCAACGCGTCGAGATCCATGAGATGAGCATGGACAAGGGCGTCATGAAGATGCGTGAGCTATCGCAGGGCCTCGAGATCAAGCCGGGCGAGACCGTCGAGTTCAAACCTGGCGGCTATCACGTGATGCTCGTCGGCCTCAAGAAGCCGCTGACGCAAGGCCAGGATCTCAAAGCCACGCTGCAGTTCGAGAAAGCGGGCAAGGTCGATGTCGATTTCAAGATCGGCACTATCGGCGCGCAGAGCAGCGGTGGCGGCGGCGACATGGGCGGCATGAAGCACGGCCATTAAAGGCGCTCGTGCAGCGCGGCCTGAGGCGGCGGAGCCGCTGCTTTCGCCGCTGGCCTTCCAAGTTATCGCATCAATGTCGGTGGGCACGGCGCGTATGCGTACCTTTTGCCCGCCGATGTCGCGCTGCGGCATTCGTTGCGGGAGCAACCGACCGTCGACGAAACGACGAATGACATAAGAACCATTTCGGCGCCGTCGGCGTTGCCACTCCGCACATGTGAAATCCAGAGGAGGCGGCACATGAAGCACGTGTTGATCGGTGTGGTTTCGGCGGCGGCGTTATTTGCCGCATTGCCCGCGTCGGCCGAGGTCGTGGTCCGCACGCCGGGTGCCGGCGTGGTCGTCGGCGAGGGCCATCATTATGGGTACCGCGAACGGCATTGGCACCGTTCCTATGCGGACTGCCGCACGGTGCGGGTCAAGACACGTCTGCCGAATGGCGACGTCGTCATCCGCACGCGCCGCACCTGCTGATCTTCATCATTGAATGCGGCAATGACATCACGGCCTCGGCCGGGATGTTTGCGTTGGAGTGTGCGCTCAGCTCTTCGGCTCCGGGAAGAACAGGTCGACGTTCTCGGGCGGTAGCATGTTGAACACGTCGAGCGTCATCGCGATGAGCGCGTAATAACCGAGAATGCCGACGAGTTGCACCAGCGCTTCCTCGCCGAGGAAGGCATAGACGCGTTCGTAGGTTTTATCGCTCACCCGCCGGGTCTTGTAGAGCTCCTCAATGAAATCGTAGAGCGCGAGCTCTTCCTTGGTGGCGCTCGTCGGTCGCTTGCCGGCCTGCAGATCGGCGATCACCTTCTTGCTCACGCCCTCGCGCTCGGCGATGGGAGCGTGCGCGAACCATTCGTACTGCGCGCGCCAGTGGCGGGCGGTGCACAGGATGGCGAATTCCGAAAGGCGCGGCGGCAGCGACGTTTGATAGCGCACGTAAGCACCCAGCGCCTGCGCCAGCAGCCCCAGATCCGGTGCGTGCATCCAGGCGCCGAACGGGCCCCGCGGCGTGATCGACTGGCCACGCGGACCTTCCCTCAGCGCACGCAGCAACGTGAGCTGAGCCTTGTTCATGTCGGCCTCGGCGACAGGCGGGAGGCGTTGGGCAGGGCGCTTGGCCATCGTGTGGAAGTCCTTCGGAGCGGTCGTAGGCGGGAGAGGCAGTGCCTCGCGATGAATCGCGCCTACTATAGCGCAAACGACGCCGGTCCAATGATCCCGCCGGGCGGGACAGGGCATGTCGGAGAGGCGGCTTTACCGGTCCAAATTACTTCGACATCAGGAAATTGGGTGGGGCGGCGCTTACTGCCCCGCAGCCGACTCCTCCACCTGAGCGGAGACGTGCACGAGGCCGTGGCCGATAATGCGCAATTCCGTAGCGGCCGCGTAAGAAAGGTCGAGCACGCGGCTCTTGATGAAAGGTCCGCGGTCGTTGATCACGACCACGACGCTGCGCTTGTTTGGACCGGTGACACGCAAACGGGTGCCGAAGGGCAACGTCCGGTGCGCCGCCGTGAATTTGGAAGGGTCGTATTTTTCGCCGCGTGCCGTACGGCCGCGGTAGTTCTTGTCATAATAAGAGGCGATGCCGGAGAAGGACTTGCCGTGTTTCTCCTCGCCGAAGGCCGCTTGGCTCGCGAGCAGAAAGACCACCGCCGCACCGGTGAAAGCGCGCGCTTCACGTCTCATTGTGTCCCCGCCTATTCCGATTCAGGCGGGAGTAGCCAACAAGGTTATGGCGAAAACGGGGTGACGTGTGGATGACATCGCACTTTTGGGAACCGAGCGCGCGCCGTGAATGGCGACGGCTGCGGGAAAGTTCCGTAGAGAAGGCTCAATGGGCGCGGCTGGAACGCTTGGCCGATTTGGCGTGTGAAGCGGCCGCCTTGGTCTTCGTCTGATTGCTTTTGGCGTGATCGCTCTTGTCGCCGCCCATCTTTTCCTGTTTGCGTTGTTCGATATGACTCAAGGTGTGTTCGGCGCGTTCGCGGCATTGTTCGTGCAGGCGTGCCAGTTCTTCGTCGCTGAGATCTTCGATCGCTGCGAATTTGTTCTCCGCGCCTTTCATCGCCAGCACCAGCTCCGACAGCTTGAGCTGCACGGCGAGCATGTCGCGGTTCTGCGTGTTCTGGATCAAGAACACCATCAGAAAGGTGACGATGGTCGTTCCGGTGTTAATGACGAGCTGCCACGTGTCGCTGTAATGGAAGATTGGACCGCTGACGATCCAGACCAGCACAATGGAGAGCGCGAGCAGGAAGGCGACCGGATGTCCCGTCCACGCCGCGGTCGCTTGCGCGAACTTGGAGAACTGCAAGGACAGTCCGCCTTCCATTGGTCCGTTCGAGTTGCCGGTCATATAGAACACCTTATGCGCGCCAATAACGCGCAGCAGGTTTCGGAGTTCCGGTATTGACGAGGGCGGTTATTTGAATTTCGGCAGTGGTTGTCTGATCTTGCCGATGTCGGCCCAAGGGTCCTTGCGCAACCGGGACAACCGCTGTGCGATGTTTTTCACCGTGTGGGTGTTGCCGGCCTTCAGTGCGGCCAACTCGGACCAGTCGATCGGGACGGACACGGGAGCGCCTTCGCGAGCGCGTGTGGAATAAGGCGCAACCGCCGTGGCCTCGCGCGAGTTGCGCAAATAGTCGACGAAGATGCGGCCGTTGCGTTTGCTCTTGATAGCGGTGGAGACGTATTTGTCCGGCGCATCCGCTTCCATCGCCGCCGCCACCGTGCGCGTGAACGCTTTGGCGTCGTCCCACGGTACCGGCTTGATCGGCAGCACGACGTGCAGACCCTTGCCGCCCGTCGTCTTGAGGAATGTCTCGAGTTTGATGCCTTCCAGGCGTTCGCGGACGTCGCGCGCGGCGGCCACCACGTCTGCAAAGGTCGTGCCGGGGCCGGGGTCGAGATCGAAGACGAGGCGGTCGGCCATATCGAGATGTTCGATGGTGGAGCCGCGGGTGTGTATCTCCAAGACTCCTGCCTGCACCAGCGAGATGAGCCCATCGAGACGGTCGACGGAGATGATCTTCTCGCCTTTCTCCGGCACCAGATGCAGCAAGGCGGGCGTCAGTCCGGCGGCGACATGTTTCTGAAAGAAGCATTGGCCGAAATCGGCGCCTTCCGGACAGCGTACAAGGGCCACCGCGCGGCCGACCAGATGCGGCGCCATCCAATCCCACACCTTGATGTAGTAATCGGCGAGATCGCGCTTGGTGACTCCGGCATCCTGCCAATAGACCCGGTCCGGATGCGTGAGCTTGACCGCGCCGATCATGTCGTCGCTCTTCGTCGTAGCGCTGCGCGTCTTGGTCGCGCGACGCGGCTTCGTCGCCGCGCGTTTCTTCGCCGGGGCGCTGCGTTTGACCGCTGTCGCGGCGCGCGCTGCAATCGCTTTCTTCTCGCGCACCACCTCGGTCGGCTTCTTGTCTTCGCGCACGCCTTGGAAGGACGCTTGGCGGACGCGGTCACCATGCGTCCAGCCCCGGAAGTCGACCTCGACCACCATCTTCGGCTCGACCCAGATGGCGCGGCGGCGACCGCGCTCTTCCGCCGGTACGGTGCCGAATGGTGAACTCTTCGTCGTGCGCTTGGTCAGTGTGCGATAGAGATCGCGCGCGACCGCATGCGAAAAGCCGGTTCCGGTGCGGCCGGCGTAATGCAGTTTGCCGTTGCCGTAGAAGGCGAGCACAAGCGCGCCGATGGCGCGGGAATCGGCGGTGGAGGGGACGAAGCCTGCGACGACGAATTCCTGCCGGTCCGAACATTTGGTCTTCAGCCAGTCGTGGCTGCGGCCGGAGCGGTAGCCGGCCATCGCCAGTTTCGAGATGATGCCTTCCAGTCCCATGCCGCAGGCGCGCTTGAGCAGCACCGGTCCACGTTCGTCGATCGATTCGCTTAGGCGCAGCGGCCCGCGTTGCGGGACGCGCGCGAGCAGCTTGCCGAGCGCCGCCTTGCGCGTCGTGAGCGGGAGCGGCCGCAGGTCCGTGCCGTCGAGATGAAGCAGGTCGAAAGCGTAGAACGCCATGCGGCCTTCCTCGCCACTGCTGAGCGCTTGTTGCAGTAGCGAGAAACTGGAGACGCCGTCCTCGCCTTCGACCACGACCTCGCCGTCGATCAGCGCGGTCTTGGCGCCAAGTTTCTCGATCGCCTGCGCGACCGAGGGAAATTTGGCGGTCCAATCGAGACCGTGACGGGTCAGCAGCTTCACCTTGCCGCGCTCGAGGCGCGCTTGCAGGCGATAGCCGTCGAACTTGATCTCATGTACCCAGGCATCGCCATCCGGGGCTTTGTCCGAGAGCGTTGCAAGGCACGGTTCGACAAAGTCGGGCAGGACGCCGATCGGCGCGTCTTCGATGTCTGGATCGTCGTCTCGCACCTTGAGCGACTTGCGCAGCGGCTTGATGACGGCGGCGCGGTTTGATGCCGTTTTCTTCCTTTTCTTCTTCGCGGTTTTCGTCTTTGCGGCGCGTTTCTTCACCGTCGTTTTCGCTTTCGCCTTTGGCTTGGTCTTACGTGCGCGCCGCGGCGCGCCTTCGGCGATTTCATCG
>Ga0255338_1004851_pt1 | contig 13186 bp, 10 predicted proteins | sample MeOH1_35cm_T4_19_FD_203715 | JGI IMG/M metagenome (GOLD analysis project Ga0255338, IMG submission 203715) | Sandy soil microbial communities from University of British Columbia, Vancouver, Canada - MeOH1_35cm_T4_195 | ecosystem: Engineered > Artificial ecosystem > Sand microcosm > Unclassified ...
CCCGGGAGGCGAACATCAGCGTCCCGAACTGGACGCCGAAAAGAACCCAGAACCAGAAGCGGCCCGCCACCGAGATCAGGGCATTCCCGACCAGGGGCGCGCTGAGGGCACCCAGAGCCGCCACAGCGAACCCGCCCATGAGCCACAGGTAGACGCTCCGGACAAAATCGACGCGGGACTGCGCTCCGGTGGAAGCTCCCTGCCACGACTGCTGATAATCCATGCCACGCTCCAAGGGGGATCCGTGGTGGATCCCCCTCAGATCCTAACATTCCCCCCACCCTTACCCTGCCTCCAAGGACCCCGAGGTTCCATGATCCCCTCCCCCTGGCGGCAACGCCTCCGGCAGCAGGCGGAACGCCGCCGGGCCCTGGGCCGGGACCGGGCCATCTACCCACCGGCGGGGGTGGACTTCTGCTCCAACGACTACCTGGGCCTGCGGCGGGATCCCCGCCTGGCTGAGGCCGCGGCGGCGGCGGCCCGCGAGCACGGGTCCGGCGCGGGCGGGGCGCGGCTCCTCCGGGGCACCACGCCGCTCCACGACGAGCTGGAGACCGCCCTCGCCGCCTGGAAGGGCACCGAGGCCTGCCTCCTCTTCAACACCGGCTTCCAGGCCAACGCCACCCTCATCCCCGCCCTGGTCGGGGCTGGTGATGCCGTCTTCTCCGACACCCTCAATCATGCCTCCCTGGTGGACGGCTGCCGCATGGCCCGGACCGGAGGCGCCCACCTGGGCATCTACCGGCACCTGGACCTGGCGGACCTCGCCGCCCAGCTCACGGCCTGGCAGGCCTCGGCCCCGGACGGCGCTTTGGCCCTGGTGGCCGCGGACGCCGTGTTCAGCATGGACGGCGACGCGGCGGATCTGCCCGCCCTGGTTGACCTGTGCGAGCGCCACGAAGCCCTGCTCCTCATCGACGAAGCTCATGCCACCGGCCTGCTGGGCGCCGATGGCGCGGGCCTGGCCCAGCTCCAGGGCGTCCACGGCCGGGTGCCGCTGGTCATGGGCACCCTTGGCAAGGCCCTGGGCTCCTTCGGCGCCTTCGTCTGCTGCGACCACCTGATGCGGGAACATCTGGTGAACACGGCCCGCGGCTTCATCTTCTCCACGGCCCTGCCCCCGCCGGTGGTGGGCGCGGCCTTGGCGGGCGTGCGCCTCGCCCGGACTGAAGCCTGGCGGCGGGAGCGGGCGCTGGCCTACGCCCGCCGCCTGCGGAGCGTGCTGGGGCAGCCTGACCAACCCTCCGCCATCGTCCCCGTGCCCGTGGGCCCGGATGCCGAAGCGGTGCGCCTGGCCGCACGGCTTCAAGCCCTCGGCTTCGATGTGCGTGCCGTGCGTCCCCCCACCGTGCCGGAGGGTTCGGCGCGACTGCGGATCACCACGGGCGCCCACCTGGAGGAGGCCCAGATCCAGGCGCTCATCAAGGCCCTCCGCGAGGTCAAGGGCGATTGATTCAGCCCCCCAGGGCCCGCCGCATGGCCTGCATCAGGTCGGCGTGATGGAAGGGCTTCTGCACGAAGGCGGCCAAGCCCTTGCCCTGGAAGTCCCCGATGGCGTCCTGCTCGTTGTACCCGCTGGTGAGCACCACTCGGCAGTGGGGGTCCAGGCGCCGCAGTTCGCGGAAGGTCTCGGCCCCGTCCATGTGCGGCATGGTGAGATCCATGAGCACGGCCTTGATGGCGCCGTGCCCTGCTTTGAACTGTTCCAGGGCCTCCAGGCCGTCCCGGGCGTGGATCACGTCGAACCCCATCGAACGGAGGAGCCCATCGGCCACGGTGCGCACACCCTCCTCGTCATCCACCACAAGGATGGTGCCGGAGCCAGTCCAGCCCGAGGGTTCCTCCTCGTCCGGCCAGGCGGGCGCGACCTCCAGTCCCGCTGGGAAGATGAGCTTGAAGGTGGTGCCCTTCCCGACCTCGCTGTACACGCGGATGCCGCCCTTGTGCCCGCGGACGATGCCCTGCATGGCCGACAGGCCCAGACCGCGTCCCGTGAACTTGGTGGTGAAGAAGGGCTCGAAGATGCGGGCCTGCACCTCAGGGGTCATGCCCTGCCCCGTATCCGCGACTTCCAGGGTCAGGAAAGTGCCCGGTTCGATGACCTGCCCGGGGAAATCCCGGACCAGGTCCGCTTCCGCAAAGGTCTGCACGCCAGTCCGGATGGAGACGATGCCCTCCTCGTCGCCGATGGCCTCCGAGGCGTTGGTCACCAGGTTCATTACCACCTGCTGGATCTGGGAGGCCTCGGCCATGAGGGCGGGCAGCCCCGGCTGCAGCTGGAACCGGAGCGCCACCTTCTTGGAGATGGAGACCCCGAGCAGGTGCGACATCTCCTCCACGGCCTGGTTCAGGTCCAGGGGGGCGACCGTGAACCGGCCCTTGCCGGAGTAGGCCAGCATCTGCCGCGTGAGGGCCGTGGCGCGATGGACGGACTTCTCCAGGTTCTCCAGGTAGGGCTGCGCGGGAGACAGGGGCGGAATGCACATCTGGGCCAGGTTGATGTTCCCCAGGATGGCTGTGAGCAGGTTGTTGAAGTCGTGGGCGATGCCCCCGGCGAGCACCCCGAGGCTCTCCAGCTTCTGGCTCTGGAGCTGCGCCTGCTCGGCCCGGCGCCGCTCGGTGATGTCCGTGATGATGCCCAGCACGCTCACCACGCGCCGCTCCTCGTCCAGCACGGGATTGCCCGTCACGATGGTCCAGACCTCCGAGCCATCCTTCTTCCGGAGCCGGAAGTCGTACTGGGCGCCGATTCCTTTTCGGCGCTGAGCCAGGTTGTGCTGGAAGAGGGGTACGTCCTCCTCGAACATGAACGCGGTCATAAACCGGCCGATCATCTCCTCCGATGCGTAACCCAGCATCTCGGCCATGCGGCGGTTGACGAAGGTGGTCATGCCCTGCGGGTCCACCACCCACATGCCCTCACCCATCACTTCCACCAGGTGGCGGAACCGCGCTTCGCTTTCCCGCAGGGCCTGGGCATCGCGGCGGTGGCTTGCAGTCTCCTGCGCCAGTTCGCGGGTCCGGGCCTCCACCTGGGTCCGGATCTGCGCCTGCCCGGCCAGCAGGGCCCGCACGTAGGCCGCCAGGACCAGGCTGAAGGCGAGGCCCCCGGCCAGGATGCCCCAGGCCCGCCACCCGGCCTCCAGGGCGTAATAGCCCGCCGCCGGTGTCACCACCACCTCCCAGCGCCGCCCAGCCAAGTCGAAGCCGAGAGCGTGCCGGAGCCGGGAGGGACGACCCTGGCCTGAAGGCGGCAGCGGTGAAGGTTCCAGGTGCAACAGGGCCTCGGCTTCCAGGGCGCTGTCATCCATCAGACGCAGGTCCACCCCCCGGGGCTCCAGGATGGCCATGGACTTCTGGACCAGATCCCCGGCCCGGAGGACCCCCTGCACCACGCCCAAGGTCTTGCCGCCCTTGTTCCGCACGGCGGCCATGACCAGGATCCCCGATTGCGCCCCTGTTTCCTGGAGAAGGCGGATCCGGCCACTGGCGGCGACCTCACCCGTGCGCAGGGCCCGGGTCAGTGCCTCCTGGCGGGTGGCCAGGTGCTCGGCCGCATAACCCAGGGTCACTTCGTTCCCCGGGAAGGGCGTCACGAACTGGATGGCGTGGAACCGCGCATCCTGGGGAATGGGAATGTTCCGGCCCGCCTCATCCTTCTGGAAAAAATGGAAGCCCGGCTGGAAGCGCCGGCCCTCCGCTTCCAGGGTGCCCCGGTTCTCCGGACCCACCTCCGGCAGCCATTGGAAGGCCTGGATGTAGGGGTGCATGGCGAGGGTGGGCGCCGTGAAGGTGTCGAAGTCCGACCGGCTCACGTCCTCGCTGGATTCGAAATAGCTCCGGAGCACGAGGACATCCTCGAAGCCGTGACGGAGGCCCTGGGCCACGCTCTCCGCGCGGTCGCGGGCCGCCTCGCGGAACTGGGCCTCCACCTGGCGGTAGTGGGCATCCCGGGCCAGGAAGAACCCCAGCAGGGACATGGCCACCCCGACCACCAGCACGACCGCAGCACGGAATCGGCCCGGGGCGGGGGGGCGGGACGATGGGTCGGCCACAGTTACCTCGGGGGGCATGGGGTTGGAATTATCCTGGCATGGAGCACGCCCTTCCGGGAGTTCCGCCCCTTTTTTAATCGGCAGCCTGCTCTCCGACATGACCTGTGGGAGAATTCCAGGTGACCGAGAGGTCTTCAGGAGGTGGCATTTGAACCGGAACATCATGTTCGCCCTGGCTGGAGGCCTCGTCGCGGGATTCCTGGTGGGTTATTTCGTCGGTGCCGGTAACGCCAAGGACGCCACCGGAACCACCACGGCCGCCCCCACCGCCGGCGTGGTCCTGCCCGCGCCCTCCCTGGGCGGCGGCATGGCACCCGGAGCCACTGGTGCCGCGGCCCCCGGCCAGATCCCGCCGGGCATGGGCCTTCCGAACGCCGAGATGCAGGCCCGCATCATCCGCATGGAAGGCATCGTGAAGGCGGAGCCCAAGAACCACGACGCCTGGGTGGGCCTGGGCAACGACTACTTCGACAGCCACCAGCCCCAGAAGGCCGTGGACGCCTACGCGAAGGCCCTGGCCCTGAAGCCCGAGGATCCCGACATCCTGACGGACCAGGGCGTGATGTACCGCCAGCTCAACCAGTTCGACAAGGCCATCGCCAACTTCCAGAAGGCCGGCAAGATCAATCCCTCCCATGTGCCGAGCATCTTCAACCTCGGGATTGTGTACGCCGGGGATCTCCACCAGCCGGACGAGGCCGCCAAGGCCTGGAACAAGGTGCTGGTCCTCGCGCCGAACAGCGAGCAGGCCACCCAGGCCCGCCAGCTGCTGGCCCAGCTCAACAAGGGCGGAATGCCCCGCTGATCCGGCGGCCAGACATGCTGGACCTCCAGACCCTCCCCAGCCCGCTCTGGGTGCTCGGCACCGGAACGGGCGTGGGGAAGACCTTCGTGGCCTCGCGCATCGCGCAAGCCTGGGCGGAACAAAGCCCCGTCAGCTACCGGAAGCCCTTCCAGACCGGCGTGGACCGGGCCGATCACCCGGAGGCCGACGCCAGCGCCGTGGCCGGTCCTGGTATCACGGCCGAAAGCCACATCTTGTTGAGGGCGGCCCTCTCGCCCTTGGCCGCGGCTCTGCGAGAGGGCCGCGCGCTCGATCTGGAGGCCACTGCCCGCTGGTGCCAGCGACCCGCCCATCCCAGCGGCCGCGTGCTGCTGGAGGGCGTGGGCGGCCTCATGGTGCCCCTCGCGCCGAACGTACACTTCCTGGCCTGGGCCACGGATCTGAAGATCCCCTGCGTGCTGGTGGCCCTGGGCGGCCTGGGCACCCTCAACCACACCCTGCTCAGCGCCGAAGCCCTCATGCTCCGCGGCTGGCGCATCGAGGCCGTGCTGCTCAACCCCGGCGCCGATGGCGCCGATCCCGGGGCCGCGGCGGAGAATGCCGGGGTGCTGCGTGAATTCCTGCCGGTGCCGGTCCACATCCTAGACTGAGGGCATGCCGACACCCCTGCCTCCCGACTGGTCCGACCGCCTCGCCCTCGACCGCGCCCATGTGTGGCATCCCTTCACCCAGATGCAGGTGCATGAGGCCGATCCGCCGGTGCCCGTGGTGGGCGGCGAGGGCTGCGACCTGCTGCTGGCCAACGGCGAGCGGGTGCTGGACGGCATCTCCAGCTGGTGGACCTGCCTGCACGGCCACAGCCACCCCCGGCTGGTGAGCGCCCTGGAGCGCCAGTCCGCCAAGCTCGACCACGTGATGTTCGCGGGCTTCACCCACGAGCCGGCCCTGGAGCTGGTGGTGCGGCTCCGCTCCCGCCTGCCCCGGAACCTCACCCGAGCCTTCTTTTCCGACGACGGCAGCACAGCCGTGGAGGTGGCCCTCAAGATGGCCTTCCAGGCCCAGCTCCAGCGCGGTCAGAAGGGCCGCGCCCGCTTCGGCGCCCTGCGCGGCGGCTACCACGGCGACACCCTGGGCGCCGTGGGCGTGGGCGAGCTGGAGAACTTCCTGACGGGCCTCTTCAGCCCGCTCCTTCTGGCCTGTGATCGGCTGGAGGTACCGGAGGATCCGCGCCTTGAGCTGGTGCCGGACCTGACGGGGTGGCCCGAACGCCTGGAGACCGCCCGCCAGGAGATCCGCGCCTTCTTCGCCACGCATGGCGAGCGGCTCGCCGCCTTCATCGCAGAGCCCCTCATCCAGTGCGCGGGCGGCATGCGCATGTGGCCACCGGAGCTGCTGCAGGAGCTGCGAGCCCAATGCGATGCCCATGGGGTGTATCTGATCCTCGACGAGGTAGCCACGGGCTTCGGCCGCACGGGGACCTTCCTCGCGTGCGAGCAGGCAGGCGTGACCCCGGACCTGCTCTGCCTCTCCAAGGGCCTCACGGGGGGCACCCTGCCGCTCTCCATGACCTGGGCCACGGAGGAGATCTACGGCCACTTCTGGGGCACACCGGCCTCAGGCCGTGCCTTCCTCCACGGCCACAGCTACACGGCCAATGCAACGGTATGTGCAGTCGCCTGCGCCAGCCTCGCTCTCTTCGACGACGAGCCCGTGATGGCGAATGCCGCGGCCCTCCACGACGCCATGAAGGCCGCCTTCACGACCCTGTCCGACCATCCGGCCGTGCGGCAGGCCCGCGTGCTGGGCACCATTGGCGCCTGCCGCCTCGTGGATCCCGCCACCAGCGAGGCCCACGCGCCCGACGACCGCTTCGGCTGGCGCCTGCACCGTCGGGCTCTGGACCATGGCCTGCTGGTGCGGCCCATCGGGGATTGCCTGTACCTGCTGCCGCCCCTGAGCACCCCGCCTGCGAGGATCCTGGAAGCGGCGGAAACCCTGCTTCAACTCCTCGGCTGAATGAGGATGCCGGAGTAGTGTTTTTCCGGCAGTACACTGGCGTTTTGCCCGGAGCACGCCATGAAGCTGGTGACCTTCCTGCAGGCCGGAACCGAAAAAATTGGCGCCATCACGGCCGATGGCCACATCCTCGATTTCGCCACTGCCGATGCCCGCCTGGCCGTGGACATGCTCACCCTCATCCGTCGCCAGGACGAGCTGATGCCCTTGGCCCGGTCGCTCGCCACGGCCCCGCCCATCACAACCCTGGTCGATCCCGCCACCGTGCGCCTGCTGGCCCCCGTGCCCCGGCCCGTGTCCATGCGCGACGGCTACGCCTTCCGCCAGCATGTGGCCACGGCCCGCCGCAACCGCGGGCTGGAGATGATCCCCGAGTTCGATCTGTTCCCCGTCACCTACTTCACCAACCACCTGGCCGTGACGGGCCCCGGCGAAGTGCTGGTGCAGGACCACCACCTCACGCGCCTGGACTTCGAGCTGGAGGTGGCCATCGTCACGGGACGGCCCCTGAAGAACGCCACCCTGGAGGAGGCCGACGCGGCCATCTTCGGCTTCATGGTGATGAACGACTGGAGCGCCCGCATGCTCCAGATGGAGGAGATGAAGCTGTCGCTGGGCCCCTGCAAGGGCAAGGACTTCGCCACCAGCCTGGGCCCCTGGCTCGTCACCAAAGACGAGCTGAAGCTCGAACAGACGCCGAAGGGCGAGATCCTCCACGCTCCCATGACCTGCGAGGTGAATGGCCACCGGCTGTCGAACGGGAACGCCGACAGCATGAACTGGACCTTCGCCCAGATCCTCCAGCGCACCAGCTACGGCATCCAGATGCAGGCCGGCGAGGTCATCGGCAGCGGCACCGTGGGAACGGGCTGCCTGCTGGAACTGAACGGCTCGAAGGTCACCGACAACCTCTGGCTCAAGGCTGGTGATGAGGTGGTGATGGAGATCGAGGGCCTGGGCCGCCTGGTGAACACCATCACCCACGCCCCCGAGCGGCTGGTGGACATGCCTCCGACCCTGGTGGGCGGCACGCTCCCCGATCTCTATGCCGGCTCGCCGACCGGGGAAGCGGGAGACTGACTAGACTGAGGCCCCCAGGAGATCCCATGCGCCGCACCTTCGCCCTCCTCCTCGCCCTGCTGGTCGGATCCGGCGCCGCCCTGGCCCAAAAGGCGCCTACCCTGCGCGCCTACTTCGCAGATGCCTCGGGACTGAAGGAGGGCGGCGTGAAGCGCATTCCCATCCAGACGCCCAAGGGCACGTTCAAGGTCTGGACCAAGCGCTTCGGGAACAACCCCCGCATCAAGGTGCTGCTGCTGCACGGCGGCCCCGGCGGAACCCACGAGGCCTTTGAGTCCTTCGAGGGCTACCTCCCGGCCGAAGGCATCGAGTTCATCTACTACGACCAGCTGGGCAGCGCCTACTCGGACCAGCCCAAGGACAAGGAGCTCTGGACCACCGGGCGCTTCGTGGAGGAGGTCGAGCAGGTGCGCGTGGCCCTGGGCCTGAACCAGGACAACTTCTACCTGCTGGGCCACTCCTGGGGCGGCATCCTCGCGGTGGAGTACGCCCTGAAGTACGGCGCCAACCTGAAGGGTCTGATCATCTCGAACATGATGATGAGCATCCCCGACTACAACCGCTACGCCGACGGTGTCCTCGCCAAGCAGATGGACCCGGCGGTGGTGAAGGAGATCCACGACCTGGAGGCCCAGGGCAAGTACGAGGACCCGCGCTACTTCGAGCTCCTGCTGCCCAACTTCTACGCCAAGCACCTCTGTCGCCTGCCCGAATGGCCCGACGCCATCAACCGGATGTTCGGCCACCTCAACAAGGACATCTACGTTCTTATGCAGGGCCCCAGTGAGTTCGGGGCCTCGGGCCGGCTGGAGAAGTGGGACCGCAAGGCCGACCTCCCGAAGCTCGCCATGCCCACGCTGGCCATTGGGGGAAGCCACGACACCATGGACCCCGCCCACATGAAGTGGATCGCCACCCAGGTGAAGCACGGCAGCTTCCTCCTCTGCCCGAACGGCAGCCACTGCGACATGTGGGACGATCAGGCCGCCTACTTCCCGGGCCTGCTCCGCTGGCTCAAGGCGACCGACGGCGGCGCGAAGACGGTAGCGCTCTCCAAGCCATGAGCCACCGCACCATCCTCCCCGCGGACCTCTCGCCCATCGAGACCAACGCCCTGCTCTGCGGCGGCGTGGCGCCCCGGCCCATCGCCCTGGCCAGCACCCTCAGCGCCGGGGGCGTGCGCAATCTGTCGCCCTTCAGCTTCTTCAACGCCTTCGGCTCGAACCCGCCCACGGTGGCCTTCGCGCCCAACCGCCGGGGCCGCGACGGCACCGTGAAGCACACCTACCTGAATGCCGTGGCCACGGGCGAGTTCGTCATCGCCGCCGTGAGCCACGCCATGCTGCACCCCATGAACGTAGCCAGTGCCGAGTGGCCGGACGGCGTGGACGAGTTCCCCAAGAGCGGCCTCACGCCCCTGCCCGCACGGATCGTCAAGCCGGCCCTGGTGGCCGAGAGCCCCTTCCAGATGGAGTGCCGCCTCCAGCAGGTGGTGGAGCTGGGCAGTGGGCCGGGCTCGGGCCTCATGCTCATCGGCGAGGTGCTGGCCTTCCATGTGCGGGAGGACTGCTATGTGGACGGCGCCCTCCACCCCGACGCCCTGGATCTCATCGGCCGCAACGGGGGGGCCTTCTACACCCGGGCCAGCGGCGGCGCCGTCTTCCAGGTGCCCAAGCCTGCCGGGAAGCCCCTCGGCTACGATGCCCTCCCCGCGGCCCTGAAGCAAAGCCACCTCCTCACGGCCAATGACCTGGGCCAGCTGGCCAACAGCCCGGGCCTGCCGGACCTCGCCGCCATGCGAGGGCGCACCGGCGATCCAGCGGATGCCGAGGGGCTGGAACGGGCCCTGCAGGCGGCCCTGGCCCGGAATGACCTGGATGAAGCCTGGAGGCTGGCCGCCTTGCGGCTGCGAACCTAGCCTTCGCCGCCCCCATCGAGTCCGGCGGCACCGCGGTGGTGCACCACTCGCTGGGGGTAGGGGATTTCGATGCCGGCCTCGCGGAAGGCGACCAGGGTGCGGCGGCGCAGTTCCCGAGCCACCTCCCACTGGGCACCGGGCGCGGTCTTGGTAAGGGTCAGGATGGTGAAGCCGCTGGCCCCGAGGACTTCGATGCCCTTCACTTCCAGGGGCTCCAGCACCTGGTCGGGCCGGTCCTCGTGCAGCTTCCGGCCGAGCTCCTTCAGCACCTCGAAGGCCCGGTCGGGGTCCGTGTCGTAGCCCACTTCCACTTCCACCCGGGCCCGGGCGAAGTCCTTGGAGAGCACGACCACGCGCACGATGGAGCCGTTGGGCACGAAGTGGGCGCGGCCCTCCGAATCCCGTATCTGGGTCACGCGCAGGGTCATGCGCTCCACGGTGCCGATGTGCCGGTCGTCCACATTGATGATGTCGCCCACGCCGAACTGGTTCTCCAGCAGGAGGAAGAACCCGCTGATGACGTCCTTCACCAGGCTCTGGGCACCGAAGCCCAGCGCCACACCCGCGATGCCGGCGCCGGCCACCAGGGGCCCGATGTTCACCCCGAACTCCGAGAGCACCATCAGCAGGAGGAACGCCACCACGGCCACGCGGGCGGTATTGGTGAGGACGCTGCCGAGGGTCTCCGCCCGGCGCTCGGCGTCGGTGGTCACGTCCTCGTTGCCATCATCCACGGCCCGCCGCACCGCCCGGGTGACCAGCTTCACGGCCAGCAGCAGGGTCAGCCCCGCCAGGGCCACCAGCAGCAGATGCTGGAGCTTCTCCCACCCGGTCCGTTCCATCCAGGCCAGGAACCGGCCCGCATGCTGCGTGGCCCCTCCCGGCGAGGGCTGAAGGAAACTGAATATCCCATCGGACAGGATCATGCGGTGCGCTCCTGTCTCCAGGCTATCAAAGGCTACTTCCAGCTGGCCCAGTAGTTGGGGTTCTCCATCAGCTCCGCCGCAGGCGTGGCCTTGAGGGGCCGGAAGGTGTCCACCATGACGGCCACCTCGTCCGTGCGCTCCTTGGTGCGGCTGAGGGGGATGGCCTTGGGGTGCGGCCCGTGGTGGATGCCCTGGGGATGCCAGGTCATCATGCCGGCGCCGATGCCGTCCCGCGAGAAGAAGTGGCCCGCCGAGTAGAACAGCACCTCGTCGTAGTCGATGTTGGAGTGGAAGAAGGGCACGCGCATGGCGCCTTCTTCTTCTTCGAAGGGGCGGGGCAGGAAGGAGCAGATGACGAAGTTGTTCGCGATGAAGGTGGAGTGCGCACTGGGCGGCAGGTGGTAGCGGGCGCTGACGACAGGGCGGATGTCCTTCACGTTGATGCGCCAGACGGTGAGATCACCCTTCCAGCCCACCACGTCCAGGGGGTTGAAGGGATAGAACACCTTGGTGATCTGGCCTTCGCGCTTGATGTGGACGGCCCACTCGCGGGGGATCGCGTCATAGACCTCCAGTTCCGGCGTGTCCACCATGGCCGGATCGAAGATGGCGTTGGGCCCCAGCTGGTTGCGATCCGGAATCGTGACTTCACTGAAGCTTTCGATGAGCAGGTAGCGCTGGGCCACCTCTGGTCCCGCTTCGGCGGTGGCGCCACCCGGCAGGAAGCGGTAGGTGGTGCCGCGCGGGATCACCAGGTAGTCGCCGGTGGTGTAGTGGATCACGCCGAAGGTGGTCTCCAGCTTCCCGCCCCCGGCGTGGATGTAGTAGACGTCGTCGCCGTCGGCGTTGCGGTAGAAGAAGTCCATGGCCGCGGGGGCCACCCAGTGCAGGGCCACATCCGCATTGTGGAGGATGCAGATGGGCGCGAAGGCGGCCTCCTGGGAACCGAACAGGGAGGCCTTCACCTTGGCGTCCGCCGAATCCGCCAGGGGATTCAGATCGTAGCTGTGGGGCCGCAGGGGCCCTTCGATACGCGTCCAGTCCGTCACCGGGTGCAGGCGGTAGAGGTGCGTCGTGCGCCCGAAGAACCCGTTGCGCGCGTGCTCCTCCTCGAAGGTGCCCGCGGGCAGGTCCACGTGAGCCTGCCGGGTGTGCAGCCCCTTGCGCAGGGGGAAGAGCGGCGTTTCCTTCTTGGACATGGGGGCCTCGGGGAAAGGCAACCATTATCTCTCAAAAAGAATTCAATAAGCAGAGGAGAGCGGAGGGGCGGAGGAAAGCGGAGAAAAGAAGACGATCTTCCTCCGCTTTCCTCCCTTACTCTCCGCGATCCTCCGCTTTCCATATGTCTTTCCAATCAGCTCTGCTTCTGCAGCCACCGGTTGTAGAACCACAGGCTGAGGGCGCTGCCCAGGCCGAAGAGGGTGAGGATGATCCAGCCGGTGGCGGCGGCCTTGGGGTCCAGCTTCAGCAGGCCGTCCGCCTGCTTCACGGCGCCGGCGCACATGACCTTGTTGAAGAGCCAGGCGCCGGCGGGGCCGCCCACCAGGCTGCCGATGGCCATGGGCAGGTTGGCGTAGCCGAGGAAGAGCCCCTCCTGGCCCTTGGGCGCCAGGGAGCCGATGTACTCGTAGAGGCGGCTCGACGCGAAGAGCTCGCCGAAGGCGATGAGGGCCACGGTCATCACGATGAAGAGGCTCCCCAAAGGCAACCAGAGCTTCATGGTCACACCGCCTGCCATGAACAGCGGAGCTACGTTGATGAGCATGGCGAGGCCGATGATCACCGTGCCCACGATGATGGACTTGATGGGCGGCAGCTTGCCGAACAGCCTGGTGATGAGCAGCTGGAACAGCACGATGGTGATGGGGTTGGCCATGGTGTAGAGGTCCATGGCCGGACTCAGCTCCACGGTCTTCTTCACGTAGAGCGGCAGCACGTTGTAGACCTGGTTGTAGATGAAGTAGAAACCGCTGCTCACCACCAGGAACAGGGCAAAACGCCCGCTGCCCAGCACCTTGAACATGCCGAAGAAAATCTCGGGGAGGGTGCGCCGGGGCTTGGCGGGGTCCGCGGCGGATTCGGGATCCCGGTAGAGCAGCGCCACCACCAGGAAGGCCAGCACCGAGGCGGCCATGGACACGAGGAAGATGGTGTCGAGCCGGCCGAGCTTCGTCCGCACGAAGAAGGCTGTGATGCGGCCGAACACGCTGCCGATGTTGATGACCATGTAGAAGATGGCGAAGGCCAGCGTGGCCTTGCCCAGGTGGGTGCGCTGCACGGTGCCCGCGATGCAGGGCTTCACGAAGGAACCGCCGATCCCGATCAGCACGATGGCCGCCGCCACGGGAACCATCACGCCCAGGCCCGCCGTGACCTCCTTTCCGGCCTGCAGGGCCAGAGTCTGCCC
>Ga0255338_1004852_pt1 | contig 13184 bp, 9 predicted proteins | sample MeOH1_35cm_T4_19_FD_203715 | JGI IMG/M metagenome (GOLD analysis project Ga0255338, IMG submission 203715) | Sandy soil microbial communities from University of British Columbia, Vancouver, Canada - MeOH1_35cm_T4_195 | ecosystem: Engineered > Artificial ecosystem > Sand microcosm > Unclassified ...
ATCAGCAGCAGTGCCCACCAGATCGCCGCAGGCCGCAACCCGACCAGCAAGGCCACCACGCCCAAGGCCATCAGGCCCTGGAACCGGAAACTGGCCTCCTTCTTCCAGGCAGTACGGATCCCCTGGTGGCTGTACGAAAGGCGCTTGGGAAACGACTGGTTCTTCATGCGGGCCCTTGAGTGGAAACCAGCATTGTGACACCGGAGCTCCTCGGGCCCGGCGTTCCCCTTTCTCATCGAATCTGTGTGAATCTGTGGAATCTGTGGACCTGACGCTTTCTCCGGGAATGTCTCGATGCTCGACCCCGTACTCGCCGCCCGCTACCGTGCCTTGATCCTGGCTGGCCTTGAGCGCACAGGCGCGCCAACACGGGAGGACAGACCCAGAATCCTGGTGGTCGACACGGCCCGCCAGCGCCTGGGGCTGCTGGAGGGTGGCCGCCTGGTCTTCGAGGCCACCATCTCGACGGCGAAGAACGGCCTGGGTTGCGAGGAGAATTCATACCGCACACCCACGGGCTGGCATCGCATCCACGCGCGCATCGGCGCGGGGGCGGAACCCGGCGCGGTCTTCCGCGCCCGCGTGGCCACGGGGGAGACCTGGCGGGGCGAGGTCCGTGAGGACGACCTGATCCTCACCCGCGTGCTCACGCTGGATGGCCTTGAGGAAGGCTGGAACCGCGGGCCCGGGCGGGACTCGCTGGAACGCTTCATCTACCTGCACGGCACGAACCAGGAAGGACAACTGGGCCGGCCTGTTTCCCACGGTTGTGTGCGCCTGTCCAACGCCGACGTGGCGGACCTCTTCGAGCGCGTGGCCGAGGGCGATGCGGTGCTCATCGCCGAGGATCTGCCGGGCGATGGTCTGGGCCTCGGGAGGCTGCATTTCGCCGGCGTGGCGGGCAGCGGCATGAGTGCCCTGGCCCAGTTCGCGGCCCTGAAGGGCGGCCGGGCCAGCGGCAGCGACCGCAGCTTCGACCGGGGTCAGCGGCCCGAGGCGAGGGCCCAGCTGGAAGCCCTGGGCGTGGTGATCCATGCCCAGGATGGTTCCGGCCTCGAAGGCGACTGCGCCGCCCTGGTGGTGTCCACGGCGGTGGAGGAGGAGGTGCCGGATGTGGCGGCGGCCCGGCGGCTGGGCATGCCCGTGCTGCACCGCTCCGAGCTGCTGGCGCACTTCGTGGCACGGTACCGCACGGTGGCCATGACCGGTACCAGCGGGAAGTCCACCACGGTGGCCATGGTCTTCGAGATCCTGCGCGGGGCCGGCCTCGATCCCTCGGTCATCACCGGCGGAGAGCTGGTGGCCCTGCAGCGTGAGGGGCGCTGGGGCAACGCCTGGGCGGGAGCTTCCGACCTGCTGGTGATCGAAGCGGACGAGAGTGATGGCTCCGTGGTGCGCTACCACCCGGCCGTGGGTGTGCTCCTCAACCTCCAGAAAGACCACAAGGAGATGGAGGCGGTGGCGGAGATGTTCCGCGCCTTCCGCACCCAGGTGCGTGAGGCGGCCGTGGTGGGCGAGGCGGGTAACCTGGCGGAGTTCGCGGCCGGGGCGGTGACCTTCGGATTTGGCGAGGGTGTCGGGCTCCGGGCCGAAGGCTTGTCTCTCAACGCGGAAAGCTCTGCTTTCCGCGTTGAGAGAAGCAACTTTGTCATTCCCGTACCTGGGCGCCACAACGTGGAGAATGCCCTGGCGGCTCTCGCGGCCTGCACGGCCCTGGGCGTGCCGCTGGAGGCGATGGTGGCCCCGCTGGCCGCCTTCCAGGGCGTGGCGCGGCGCTTCCAGGTGCTGGGCACACGGCGCGGCGTCACCGTGGTGGACGACTTCGGCCACAACCCGGCCAAGGTGGCGGCATCGATCCAGGCGGCGCACCTGCGGGTGACCGCCGGTGGCCGCGTGCTGGCCATCTTCCAACCCCACGGCTTCGGGCCGCTGAAATTCCTCCGAGCCGATTTCGTGGAGGCATTCGCCACGGAACTGGCGGCCCATGATCGCCTCTGGTTTCTGGACGTCTTCTACGCCGGCGGCACCGCCGCCCGCGACATCACCAGCGCCGAGGTGATCGCGGATATCGCCGCCCGGGGCGTGGCTGCGGAGCTTGCGCCTTCGCGGGACTGGCTCGTGGACCGGCTGGCCGCCGAAGCGAAGGCCGGTGATCTCATTCTCCTCATGGGGGCCCGGGATCCCTCGCTGACAGACCTGGCCAAGGCGATCCTCGCTGCCCTCTGAACCAAGCGCTCGGGGTACCCTGGGGCATGGAACCCACGACCCTCCGCGCTGTCATGGCCGCGCTCCGGAAGCCGGAGTCGGGCTGCCCCTGGGACCTGAAGCAGGACCACCAGAGCCTGGCCCGCTACCTGCGCGAGGAGGCGGCGGAGGTGCTGGACGCGCTGGCGGCGCACCAGCCCGGCGACCCGGCCACGGAGGCACACCTCTGCGAGGAGCTGGGCGACTTGTGGCTCCAGATCGCCTTCCACGCCCAGCTGGCGGCGGATCGCGGCGCCTGGGATATCCACGATGTGGAGCGGACCGTGGTGGAGAAGCTGGTGCGCCGCCACCCGCATGTCTTCGCCGAAGTCGAGGTCGAGGGCGCGGACGAGGTGCTCACCAACTGGGCCGCCATCAAGCGCGAGGAGAAGGGCCTCCATAGCGAGGAACCGCGCTTGCTGGAGGGCATCCCGGCCTCGCTGTCGCCCCTGGAGGAAGCCCTGGAGATCGGCCGCCGCTGCGCCAAGGTGGGCTTCGAGTGGCCCGATATGGAAGGCGTCCTCGACAAAGTGAAGGAGGAGGTGGCCGAGCTGCAGGCCGAGTCCGACCCCGTCCGGGTGGAGGAGGAGTTCGGCGACGTGCTGTTCAGCCTCATGCAGTGGGCCCGCAAGAAGGGCGTGGACCCGGATACCGCGCTGCGCCGCCAGATGGCGCGCTTCAAGGGCCGCTTCGCCTCAGTGGAGGACGACGCCCGCAGCGCGGGCGGTTGGGAGAACCGGAACCTCGATCAGATGGAAGCAGCCTGGCAGGCGGCCAAGCGGAAGGCGAAGCCATGATGGACCTGCTGCTCCTGGTACCTCGGTCGGGGAACCCGCTGCCACTCTGGATCGCCTACGGGCTTTTCCCCCTGGTGTTCCTCGGGGGGTCGCTGCTGTCCTCGCGCCTCCTGGGTGTGTTCCAGCTCTATCGGGCCTTTCCGGCGGACAAGGCCGATCCCATCGAGACCAGCCTGGGCTGGATCCAGATCGAGTTCGGGGTCTGGCGGGGCCACTCGCCCATGTCATTGAAGGCTGGCCGGCGCTGCCTCCATCTCAAGCAGCCCTTTCCCTTCCAGCCACTGTTCTGGCTGGGACCGGCCTCCATTCCCTGGGAGCAGATCCGCGTGGTGAGCGAGGCGGGCACGGAGTGGTGGGCCTTCTGGAAGGCGGCGGAATTCGCGCTGGGACCGGAGGACCGCCGCATCCGCATCCGCGGCCGGGCCGCCCGGAAGGTCCAAGCCCAGGTGGAGACACGGCAAGGCCGAGCTGGGAATTTCCCCCTCCCGACCGCCGCCATCCGGCCCAGGTAGAGCGCTTCAGCGATCGCTCAAGATGAAAGAAAGGGAACGTCCTTCCTACTTCTTGACCACCTTCGCGTCCTCGATGATCACGGCGTAGTTGTAGCCGGCGCCAAAGTCCTTGTGGGTCTGGACCACGCCCCGGATGGTCACGGTATCGCCCGCCGCCGCCTCTTCCTGGCTGGTGACGGTGATGTCATTCGTCCCAGTCTTCGCGCTGCCGCTGCCGTCCTGGAGGTGCAGCCAGTTCTTGCCCATGATGCCCTTGCTGTATTTCACGACCTTGCCTCGCAGCGTGACGTTCTTCCCCTTCAGACCGTCCTTCTGGGCCCAGATCTCGGCCACGGTGCGGGCCTCCGCGCCGGAGGCCTTCGCCACCTTCCCGACCTTCACGGCCTTGGCGGGCTGAGCGCCTTGAGCGCCTTGGCCGTGAGGGTTGGCTCCGGCTGCCGGAGTCGCTGCACCCGCCGTGGCGAGGGTGCCGAAATACACCTCTGCAAAAGTCCGCTTCAGGGTCTTGGATTCGAAATCCGTCATCAGCACGGCATTGGCGACGGTGACCTCGGAGCCCTTTTCGGCCTTGGCCTCGGGGACGGCGGTCCACACCTCGCCCTTGGCGGTCTTCAGGCGCAGGTAGCAGTAGGGCGAGGCGTCGAGGCGCTCCAGTACCTTGCCCGTCAGGTCCTCGCCCTTAGGCATCTGGGCTCCCGTGGCGTGGGGCGCGGCTGCCGCAGCCTGGGGCGGGGTGGCCGCCGCAGCAGTCGAGTTGAAACCCGCCATCACCGAAGCGACGAGGAGGAGGGAGATGGCGCTGGGCATGGGGGAACTCCTTGGTGGATGGAGATGGAAATGCCGGTTGGATCCGAGGTGTTCAGGTTCAGGCGGCCGGGTGGGGATGCATCTTCGGCATCTTCGAGCCAAGGTGGCCGAAGTGTTTGCCGTAGGCGCCCATCATCTCCTTGCAGGCGCTGAGGAGGTAGCGGCGCTTGAAGCCGTCCGGCAATGCCTTGATCTGCGGGATCTTCTGCGCGTAGAAGGTCATGTAGCAGCGCCCCAGGGCGATGGCGACCTCCTCGAGGGTCATGTCATAGGGCTCGATGATCGGGGTGGACAGGTTGTATTTGGAATAATCGTGGACGCGCACCCGGTCCTGCATCTGGTCGTAGAGGGGCGTGAAGGGCATGGGCGTCAGGACGGGGAACACCGCGATGTCGGGGTTCATCCGGATGGCGACCTCGATGGTGCGGTCGATGGACGCCTGGGTCTCGGTGGGGTGCCCGATCATGAAGGAAGCCTCGGTGACGATGTCGTGCTCGCGGGCGAGGCGGATGGCCTGGGCGATGGCGTTCACATCGTTGCCCTTGTTGAGCGAGGCCAGCAGCTCGTCCGTGCCGGCCTCGGCCCCGATGTACAGGTGCACCACGCCCGCCTCCCGGTACTTGGGCAGCAGGTCCGCGTCGCGCACCACATCCTCCGCGCGGGTCTCCATCAGCAGCCGGATACCGAGCTTCGCGTCGATGATGAGGTCGAGGAGCCGCTCCCAGCGCCCGCGGTCATGGGTGGGGTACGGGTCGATCATCGTAATGGATTCGACGGCGTAGCGGTCCACGAGCAGGCGGATCTCCTCGATGACGTCCTCCGGCGTCCGGGCGCGCCAGTCGCCCCGCCAGAAGGCCCGGTGGCTGCAGAAGGAGCAGCCCATCATGCAGCCGCGGGAGGTGAGGATGGAGGCCATGCGGCCCGGCGGGTCGATGCGGTAGCGGTAGGCGTCCCAGTCCAGCAGGTGCCAGGCGGGCTTGAGGGTGTCGAGGTCCGTGATGTGGGGGCGGATCTCCGTGACGAGGACAAGCCCGTCCCGGCGGAAGGCGATGCCCTTCACCGTGTCGAGCCCGCCATCTTGCAAGGCCGCCAGCAGCTCCGGCAGGGTGGCCTCGGCCTCGCCCCGCAGCACGATATCCACGGGGCTGGCGGGATCGTCCAGCAGCTCCTGGTATTTGAAGGTGGGGAAGGGGCCCCCCAGGAAGGTGGTGATGGCTGGATCCACGGCCTTGGCCAGACCGAGTGCCTTCACGGCCGCAGGCACCACGGCCGTGCTGATGGCGCCCGTGACGGGCAGGTAGTCGTAGGCGACGACGATGTCTGGGCGGTACTGCTCCACTTCCGCGCGGATGGTTTCGAAGCTGGCGCCCTCGACGTTCATGGCGTCATAGATCCGGGCCTCGTGCCCCGCTCCTTCGACGGCTCCCGCCAGGTAGGCGATCTGGAGGGGCGGCCAGGTGCCGATGACCTCCACACCCCAGCTGGAGTAGGGCGGCACCACGAAAAGGACCTTGCTCACGGAGTCACCCTCATTGCCTTCCACAACATCATTCTGGGGTCAAAGGTGATGGAAAAAGTCACAATGCCGCCGGTCTTCGGGGAGTCACTGGAAGTAGGCGGAGTGCAGGGAGGGGATCAGGAACGGGAAGATGAAGGCGGTCAGGATGGACACCCCGAAGCAGCCGATGGTGATCCAGGCCGTGGCCCGGGGCCTAAGGCGGTAGAACAGGCGCAGGTGCAGGAGGGTGCCGAAGCAGAGCCAGGTCACCAGGGACCAGGTCTCGATGGGATCCCAGCCCCAGTAGCGGCCCCAGGACTGATGGGCCCAGATGGCCCCCGCGATGATCGTGGTGGACCAGAACACAAAGCCGAAGCCCACGAACCGCACCATGGAGGCATCCAGGATCTCGGCCGACGGGAAGCGCTCCAGGAAACGGCTGGAGGCGCCCTTGAGCTTCCGCAGCAGGATCACCGCCGCGGCGAAGGCCAGCAGGAAGGCCCCCACGGCCAGCTTGGTGAAGAAGATGTGGAAGATGAGCCAGATGGAGCGCAGGGTTGGCGGCAGGTCCTTCGCCTGAGGGCTGGCGAGCAGGCCCAGGCCCATCATGAGGATGGAGGCCGGCAGGGCCACCAGGGCCAGCCCGGCCCAGCTGGGCCGGCGCCACAGCACCACCAGCAGCATGAGTACGGCGATCCAGGCATTGGAGGACAGCACTTCGTACTTCGCCATGTAGGGCCCGTGGCCCACTTCGACCCAGCGCACGATGAGCGCCGCGGCATGGGGCAGCAGGCCCAGGGCCGTGAGCCACCGGGCCCAGCGCACCCGGTGCACGTGGTTCCACAGCAGGGCGTGGACGAAGAGGACAGTGGCCAGGATGTAGAAACCCACCGCCACCCAGTGGAGAAGCGTCTCGAGCAGGAACGGTTTCATGGCTTCGGGCCCTCCTTCACCGGCGGACTCATCATGCCGTGGGCGTCCTGGGCGTCGATGTTCCAGGGGACTTCCTTGCGTCCCACCTGGGGCGGCGCGGTGAACCTGGTCTCCTCCACCAGCCAGGTGCCCTTGTGGTAGCTGAATCGGTAGAGCATCTCGTAGTGGTCCACGGAGGCTTCGCCCACCTGTTGTCCGGTGCCGGTCCTCACATCCCGGTAGCGCCACTGCTCCCGGGTGCGGACCTGAAGCTCGTCCTTCAGCTTTTCGACCCCTGTCACCTCCAGGGCTTCCAGGCGGGCATCGAGGGTGAGGCCCATGTCGATGCGCACGCCGATCAGGCCGGTGAGGCGGCGGCCATCGGGGGCGTCCGGTCCCACCACCTCATCGATGAGACGGACATCCCCCTTGCGGTAGGCGTCGCTCACCACCTGGTTGTAGCGGGCCACCAGCATCCTGGCTTCGTTGGGAGACACCCGCGAGCAGCCGAGGGTGAGGGTCAGGAAGGCCAGGGCAAGAAAGGTCCGCATCGTCATACCTCACCTCCATGGTCCCGCACCAGGTGCTCGAAGCGCTCCTGGAACAGCGGGGCGAACCGGTGGGGCCGCAGGGCCACCACCACCCGTTCCCGATCGCCTTCGGGGATGACGACCACCCATTCATCCACCCTCGTCACCCCGTAGGTGAGGGCCGCCCCCAGCAGGGCCAGGATGAAACCCAGGTACGCCAGTCCGATGGCGGGGTCGTGGTTGCCGTGGAGCCGTGCCCAGTACGGTAGGCCGTGCAGCTTCAACCGGCCGCCGCCGGGGAGGGGCAGGGCCTCACCGGATTTGAGGGAACCTTCCGTGAGGGTGGAGGTGCCATCCAGGATCCGCACTTCGGCGTGGTCTGGGCGTTGGCCATCCGCAGGCATCGGCACCCGGATGCGGGCCCGCAGCGCTCCCGGGCCTTGGGTGTAGGCCCCGAAGGCGGCGGTTTCCTTCTTCTCCAGCAGGACGGCCGAGCCGATGGGTGCGCTCGACGGGGCCGTCCATTCCACCAGCGCCGCGGGTCCGTGCTGGGCCTCGGCATAGAGGCGGCCCCGGCTGACGGGCAGTTCGTCATTGATGCCCATCTCGCGGATCTGCCCGCCTCCGGGGCCCTGCTCAGCCAGCTTCAGGCGGAGGTTCATCAGATCGCCGGTCTCGTACCGGGTGCTTGCCACCGACAGCAGCGTCAGGGGTTCATCCAGGCGGAAGGGCCGCCCCAGGGGGCCGGGCCACTGGGCGCCCCAGGCTTCGGTCGTGGCGGGGAGAATCTCACCTTCGTAGACGTCCACCACAGCCTGGACGCCGAACAGGGCCTGCAAGGCGCCTGCGAGGATCACGCAGAGGAGGCCCGTGTGGAACAGAGGCGATCCCGCCAGCCCCAGGCGGCCCTGGGTGCGGATGTGTGTGGCCGACGCCGCATCGGTGGATGCGGGTCGCGTGAACTCGCGCCGGAAGGGCGCATTCCGGAACTGGGCCTCCGTGGGAGCCTGACCCCACGCCACGCGGAGCCGGCGGATCTGTTCGGCCACCACGATGGACAGCGAGGCCGTGGCGAAGGTGAGGGCGAGCAGGAACCACAGGCTCGTGAAGACGTGATCCAGGGCCAGCCCTCGGACGAGCGCGGTGATGAGGGTCCCGTGCTCCCGCAGGCGGGCCACCTCGGCCGCAGGGGACCGCCCGGCCTGGGCCAGGCTGGCTCCCAGGGTGCAGGCGGCGGTGATGACGAAAATCTCCGCGACGATGACAGCCGGGCGGCGCAAGAATCGCTTCATGAGCCCGAGGAGGCCCCATTCCGCCTGGGGACGCGGAGTTGTGGAGCCAGGGCTCACCACGTTTCCACTCCTGTCCCTGAGAGCGCGCTGTGGTGGACGGACGTATAGCAATTGCCCGTCGCATAGCTGCCCGTAACGCCCTTCTTGAACTGGATGATCAACATGTTGGCGGGGTTGTTCTGGTAGGCGTAGCGGGCTGGCATGGTGTTGGCACCCATGAGGCGCGACATCTTGCTGCCGTGGGGAATCACCACATGGCACTCGTAGCAGAAGTGGCCCTCGTGGGTGCTGTTCCTGGTGTGGACATCGTTGGTACTGGTCTGCAGGGGGTGGCAGTTGTTGCACCAGGACTGGGACGAGACCGTGGTGCTGAGGGCACCCAGGCCGCCGGACAGCAGCTTCACGGCCGGCCAGTTGGCCGGGGGTGGTGTTCCCGTGCCGAAGTCGCGCAGCATGAACTGCGCCGCGGAGCCGTGGGGCCCTTGGGCGGCCGGAGAGGCGGCATCGGTGCTGTGGCAGTCGGAGCACTGCATGGTCTGGGACCCCTTGTTGGTGTTCCAAGGGGCGTTCAGGGGCACCGACAGCGCCTTGGGAGCCACGCTCCCTGTGTAGTTGTTCAGTCCCGTCACGACCGGATGGCCGGACATGTTGGCCGGGCTGAATTCCTGGGCCAGGTCCGTCTGCTGCCGGGTGATGGCATAGGCGGCGGCCGCGGCATCGGTCGTCCCAGGATAGGGGCTGGCGAGGGTGAGGCTGGTGGCCGAGGTGAAGGCCGCAATCCGGTAGGCCGGGGAGGAAATATTCTTCTGGATGTACATCCCCACCATGTACGAAGTCCAGGTGGTGCCGGTACCCGTCACCGTGGTGCTGCTGTTCGTGAACTTGGCGGTGCCCGCGTTGTAGTAGGTGGTGATGCTGCCGGGCCGGGTGGCGCCGTAGCTGTCGTAGCTGGTGTGGCACTTGAAACAGACCTGGTACTCGAACTCGGCACCGCTGGCGGCCGTGGTGGGCGACCCCCCGGCGATCTTGGTGAAATTGGCGGCTGTGGGAGTGGCCCAGAGGCCCAGTCCCGAATAGTTGAACTGGACGCCATCCACACCCTTCAGGGCGCCGATGAGGTTGGCTCCGGCCGCGGTACGGATGCGGTTGCGGTTGAGGTCGGCGGTGGTGGCGTAGGTGTGCACGCCGGCCACAGCCATGTGGGGGTTATGGCAGTCCGCGCAGCCCACGAGACGGCCACCCGAGGTGCGCTCCACCGGGTGGTGGTTGGCCTTGGTGATCTGGCTGCGGACGTCCTTGGTGGACGGACCGTTGCTGTCGTGGCAGGTCTCGCACAGGTTGTCCTGGCGGGCGCCGAGGGCGTAGCCGTACTTGAGGCCGGGGTTGTTGGCGTCGGGCCAGCCGTGGGGGGTGTGGCAGTTCTTGCAGGCGCCCCGGTCGGCGGCGAGGGTGTAGGCAGGGTAGGTGCTGCCGCCGTACTGATCGCCGGGCCACAGGATGCCGGTGGTGGGGTTCGTGTGCGTGTTGGCGGTGGTGGTGTCGGCCAGGGTGTGGCAGTCCACGCACAGCGCCGTGGAGTTGCTCACCCGCAGCAGCATGCCCGTAGGCGTCGTGGCGGGGGCCTTGTGGATGTCGTGGCAGCTGAGGCACTCGACGTTGCCCGCGGCATTGAGGACGAGTGAGGCCGAGGGGGTCTTCGTGTTCGGGGCCGAGGCCAGGTTCACATGGACAGGGTGCGAGGTGCCGCCCTTGCCCACGTTGCGGGCCGAGTGGCAGTCGCCGCAGAGAGAGCCCGTGTCGTTCGCCACCCGCTGGAAGTGGCGGTTGTTGGTGGTGCCGGCGGTGTAGGTCTGGGAGGCGAGGGGATCGAAGGGCGCAAGGGCCTGCAGGTGCTGATCGTGGCAGGTGGAGCACATGGCCTTCCCACCCTCGAGGTGGGTGGACATGGCCGACGTGGGGTTGACCAGATCGGGCCGGACATAGAGGTAGAAGATGTCGTTGAGGACGAAGGTGCCCGTGCTGGAGAAGGCGATGGACACGCCTGTGGTGCCCAGGGCCTGGGCCGTGGTGCTCGTCGTGATCGTGGTGGCGCCGCCGAAGGTGGCGGTGCCGTTGGTGGTCTGGGACCAGCTGACGGTAGCGTTCCCCGTGGTGCCGCCGGCAAGAACTTGGATCTTGATGGTGGCGGCGTAGGCGCCCGTGTAATCGCCAGAGGGCGTGATGGTGCCCGTGGAGGTGTTCGGCGTGCCCTTGATGAGGCGGCCCGCGGCGCTGGAATCCCAGCGGTGGGAGGTGCCACCGGCGGTGGACCCCACCAGGCTCAGCGCCGCGGGCACGGCCTGGTCGGAGGCCGCGAAGGCCTTGTTGGTGGCGAGGCCGCCGGTGACATGGCAGCTCAGGCACAGGTTCGTGTTGCCGCTCACGGTGGTGAGCGTGCCGCCCACGCCACCGTGGATCTTGTGGCAGGTGGAGCAGTAGTTGAGTGCCCCGTAGGAATTGGCGGTCGCGATATTGTGCGGCGGGTCCGTGGCCCACAATGTGCTGGCCGCCATCAGGAGCAGGCTGGCGAGCATCGGGGGAAGAACCTTGCGGAGCCCTCCCATGGCGAGCCACACGAGTCGGGCGTTGGCCACGGAAGATGTCATATCCAGGTCCTTGAGGACTTCCAGGTCGCGGCCTGGCCTACCATGTTTCGGAAGGCGAAACCGCGGCGTTGTGGTAGCAGGAGGTCAGGCAGCTACCGTCCTGGGAGTAGCCCGTGGGAGTGGTCGCCTTCTTGAACCCGGTGATCTTCATGTTGCTCACCGTGTTGTTGTAGGCGTACCGGGCGGGCATGGTGGTGCCCGCGCCGCTGTAACCGAAAAGCCGTGACATCTTGCTGCCGTGGGGGATCACGACATGGCAGTTCCAGCACTGGTAACCGCTGTGGTTACCCGTGTTGTGCGCCGTGTTGTTGCTCAGGGTCATGGTGTGGCAGTTGGCGCACCAGCTGGTGGTGCCGCTGCTGAGGGTGACATTGGGCCAGTTGGCGGGATTGGTCCCGCGCAGCATGAACTGGGCGGCGGAGCCGTGGGGCCCCTGGGCAGCAGGCGAGGCGGCATCGGTGTTGTGGCAGTCGGAGCACATCATGGTCTGGGTGCCCAGGTTGGTGGCCCAGGGCGCCTTCATCGTGGTGGCAGTCAGGGCCTTGGGGGCTGAACTGCCGGTGTAGTTGGTCAGACCCGTCACCACGGGATGGCCCGAGCGGTTGGCCGGGTTGAACTCCTGGGCCAGATCCGTCTCCTGCAGGTAGATCGGGCCGGCCAGCAGGTAGCGGTAGATGCCCGCGGTTCCGGTGTAGTTGGTGCTCAGGGTCAAGTGGGTGGCATCAGTAACGCTGGCGATGACGTTGGTACCGGCCTGGCCGCTGGCCTGGATGGTGTTGCCGACCAAGGCGGATGTCCAGTTCGTGCCGTAACCCGTGACGGCGTTACTCCCATTGGTGAAGCTGGCGCCGGGGTGGAGGTAGTAGTCCGAGGAGCCGGTTACGGTGGTTCCACCGGAGATGGTGAGGGTGGTTGCGCTCGGGACGGCGGTGATCCGGTAGGAGGTGCCTGTGGTGGTGGTGGAGTAGAACTGGTTCACCAGGGTGGAGGTCCAGTTGGTGCCGTAGCCGGTCACCGCGGTGGCGGAAGTGATCCTGGCGGCGGATCCCAGTTCGTAGGCCACGGCCGTGCTGGTGGTGGTTCCATAGCTGCCCGAAAGGGTAATCGAGGTGGTGCCTCCCACCGTGCTGATATAGCGCAGGGTGCCGGTGTAGCCGACGTGCCGGATGAACATGTACTGATTCGTGGCGGTGGTCCAGCTGGTTCCTGTACCTGTGACGGCCGTGCTGCCACTTGTGAATTTTGCGGTCCCGACGCCCGCAGTCCAGACCCGCTGAAGGTTCCCCGAGACCAGGGTCAGCGCGCTGGTGCCGCCGGAGGTGATGCCGTTGGGCGGCGTGGTGCCGAAGGAGTAGCTGGTGTGGCACTTGAAGCAGACCTGATATTCGAATTCGGCACCGCTGGCGGCCACGGTGGGGGAACCGCCGGCGATCTTGGTGAAGTTCGCGGAGGAGGTGGCGGCCCACAGGCCCAGGCCGGTGTAGTTGAAGGCCACGCCATCCACGCCCCGCAGGGCATACATGTTGTTCAGCACGCCGCCGGCGGCGGCACGAATGCGGTTGCGGTTGAGGTCGGCGGTGGTGGCGTAGGTGTGCACGCCGGCGGTGGCCATGTGGGGGTTGTGGCAGTCCGCGCAGCCCACCATGCGGCCGCTGTTGCGCTCCACGGGATGGTGGATGGTCTTGGTGATCTGGGTGCGGACGTCCTTGGTGGAAGGCCCGTCGACGTCGTGGCAGGTGAGGCAGAGGTTGTCCTGCTCGGCACCCAGGGCGAAGGCGTACTTGAAACCCGCATTGTTGGCGTCGGGCCAGCCATGGGGAGTGTGGCAGTTCTTGCAGGCGCCCCGGTCGGCGGCGAGGGTGTAGGCAGGGTAGGTGCTGCCGCCGTACTGATCGCCGGGCCACAGGATGCCGGTGGTGGGGTTCGTGTGCGTGTTGGCGGTGGTGG
>Ga0255338_1004853_pt1 | contig 13184 bp, 8 predicted proteins | sample MeOH1_35cm_T4_19_FD_203715 | JGI IMG/M metagenome (GOLD analysis project Ga0255338, IMG submission 203715) | Sandy soil microbial communities from University of British Columbia, Vancouver, Canada - MeOH1_35cm_T4_195 | ecosystem: Engineered > Artificial ecosystem > Sand microcosm > Unclassified ...
AGTACCAACCGGTTGTTGAAGCGGTGATTGTTGAAGTTGTTGCACCTGTACTCCACATATAGGTCACACTTGTTGGAGAACCTCCGTCAGCATTCAATGTTGTTGTCGAAGGACTGCAGATTGTTTTGTCTGCACCGAGATATGCACCGTTGTAAATCTTGATGTCATCGAATGCAACTCCGTCATCGGTTACAGATCCGTCTGTCCCGAATGAAATTCTGATTTTCACATTCGGTTGATTACCTACACCTGTAAGATGGTGACGTGCATTCACCCAGCCGCCTGAACCATTTGTTGTGGAAGTCCGTCCTGACCACGCAGATTGGAATCCACCCGGATTTCCAGCTACTGTATTATCGTTGTACCAGTTTGTCTGATCTCCCATAGCTCCAACCAGCTGCCATGTTACACCGCCGTCGATCGAAGTTTCAATGTTCATTCCGTCCCACGAGAATTCTGCATTCCACCAAACGTTGAGATCAATTACCGGATCACAGATGTTTGAGAAATCGAAACAGGGTCCTTCCACATAAGAATTGTCAAGGTCATTATAGAAACCCGTTCCAAGTCCGCCGGTAACAAAAGCTTTGGTTCCTGATGCTGCGCCAATGATCGTTGTTTTCGCAGGCGTTCCAAATGCCCATGTTCCGACAGTTCCGTTGTTAATGATCCAACCGTTCTGTCCGCTTTCGAAATCCTGAATGTATGGATAGGTTGTGATAATGGGAATTCCGATAGTCACTGTAGTTGCAGAATCATTTCCGGGATTCGGATCAAGCGACCATGAAGCCCATGCGTCAACAGTTACGGTTGATGGACCGGAAAGATCTACACATCCGTTTTGCAGCGTAAATGTTACTGTATCGCCCGGAAGAATATTGGAAGCAGCGATGAATGTGTCCGGTACAGTAACCATGTTTACCAGAAAAGAAACAGGAATCAATGTACCTGTATTAATGGTGTCTGATCCTGCATTTACGAAAGAAACAATTACCGGAGTGCAGACACTGTTTCCGCAACCACCACCAACAGAAACATCTGTAAGGTTAATATCATTTGCCACGGGCTGATAAACATTGATATCATCCACTCCTGCGTCTGAGGTGAAACTTGTACCTGTAACCATACGGATACGGATGCGTGTGCTCGGACGGTTCCCCAACATGCTGACTGAATAATCAGAGAACTGCCATGCATTCACGTTTGCTGTCCATGACGGCACAACATCGTTTGTCCAGTTTCCCAGACCGGTGGTATCCACGTCCAGGTGCATAGTCCCCATTGTAGCACCATACATGTGCCACCAGAAGCTGATGCGAGGTGCAGACTGCGCAGAGAAGTCGTAAATCGCACTCACAAGGTGAGCGGTGACGTTATTACACCCTGATGTTTCAACATACATGTACCGGCCCGTAGTAGTATTACCTGTGGTATGGTCGAAATCGGGACCGGTAGCAGTTGATGGTGTAGATGCGTTCCAGCAGAGCCAATCGGTGCCCGCCTGCGGAAAAGCATATTGGTCGGCGTTTTTCCAGGCACCCGCGGGATTGCAGGCGCCGGCGCAACTTGTTCCGCAAGTTGCTTCGCTGTCGAAGTTCGTAAAGTGCGGGAACGTGCTGATCTGTGATATCGCAGATAATGACAGCAACATGCCTGCAAAGGCAAGGGTAATTTTTTTCATAAGGGTAGTGTTTGCTTTAAGAGGCGGCAAATATAAGTAAACAAGGATAACCCGCGCGGAAAATCGGGAAATCACCGGAATAATATGGTGAATGACCGGACCGATCGTTATCGGGATAAGGCCCGCTACATAAACAATGCTTTCAGCTCTGTTGCATCAGCCGGTTTCATTTTACCGGCGAGAATCAATGCCAGCTGGCGGCGGCGAAGTGCTCCATCGTAACGTTCCTTTTCCAGCTCGGTAACCGGTTCAATTGAAGGAACAGGCAAGGGTTGTCCATTCTGATCAACTGCAACAAATGTGTAAATCGTTTCACCAGAAACAGGATCTTCAACAAACACATCGATGAACACTTCCATGGAGGAAGAAAATGCACGTGAAACTTTTGCTTCAAGCGTAACAATTGATGCGTAAGGAATCGGGTGGTGAAACGCAACGTGGTTTACCGTAGCCGTTACTACCACCCGTCGGCAATGACGATGTGCGGAAATCGCGGCGATTACATCCATCCACTCGAGCAGACGCCCACCGAAAAGATTCTTGAGGTTATTCGTATCGTTCGGAAGAACATGGTGCGTGGAGATTGCGAGAGAATCGGAAGGCGTTTTGGATTTCATGGATCAAAGATAGTTGGGAGTTTGGAGGGAGGAAGGAGGAGTTTACGAAATCTTTGTTCAAACCGGATTTAACCTGCGATTTCACAAGTTTTAAGCATCAGATTGTCAGTCTTTCTCCGCCCTCCTCCTTCTTGGCTCCTCCCTAAAGAATATCTTTGCTCCTCATGAAGAAGTTTTTCGGTGTACTGAAATACGTAAACGGCTACTGGCGTTATGCGGTGCTGAATATTTTCTTCAATATTCTCTCGGTAGTTTTCAATATTTTTTCGCTCCTGTCGGTTATCCCGCTCCTGAATCTGCTGTTTACCGCGAGCGTAGAGGAATTTCAGTCAAATGTCGCGAAAGGCGAACCTGCGATTTCCGGAGACATAAAAACCATTCTGGATTGGGTGAATTACAAGTTCTCAGTTTACATCACAAACAGTCCGGATCCATCGACTGCCAAGATGGAGCTGCTCTTTTACATCTGTCTCTGCATCATCGGGATTTTCTTTTTCAAAAGCCTGACCAGGTATCTCGCGATGTTCTTTATCGCTAATATCCGCAACGGAGTGGTGCGCGATTTCCGCAATCGCATGTACGAAAAATGTGTGCGTTTACCGCTGTCGTGGTATTCAAACGAAAGAAAGGGCGACATCATGAGCCGTATGACATCGGACCTGCATGAAGTAGAATGGAGTGTAATGAGCTCACTTGAAATGACGTTTCGGGAACCGATTACTATTGTCTCCATTCTTGTAATAATGATCATGATGAGCTGGCAGCTTACCATCGCTGTCATACTGGTAACTCCGGTTATAGGGCTTCTGCTTGGTCTTGTTTCCAAGAGCCTGAAACGTTCTTCTGCAAAAGCGAAAGAAAAACACGGATTGCTGCTTTCGCTTCTTGAAGAAATGTTAGGTGGTCTTCGAATTATCAAAGGATTTAATGCGGAGAAAAACATTGCCAGAAAATTCAAAGACGAAAATCAGGAATACACACGTATCATGATCCGCAATTACAGAAAAACGGATCTCGCTTCGCCGTTAAGCGAGTTCCTGATTGTAATTGTCATCGCAGGTGTTCTTTACTACGGCGGGAATCTCGTAATTAATGAACACACCATCAAAGGGACCGATTTCGTGGGCTACCTTCTGATTTTCTTCCAGCTGATTGCTCCCGTTCGCCAATTCACACAGGCCTATTACAATGTTCAGAAAGGACTCGCATCGATGGAACGAATTAATGTGATACTTCACGCGGACGAATCCATCAAAGACAAGAGTCAACCGAAACACATCGACAGTTTCAGAAAAGAAATCGAATACAGGAATGTGAGTTTTGCTTATGCGCGCGGCGATGAAGGTTATGCATTGAAGAATGTCAACCTCAAAGTGGAGAAAGGAAAGACGATTGCATTGGTCGGACAATCAGGTTCCGGCAAAACAACCCTCGCCGACCTGCTTCCGCGTTTTTATGATGTGACGGATGGGGAAGTTCTCATTGACGGGACGGACATCCGCGATGTAAGTATGCATGAACTGCGTTCGCTGATGGGAATTGTTTCCCAGGAATCAATTCTCTTCAACGATACCGTATTCAACAATATCGCATTCGGAGTGGAAGGTGTTACGCTTCAGCAGGTGGAAGAAGCAGCCCGCATTGCCAACGCTCACGAGTTTATCAAAGAAATGCCGGAGGGTTACCAGACTAACATTGGTGATCGGGGATCAAAAATGTCGGGTGGACAACGTCAGCGTATTGCCATTGCACGTGCGGTCCTGAAGAATCCACCGGTGTTGATTCTGGATGAGGCGACTTCCGCTCTGGACACTTCCAGCGAGCGACTGGTGCAGGAAGCCCTGAATAACCTGATGAAGAACCGGACCTCTATTATCATTGCACACCGTTTGAGTACCATTCAGCATGCAGACGAAATTATCGTGTTGCAGAAAGGCGAAATCATTGAAAGAGGAAATCATTCCGATTTGCTGGAGAAGCGCGGTATTTACCGTCAACTCTATGACATGCAGGCATTTGTCTGAATCCTGATTCGCTCTGACGCAACCTGAATACGTAAGATTTGACTTTTTTGAAAGTAAGGCTAAAAGGCATATTGCTATATTTGCTTACATAAAAAATCAGGGAACAGACCATGAAAAAAATTCTACTTTCTACCGCTGCACTTGCAGCTTTCACACTAGCATCAAATGCCCAGGCCTTCATCCCGAATTCAGGTTTTGAATCGTGGGGCACAACCGCAGGAGAAGATCAACAGCCTACCGGCTGGATTTCGTACAACATTTTTACTTTCAGTTTGTTTGAAACCAGCGGACCAAATCCAACTTCCGTAACGCAGGCGGGTACCCCCGATAATTATGCAGGTAATTACTCTGCAAAAATTACCACCGTTTCGTTGGTGAGCAATCCCGACGCTGCAACTATTCCGAATACTGCGGGTGTACTGTTCACAGGAGCTGTGGCTTTCACTTCACCATATATGTTTCCGGGTTATGCTTCACAACAGCGTCCGGCTTCTATGACCTATTACGCGAAGTATACTCCGGTTGCCGGCGACAGCGCATTCTGTCTTGTTTCGGTAACTCACTGGAACGGCTCATCACGCGACACCATCGCCTGGGGGTATGATGGAATGACAGCTGCAATTTCTGCCTACCAGCAGCGCAACGTTGCAATGATTTACAACCCATCATTCGCAACTACCATTCCTGATACGATCAGCATTTTGTTCAGCGCAAGCAGCCCGCTTACTCCGCAGGCAGGAAGTGCACTGTGGGTAGACGAAGTTGCATTCACAGGATATGTCGGAATGGAAGATCACTCTCAGAACAACGGTGTATTTGTTTACCCGAATCCATCTTCATCTGTGACTGAATTTGACGTAACAACTGATAACGCATTCCAGGTAATTGTTTACGACATGATGGGGCGCGAAGTAGTCCGCGAAAACTTCAACGGCAGGGTTGCACGCGTGAATTCTGCAGAACTTGCAGATGGATCGTACACCTACACGATCATCGGCACTGAAAATGAAGTGCAGAGTCGTGGACAATTTGGTGTAGCTCACTAGTCCTGTAACTAATTCTGATCAACCCGTTATACTGAAAAGTGTAACGGGTTTTTCGTTCACCGCTCTTCCGTTGATCGTTCACAATTAGCGCATAGAACGACTTAAGCCTGACATTTTGTAACCCGATGGTAAATCTTCCAATTCCGGAAACACGGTCTTTTGGCGCCGAAACCCCCAAAACTGTCAACGGTGAACTTCTGAATGGTGAACTGTAATCCGGTATTTTTCATCAGTTGATAATTATTTCCCGTACAGTTGTCACTTCTGAAGTGCTACCAACGGTTGTTTGCATAATTTTGGTACAGCAAATTACATGAACAACCCTGCTTTCCTGATTATTGCTGTTGCTGTACTTACTTTGGTATCGTGCAACGAACAGTCCAATGTGAACGGTGAAACACTCGTAAGTGAGCAAGATCCCGCGAAGATCAACCACCTTGTGAATGAACAACTGGCCGCCCTGGTTTTGAAAGCGGATGGCGTGAGCACCTGGTATCTGGGAAGCGACACGATCACGGCCGTTCCGCAAGTCCGGTCGTTTTACAAAATCAATGGAAACTCGCAGGCATGGTTCGATGGCGGAAAACTCAATGCTGTCGGCGATTCGATGATGGTCCTTATTCATGATGCAGAATATTTCGGTTTGATTCCGGAAGATTATCATGTAACACTTATCGACAGTCTTCTGCTCAGTTCGTTTGATTCTTCGGAGCAGTCGTACAACATCAACAAAATTGTGAATGCCGATGTGCTGATCACTGATGCATATTTTGCAATGGCAGTGCATGCCTCCGTTGGACGGATTGACAATGACAGTTCGACCGTGCGTGTCTGGAAGATTGCGAAGATGGACACAACTGCAGATCTCGTGAATACGCTTACAGAATCGCGCAAGACTGCCCTGCTGCGGAAATCGATCGAAGCACTGGAACCCCAGCGGATCGAATACCAGTCAGTAAAACGTTACATGAATGCGTATCGCCGGGCAATGGCCGGTGTAACCTGGGAGCATCTTCCCGATCGCAAAACAGACAGCATAGGTTTCTTCAGGGGAATTGATCTGCGCCTGAAACAAACCCACGACTGGGATTCAACACTTGCAGGAAACGATTCACTGAAGCGCGCAACGGCTCTGAAAAAATTTCAGAAGCGTTATTATCTCGAACAGGATGGTAAGATCGGCCGCAATACGCTTCTTGCACTCAACATGACGCCGGAAGATTGGTACAGGCAGATGGCCATGAACCTTGAGCGCTGGAGATGGGAACCGGAGAAATTTGAGAAGCGGCACATGATTGTAAATCTTCCTGCATATAAAATGACCGTGTGGGAAGAAGACACCATCGTTATGGAGTCTAAAATTGTTTGCGGAGCGGTGAAGACACAAACACCCGAACTGGACAGCAAGGTGAACCAGATCGTGCTGTATCCCTACTGGACGGTTCCGTACACCATTGCGTGGAAAGAAATTCTGCCACATGTGAAACGTGATACCTCATACCTGCGGAAAAACCGGTACGAGGTTCTGGACAGGCACAAGAATATTGTGGATCCGAATACCATTAACTGGAGCAAATACGGAAAAGGAAATCTTCCGTACCAGTTCCGCCAGATGACCGGTGACGACAATGCACTGGGCGTAATGAAGTTTGAATTTTACAATCCGTATTCCGTTTACATGCACGATACAAACGCGAAAAAATATTTCAGGACCGAAACGCGTGCGTACAGTCACGGCTGCATGCGGCTGGAAAAGTACATGGATCTGGCACATTTTCTTTTGCGTGATGACAGTGTGAAATATCCGAAAGACACGTTCGATCTGTGGGTGCAACAGGATACACAGAGAAGAATCAATCTGCGCAAGCCTTTACCGATTCACGTCCGTTATTTCACCTGCGTTGTCGACACGAATGGTGTTGTTGAATTGCACACCGATGTTTATCTCCGCGATGAGCGTATGATGAAAGTGATTTATGCAAAACCAGAACCCATATCGCCGGCGGAAAAAGTACCGGCAACACAGGACAACACCGGGAATAAGAATAACAAGAAGGCGGTTCTCGCCAGGAAGCAGTACTTAAATACAGCATAAGCGTTTGTAAGTACGTAACTCCCGACTAATTCGAAAACTTCGTTTTAATCTTGCACGATCAAAAAATATGCACGATGAAAACGAACTACACAGATGAGAAGATTCTGAATCAGATTTATCTGATCAGGGGACAGAAAGTAATGCTTGATGCAGATCTTGCAGTTCTCTACAATGTAGAAACGAAACAACTGAAACAAGCAGTCCGAAGAAACATTGAGCGCTTTCCCGAAGATTTCATGTTTGAATTGAGTGACATTGAATCCGGCAACTTAGCTGCACAACGGGTGATTTCAAACATGAGCAGGCATACTCCATTCTGCTTTACGGAACAGGGTGTAACAATGCTTGCGTGTGTCCTCAACAGTCCGATTGCAATTGAAATGAACATCAGAATAATCCGGTTGTTTACCAGGATGCGCGAGACGTTATCAAATCATAAGGAAATACTTTCCCGTCTTGAAATGATTGAAAAGCGTGTCGGTGATCATGATGAAGGGTTAGTCAAACTATTCGAAGTAATTCATCAGCTACTGGATCGTGAACATATTCGTGTTCGCAGTAAATCAATCGGATATATTAAGCCGAGGGAAGAGTGAAAATGGAAGCCCTTCATTTTTCAGTTACAGCAACCATTTGATATTCAGTGGGTTTGCGGTCACAAAATGTGACCGCAAACCCACTGAATATCAACAATATAACAAAGGCGCGAAAGTAGCTCCCTTAATCGTTTGATTGCCAGGTAGTAATCACCCCGCCCAATACTCCAGCTTATCATACGGATATCGTTTCGTATGTATCGCTTTCACCTCATCAAAAATGAGCTGACGGAACTGGTCGATATTTTCGCGATCGGTTGCGGAAATGAAAATGCACGGATCACTCAGCTTGCTCATCCAGCTTTTCTCGAGTTCTTTCAGAGTGAGAACCTGCTTCTTTGTCGGATCCAACAGATGTTCTTCTTTCGGTGGTTCGCGGTATGCATCAATTTTATTGAACACAAGAATTGTCCGCTTATCGCCCGCACCGATTTCTGTTAAAGTAGTTTTCACGACGTTCAGCTGATCTTCAAAATGCGGATGGGAAATGTCCACAACATGGAGCAGGATATCTGCTTCACGCGTTTCATCGAGAGTAGACTTGAACGACTCAACCAGTTGCGTAGGAAGCTTGCGGATGAATCCAACCGTATCACTCAGAAGGAACGGAAGATTTCCAACCACAACTTTTCTCACCGTCGTATCCAGTGTTGCGAATAATTTGTTTTCAGCAAACACATTCGATTTGCTGAGCAGGTTCATAATCGTAGACTTTCCTACGTTCGTATAACCTACCAGTGCAACACGAACAAGCTCTCCCCTGCTCTTTCGCTGCGTAGCCATCTGCCGGTCGATGTGTTTCAGTTCATCTTTCAGCAAAGCAATCCGGTCGCGCACATTACGGCGGTCCGTTTCAATTTCTTTCTCCCCGGATCCACCACGTGTTCCGGTTCCTCCACGCTGACGCTCAAGGTGAGTCCACATGCCCGTAAGTCGCGGAAGCAGGTATTGATAGCGCGCCAGTTCAACCTGGGTTCTCGCGTGCGATGTACGCGCACGGTCGGCGAAAATATCGAGGATCAGTAAATTCCGGTCGATGACTTTCTTTCCGAATTCCTTCTCCAGATTTCGCTGTTGTGAAGGAGAGAGCTCATCATCAAAAATCACAATGTCGATCTTGTTGTCATCGAGGTAACGCTTTATCTCTTGCACTTTTCCCGAACCGATATAAAATTTATTATCCGGATGCTCCAGTCGCTGTGTGAATCTCTTCAGCGGAATCAGGTGCGCCGTAGTCGCAAGAAATGCCAGCTCATCGAGAAATTCCTCCAGCAATTCCGCATCCTGGCGCTTGTCGATGACACCGACCAGTACACATGTCTGCTGCGCCTGTAATATTTTGAGATTCTCGATCATGATATAATATCTGCCGGACGAATAACGCTATTTGCGCAATGATTCAACGTGTTGTGCAATTGCTTCAATTTCTTCTTTGGTGAATTGGGAACCAAAAGGACGCATGGTATTTCTTCCACTCGTAATTACCGCCACAGTGTTCTCGTGGGTTAATGCACTCACGGAAAGATCCGACGCTCCCGACATTCCCGCTTTCCCGTTTTCTCCATGGCACACCGCACAATTATCGCTGAACAGCTGCGCTCCGGGATCTGCAGCTACCGTTTCCGTTTTCGCCTGTGCATCATTTCCTCCGCAGGAATAGGCAGTGAATCCAACAGTGCACGCCAACAATAAAAGAATGAAATATCTTTTCATAAATCAGAATTAAAACCAGCCGCGTGCTGCAAACATTTCACGGAACGGCCAGGGAATACACGCCAGAACAATGATCAGGGACACTGTAAACATCCATGCTATTGTTTTGAATTTCTTATCATCCGATGAAGCGCGCTTTGCTTTTGCGCTTCCGATCGTCAGCAAAACTGCGGCGATCAGCATGCCCAGGCTATGCTCAACTGTGAAGAAGCGGATGTATGAATCTTTCATTTCGCCCATCAGCAGGTGCCATTTATTTCCGAAAAACAGCACAAAACCGAGCACCACCTGCAGGTGAAAAAACATTACCGTGAACGAAGCCAGTTTTTTATCGACCGGCAAATAAGTTTTCTTGCCTGTCACTCCGGCAATCGCTTTGAACGCGGTGAAAACCAGCAGTAATAATACGATCCAGCGCAACCCGGAATGTGCAGCAAGAAGTGCTTCCATTTTTCCTATGTTTTAGTCCGTCAAAAGTACTGAAAAACAAGACTTTTCCGCCGTTCATCCACTCTCTATCCAATCAGTCTGAAAATAAGATACATTTGCCCCACATCCGATTCATTTTCAGCTGATGAAACATCCGATTTTTACCCTGCTCGCCGCTATTTCAATAACGGCGGCCACTGCACAGGTCAGTACGTTCCCGGTAAATGGTGCTCCCGATAAACGTCACACTATTTTCGCTTTCACCAATGCACACATCCAGGTCGATCCTGAAACGGCAATCGAAAAAGGAACTATGCTCGTTCAGGATGGGCGCATTTTGTCCATCGGTTCCTCGGTGATCGTTCCGAAAGATGCTGTTGTGTACGATCTCGCAGGGAAATTCATTTATCCGTCGTTCATAGATCCATACACTACTTATGGAATGCCTCAGCCTGCCCGCAGGACCTGGAATCCGAATCCGCAATATGATCCTTCGCGGCAGGGTGCGTTCGGATGGAATGATGCGTTGAAACCGGATGTAAATGCAAGCAGTCTTTTTGCGTCAAATGCAGATGCAGCTGCAGAACTGCGGGGTTGCGGTTTCGGAACGGTGATGATGTTCGCAAAGGACGGAATCGCGCGGGGTACGGCTGGTGTTGCAACATTGAATCCCGAAGACGGTGACAATGCAGCACTCTTAAAAGAAAAAGCGGCTGCCTGTTATTCCTTCGACAAAGGCTCATCGGGCCAGGAATATCCGGGGTCACTGATGGGAGCGATTGCTTTGCTGCGTCAGACATACTACGACGCAGATTGGTATCGCACAGCAAAAAATAAAGTGGAATACAACCTTACTCTTGAGGCATGGAATACAAATCAATCGCTGCCGTCAATTTTCGAAACGACAGACAAGTGGAATGTCCTTCGTGCTGATAAAGTGGGAGACGAATTTAAGGTGCAGTATATCTTCAAAGGCAGTGGTAACGAATACCAGCGCATGGATGAAATGAAGGCAACGAACGGTTCTTTCATCATTCCATTGAATTTCCCTGAGCCGTACAATCTCGAGGATCCGTACGATGCAGAGATGGTGGATTACGCTGATCTGAAACACTGGGAACTCGCTCCGTTGAATCCGGGAGCATTTGAGAAATACCATATCCGCTTTGCGCTCACCACAACAGATCTCAAAGACAAAAAAGATTTCTTCGCACGTATCCGCAAGTCCATTGAGTACGGATTAACTCCGAAAGCCGCTTTACGCGCACTCACGGTTACTCCGGCTGAAATGCTCGGCATCCAGAATGACGTCGGAACATTGAAATCCGGAATGATCGCCAATTTTATCATCACCAGCGGCGACGTATTCGAAGAAGGAACCGTGCTGTTTGAGAACTGGGTTCGCGGACGTCGCTACATTCTTACCGATTACAATGCAATTGATATCCGCGGAACCTATGATCTCAATATTGCATCGCTGCCTCCGGGCTCGATGAAGATCGAAGGTGAAATTGCGCGCCTCAAAGGAACCTACCTCCCGTCCGATTCTTCGAAACAGCCGGTGAACATCACCATCGCGGGCACGCTCGTTAATTTTTCCTTCTATTCCAAAGCGAAAGAAGGTGTTGTTCGTCTCTCAGGAAATGTAAACCCCGAAAGTAAGTTCATGAACGGACGCGGTCAGATGCCGGATGGATCGTGGGTCGACTGGATGGCTTCACAATCCTCACCATTCACGCCGAAGAAGAAAGAAAAAGACACAACGGCGAAATACATTCCGACACTGGATGACGTAATCTATCCTTTCTCTGCATACGGCAGAACACGCGGTGATACTTCACTGCTTCATTGGTTCAAAGAGCGGAATGATACAACCTATCTCAGCAAACTTCAGAAAAGGTATGATGCAATCCTCATCAGGAATGTAACGGTGTGGACCAATTCCGGCGGAGCAGACAGTATTATTCCGAATACCGACGTGTACATCGTTGACAACAAGATTGTACGCATAGCACCGAACATCACGCCCACGAAGGGCGCATTGCCGTTAATCATTGACGGAACAGGGAAGCATCTTACACCGGGAATAATAGACGAACACTCACACATCGCAGTTTCAGGCGGTGTAAATGAAGGAACGCAGGCCTCGAGCGCAGAAGTGCGTATCGGTGATGTAGTCAACCCGGATGACGTCAATATTTACCGTCAGCTTGCGGGTGGTGTAACGGCAGTACAGCAATTGCATGGTTCTGCCAATCCCATCGGCGGACAATCAAGTCTCATCAAATTGCGATGGGGCGCAAATGCGGAGCAGATGAAAATTGAAAATGCTCCCGGCTTCATCAAGTTCGCGTTGGGCGAAAACGTGAAGCAATCGAATTGGGGCGACAACCAGAATTCACGCTTCCCGCAGACACGCATGGGTGTTGAGCAGGTGTACTACGATCACTTCATCCGTGCAAAAGAATATTTTGCGCAGTGGGAAGCATACAAAGCGCTTCCACAGAAAGAAAAGGAAAAAGTAACGCCACCGCGTCGCGACCTGGAACTGGATGCTCTTGTTGAGATCCTGTTCGGAACACGCTTCATCACCTGTCACTCTTACATTCAATCGGAAATCAACATGCTGATGAGTGTTTCCGATTCCATGGGTTTTCATGTGAATACATTCACACACATTCTCGAGGGATATAAAGTAGCCGACAAAATGAAAGCACATGGTGTCGGCGCTTCCTCGTTCTCCGACTGGTGGGCCTATAAGTATGAAGTGAAAGATGCTATTCCGTACAACGCTGCAATCCTGATGCGCATGGGAATCGTAACTGCAATCAATTCTGATGACGCAGAAATGGCGCGTCGCCTGAACCAGGAAGCTGCGAAAAGCATTAAGTATGGCGGACTCACAGAAGTTCAGGCCATGATGATGGTCACGATCAATCCCGCAACACTGCTGCACCTCGACAAACGCATGGGCAAAATCCAG
>Ga0255338_1004854_pt1 | contig 13182 bp, 18 predicted proteins | sample MeOH1_35cm_T4_19_FD_203715 | JGI IMG/M metagenome (GOLD analysis project Ga0255338, IMG submission 203715) | Sandy soil microbial communities from University of British Columbia, Vancouver, Canada - MeOH1_35cm_T4_195 | ecosystem: Engineered > Artificial ecosystem > Sand microcosm > Unclassified ...
TGTCTTTAACCAGGGATGGGTAGCTGACTGGAATAATGATAACGAGGCTAAATGGTACGCGTGGTGGTATCTGAATATCACCAATAGTGATCCTTCGGGCTTCCGTCTCGACTACGCGTACTTCGATTACACGACTTCGATTGTCGGCTCGCGCCTTTGCTTGAAAGATGAGTCTACCTGCAAAAAGGTTGCTAGATTGTTCCCGGACGTGTACATGAACTTATTAAAATTTAACCATCAAATACCAAATCAAAAATGAAAACAAAAATCAACTCACACGCTGATGCGTGCAATTTTCTAGGAAAAAAAACTATTGTTCCGGATCCTGCAGTGTTCGGTAAAGCCACAGCTGCTATTCACCAATTAATGGATATCATCGAAGCCAGGAATAAAGAAGCAGATACTAATTTTAAAGGATTCGATTGGAATAATTGGAATCAACGTAAGTGGCAACCATTCGTAGATATGGAAATTACTGAGTCTAACCCTTCGGGCTTCCGTCTCTGCCTCGCGGACTTCGTTAACTCGGTTTCGGATGTCGGCTCGCGCCTTTGCACGATCAGCGAAGAGCTTTGCATCGATGTATTTAACAAGCACATCGGATTGTATCGCGACTTTATGGTAGTGGAATAATCAATTAAAGGTTGTGCGCTGAAGGAGCTGCTGTTTCGTCGGCTTCGGGCTTCCGTCTCAACAACGCGAACTACGATAACACGAATTCGAATGTCAGCTCGCACCTATGCGAGTAATAATTTTCAGCACAGACCTTGCCAACACGGCAAAAAAATTAAACATTAAAGAAGCGCTTTGGTACCGCAAGGGAAGAAGAGCTTACTAAGCAAAGGATGAAAAGAAAAGGAAACATATATCAGGAGATCTGCAGTATTGAAAACCTGCAGCTCGCTGATAAGAAAGCCCGAAAGGGAAAGAAAAATCAATACGGGATCAAAGTCTTTGATAAATGCCCGGACACAAATCTGTTACTCCTTCACGAGTCGCTCATCAACAGATCTTTCAAAACTTCACAATATGATATCTTCACTGTCCATGAGCCGAAAGAAAGGCAAGTGTACCGGTTGCCGTATTATCCGGATCGGATAGTACATCACGCAATCATGAACTACCTGGAATCAATTTTTGTTTCTTGCTTCACCGCTGACACATACAGTTGCATTAAAGGAAGAGGAATTCACGGCGCTTTAGAAAACGTAAAGAGGTCTCTTCAGGATGAAGCCGGTACAACTTATTGTTTGAAGCTTGACATCACAAAGTTTTATCCCTCAGTTGATCATGAGATTTTAAAATCGCTACTAAGAAAAAAGATCAAGGATCCGGATCTTCTTTGGTTACTTGATGAGATCATTGATAGTGCACCCGGTCTTCCGATCGGAAATTATCTTAGTCAGTACCTGGCCAACTTTTACCTTACCTATTTTGATCACTGGATCAAAGAAGATAAATGCGAGAAGTATTACTTCCGGTATGCGGATGATATAGTTGTGTTGTCGAAGGACAAGAAACATCTTCACCGGTTGCTATATGATATCAAGAAGTATCTTGAAGAAAAATTAAAGTTGAAAGTGAAGGATAATTATCAGGTGTTCCCGGTGGAAGCAAGAGGTATTGACTTTGTTGGTTATGTGACCCGCCATTCTTACATCCGTTTAAGAAAATCAATCAAAAAAAACTTTGCCCGTAAAGTCGCTAAGGGAATATCTCGTGAGTCGACCGCTTCATACAATGGATGGGCAAAACATGCAAACACTAAAAACTTAATGCGAAAATTAATTTATGAAAAGCTTCAGCCAGTTAGGAGTAAAAAACATTCCGAAGGGAATGCAAGGAAAGAAAATTGAAATGTATAAGGTTCTCAATCGTGAAATATCTGTTCATGATTACCTGATAGGACCTTCGAAGTATGAACAGAAAGGCAATGGCAAGTGCCTGAAGCTTCAGATCGAATTTGAAAACGAAAAGAGAGTTGTATTCACGGGATCTGTTATACTGCAGGAAATGATTCAGCAGGTAAATAGAACCGACTTCCCTTTCTCAACAACAATCAAAAAGGAAGAAGAAAGATTTTTCTTTACATAACCCAACAAAAAAGAATGAGTAAAGCCCTGGAGAGATCCGGGGCTTTTTTATTTTACGAAATGAATCCCAGCCATATCTCGACCGGTCTTTTCAGTGAGCCAATTCTGAAGCTCATGGACTGCCGTAAATGTTCCTGGCTTATATCTGATCGAAGCATCCTGCTTCCAGATCCACTCACCTGAATCTTTCTCCGGAACAAATCCAAAAGCCCTGGGCGAGATCTCCGTAAATGGCATCGGATATATTCTATCCCACTGGCCACGTTCCTGATTCGAAAACAAAACATAGTCCTGATGAATCTCAACAACTATCTCCCTGAGCATGATCTCTACTTTCCTATTCGGTGGAATGTACTTCCAAAGTACCAGGTTCCCTTTTCTAAGCTCATCTCTCAACATTGCACAAAGGTATGTCCTGATCAGATCTGAATTGCTCTAATTTGTAGCACACAGCGACGCAATGGCGATTTTATTTAAAGAATGCCCGTAGGGCGCCTTTTTCTTGTTCGTGCCTTAGAGTGTTCGATTTGACCTTTAGATCTTTCCTTTCTCCCCCTTCCACCCCCTCAGGGAAAATTTGAATAGTACAAATAAACCGCGGAATTTTTTGAAAGCTGCTGTAGGTATATATAATACCTTTTTTTCTTTTTCTTTTTATTTTTTAAGATACTTCATTAAAAATATGATAAAAACCGTGCATTCGAACGGAGTAGGCTGTAATGCACGGCAAATAAGGGATTTTTACCGTACGAATTCCGCACGAAAGCGCACGAATCCGCACGAATAGGTAATAGTCTGTTTTTGGTAAAAATGTGTCCCAAGTGGTCCGTACGAAGTTTTTGGATTCCGCACAGTACTTTGGGTGTATCGCACGATTTGGAAAATCGCTGAAATATGCGTAGATTGTATATGTTCAGAGGTTTCCGTTCGAACGCACGATTAAAATCCCTGTTCTACCCGAACCCTATTATAAGTTAATGCTGTTTTATGATAAAAGTTGAAATTGCGGTTAAACCGATTGTCAAAATATACCTTGAAAACAAGTTTAAGTCTTCGGAAATTCCGCTTAAATGCGACACTCCTATTGGAAAGTATTTTTATTCTCTCCTGAAAGACGCATGTACGCTGTATGGTAAAAAACAGAAGTATAAACAATCCTGTGTTTTCCTGATACAGGAGCGTGTTATATTTAGAAAAGGCTCTATTATCGATGATAATGGAGTGATTCAGTTCAACACGTTCATTGAAGACCTTGCTAAAGAAGCATTCTTTGATGAAATAGAGAAGAACCTTGAAGGTGGTATTTTAGAGATCCGGGAGGCGATCTACAAAGCTCAGGAAAAGTTCAATTTTGACGAGCAAACATATTCTTATGCGGCAATTAAGCAGGCATTTTACCGTAAAAGGAAATCTACGGAAATAAAAAAATAACGTGTGCGTTTTAATAAACTGGTTTTCAAGTAAATAATAATTTGTGCGACTTTTGTCCTTTATAAAATTGAGCTATGAGAGATATAAATGAACCATGCGGAGATAACCTAGGAGGCTTGTTATCATTCGATTTTATCCCTTCTTCGGATGTATTAAGTATCCCTGAACCTAATAAAAGCAGGATACTTCAACCTATTGTTTTGAAGTCCGGGAAGAGTTGGTCATCTGGTTATGGTACCAGGGGAACGATGAGTTTTTCAGAAGATCAGGGTAATGGTGATCATGGTGCAAAGTATGCTGCTAAAATATCTTTAGTAGTGCCTAAAGAAGAATCGGAAAATGAGGATCTGTATCATGAAATGAGACATCAAACTTTTATCGTTGTTTATACGAATGCCAACGGTTTGAAGAAGGTGGTCGGAACCATTGCTGAGCCTCTAAAGTTTACTTCAAATTTATCTACTGGTAGTGATGTTCCTAATCGAAACCAACATACGATTCAGTTCTATGAAGATACTACTCGTAAGGCTCTTACATACGACATATAACTTATGTCCTTTCTCTTGAGGTGTGTGTAAGATAGTTTTGGTACTGTACAAAATCTGTATCAGTGTCAAAGAAAAACATCATACTCGCAATTACTAACGGCTTTTGGTTGATCGATGAAGAATACGTTTTAGCGAATTCTCAGTTGATTCAAAAAGTCTTAAGTGGCGAATCTGCATTTGATGTAAAAGAAACTGTGATCTCTGCAATGATTGTTGCAAAGGATGGTGAAGTAAAATTCGAAAACAGATCTTCTGATATTTTTAATAGTGCAACTCCCGGCTCTACAGCTGTAATTAATATTACAGGTCCTATCATGAAATATGATAACTGTGGTGATCCCGGTACAAAAACTTATAAGCAACTTCTTTCTCGTGCTGAAGCTAATCCTAATATAGGATCTGTTGTTTTGGTTGCTGATTCTCCCGGAGGAACAGTTGACGGAACTCAGGAGCTCGCAAACTTCGTTAAGAATTTTTCTAAACCAATTGTAACGTTAGTTGATCAACTAGCGGCTTCTGCAATGTATTGGATCGGTTCTCAAACGAATGAGATCATTGCATTAAATGAAACTGCAACGATCGGATCTATTGGAACGATGATAGCTTTTGCAGATATGCAAGGTAAGATGGAGAAGGAAGGTATAAAGTTTCACTTCGTGCGTGCCGATGCAAGTACTGATAAGAACCAAGAGTTTTTAGATGCGCGCGCAGGAAACTACGCTGCACTAAAATTAAAACTGAACGCTATCAATGATGTTTTCTTAGCTGATGTTAAGGAAGGTCGCGGTGATAAATTAGATCTGAAGACTGAAAATGTTCTTTCAGGTAAAACTTATTTGGCTGAAGATGCATTGAAGTTCGGTTTAATTGATGCGATCGGTTCTTTTGAATACGCAGTATCAAGAGCTCAGGCACTTGCTGAAACTTCTTCAGCTCAGAAAAAACAATCCACACAAAATTTACAAAATCAAAATATGAAAAAGTTAACTCTATCTGCTTCTAACGTTGCTCTATTGGCTGTGTTTGGAGCTTCAATCGCTGAAGGTCAAACGTCTGTTGATGTTGAATTGACTGATGAAAACCTTACTGCTCTTGAAGGAGCGTTAGCTACTTCAAGTAAAGCTTCAAGTGATCTTGATAAAGCTAAAGCGGATTTAGTAACTGCTAATGGAACTGTAGAAACTCAGGCAACGAAAATCACTGAGCTTGAAGCTTCGATAGCAACTCTTGGAAAAAAGAATCCGGGATCTACCAATACTGTAAAACAAGGTGCTGACGTGATCATTGAGAATGATAATCCGGAAGCTGAAAGTGAACTTACTCCTGCTGATGCGGAGTTAGCTGAAAAAATGAAAGGTCTCTACGGTTCTAAGTAATCGGAGAGGAAGGTTAATTCAATAATTGTAAAAACAAAAATTTAATATAAAATGGCAAAAACAGACTTCACCGGAGTTGCACTGCACATCGGAAAAAACGACGCTAAATTGATCAACCAGGCTTTGAACGGCATGGATTTTTTAAACGATGTACGTGTAATCAGAAACGCATCTCTGAACGGTACTGGTTTACAGAAAATGACAGTCGCTAAAGGTATTCAGCCTTTAGATCTTGGCGTTTCTGCAAGAGAAGGAACTCAGCGTTCATGGACCGGTCGTAAGCTTATGGTTTACGAAGGTATGAAGATCATCGATATCATTCCTGAAGAGGCAATGTTGTCATTCATGAGCGATATGCTTGTGCCGGGTGCTGAACAAATTCCATTCGCACAATGGATTTGGGAACAGGAGTTCAAAAAGATTGCACAAGAGATCAATGATAATATTTATGCGAACACCTATAAAGGTGATTCAGCTGCATGGGATGCGGGTACTGTATATGTTGGTGGTACTGATTACGTGAAGTTTGGTAATTATGGTGGAATTTACAAGTGTGTGACTACAACTCTTGCAGCTGAGTCTCCTACGACACATCCTGCGAAATGGTCATTGGTGAATGAGTTAGTAATCTCTAAAGGTTGGGGAACGATCATCGCTGCTGAGATCGTGGCTGGTTTAGCTCCAATTGCAACAGGTGCTTTATCAAGCTCAAACGCTTTGGATAAAATTGAATTGATGTACACAGGAATGACTGTTGCGCATCGTGCCCTAGGTGGTGAGTTCAAAATGTCTCATGCGAATTACCGTAACTACTTAATCCATGAGCGTACTGTTTATGGTAACACTGCAACGGCTGCAACAGCTAACGGAGTGAAAACGGTTTACGGTGATCCAAAATGGACCATTAAACCTTGTACTTGGTTGGGAACTTCTGGTCGCGTTATAGCTACTCAGAAAGACAACTTGGTATTCGGTTGCCATATGGAAACTGAGGCTGGTAAGGTTGCTAAAACAATCCAAACGCTTCACGGATATCAATCTGTTGTTAAGTGGTACCAAGGTTGTGAGATCGCAGATCTTGAAACGTTGTACGTAAACGACCAGGCTTAAAAAATTGCTGCAGGGTTTTCCCTGCAGCTTATTATAGTTTTTGGATAAAATCTAAAATAACAAACTTCTTATTCTATTAAAATGAGCAAAAATAAAACAGTAAAAGCTAACGAAACTCCGGAGGAGAAAATCCTTCGCTTGGAACTTGAGAATGAAGAGTATCAGGGAATCATTAAGGATTTAATGGCGCAGTTGGATGCTAAATCCGGAGCCAAAAACAACGAAGTGATTGTTGAACACGACGGTAAAAAGTATCACGCGAACATTCCTTCATTCCGTCACAATGGTATGGTGTACAAAAACACTGACCTTGCTGATAAACCTGAATTGGTTGCTGAGTTAGTAGAAATGAAGTTCGGTGGATTGGTAGAGATCATTCCATCTGTTGTGGAAGGAGCAGAGTAAGATCTGTTTATCCTGGACAAAGTAAAAAAGTAAAAACAATTTAATAATTCGGATATGGATTACGCAAACATGACCGGTCCTGTTGGGACTGAAGAAAATATGGGAGGCACAACACAACGTTTGTGGTTTGCCCCGATTCGTGACTTTTTAACGATTGGAGCTGTAGATCCTAACGCAGCAACCTTGCCTCTTTCGGTTACGGTTGCAGTTGATCACGTTTTCAAAACAGGTAAAAAATTCAATGTAATGTATGTTACTATGGATAGCGGCCAGTTGGATGATGAACTTCAGGGTGACAGAGATGGAAAAAGTTTCAAAACAAAAATGAAAGGTTTCCATCCTGGTATGACAGCTGCTGTAGTTGGTGCAATGAATCAGTTCAAAAATGATAAGATGTTATGTCTTATTGAATTACCTGATGGTTCTATCCGTCAGATTGGTTCTGAGCAATTCTACGCTGAGATCATGCCGAAGTTCTCTACCGGAACAAACAGTGGCAGCCGTCGTGGATTTGAGTTTGAGATCGAGAGCATGTCTCCTCGTCCTTACATCTACACAGGTGCAATTAGTGTAACTCCTGCGCCGTAATAGCGCCATAACTGAATAATAATGGAAGATAAAGTAAACGACAATAAGTTGAGCGAAGCGCTTAACGGAAAATATAACCTCGTTGGTAAACACCCGGGCATCTATATTTTCAAAGGTGTAAAAGTTGATTTCAGATCCTGTACTACTCAGGAAGCTGATAAAATGATTGAACTAGGCTTTAATGGCTTAGTGAAGATCACGCCAAAGGATGACAGCAAAGCAAAGGAAAGCGATGCTGCAAGTAAGGACAAATCGAAATAAGAGAAATGAAAAACAGAATCTTAATTGTCGCAATGACATTTGGTGTTTGTGGAGCAATGCTTGCAGAGCCTACCCGAGTTTCAAAACCGCTAATCATCGATGATGGTCCGGAAAACTCAATCAGCGTTGAGTATCATAAGAACAATGTGACCGCAATCACTGAGTTCTATCCCTATGAAACTCTTACGCTGACCCTAACTCCACAGGATGCAATTCTTGCTGAAGGTATTTCGATCAAGGATCTTCGATCCGGATATGTGATCCCTGGAGCAACGAAACTTCCTGATGTGTACAGATCTTTCAAAAACAAATTGTGGCTGTTGTATTGCTGTATTAAGCAGTGCTAGTTACTCCCTTACTGTTGGGTGCAGTGTTCATGTTAGTTTAAAGTTTGAGTGTTAAGCAACGAAAAGCCATCCCCGCAACGGATGGCTTTTTTGTAACGTTTATCTATATATGTGTAACGAATATCTGTCCAAATGTCACGCTTTGGAGTATATATGTAATGTACTCATCAGCAAAAAGCATATTCGATCGTAATTTCGATTTCAGTGGATTCTTTAATTTAATAAATAATAAAATGTCAGGAAAAACAACAGTAACTGCGAAGTTTAAGGTTGAGGAGATCAACCAGAATGCAAATGGAAAAACCATTAAACTCCGTCCGGTGTATAGCCAGGATGTGAACAGTGAGAATGGAAAGTTCTATAAACAAACTCCTGGAGGAGAGATCTCTCTATCCACAGTCAACGAAGAAGCAGCTGCGCAGTTTGAAGTTGGTAAGGAAATGTATGTGGACTTCCGTCCAGCTGATTAAAAAGGCTTACTTCCAAGCAAATGAAAACCACCTCCGGGTGGTTTTTTTATTTCCATATATTTGCCTTATGGATAACCATTTTAAAAACAGGGGCGACATTCAGCTCTTCATCGCAATCTTCAAACTACCATATACATTGGTAAAATGGGTTATTTCCAAAATCTGCCGCTGATTTCCTATATTTGCTCCGCTAAACAATTCTTTTTATTACATGTGGCGAATGAGATCTCATTCTCATTCCCTTGGAGGCGTGTGAAAACCTGCCATCATTTCACCACATGTTGGAGAATTTGTTTAGCATCAGAGGGATTTTTACCTAACCGCATTCTCATGAGCTCCAAATCATTTATAGAAGTCTTTACCGTGAAATATGTTCCGTGTAAGCCTACAGATCCAAAAGTTAATTATTTCACTACTGAGGATCTCAGGGAGATACTGGATGAAGTTAATCCGGGCTATTATTATTCGAATGAGGCAATAACTACTCAGCTCAAAGCTGCAGGGTTTGGTCATTATGATATCGGATCTAGTGTTCCGGTTCTGAAGTGGTGTATGAAACTTAAAAAATCAGGGAAGTAATTTCCTGTCCTTTCCTTGGAAATTTCCATTTCGCATCTTGGCGGTATGGAAATTTCTGTTTTAGAATACTGGATCAATCACGGTACCTACGCTGATGGTGTGAAGATCTTCGAAGAAATCGGGACCAGTACTGCTCTCAAAAAACTTTTCCAATCCGAGAATTCATATACCAGGACAAAACTCCGGACGGAGATAATTTCTATTTACGACCGGGTTAAATCTGAACTGGATTCTTTGCCGAGTAATCCACTCGGATCTTATCATCAGCCTAAAGCTGTTGAAGCCTATAATTTCAATTCGTTCCTGGAAGGGAAGAAAACCATTGACCGTAGTAAGCTTACTCCTGAGCTTCAGTCTTTGTATGCTACGCTTGGTCCTATCATTACTGAAATGAGTTATCTGCACAATCGATTGGATCTGATGGAAACAGATGAGGAAAGATATCTAGCTGCTTCCAGGATCTGTGTTGAGCTCGCTCCGCAGCGCCGTAGAATATTTGAGAGATGTGATAAGTTTATGGCTACCGGAATTGATCCTGAAGCTTCAGAAATTATTGCGCCGGTTGTCTTGACTAAGGAAGATCTCCGGCAGGAATTACTTCGTGTCCGGGTGCAGGTTTCTAAACTGAAAAATAAAAAGGATAGAGCGGCTGATTTTGAGAGATACCAAAACCGGAAGAAGGAACTTGAAGATCTGTTGAGCTTATGAGTTTGTTTCATACTAGTGATATCGGTAAAAAAAATACTGCAGGGAAACTTCCTGCTTCTTCTGTTTGCATTGATTTGACAAATTCTGTCAAAACGATATCTACTAAAGCTTCAAAATTAATTGCTGCCCTGGTAGGAGAAGTTGGTCCTGATAAACTTGTGGAGTTTAATACTGCAGGTGAGTTTTCTTTTCATCAAGTGATTGAATATCTAGTTACAATAACAGGGGCTAGTGATCTGTATTTGAGTACGTGGACGATAAAAGAAGATCCTGCTCGAGCATTGTTTAATCTGAAACAAAAAGGTCTCTTAAAAGGGCTGTATTGCGTTTTTGATCATCGCATCCGGACTCACGATGCAAAGCATTATTATTTTATTGAGAAGATCTGCACGGAGATAAAACTAACGAGTGTGCATGCTAAAGTTGCTGTGCTGATAGGTGATAAATGTAGTTTGGTGATGACAACCTCTGCGAACATGAGTAACAATCCTAGAATTGAAGTTGGAACGATATCCGGACATGATAAACTTATTGAGTTTCATTTAGGATGGATCACAAATGTATTGCAAGGAAAAAAAGGATTGTTGATTAAATAACTATTGATGAAATATTTAACGGACGAATTGAAGAGTGAAGTAGAAAGGCTTGCAGGACTTATGTTCAGTGGTTCTGATATCGTTATTATTTTGGAGCTCGACGCATTCAATGGTAAACCATTTGATAAACAGCGCCGGGACTTAGCTGATTTTGATCTTGCGTTTAAGAAAGGCCGGTTGCTTTCTGAAGCGGATCTGCGCACAAGTATTTTGGAGCTGGCGAAGAATGGATCTTCTCCTGCTCAGTCTTTAGCTGTTGGAATTTTGAGAGATTCTAAAATGTCTGATCTGGATGACTAAAAAGAAAAAAATATCTACAAGAAAAAAGAATGTTCCAACGCTGCTAGGTCCTGTTAAGAATGAGACTGAAGCGGATCAGATCATTGCGTTTTTACATGGTAAGGTTACAGCTATTGCTGCACCTCTCCGGAAGAAACTTTTGCGTTATGAGTTCGCTTATGATCAGAGAAGGTTATACAAACGTAAAGCTGATATCGTTCAGATGATTGAGCATAAGTTTTCTGTGTCGAGACAACAAGCGTATCGTGATATCAATGAGTCTGAATTTATATTCGGTAAATCTGAAAACTCGAGTAAAGCTTTTCACAGGAATTTACTTCTGGAGATGTCGATGAAGAATATTGAGATCGCTATGAAGAGTAAAGATTCTGAGGTGATCACTAAAGCGCTGTTAGCTCATGCGAAGATCTCCGGTGTTGATAAGGAAGATCCGGATCTGCCTGATTTCTCAAAAATGGAACAGCATAATTATTTTATTCAAATGCCTATTGAGTATCAGGAATTTCTTAAGAATAATATCTTCCGGAAGGGAGCCGTGAACCTTGATGAGCTGATGCCAAACAAACCTAAATTTATTGAGATCGGTAATGGAAGCAAGTAAGTTTATCAACTTCAACATGCCTCAGATGTTTACCGTCCTGGCGCCGCAAAAGAATATTTATCTGGAGTGGGGGCGTGGTACCGGTAAGTCAACGATAATAGCCTGGAGAATTAAGGAGCTCGCGTTCCGGATGCCTAGAGGCAAATTCTTTTTGGTTGGTGCAACTTATCAGCAGATCCTTACCAGGACATTGCCATCTACAATTGCCGGTCTCGAGATCCTTGGATTTTATAAGGATGTTCATTATTGGATCGGTCGCCGGCCGCCAAAGAGTTATAAAATTAATGAGCCATTTCAACCACCAGGGAATTATGAGCATTGCATGATCTGGTGTACAGGTGCTGTGTTCGATCTTGTATCGATGGATAACAAAAACAGTGCCCGTGGTCTGAATACGGATGGTGGTGTTGGTGATGAAGCTTTGCTTTTTGATTACGAAGAGTTATCTACTAATGTGCTTTTTACTAATCGTGGCCACTTAGATAAATTTGGTCATGAGCCTTTACATCACAGTGTCTTATTTGCTTCTTCCACTCCTGTAAATATCAAAGGAAAGTGGTTGATAGAAATGGAGAAGCAGGCTTTAATAGATCCGGATGAGATCTATTATTCTCGTGCATCATCTGAGTTCAACCGACATAACCTGGGCAACAATTGGTTTAAAGAAGCTAAGAGGATCTTACCTGATTTGATCTACAATGCTGAAATCTTAAATATTCGTCCCGGAAAGATCGAGGGAGGTTTTTATGCTAACCTGGACGAGAATAAACATACTTACACAAACTACAATAACGGTTATCTGGAGACGCTTGGATATGATTTTCAAAAGCTGCAGGAGATTGATTGTAGAATGGATTCTGATTGTATTACTGATAAGCCGATAAGTGTTGCTTTTGATTATGGTGCTGTTATTAATACTCTGGTAGCTGAGCAGGACATAGGTAGGAAGAGCAGGTTTCTTAATAGTTTCTATGTTAAGTCTCCAGGGCTTGTTACTGAAACGGTAGAACAGTTTTGTAAATACTATAAATACCATGGCGATAAGACAGTTGATTATTACTATGATCATACTGCAGTATTTAAGGATGCCGTGAGGACTGAGACTTTTGCTGATGTTGTTACTGATACGTTTGAGGCTAATGGATGGAATGTGAATAGGATCTATATAGGTCAGGCAGCAAGCCATGATGCAAGGTATCTGTTATGGAATAGAGTGTTCATTGGTGATGACGATGTGCTGCCTGAGGTAGAGTTGAATAGAGATAAGTGTAGGTATGTGATACTATCAATGCAAATGGCTGGTGTTAAGCAAGGACGTAAAGGCTTTGAGAAGGATAAGGGATCTGAGAGAACTAAAGGACCACAAGAAGAAGCAACTCACTTTAGTGATGCAGCTGATACACTCATGGTAGGTAAGTATGGGCGTGGTAACGTTGGTACATTTATATAATGCTGGGTGTCCGGGCGTGCTTTACGTGCTACATGGTAGCCTACTGCAATCAACTGACACATTAATCGGATTGTTTGTATGAGCTTCAATAGAGTGCACGCACACTATTGTTAAGCTATGTGCAGAGAGCTACACACCACTCTGCTTCCGGAATTATTTTTCAATGCAGCCCACCTAAGGGCTGCTTTTTTTATGGTGCGCTGTAAGTCGCATGGTTATTGGCTCGTAGAGGCGCTCCGCATCCCTTTAGTATCAAGACTTTCAAGGGGTGTCATATTTCAAATTTTTTTTAGGTCAAAAAAACGCATAATTTCCACAG
>Ga0255338_1004855_pt1 | contig 13180 bp, 14 predicted proteins | sample MeOH1_35cm_T4_19_FD_203715 | JGI IMG/M metagenome (GOLD analysis project Ga0255338, IMG submission 203715) | Sandy soil microbial communities from University of British Columbia, Vancouver, Canada - MeOH1_35cm_T4_195 | ecosystem: Engineered > Artificial ecosystem > Sand microcosm > Unclassified ...
GCGTGCAGCAGCCATCGCGAAATCGTGCCACTTTCTGCAGAGCTATCAAACCCCCAAAACCCGCTCCCAGTAAGGCTTGGCGGCGGTTTCACGACGATTTTCACCCACACTCTTTCACGAAGACCCAAAAAAGAAATGGGCCGCATTTCTGCGGCCCTTCCCCAAACTCTATTTTGAACGCTCGGCCTAAGCCGAGCGTTTCACCAACGCTTGCGCATCATTCGGGCCAGGCGTGGTCCGTCGTGCAATGACGTTCGTTGATGACGACACCGGCCAGAAGTACGGCGAGGCCTGAGAACAAAGCCGCGAGCGCCACGGCATCGTCGGGGATGGCCAGGGCGCCGAGCATCAGCAGGATGCCCACGGTGATCAATGACCAGAAAAAGGTTTTGCTCTTCATGAGTTGACGTGCTCCATGGCCAGGTTCTGAGCCAGCGACGGCTCATGTGAATCTAGGCGGCGTTCAGGTTCAGCCACCTCCTGAAGTGCGGGGGCGGCTGTGTGCAGCGGTGAGCCCACATCCACCTCACCTTCCGACGGCGTGGATGCGAGCGCAGGCGACATGGCTTTCGCCGGCGCCGATGGCGCCCGGGAAGTCGGGGCGGTCAGCTTGTGCTGCAGTCCGCCCAAGGCGAGGCCGAGCAGCGCGCAGGCGACCAGGACCCCGCCAGCGATGAGAAGGATCAAAGGCATGGGATGACGTAGTAAAGAAGCGAAGGCCCGAAGGCCTCCGCGAGGGATGTGATCGGCCGATCAGGCCATCACTGCGCGCGCGCCGAGGTGGTACATCGAATGCGCGTCGACGCGCCGGAGGCGGCGCTGCACTTCACGCGGCAGCGTCTCCAGCCTGTGGCAGGCCTTGAGCTCGCTGCGCAGGGTCGCGCGCTTCCAGCAGGCTTCGTACAGGAAGACCGCCGCGAGCCGCGCCCGCTCGATCGCCTTCTTGACGCGCTCGAGCAGCTGCACCTGCATTTCCTTGGGCAGCGTCGTGATGTCGACGAGCTGCCGGCCGGCGACCTGGCTGATGCGCAGCGCGATGCCGCGGCGGGCATTGCCGGTCACCAGCAGGGCACCGTCTTCCACTTCCGCTTCGCGATTGCGCAGGAGCTCGCCGGTCAGCGAGATGCCCAGCTTGAAGGCGAGGGGCGTGACGAACAGGTTTTTGAGGATCATGGGAATCTCCAAGAAAAAATGGGATTCCCATAGCCCTGTCGGGATGGAAATCCCGTAGGGTGGTTGGTTTTGCGAGGACGACCCGCTCGCACGGTATGGCCAAGGGCCAGTTGCGATCCAGTATACCGGCAGGTCCGGTGGCCCAGCAAGTCAGTGAAAAATGCCGGCAGCCGCCTGTGACTCGCCGCCAGCCAGGTCGATCAACCTGAACTCCAGCTCGTCGACCGGCACTCGCTTGCCCAGTTCGGCGAGCCGATCGCCGTGGCCGATGAACGTGTGGTGGAGCGCCGCCAGGATCGGCTGCAAGGCAAGCAGGGTCGAGCGGTCTTTCTCCCGGCGCGCCAGAGCCCCTGGGTTGGCCAGGAGGTCATCAAGCCCCTCCTCGACCGCCATTTCCACCGCGCGCGCGAACGGTGAGACGACCGGCAGTTGAAGGAGAACGCCTCTGTGCGGAGAGCCGCCGACGACAAGGTCAAGAAGCAGCAGCAGGTTCATGCTCCCCGTATCGTGGTCCACGTCCCTGATCATCCAAACCCCGTTCATAAAGGCATCGCCCTCGCCGGGGAGCGGCTGCTCGACCAGCATGTAGACGGTCTGCTCAGGCAAGGCAGCAAGGTCGGGCAGTACGGCATCGGGCAAACGGGGGTCGCGCTGGACGGCCATGAGATGCAGCGCAGCGGGCTTCACGATCCGTCGGTCCCACGTGAGCGCGGCCAGCAACTCGGCCGGCAGGTCGTCGCCAGCAAGATGCTGCGCTTGGGCCCACACCGCCGCGTGGACGGTTCTGAGGCTGATGTCGCACCATGGCACGTCGGGTTGTTCGGCGAATTCCTTGGCGATCCGGATCTGTTCGCGCGAGGGGATTGCTTTCAAGGGGAGCCGCTGGACCAGCGATTGGAACCAGGTTGCCATGTGGGAGCGATACATGGCCTTGTGCTCAAGGCGCGTCGCGCATGTCCCCGGCCGCGGCGAAAGGATCGAAACCGCGGTTCTGCAAGGGCAGGCGGAGCCCGGCTCGGAGACTGCCGATCGCCAGCTGATCGACTTGTGCTGGAGCAATGTCGCGAGTCGGAGCTGGAATTTTCAGGTCGAGAACGTTCCCGCGCAGCCTGGCCATCAGGTACATCACTCCTGCGGCCGTCACGGCCTCCTGCGTCCAGGTGTCGTGCTGTCGGGCGAGGAGCTGATGCGTCGGGTTGTCCAGGTGCCGCTGCAGCTTGGAGCACATCTCAATCGTCACAGGAACGGGCGGGAGCCGGCGCAGATAGTCAACGGCTTCTTGTAGCACCGCAAGAGTGGCGCGGTGCTGCTCGTCGGTGGTGATGGAGGCGGTTGGCATGGTGGCGCGATCAGGTATTGGAGTCTGCTCGACGTAGCCTAGCACGCGCTGTTGCGGTCTTCCAAGGGGCTGCTCCGAGGCCGCCGCGGGCGAGAGTCGTGAACTCGGATGTCGACTGTGGGTGGAGCCAATCTCAAATCCGGTATTCCTTGTCGACCCAGCCAAGGTCCGGGTTGCCTACAAGGCACCAGTCGACCCACACCTTTCCGCTGTCGAGGTGCCGCCAATGGCCGCGGCGGAAGTGAAGTCTGACAATGCCAGCAACGGCGTTAGCCGTCGCGCCACCCTGCCCAGCGGTCCTTCGGTTCAAGTCCACCACGTGGTAGGCCAGCAGAGGAGGCTTGTTCGTGCGCTCGCGCTTTCGGTTCAACGCTTCGGGAGCCGGAACCACCGTGCTCGTCGCGATCTCCGCGTCGAGCGCAACGCAGATGGACCGCACCTGTTGGGAGAGCAGCTTGATAAGGTCGGCACCAAGCCCTGAATCCTGGCCGACCCGCCAGAGGCGTACAGGCTGGCTCGCGACTTCCCAAGTCACGCGCCAGGCGATCGGCCCTTGCTGCTGGACCTGGTACGCGAAAAGGATCGCCGGGCTTCCCCGGAGCTTGAACTCGAAAGCGCAGAGTTCATAGGGAAGGCGGACCTCGTCTGCTTCGGCAATCGCGCCGGCCAGCACGGCTCCCCAGTTATGCCGGACAACGAAGACCTGCGACTGAGCCGCCACATGCGCCAGCTCCGGGCTGAACCGCGCATTCCCAGAGTCCTCCTCCCACACGCGTCCGCAGTAGAGTGCTTCGCACAGAATGTGGATCCGGCTTGCGTCGTTGGGCTCCAAGTCGCCCTGTAGGTTCCGCTCGGCGAGCTGCTTGAAGTCTTCGGCCGCAAGGTGCTCGCCGAGGGCGGTGAGTTTGACGCCTGAAATGGGCTGCATGGTCGATGGCGCGAGTGCGAGATTGATTCTGTGTCGAAGAGGTCCTGGGGTGCAGCACAGGCTCTGGCGCTGCGTGCCGTGGAACGCCAGATTCTCTGTCATTCTTGCAGTAGGCGCCCATTGGGAGTGGTGCAGCCTCGGATCTCCGATTCGTTCGACTACCAAGGCGAGGTGGCCGTTGTGTTGGGCAAGCGGGGGCGTCACATCCAGCCGGTCGATGCGCCGGATTGGGCGGGGCTGTAAACCAGACAAGGCGCCGACCCCAGTTCACGACTCCATTAAGCAGGTCACGACTTTAATTGCACGAAACACGCGCCCAATGCGGGCTTCGCGCGGTGAAGTCACAAAAAAACAGGCCCGGGCTTTGTGAGCCCGGGCCTTTCAATGCTGCCTTGGAAGGCAGCTCTGTCAACATCAGAACAGCGTGGCCGCCGGTGCCCGCGCCATTCGTTTCACGCGGAAGTCCAGCTGGCAGCCTGCCATGTGCAGGTACTGCCATGCCGCCTGAGGCTCAGCCACTTCGAACGAACCAGCCGGCTGCGCCCCTCCGGCAAGTTCACTGGCGCAGCGACGCGCATAGTCGGACTGCTCGTCCAGCAAGGCGGCTTCGATGCTCAAGTCTTTGAAGGAACACGACTCGCGTTCCTCCTTCTCCCACTTGCGGAACTCGCGCAAGCATGAAGCGCTCGCGCCGAGCACCGTGCTGTTGCGCTCCTTCAGGTACCCAGCGCAGAACCAGGCCAGCGGTGAGCAGCTGCAGATCCTCCCGTCCTTGTCGATGACGGCTGTTTTCGCGTCCGCGTAGCTCTGTTCCTCGACGGCGCAGTCGAACTCGACCAGGCGGAACTGCTCAAGGTGCGCTCGCGCCATGGCCACCTCGGTAGCGAGCTTCGCAGCGTGTGGTTCGGGCACGTTCCAGGGGCCTTGTGGGCCACCGGCGCCAGGACAGTGGGCGAAGATGCGCCACGGATAAGCCTTGCCACGGTGCGCGGCCTCGAACCGCACGATCAGCTCACCATGCGACGGCAAGCGGAGATCCAGCTCCCGCACTTGCCGCCCATCCGACCCCGAGCCACTTGTGCTGCTCGAAGGACTCACACCAAGTTCGACGGCCATCCGATCGAACTCCTCGCAGAGCTCCGCAGGGACGTCGCGGAGGTATTTGCCGAAGCAAATGGCTACGTTGCCTTCCATCAGCACGGCGGCGCGTAGAGCCTCCTCGCTGCGCTTGATGTAGTGCTCGGCACGAATCGGACGCCCACCGGGGCCGCGCGTCGAGCCGTCGTCACAGCAGTAAGCGTACTGAACGATGCGCCCGCCCAGATCCTGCAGGGTGCCCATCTGGTGCGCAGACCAATGCGGCACACGCGGATGCAGATTGCTTTCCGCAGTTTCATTGAACAGGCAGTATGCGAATCCCGACAGCGTGGGAAACGCCCATGCGCGGTAGCCGCTCACGTAGGTGGAGCTCATGCTGCAGCCCTCCCTGCGAGTTGCCTCTGCCAGAACCGCTTTGGCGGTGCCGTCACGGTGGCCACCGGCTGCACGCGCGCAAGGCGCGCTTGCTCCAGCATGCCCATCACCGTCGCCGAGCTGGGCTGGGCGGCCTTCTCGAAACCGGCAGCGATACCAGCGTTCCGGGATGAGCCCAAGCGTACGGGCTTGAGGAAGATGTCCTCGCCCAGTGCCACCATGCCCAGCATCGCGGCGGTTCCGCCGGTGATGACTATTCCCGAAGAGAGCATGTCCTCGTAGCCAGACTCCCGGATAACCTGCTGCACGAGGGAGTAGATCTCCTCGATGCGCGGTTCGATGACGCCGGCGAGAGCCTGGCGCGACACCATGCGCAGATCCCGGTTGCCCAGGCCCGGCACTTCAACCTGCTGGCCACTGTCGGCCAGAAGTTGCTTGGCACACCCCGCCCCGACCTTGATCCCTTCGGCATCCTTGGTGGGGATGCGCAGCGCCATGGCAATGTCGGTAGTGACCTGGTCGCCAGCGATCGGGATCACTGCCGTGTGGCGGATCGCTCCGCCTGTGAAGATCGCCACGTCGGTCGAGCCGGCGCCGATATCCACCACTGCCACGCCCATGGCGCGGTCATCGTCACTCAACACCGCGAGCGCGGACGCGAGCGGGTTGAGCATCAGCTGCTCCACTTCCAGCCCGCACCGGCGAACGCACTTGAGAAGGTTCTCCGTCGCGTTTTGCGCGCCCGTGACGATATGGACGCTGGCTTCCAGTCGAGTACCAGTCATGCCGACCGGGGACTTGACGTCCTGGCCGTCGATCACGAAACCCTGGGGCTCCACCAGCAGCTGTCGCTGGTCGTTCGAAATGTCGATCGCGCGGGCCGTTTTCATCACGCGCTCCAAGTCCGACGCGCCAACCTCTTGGCCGCTCACCGCCACCATGCTGCTGGAGCTGATGACACGGAGGTGGCTGCCAGTAATGCCGGTGTGGACGCGCGTGACTTTGCAGCCTGCCGCCCGTTCGGCTTCTCTCACCGCCTGCTGGATGCTTTGGACGGTGTCATCGATGTCCACCACCACGCCTCGCTTGAGGCCGTTGGTTGGCGCCGTGCCCAAGCCCGCGAGCTTGAGCTGGCCGTCGGGCAGTACCTCGGCAACCACGGTCATGACCTTGGAAGTGCCGATGTCCAGTCCGACGATGAGGTTCATTTTCTCAACCATCACGTCTCCTATTCGCCCTTGGGATCGTCGCCGTTGCCGCCGACATCCCAGAGCACTGCTTGCGGACAATCCGCGACTTCCGAAGCCTCGATCGCCTCGCATTCCTCGTCCGTGCGGCCATCGGCACCGAGGTGGTCGTGGTCGATCAGCACGATGTCCATGGACGGGAACGGACGGCTGCCGTGCATCGACTGCACGTTGCCGCCGCTGACCACCAGGACCAGCTTGGGCGGCCGAGCGACCGCAGCTGCTGCAAGGTGCTCGCGCGCAGAAGCGCGCATGAACTCGAATGCCTGCTGGTGGGTCCAGTCCGGGCAGACGCTCTGTGCCGCGATCAGCCGCAGGCCGTCCGAAAGGACGTCGAGCGGAAGCGCGGCGGGACGCGCAAGGGCCTTCTGCAGGTCGGCCAGATATACAGCGAAGGCGCAATCCGGCCCCGGCGCTTCGCCATTGGCCTTGTCGTAGATGTGCTCTCGCATTGCCTGTTCGATCAAGGCACCAGCACGCTTGAGCAGCGCGACTGGCGTTTGATCGGCCGTGGCACGGCCTTCGGGGGCGAGCGCGGCTCGCCTCTCGATTGTTTGCATATGAATTCCTATCCGAACTCGCGAACGAGCACGGGATCAACACCACGCCGAATTGCGATCGGGCGCGGATTTGAAGTGGAAGAGTGCAGCCCCCAGGAGGGGACTGATGGAGGACTCGGGGATGAGTCTTTTGCTGCATGAGCCCGCAGCAAGGCGTCGTAAAGACCCCGTAATGCTACCACCGGGGGCTGAGCCCGTACTGGTACAGGGTGCACCGCCGCTGCTGACCCGCTACTGAATTCCCCAATGGGACCGGCGGCAAAGCCGCCGCCAAAAAGAAAGGGCCCGCCATCACGGCGGGCCCCAAAAGCTACTACTTCAACTGCTGTGCGGCATGGCGATTTGAGTCACCACCGCCCCACAGACCGGGTATCCACCCAGCGTGTCCTCCCCCGGCTCGTGCAGCATCCGGTCCAGCCAGATCGTCTGCCCGTCGGCGCTTTGCTCCGATCCCAGGATCGCCGCAGTGACCGCAGGGCGCCCCTTGCGCCGCAGGACGAGAACGGCCTCCCCGATCGCTACCGTGCTGCTGTCGTACTTCATGCGGCCTCCTTTGCCCATTCGCGGAAATCGCGAGATGACATCTTGTGCAGCGTCGCCAGGTCCTCGACGAATCGGCCCAGGATCTGGTCCAGGTGATAGAACTCCTGGTCATCGCTGATCGGTGTCGCCCAGTCCAGCCCAGCGTTCGCGGCCGAGGCCTTCCATGCGACGAGCTGGTCCTGATAGACATCGATGCCGCCTCTCAGGTGCGGCTTGTCCACGCTGACCGCCTGTTGCTGCTGCGGTCGAAGTAAGCGTCGGATCGCCTGGTCCTCTTCGCGGTCTGACCACGAGCGGGACGCCAGGATGACGTTCTTTGCCTGGTACAGGTCCAGTCCTGCCCGGGTGACCCCGTAGCTGGCGAACAGCACATTGGCCGAGCCGTGGCGGAACCGCTTGAGGCCGGCTCTACGAGCAGCCTGGCTGACCTCGCCGTGGTAGACCACGGATTCGACACCGCAGCCCACCAACTCCGCCGCGAGTAGATCCAGCAACGCCGGCGATCGCGCGTAAACGACAACCTTTCCGGTGTCGGCCAGGTCGACCGCACGATTGACCACCCAGCGTTGCTTGGACGTCAGGCCGCCGCGATACGACGACGGGCTGCCCTTCGACATCGGAACCTGGGGGGCATTGCCCGCCTGGATCACTGCGTCGATTCTGGCCAACAAGGCGATCAAGTTTCCACCACGTCGTTCCTTGTTGCGCTGCTTCCACCATGCGTGGAACTCGTCGGCCACCCTCAGGTAATGCGCCAAGTGCGGCCGGTCCCACTCGATCTCGTGGACCTCGTGGTCTGGCTTGGGGATTCGCACCCACCTCGCCACTTCCGGTTCGTCCGGCAAGCGCCGTTTGATGAATGGCGATAGCCACTCCCGGTACCTCGAGAGACTGCCGATCTTCGGCACCTCTCGCTTCGCCCCGCTCTGAAGCGTTTCGGCAAACTCGGGCGTGGTCCACACCCAGCTGCAAAACGCGTTGGCGAATGCGGCCTTGCCACGCTCTGCAAATTCCATCGACTTCACGTTGCGCGCTTCCAGCATCGGTTGGTGGACGCCGTACGGTTGGCCCACTACCCCATCGCCGACAGCCCGCGCTGCGACGTTCAACAGGTCGCGCGGATAGTTGGGGATCGGCGTGCCGGTGAGGATGAACAGCTTGCGTGGTGCAAGCTGCGCTACGGCCCTGCTCTGGTCGCTTCCGTCGTTGGCCAGCACTTCACCCTCGTCACAGATCGCGAGCGATGCACGGCGCCTAAGCGCCGCCGCGTAGGTACGCGTCGTCCCCGGCATTGCCATCCGCAACCGCTCGTAGCTGATGACGTTGATGGTCCTCAGCTGCGCGACGTCGGCCGGGCCGCGTATTACCTGCCACAGGCTGCGGTCCAGGCCGGCCGCATCCAGTCGATCAGGAAACTCATCGAGCAGAAACGCTGGCATGACGATCACGCTCGCGCGTACGCCAAGGAGCAACGCGATCGCGGCGGCGAGGCGTGCCTTTCCGAGGCCCTGTTTCCAGGCGCAGACAGCTCCGCGCGGCCGCAGGCACAGCTCGATCAGGTCCTCGAACTGGTATTCCCAGTTCAGCCAGCGATCAATCCCGAGTTGTCGGGCTCTGGCCCTCAACGATTCCGCCTCCAGCGGAAACAATTGCTGCAGCGGCGGGTGCAGTTGCACCCAGCCAGCATCACATTCGCCAAACGAGAACACCTTGCGGGCTTCGTCGGGGCTGAACGTGCGGGAGTGGCCTTGCCACTCCAGTACCCACTCGCCGGCGATGCGGCGCAGCGGTGCTTCTTCGCCGGCCTTGACCACCGGCGACACCCAGGACTTCGGGTCCAGGGCCACCGGTACCGCCGCAGTTGCGACGACCTGATCGCCGGCGTCCTCGTGCCAGATCCAGTGCCCGAAGGGCGCCGTTTCTCTCCGCAGCGCGCGCATACGGCGTTTTAGGTGGTTGGCCAGCCCCTGGTCAACCTCCAACTCCGCGCCTTCCGCGCGCAGGAGGTCCAGCAGCCGATGCCACTCCTCAGTAGGCGCTTCAGCGGCCAGGAAGCACTCGACATCCAACAGGCCCTGCCCTGCGTACTTCACGCCGTTGGGCAGTCGGTGGTCCAAGGTGGACCGCACAGGACGCCGGTACACGGCGTTGAGGCAACGCGCCTGCATGAAGCCGCACCCGAACTTGAGGTGGATCTTGCGGCCGCTGTGGACCACCCGCACCGACCGGTTCCCGGTAACGGGCAGCGTGATCGCGGGCTTGTCGGTGTCGGGCAGCGCGACGCGCAGCCGTGGCCGGGCCCCGTATCGCGGCTCCAGCATCACCCCAAGTGGTGGCAACGCGAAGTCGGCCGGGTCCTTCACCGGTTGACGCAGGACCAGACCTTTGGTCTTCTTGCCCCCGAAGATCGCGATCGAGGTGTAGACGGTTGCCCCTTCGGTCACGAACGCTTTCGCGCTCAGGTCGAAGACCGCTTGCAGGCGCCCAATTTCCTCTCCGAGGAGCGCTTCACCCGTGGTGATGAGCGCGTCGACGGTGCTGGTGGGAAGCAGCGCCACCACCAGTTTGGCGGCGGCAAGTGCTTGTGCCAGCGCATATTCATCGCTGGTCGCGCCCGAGTTCGGCCCGAACCGACCATACCGGGTGCACGCGAACGGCCGCATATGCGGGCTTTGCAGATTCAGGCTGAACGGAGGATTGATCACCGCGACATCGAAGTCTTTCGGCGCCGCGTCCTCCATCGCGCAGGATCTGAACTCGCAGGTGAATCCTGCGTTTTGCGCTTCCTCCTGCAGGATGCGCATGGATTCCTCGTGGACATCGAGTCCGTAGAGGTGGTGGCGCGTGGGCACCGCGAAGTGCATCAGGCGCCCACTCCCGACTGAGTTGTCGAGAATGCTAAGGGTCTCATCCGGCATCCCGGACGCAGCCTGCTCGACGACGGCCCACATGAGGCGCGCGATCGGCAGGGGAGTAAAGAACTGGCCCAGGTGCTCCGTGCGGGCCTTGGCCAGGTCGGCAAGCCGCGACACGCCCGCATGGGCGGCGCCGAGGCTGGTTAGGCCTTCGAGCCTATCTCTCCAAGAAGTCATGAAGATCAGTTTGAAGGAAGGTGCTGGGTATTCAACCCATCACCAGGTCACCCCTCGCCCAGGCTCACGCGTGCATGTGCACTACGGGGAACTGAGGAGAGGGGAAGCAGGAAGCCAAATAGCAGGCCTCCCATGGACGTGGGGCTTGCCCCACGAATGCACGCCACTTGACAGCGGCGCAATGCTGCGATGAACCGACAGCGCGGTGTTCAAGAAGAACACGTCAATTCTACGATCACGCCTTGTGCCGGCCAATACCAGCGCAAAGAAAAAGGCCCTCCGCCACATGGGTCGGAGGGCCTTGAATTCCGCCCCCATTTGGGAACGGGTGGAATCTACGTCTTCGGCGGATGGTAGGCCGCGAGAAATTCCCGCAGCTTTTCCGCCGTACTCACGCGCAGTGTCCACTTCCACTGCTCATTGAACGTGCGCACCTGGACGGTGCCCGCGACCACCACGTAGCTCGCCCCCGACACGACTTCCAGGTCGTTACCCCGTGACTTCTGCATGCTCCACAGCAACTGCATGGCCTGGCCAGGGAGCTCCGCATAGTCGAAGAACACGTCCAGCGCCTTAAACAGCTTGTGGATGTCCTGGACGTAGTTGTAGTGAACTCGACGCGGGCTATAGCTGCTTGCGGGCTCGGAATACACCCGCTGCTCCACCACCGCCTTTCCGTTCTTGATGTCGAACGATTGGTCCTTCAGGCGCCACTTGTCCATGATGACCTGCGCCGCCTGATGCCGGCTGAGCCAAACCCCGCCGTCGTCGTAGATGCGCGCCATGGAGTCCCATAGCGCGACCAGATTCACCTTGACGTTGTCAACTTCGTCGTCATCGTCGTGGCGATGTCGGCGGCGGCCGCGATCGGGGTTGAGCACGTCATGCAGGCCCTTGCCGTTGACGCGCTCGAACTCTTCTTCCGCATCCAGCGACGCTCCACCGCCAAGCATCTGGTCGGTGAAGTTCTGTACAGTGTGTCGCACGGCGCAGCGGGTCAGTTCGTCATAGTCGACGGACGATCGCGAGATGCGACTGCTGTAGCCCGGGGCCACAAGATCAGCCGCTTCGAAGGCCTCGAACGCCTTCTCATAGAGCACAAAAGCTTGCTCGTAGTCGCGCTGCAGCTCCGCGGCCGGGTGGTCCGACGTGGGCGCGGCTTCCTCCAGCACATCCGTCGATGGGACGGAACTCTGAACGGGGTCCTGGAGGCCGATGGCGAATAGGTTCTCGCAATCACCTGCCATGCAAGACCCCCGCTTTCGCCTCCTGCTCCGCGGACTCACGTTCGGCGTTTACCAAGGTGTCGGCGCGGTTGCGGAAGCCGCTGAACCAGTCGACCATGTCGGCCCCGCTGACATTCAGGTCGGTGTCCGGGTCTCCTTCGAACTTCTCACGCTCGTAGCTGGCAGCTTCCGCGAGGAGAGCGAACGCATCTCCGATGCGCCTCTCGCCGGCCGGGATGTCGAACGCGACCCCATTGCCAGTGTCGCTGGCGATCTGGGCGTGCTCAAGCAGCAGTTCGAAGAGGCCGCTCTCCCGCAGGAACAGACTCATGCGGCGCAACTGCTCCGCCTCGGTCCACCCTTCTCCCGCGCACTGGGCGTCCCAGGTGGCTTCGGCGTGCGGGTCTGGATCTCGCACTTCGACCTCGTCGTCGTATTCGACCGCGGCGTTGACAAGCCGAACGATCGCGGCGGCTTCGTCGGGCGTGTGGTCGACCAGCTGCGCGATGAGCTCCGCATCGGCCGCGCACAGGAACTTCCCTGCTGCCAGATAGACCGGGGTCTTGAACGGAGGTGCTGGGTGCTGCCGCTCCAGGTAGGCAAGCGTCCCGCATTCGGGGCAGCGGCCTGCGGGGGAAGCGTCCCCCGGCGTCAGCGAGCAGGCTTCGATCGCCGTCAGTTCAGAGGCGAACCCGATCCACTCGCAGCCGCCGCAGCGGGTACGCACGAACTGAGGATCTCGCCCGTACTCGATCGTGGCGACGTAGTTGTCCTGGTCGAGGTCAGGCATGCTGTCCTCGCAGTTCTGCGGCAACGCGCCTTCCGTTGAACAGCATGCCGGTGCCCCAGCTCTGTCCGTTGTAGGTACGTCCCTGCACCACGGCACGCACATGGCAGCGGGTGGAGGAGATCCAGCTGCGCGGCGTGCGCCAGCGCGACGTCACGCGGTACGTGCCCAGCACGTGGCCGTGGCCGGTCTTCACCAGGCCGTCAGGGGCCAAATAGGCGCCGTGGACGCGGTCCTCGGTGACCGTGGACGCCGGCCGCGACCAGGCGCTTCAGGGCCGCTCGCAGGAGGGCCTCGTGCTTGGCGCCCGTGGCACCTCGCCGCACCTGGGAACGGAAAAGGATGAACGCGCGGCCGAAGCAAGGGAGCAGCGGCTGGGCACGTAGGCCCGCGAGGTAAAGGGGAAGCTGCGCAAGCTTGAATGGACACTGGCGGTGGACGACCGCTATAGGTGGTTCGAGAACAAGTTCGTACCCCAGAGCAGTCATTGGGCCGACTGAAGGCAAAACCTCGGAGGTGACCAGAGGGCTGATCGCAGGCCACCGCGTGGGTACGACGGCAACGCGATGAAGGTCGCGAGGCGCCGTCCCAGCGGCTGGCATGTATGATCTGCAATACGCGTACAAAGTTTGTCCTTGATACTCTGACGCAGACAAGGCCTAAGGGGAATGGCACTTACTTTAAGTGGGTCTTCGTGAAAGAGTGTGGGTGAAAATCGTCGTGAAACCGCCGCCAAGCCTTACTGGGAGCGGGTTTTGGGGGTTTGATAGCTCTGCAGAAAGTGGCACGATTTCGCGATGGCTGCTGCACGC
>Ga0255338_1004856_pt1 | contig 13179 bp, 8 predicted proteins | sample MeOH1_35cm_T4_19_FD_203715 | JGI IMG/M metagenome (GOLD analysis project Ga0255338, IMG submission 203715) | Sandy soil microbial communities from University of British Columbia, Vancouver, Canada - MeOH1_35cm_T4_195 | ecosystem: Engineered > Artificial ecosystem > Sand microcosm > Unclassified ...
TCGCCGAGTGGATCGGCGTCGATTCCTGGGATCCCAGGGCGTTTGACAGCAGTGAGCCCAACGATCGTCTGGCCGCGATCAGGCTGTGACGTTGGTCAAGAGGGCCTTCGTCGCACGCTTACCGCGATAGGGCCCTTCATGGCGAAGCGCTGTCTGAACATTCTGGCGATCAAGCGAAACCCGAGGCCTGTCCTTCGAGCTTGTCGAGCGGACCTGGACTGAAACACTCACGCAGGTCGTCGCCTCCGTTGCCCCCGAGCTAGCGACTGGTCGTAGCTCGCGACCACGTAGTCGATACCATAGTCCTCGGACTGCTTGTTCGCGACAAACGGACCGGCATTGGCCCAAGCCTCGAACAACAGTTCGGCATCGCGACCCAGCTTCTGGTTCCTGAAGTGTCTCTTTGCTGCCGTCAATTTGCGCTTCCCTCTGGACAAAGGTGTTGATCCGGCTATGACACGACCCGTGGATGTCCCGAACCAGCAGATGGAGCATCATGCTCAATCGCCCGTCGATCTCCTCTCCCGGATGCTAGCGGACTTGCAGTCGCGGACGGCAACCTGGCTTGCCGGGCGTGAGCGCCTCGCGATCACCGAAGTGTTCCGCTCGCTCGATATGTGCGCCTTCGCGTTCCGTATGGCGCCTAACAGGGCCGATCTTGTGATGAGGGACCGGGCGCGTCACTGGATGCTTTCGGGCGCTGCGTTCGCGCTCAAGCCACTGCTGCATGCCGTGTCGACGTGCGAGGGACCGATGCCATGGGGTCCATCCGCAGCGAAATGGACCGCCGCGATTGATACGTACCTCGTCCAGTGCGGTCAGCTTGCCTGGGTGCATCGGCTCGCGAGCCTGGAGAGGTATGGCCTGAGCCGCGTCACCGTCAAGGGCTCGCATATGAGAATCGAGGTGGAACCTGGTGAGCCGGAGGGTGCCGATCGTGCGGCGCTGATGTGGCTCACTGCCCGGAGACTTGACGATGCGGGCGTGCAGGGCGACATTGGACTTGCAAAGGGCCAGCTGAAGCGACTGAGGAGGCGCCTCGACAAGAAGTCAGGCACCGACATGGGAGGGTGGTTCATCCGCTATTCCGGAGATGAGGGCCTGCTGGAACGCAGTCGGAGGAGGGTTCGAGAGCTGGAGCCCTGCTGGTTGGAGTCCGAGGCGCTTCCTGACGCAGCCGTGATTGGCGGGAGAACCTTCCGGGAATGGAAGGACGCGTGCTGTGCCGCTGCCGCGGCCGTTCTCCACCACCTGGAGTTCGCGACGCGGCTGAGAGCGACCCATCCGGACGTGGAGCTGCGCAATCTGCTGACGATATTCCTGAGACGCGATGACGCCGCAGAGATATGGAAGGAGCGCGGAGTCGATCTGGACTCGTTAGACGCCGTTTCACGGGCCATGATGCTGGATCACGCGTCCGTATCTGCGTCGCTGGACCATCACGACACGCCGTTTCCTTTCTACGTCGACCTTGGGCGAGAGTTCATACTGGCACCTTCTATGTCGGCTCTGCTGAATCCGTTCGTAGGCGTCGTGCGGCACCTGCGGTCGCAGTACCGCGGTGAGTGGGACCGTGCAGTGGACAGCAGGGAGCCGGTATTCCGCGCCGATATTGCGAGGCTATTCAAGCCTCCGCGCTTCGACGTGCTTCCGTCCGTGGCACCACTAAAGCGTCCTGACGGCACGCTGCTCACCGACGTCGATGCGGTGGTCGTCGACCGGTCGACGGGAACGATCTGCCTGGTGCAGCTCAAGTGGCATGATATTTTCGGCCACTCTTTGCGCGAACGCGAGAGCCGCAAGCGGAATCTGCTCGCTGCCAATGACTGGGTTGAGCGTGTGTCCGCATGGATCGGCGAACGCTCGTCGGCCGATGTCGCGGAAGCCATTGGAGTATCGACATTGCCGGGCCGGCAGCTTGCGCGCCCGGTGATTCTGGTCGTCGCCCGCTATGCAGCGCGCTTCTCCGGTCCGGGGCGCTACGCTGCCCGCAGCGGGTGGCTTTCCTGGCCCGAACTGGTCCGCTCCGTCGGATCTGCGAGCAGCGATTCGGATGTTCTACGCGATATTGCAGACACGTTCGCGGGAACAGATCGCTCCGCCGTCGTGAGCGACAAGCCATCCGAGACATTCACGTCGCTTCGGTTCCAGGGACTCGAGGTCGAGGTCGCCGGGCCTGCCGGCGCAAGACAGGAGTAGCAGTCACATGGACATCGTCAGTCCGGCGAAGCGCAGCCAGATGATGAGCGGAATACGCGGCCGGAACACCAGACCCGAGCTGGTGGTCCGCTCCGTCGCTCATCGGCTGGGACTCCGTTTTCGGCTTCACCGTAGGGACCTTCCGGGGCGACCGGATCTCGTGTTCCCCAAGCATCGGACTGTCGTGTTCGTGCAAGGATGTTTCTGGCATAGACATAGCTGCGAACTGGCGGCCGTGCCGAAGACACGGACTGAGTTCTGGCTCAACAAGTTCGCCGCAAACGTAAAACGCGATCGCCGTTGCAAGGCCGAGCTCGAGAATTTGGGTTGGAAGGTACTGGAGATATGGGAATGCGAGATGCGCGATCCGGGGACCGTCGCGCGACGGCTGCGGAAGCATTTCGGCCTCTGATCTGCGACCGATCGACCTTTCGCGCCAACTGTTGCGAGCCCCAAAACGACCGACCGTGTTGCCCGACTTCAAAGGCCGAGCAGCTCGAGAGCTCCGCGGCACGGGTTGGAGACGATGTTGTTCACGTCCATGCCAAGAGCCTGAGTCTCGACCTTTGGCTTGTGGGCGACCCGCGACCTTCCCGCGTCAACATGCGGGCGTTTACTCCGGTGTTCGGGCAGGATTGGCCGAACACCGGCAACAGCACGCCGCAGTGCAGTTGTCAGAGTGCGAAGACGGCCGTAGGACGCAAGCGCAAGTGTGAGGGGCAGACTTTGACCGCGAGAACGGCGGGGACGTTTGGACAGGAACGGCGGCGCCCGCAAAGCCAACTCGACGAACCGAAGATCGGCGATCGCGTGAGTACTCCGAGAGGCTGCTGCGTGATTCCCCTAAGACCCCAACTCGATGCCCTCTGCCCGCCCGCGGGCAAGAACCTCGAGAAGCACCGCGCACTGCTTCTCGGTCGGAATCTTGACAGGGATCTGCATCGCAACCTGGAGGATCCCAACCTCCTTGGGAGTCAGAAGATCCTTGGCTAGGAGTGCACTGTGGAGACGAGACCAATCAGTTGCGGGCACCGCCAGAATGTGTCGCTGCGCCTCGATGCCGTTGTCGATTCTTTGCGTCTTCCTAGCCGATCTCGTCTCCGTCGCCTGATCATCTAGGGACAGCAGCCGGTCACCAAACTCGGCCGGCAGAAGTTTCTCGACATCACCGACGCGTGCCTGGATGCGAGTCCAGCAGGCCTCCCGCTTGGACCATTCAGAGATGTTGGAGATGCCGGCGGCCGGTTTGGTAATGTCGTCGTTCACCACGCCGGAGGCCGCGACAATCGAACGTTCGAGAACGTCGTCGACTCCCTGGGTATTCCAGATAGCAAGGAAGTCGATGCGCGACCTTCGCCGCTTCGCGATCTCGCCGAGAACCGCCAATGTGTAGGCAACAATGTTGGCCCTGTATCCGCCGTTGTACCAAGTCTGCGCGGAGACGATGCGTTCGGCCGCGCGGAAGATCAGGCCGCGCGCAACCGCCCGCTTGAAGTACAGCTCGTTGAATTCGTCCGAGGACTTTTCCCACTCGGCTCCGATGCGGGTCGCATATCGCGCGAAGTTCTTCTGCGACCCGAGGTTGACCCATCTCGGATGGTCATCCCAGACGTTCTCAAATTTCGCAAGGTCTGTTTTCGTGAACATCTGCGGCTTGGGGTGCTCAGCCTTGAAACGTCGCTGCTCGGCCGGAGTGAGCTTCGACTGGGCGTCCGCGTACTGGCCGCGCGCTCGTTCGTAGAACCACTTGGTTTCGCGCTGCGCCCCCTTCTGCGCCGGCGCCCATATGCGTCGCGAGAACCCCTCCAGTCGCACGTGGAATGGATGATTGGAAAAGAAGTCCGCAGCGTTTACCCGGTTCTGGGTGTTCGCATATTCGGAAATCCGCGGAACAACGGTTTCGCTCTGCTGGCTGTCGATGACGGACAGCTTCATCTGTACAAAGATATGGGAAAGGTCCGCCTTGTCGCGTCTCTTCGTATGGAAGAGCGATGCGGTTGTCTGGCCACCATTCACGATTTGCAGGTCGGTGACCTTCGTGATCGCCAGTCCGGCATCGGTCGGCCTTGTCTCTATGCTCTGCGCGGTCGCGGTGATGCCGTTGTTGTACGCGAAGAACATCCCCGGCTCCTTCAGGATTGTCGACCTGATGCCCTGGTTGACGTTCCCTCGCGCCTGCAGGAACGTCCGCACGTTCTGTTCGAGCAGCCGGGCCCCGAACTTCTCGTAGAGAGAAGCCAGAACGTCCGCCGGGACGACCAGCAGATACGACTGGTACGTCTCTGAACCGAGGTGTGCGGGGAGGCAGGGCAGCGCCCTGCCAAACATGCGTTCGAGATCGAGATCGAGCGGCTCCTTGTGGCCGCGTGAGCTCCGCTGCCGGTGGAGCCGCGAGATGTCCCAGATCTGGTGACTCGCAGGAACTCCTGCAACTGCTGTATCGGGAATCTCCTGGATCTTCTCGCTCAGGGCGCGCTCCGAGAAGAGAACCAGATTCAGTTGGCGGATCGAGCTCCGGCGATCCGCAATCTGCCGAGCGAGGCCGTACTCTGGAGATGTGACCTCCAAATCGTCCGCGAGGTTTCTGCTTAGGCTTGCCTCAAAGAAGTTGGCGAGCCGCCTGAACGCGGCGTCCGCCTCGGTCCGCGTTAGGGTGGCAACTTCGTTGCGAGCATCGAAATCGGCAACGAACAAGTCCAGAACGCCCTCTTCGTTGAACCAGTACCCATCCACCCGCATGCCGCGCTGCGCCTTGAGATGACAGAACTCGAAACCTTCTGCGAAGCCTGTCTCGATGAGTTCATTGGCCACGGTTTCCATGAACTCCGACAACTGGAAGCTGCCGTTGGCCGCGGCACTCGCAAGCAGTTCCTGCCGGAAGTCATGGAAGAATTCCTCTCTGCTCGATTCCATCAGATCCCTCGAAACACGGCTTCGTCCTTGCACATAAAGGACGCCAGAGCTTCGAGCTTGACCTCGTAGCTCACCTTGGTGATGCCTGCAGGCAGCTGCGATCTGATCAGACGCGGAAATGTCGCTCCCACCAGATACGTCGTGGCGTCGCTGATCACGAAGGCAGGTTCTTCGTAGTCGGGCAACGGCGCGTAGCCATATGAGGCAAGCTTGCGGTCCAGGGCCTCGACAGCATCCGACTCGCTCAGGCGCGCCTGAGCCTCGCTCACGATCGCATTCAGCGAGCGCGCGCCAGCGGCATCTGGCAAGTTGCTCAGGCGGTAGATGCGCAGGAACAGCGCGTCCTTGAGGGACTCAAGCTGGTCCTCGGAAGAAATGCGAACCGTGCTGCGCTCGGCTCCCGAAAGCGACTTAATCTCCACCGCGGTATTTCCGAAGACGAAGTCCTGATGTGACCTGTCCGGCCCGAGCCATGCTTCGACAGCCTCCCCGGCGGATTGCCGGTCATCCATCAATTCGAGCAGGAAAGCCAGCTCTGCGAACAACCCGCGGACTTCCTCGGCCGACAGACTCTGGCCGCGGCCGGACATGAAGGTCTTCCACCGCCGGATGTGGGCGAGCGCGATCGCAAGCGAACTTGCCGAATCGCTTGCGTGCTCCAGTACGGAGGCAAGGGTACGACACAGTCCCGCGAACAGATCACGGTCGACCTCCTTCTCAAGCGTCAAGACGAGCCGTTGATGCCCCGCATCGCCATCGCGTAGATCGACGCCAATGCCATGTACCGCCACGACGGCCTTGCGATACTGCACCGTGTGGTCGCCTTGCAGTTCCACGATGAAGAGACACGCGGCGTCGCGATCGCGGCCCCAGAAACAGGGCACCACAGTCCTGCCCGTGACCTGGCGGACGTTGTAGTCAGCGCCGGGTACGGCGATGTCGTCCCAGGGCGACGGATCAGGCATCGTAGTCCTCCTCGTCATCCGGATTGTCGGGCGCGCCCTGCATCTGCTGCAGCCAGATCCTGTTCACGACCACCTCGATCTCGGTGTCGTAGTGCCCCGGTGGGAAGCTGACGCCGAAGGCCGCGATCGGGCCTCGGACCTCTCGATTCTGCGTTGGCTGCAAGCTGTGAATCATGAGGAGCGGCTTGTTGCGTACCTCGCGGTAGTAGACATCCGAGACAGGTTTTCCCTTTTCCTCGGCGGCAGCTCTGGCGGCGGCCTGTTGGTCATCGCTCAGACCCAGCTTCTCGTCGCCACGCGAGGCGACTCGGTCCTTGTTGAGTTGCCAGGCGGACCCGCGGAGACTGGTGACGACCCGCTCCTGCACCTTCAATGTGTATGGCGCGGTTTGGTCGATGCCGCCAGGCGAGATCAGCAGTACATCGCCGTTCGGATGCTTGTCCGCCAGCGCGCGAAGATACGCAACGATGTCTGCCTTCCTGTCGACCGCCTCGCTGTGTGCCTTGAATGCGATCAGGAAGTCCTCGATCCGCTCCACGTTGACATCGCGGAACATGACACCCTTGCTGGTGTCCTTCGGGACGCGGCCGCCAAACCCCTCGCGCCAGTACTTCTCGATCAAGTTGAAGTTATCTTCATTCACGTTGCGGTCCGTGGAGACCACGTAACCTTCGAGTATTCGTCCACTGAAGTTCTGCCGGAGCTTGACCTTCTCGCTCGCCCGCATCTTGTTGGCAGCAGTGACCAGGAGGCTGTCGGGGTGCGCGAGCACATAGAGACCGAATTGGCGCGGACTGAGGCTATCGCGCCGCATACGTTTTACCTGCTGCGTCAGTTCCTCGGCCGCGAGTGCGATGTGCGAGTACCAGTTGATCGAGTCGCGCGAGAGATGGACGCGGCAGAGATCCTCGAACCCAGGTCGATAGCCGAACCAGCGACCCATCTGCATGAGCGTGTCGTACATCTTCGTGTTCCGGTACATGTAGCTCACGGTCAGGCCCTCGATGGTCAGCCCGCGTGACAGGCTCAGGCCACCAACGGCGACTGCCGTAAGGCCGATGCCGTCGTTCTCGTACTTCGAGTATTCAAGTACCTCGTCGCTCTTGCTGTTGATGACATAGAGGTGCAGGTGCTCGAACACTCCGTCGAGCGCCGCTTTGACCTGCTCCCACGTAAAGCCCGCATCGGAGAACCTGGCATCAAAGACCCGTCTCAAACGCCGCATGTAGACATTTGCAGATGACACGGACTCGGGCATCCTGTAGTTCGCCCGGACGGCCTGCCTCACTCTCCTTTCCCGTAGGCTGAGAAAGTCCCGCACCGCGCGCTGCACGGGCACGAAGCGCGATACGTTGACCATCATCGAGCAGTGCTTCCTGCTCTGCCCGCGCAGATTCCTGACCGCGCGGGCTACGATGAACTCATCGAACGCCCTGTAGAGGCTCGGCGGAAGCTCCGTGATCGGATGATCGCGCTTGTGCGTGTACGGAATGAGATCTTCGCAGTCGTCGATCGGCCGCACGATGGACTCGCTGGTCTCCTCGTCGAGGAAGACCTTGTCCGCTCCGAAATAGGTCGTGGGCGCGTCGAGGCAGTAGATGAAGTCGCGGGGGAACAGTTCCTCGCGGACATCTTTATCGTACGCGTCGGGGTTGATAAAAATGTTGGCGAACGGCGTTGCTGTATAGCCGACATAGCAGGATTTTGCGAACAGACCGAGGATGAGCCGGATCATCCTGTTCGTCTTCGTCGGATCGAGGTCTTCCTTGTTCGTGTTGATTGAGGCGTTGTCGGCCTCATCGTCGATCAGCAGCATCGGCACGTCCGAGATGCGTCCGTCGCCTGCCGCATTGAGCTCCTTGAGCCACTTGTGCAGCGCGGTCAAAGTCGTCACGTTCTTCTTGATGACGAGAATGATCGGCTTGCTGAAGTCGTTGATCTTCCAGCCGCTCTTGGCCGCCGTGTTCTTGTTGAAATCCTCGTTGACATTCGTGAGGGTGGCCGGGTACGGATAAGCGGGATCCATCCCGACGCCGACCGGCCTGCGGTTCTCGGGATCACTGGACCTGCCGATGAACGCCTCGTCGATACGGTCCTGCGTCTGCCTTCGCAGGTTGTTGTGGATGCCCGCGATCACGATGATGAACTTGTAGCCGGCGTCGGCGGCCCGTGCGATTAGCCCCGTGTAGTTGGCCGTCTTGCCGGACTGGACATGCCCGATGACAAGGCCCCGCCGGCTCCAGGTGGTCCCCTCGCTTCGCGGGTCCTGCAGGTGACCGAGAATGCGACTCGTCACGTTGGCAAGCGATTCAACCATCTGCGGCGGCCAGCCCTCCTTGAGCAGGAACTTCCCGTACGCGTTCGCGTATGTCCAGGAGATGTCCTCGCGTTTGTGGACCCATTGGTCGTCATGCTTTGCCGCAACATCGACCAGCGAGACGCCCGCGCCCATCCGGGTGTCGACCGAAATCAGCGCCTCCGTGATGATGTTCCGCAGATCGCCCATGTAGCCGAAGATCGCGGCGAGCTGCCGCGCCTTCTCCTCCACCTGCTCGCGCGTCGGCGTGTCTGCCATGTTGGCAAGGCCGGAGATCAGCGCGTTCGCGATGTTCCGTTCTTCCGCGGCGCCGCTCATGTGAATGCCTCGTTGATGAATGTCATGGCTGTCTCGATCCGGCCGTCGAAAAGGTGGGTGGACTTCACGATCTGCAGAAACGCATCCGGGTCGCCCGGACCGTCTCCATAGAGCACCTGCTTGAGGCTCTTGAGACGTACGAGCGTCAGATCGAGATCATTCGTGGTCTGGCTGACCTCCCTCGGATGCGTAGAGTAGTCCGAGTAGATCATCTCGACGGGCAGGGACGCCGCGATCGAGTCGAGCAGGACACGCAGCGAGTCCGCGTCATCCGGCTGGAGCTTCGCGCCGAGCGAGACGATGAGCGGATGCTGCGTGTTTATCGCAAAGCGTATGCCGCCATGGTCCGCGTAGCGCTCCCAGAGTGGGGCATCGGTTTCCTGGAACAGCCTCTGACCTCGGCCGCGGTGGACGGTAACGCTCCGGGCGGTGATTTTGGCGATGATCTGGCGAAGCCGCTCCCGTACCGCGTGTGGCGGTCGGGCTCTCGACTTCTTGATGTCGATCGTCCAGTCCTCGTCCAGGCTGTTCGGAAAGTCGATTTGGACCCGCGCCAGCTTGGTCGCCTCGCCCTTGGGCACAAGCCGGAACCAGTCCCCCCACGCCATCAGGCGGCCGTTCCGGTAGATGTAGGCGCCCTGGTTCGAGATGAAGTCGCTGCGGCTCTGGTAGAAGTCGTATTCGCGTGCGCTCAGGCGGCTGTGATGCGGTAGCACGTACGGCTGCAGCCGCACCTCCGCACCTCCAAGCCGGACGACCTCCTCCGGAAGCATCTGGGTGGCTGGATTTCTCCTGCAGAAAGGATCGAACGCTTCGACCGGATGGCCGTTGACCGCGATGGAAATCCTTGGATACCCTTTTACATCGCCGGAGAGGAAGCGGTGGAATACCAGGGACAGATGCCGCCCCAGGCCATCGAGCTTCTCGCTGACGATTTCGTCCCGCCCGTGGCCGTCCTGATCTTCGACCAGACGGTCAAGTTGCCGCCAGACGACCGCCGTGCCGTGAGTCGAAATCCGGTCGACGTATGGCAGCGCCCGCAGATCCGCATCGTCCAGGATGGAAAGGATCCAGTCGTCTGCGGCGTCAATGCGGTCGAGGTTCCATTCGGCTCCGCAACGCACACCATCCTCTGCGGTGACGACGGTCAGCGACCGGCATTGAGAGAACGATGCCGTCTTCAGGCCCAGACCAAACCGGCCGAGATCTCGCGATGAGCGGGGCTGTCGTGGATTGACGGTCCCGTGGCGCATCGCGTCGAGAAGCTTGCCCTCTGTCATTCCCTCTCCGTTGTCGAGAATGACTACGATGGGTTGCGCACCGGACAGGTCGCAGATGATCTCGATGGAATCGGCGCTGGCGGAAATGCTGTTGTCAACCAAGTCAGCGATGGCCGTTTCTAGGGAATACCCCAGATCGCGCATGGATGCCGAAAGGCACGCAGCGCTTGGCGGGTGTTTGTGATCGCGCGCCATCAGAACCTCGCTACTTCTTTTGAGCAGGGATTCTCGCGGGGCCTCTAGGGCACCATATCCCCACAGGCATTCTGCAACAGTTGATTGCATGATCGCCGGGCTGTATGTGCGCCCAGCAATCCACCGCTATGGAGGGGAGGCAGAGATTACCTTCTTCCTACTTGGCTATTGCAGTAAGCGGAAACGGATCGCGCTCCACAGGCACCCGCGACGCAATGGCCACGTTTGCCCGCGAAGATTTCGCCTTGCTTCTCCTCGCGCTTAAGCTCATCTGGTTCATTAGAGCGCGGACGACCTTCGCCAACTTGCAGGCTAGAAGCGGCGGCACGGCATTTCCCACCTGCGTGTACTGCTGCGTGCGATTGCCGGCGAAGAAATAGTTGTCCGGGAAGGTCTGCAGCCGTGCAGCCTCTCTTACTGTCAGGCTCCTGCACTGTGCAGGATCGTAGTGTATGTAGTAGTGCCCGTCCTTCGCGATGTGGGCCACCACCGTCGTGGCCGGCTCGTTCCTACACTGGACGCGGAAGCGGTCCCTGAACGGAATTGTCTCGGCTCCGGCTTCGGCAGGCACGTTCTCGTGATCCGGCAGCAGCTTGGGCGGAAAGACTTCGAGCCGTGGGAAGTAGCCATGGGATTGCGCGAAGCAGGCCGAGAACAGATAGCGGGCAAGATCCGATTCCATGTGGGATCGCGCCTCGTGCTGGCAGACCCCGCCGAGACTTCTGTCTTGCAACCATTTCTGAAGCTCCGTCGGCTTCTTCGGACGCTTGTAGTCCTTGGCAATGAATGCCCCGCCGGTTGTCGTTCCGGTCGCAGCCCTGGCATAGATTCGCATTGTCTCCGTCATGCTTGTTGCCTTCTCGGAGCGCCATCCCTTCAGATAGGACGGAGCATCCTGAACAGCCTTTCGCCACGCGTCGAGAGAGTCGCCACTTGAGAGGCGGCTTCGAATCCGCGGGAGGTCATCGATGGCCTGCTTCACACTTACGGACTTTACGGCCGGCACGAGCAGCTGGTGGCGGGACAGGCCGGCGTCCTTGCGAACGCCGAGCAAAATCACTCGATGTCGGCTCTGCGGGATTCCGTGGCGCTCCGACGGAATCACATAATCCGCAGGCTTTAGGCTGTCGCCGCTGCCAGCCTTCACGAACGAGCGGATCTCGTACTCGAGTTCTTCAGCAGGCTGCGAAAGATCCGCAATGATCTTCTCGAACATGGGGTTGCCCGAGTGCTGCGACGACAGCAGCCCCTTGACGTTCTCCATCACGAAGATGGTGGGCTTGTGTGCCCTGATGATTCTCAGATACTCCCTGTACAGGAAGTGCTTCTCGTCTTTTTGGAACGTCTTGTCCTTCGCTCGCCGGGATCGTCCCGCGAGCGAGTACGCCTGACAGGGCGGCCCCCCGATCAGCACCCAGTTCTCGCGCCCGTTCAATGCCGTGCGGATTTCATCGTCTATGGCCGACTCGTCGGACTTCCCCAGCTCCAGACACCTGGCCTCCTTCTCCGCATGCGCAAATGCACGGGCCACTGCGGGGATCTTTCGGAAGGTCGGCTCATCAAGCTCGCGTCGAATGTAGCTGTAGTAATGTTTGACGTCCTTGGTCCCCCGCAACCGCCTGAACACTGCGCGCAGCGTGAGCGTCTTGTGGGCGACAGGGTCCCTCTCGATGGACAGCCCGATCTCGAAGAACGGTTTGCCGTCGTGGCTCTTGAGTGAAGCGAACCCCTCCCCGAGGCCGCCCGGTCCTGCGAAGAGATCAATCACGGGGATTGGCATTTTTGCCTTTGTTTTCAGTCCGTCTTCGATGGGAGCGCCGTGTGCCGCTGTCGAAGCATGCTCGCGGGATGTCACTCCAGCTGAAGCGCTCGCCTGTCAGACCCGCGGCGCACCGCAGCCGGGCCGCGCCTGCACGGGCACCTACATCGATCGTTCAGGATTCGGTGACGAAGTAACAGCTATCTGACATGTTGCACGGTGACGGCTTGGCCCTCGCTCTGAAATGTGCCGCCAACTGGAAGCTGCCGTTCTTGATCAGTGCGGCGGCGCCGAAGGGCTGATCATCTCCGAACTAGGCCAGATCGCGAAGCTCCGGGGCCCCGCCGCCCGATTCATCCGTCCCGCTGAAAGCCCGGTAGCGCCTTTGTGCCGGATCTCCCAAGCTCATTCCCAAAAGCCGCTCCTTTGACGCCGTCTCGGCTGCGCGAATGGCGGTCTTCTCGCTCTCCCATTCGGTAGTGATCCCTTCACGGAATTCCTCGTCGTCACCCAACTTCTGGACGCAATAAGTCCATCGGTGCCCTCGCACAAGGCCCCGCTTAAACGTCAATATTCGCCGCCCTCAGCGCATTCGTCTCGATGAAATCCCTGCGCGGCTCGACGTCGTCGCCCATCAGCATCGTGAACACGCGGTCGGCCTCGATCGCGTCGTCGATCTGCACGCGCAGCAGGCGGCGCACCTGCGGGTCCATGGTGGTTTCCCACAGCTGCTCGGGGTTCATCTCGCCCAGGCCCTTGTAGCGCTGGCGCGCGGTGGCGCGCTCGGCTTCGCCGATCAGCCAGCGCATGGCCTGGCGGAAGTCGCCCACCTTTTCTTCCTTGGCCCGTTCGCCCTCGCCGCGCACCACGCGCGCGCCGTCGTGCAACAGGCCGCGGAAGGTGCTCGCGGCTTCGGCCAGCGCGGCGTAGTCGGCGCCGTGCACGAAGTCCTGCGTGATCACGCTGCTCTTGACGTTGCCGTGGTGGCGGCGGCTGATGCGCAGCACCGGCTTGTCGGTGCGCGCGTCGAACTCGCCCGCCACTTCGGCCGGGGCCTGGTTGCTGGCCCGGTCGAGCTCCTGCAGCTTGGCCTGCAGGGCCACGGCCGAGGCCTCGGCCTCGCGGACGGTGTCGAGATTCAGGCTGACGCCGTCGGCGATGGCGCGCAGCGCCTCGGCGTCCATGTAGCCGGACAGGCGGGCGATCACGGCTTCGGCCACCTGGTGCTTGCGC
>Ga0255338_1004857_pt1 | contig 13178 bp, 13 predicted proteins | sample MeOH1_35cm_T4_19_FD_203715 | JGI IMG/M metagenome (GOLD analysis project Ga0255338, IMG submission 203715) | Sandy soil microbial communities from University of British Columbia, Vancouver, Canada - MeOH1_35cm_T4_195 | ecosystem: Engineered > Artificial ecosystem > Sand microcosm > Unclassified ...
GGTTGAGGTGCATGGCGATCGTTGAACATGTGGAGAGTGAGGCGGCATCCGTCTCCGGTGGGGGCGGCGATGGTGTTCGCCGGCGTGATTTCATCAATATCGCCGCGGTGAGCTTCGCCGGCGTCGGCGCGGTCGCGGTCGTCGTGCCGCTGATCGACCAGATGAACCCCAGCGCGGATGTGCTGGCGCTCGCGTCGACCGAAGTCGATATCTCGTCGATCCAGCCGGGTCAGGCGATCAAGACCACCTTCCGGTCTCAGCCGCTGTTCGTGCGGCACCTGACCGACAAGGAAATAGCCGAGGCCGACAAGGTCGATCCGTCCACGCTGCGCGATCCGCAGACGCTGGAGGAACGCACCGTCGACGGCAAGAAGCAGTGGCTGATCACCATGGGCGTCTGCACCCATCTGGGCTGCGTGCCGCTGGGCGCGGGCGAGGGTGAGAATCGCGGCGAGTTCGGCGGCTATTTCTGCCCCTGCCACGGTTCGTCCTACGACACCGCTGCCCGCATCCGCAAAGGCCCCGCGCCGAAGAACCTGGAAGTGCCGAAGTACAGCTTCACTTCCGATACCGCCATTCTTGTGGGTTGAGGGGGGACTGTCATGAGCTTTCCATGGGCTGAACATTATACTCCCAAGCATCCCGCGATGCAGTGGATCGACGAGAAGCTGCCGCTGCCGCGCCTCGTCTACAATGCGGTGGGCGCCGGCTATCCGGTGCCGCGCAACCTCAATTATTTCTGGAACTTCGGTGTGCTCGCCGGTCTGGCGCTGATGATCCAGATCGTCACCGGCGTGATCATGGCGATGCACTATGGCGCCAATGCCGCCGTTGCGTTCAGCACCGTCGAACACACGATGCGCGACGTGAATGCGGGCTGGCTGATGCGCTATGCCCATGCCAATGGCGCCAGCTTCTTCTTCATCGTCGTCTATCTGCACATCTTCCGCGGCCTTTATTTCGGCTCCTACAAGGCGCCCCGCGAAATGGTGTGGCTGCTGGGCCTCGTGATCTTCCTCCTCATGATGGCGACCGCCTTCATGGGCTATGTGCTGCCCTGGGGTCAGATGTCCTACTGGGGGGCCAAGGTGATCACCGGCCTGTTCGGCGCGATTCCCGTGGTGGGCGAGCCGATCCAGACCTGGCTGCTGGGCGGTTTCGCGCCCGGCAACGCCTCGCTCAACCGCTTTTTCTCGCTGCACTTCCTGCTGCCCTTCGTGATCGCGGCGGTGGTGATCCTGCACATCTGGGCGCTGCATATTCCGGGCTCGTCCAACCCGACCGGCGTGGAAGTGAAGGGGCCGCAGGACACTGTGCCGTTCCACCCCTATTACACCGCAAAGGACGGCTTCGGGGCGGGCGTGTTCCTGATCGCCTTCGCGATCCTGCTGTTCTATGCGCCGAACTATCTGGGGCACCCGGATAACTATATCGAGGCGAACCCGCTTTCGACGCCCGCGCATATCGTGCCGGAATGGTATTTCTGGCCCTTCTACGCGATCCTGCGCGCCTTCACCGTGGACTTCTTCTTCGTTCCGGCGAAGCTGTTGGGCGTGCTGGCGATGTTCGCGTCGATTCTGCTGCTCTTCTTCCTGCCCTGGCTCGACACCTCGGGCGTGCGTTCGGGCAGCTATCGTCCGACCTTCAAGAAGTTCTTCTGGATCCTGATCCTCGACGTATTCGTCCTGGGTTATTGCGGCGGCGCGCCGGCGGCGGAACCCTATGTGATGATCTCCCAGGTCGCGGCTGCTTATTATTTCGCGCACTTCCTGATCATCCTTCCGCTGATCTCGCGCTTTGAAAAGCCGTTGCCGCTGCCGAACTCGATCACCGAGGCGGTGCTGGCGAAATATGGCAAGACCGACGGCGAACCCGTCGCGGTCGCGGCCGAATAAGGGGGTAGACAGAAGATGGTTCGCATTGGCGCATTTCTCGTCGGCCTCTTTTTCGCTGGCTGGCTGTTGGTTTCCTTCCTGGTGGGTGCGGTGGCCTATGTCACCGAGCCGCCGGCGGTCACGGTGGAGCATGAATTCCACCGCGATCCCAAGCATGTCGCCTTCTCGTTCGACGGCCCCTTCGGCAAGTTCGACCAGGCGCAGCTCCAACGCGGTTTCCAGGTCTTCAAGGAGGTCTGCTCGGCCTGCCACAGCCTGAAGTTCGTGGCTTTCCGCGATCTCAAGGGCATTGGCTATAATGAGGCGGAGATCAAGGCGATCGCCAAGCAGTGGGCGATCAAGACCCCCGACGTCGATCCCAAGACGGGCGAGATGTCGACCCGCGACCCGATCCCGGCGGATTATTTCCCCAAGCCCTTCGCGAACAACGTCGCGGCGATGGCGGCGAACAATAACGCGATCCCGCCGGATCTGTCGCTGATGACCAAGGCCCGCCACCATGGCAGCGCCTATGTCTATTCGCTGCTGACGGGCTTCCAGGCGCAGCCGGCGGAGTTGCTGAAGGAATTCCCCGACGCCAAGACGCCGCAGGGGCTGCACTTCAACCCCTATTTCGCCAACCTGAACCTCGCCATGGCGCCGCCGCTGACGGCCGACGGTCAGGTGACCTATGGCGATGGCACCAAGGCGACCGTCGACCAGATGGCGCAGGACGTCGCGGCCTTCCTGACCTGGACCGCCGAACCCAAGCTGGAAAACCGCCGCCGCGCGGGTCTGGCGACGATCTTCTTCCTGCTGATCGCAACGGGCTTGGCTTATATGGCCTATCAGAATATCTGGGCGGACAAGAAAAAGGCCGCTTGATCGCGAGCTGAAACAGAACATCGGAGGGGGCACGGGAAACCGGGCCCCCTTTTCTTATGAGGGCTATTATGAGCGCTGACAGTCTGGCGGCCCTGGTCCGCACCATCCCCGACTTCCCTAAGCCGGGTATCCAGTTTCGGGACATCACGACCCTGCTGGCGAACGGGGCGGGCCTGGCTGAACTGGTGGAGCGCATGGCGGCGGTCGCCCGACCGCTCGATCCGGCCTTCATCGTGGGGATCGAGGCGCGGGGGTTCATCCTGGGCGCGGCTCTCGCCCATGCGCTGGGGGTGGGATTCGTGCCCGTCCGCAAAAAGGGCAAGCTGCCCGGCAAAACCGTCGGCATTGATTATGTGCTGGAATATGGCACTGACCGGCTGGAACTGCATGAAGGGCAAATTCCGGACGGGGCTCGGGTCGTGCTGGTCGATGATCTCATTGCGACTGGCGGGACGGCGCTCGCCGCGGCCCAACTGGTCCGTGAACAGGGCGCGACCGTGCTGATGGCGCTCTTTGCCATCGATCTGCCCGATCTGGGAGGCATGGCGGCGTTGGAAGCGGATGGCGTGGCGTCAGCCGCGATCATCGCCTTTGAGGGGCATTGATCGGGTTTTGCTTGGGGATCGATTCGACTGAGGGGATTGGAAGGAAAGCTGGGATTGGCGAGTTGCGGACGTCGATAATATCGTCATCCCGGCTTTCGCTGGGATGACGGAAATGATGTCCGCAAACCACCCATTGTTCCGCGGGCGCGCTGCGTTAAATCGGACGCAGGTCGCGCGCTCTATGTTTTTGTGGTCGCATCTTTTAAGCGGAAACGCAGTTCAGCGTAGCTAAAACCGGTTCCCACTTTTTCGCGCGATGCTCCAGCTACCAAGCGTCTCCGTCAGCATGTCCACCGCTTTCGCCAGGCGCTCGTCCAGCAGGGCGAGCAATTGGGTCCATCCCAGCATGTCGGCCAGTTCGCCGGGGCCATCGGAAATGCCCCGCAGCCCCATCACCGGCACCCCGAAGCGTTGGCAGGCGCGGACCACCGCAAAGGTTTCCATGTCGACCATGTCGGCATCGATCGCGGCATAATCCTCCCCACCCACGATATTCGCTCCCGTGGAGAGCCGGGCGGCGCGCAGTTCCAGCGGCGTGTGCAGTGGCATTTCGGCCGGATGATCCGAAAAGGGCGTGACGCCTTTGGGAAAGCCGAGGCGGGAGGCGTCCATGTCCCGCCAGGACACGCTGGCGACCTGATACACCTCCCCTAAAGTGCAGATACGCGATCCCGCCGAACCCAGCGAAACGACGAGATCCGGCAAGGCGCGATCCTGGTTCAGCCGCTGGAGCGCCAGTCCGGTGCTGAGCGCCGCTTCCACCGGGCCGACCCCGATCATCAACGGATCGAATCGCGCCTTGAGATGGGGGCCATATTCATCCTCGACCGCCATCACGAACAGGACCCGCTTGTTTGCGATCATTTCGCCGCTTGGCATGGTCGCCCCCCTTTCTTTTCCTTGATCCGCTCAGGACAGGCGGGCGAGCAGCGCGCTCATGCCGGTGTCGATGGCAAGGTCGGCAGTCCCCTCGATCAGCCAGCATTCGCCCTGCCGCCAGGCCTTCCCGTCGATCGTGCCGGAACCTGCCAGCGGAATGAGCCACAGCATCTCGCCCTCCATTTGCCGGACGGTTCCCGCCTTGCCCTGCACCATGTCCAGGATAAACGGCGTATCGGTGCCTGCAACCAACCTTTCTTCCGCGGTGATCGGGACGATGCGGTCGGGCATCCTATAGGGGGTGGGAACGCTGACGGCTATCGCGTCTTCCAGATGCAATGCACGCGGACGGCCATAGTCGTAGAGCCGGTAGGTCACGTCGTTGTTCTGCTGCACTTCCACCAGCGTCACGCCGCCGCTGATCGCATGTACCGTGCCGGCGGGAATATAGTAGAAGCTGCCTGCGCCCGCCGGCTTCCAGTCCATCAGCGCTTCGATGCTGCCGTCCAGCGCGGCGGCGCGCAGTCCCTGCGCCGTCATGTCGCGGGTCAGGCCAATGCCCAGCCGCGCATCGGGCTCCGCGTCCAATATGTACCAGCATTCGGATTTGCCGCCTGCCAGCCCCCGTTCTTGCGCCTGTGCGTCATTGGGGTGGACCTGCACCGACAGCTTCTCGCTGGTAAAAATATATTTGACCAGCAGCGGCAGCGGCCTGCCTTTGCCGGAGGCCGTGGGGGGCGAGAACCAGACTTCACCGATGCGATTCCCTTCATCCGAGCCGATGGAGGATGGGATGTCCGTGCGGCCCCAGGGCTTTTCGACCATGTGGGCGATGAGGCGGGTCGTAGTCATGCGGTTCCTTATGAGCGGTCGTTCCCGGCAGGCAAGCGCTCTTGTCGGGAAGCGGCGCAACGTCTCCAGAAAAACGTGCGGCAGTCGGCAACTGTAATGCTCTGCAATGCCGGGAGAAAGACTGCAGACCATCCTTCCGTCCGGATTGGAAACGATGTGTAGCGACCTTCGAGTCTGGAAATTGGATTTTCAGTTTCTATATGCAACTGGCAGTTTCAGCGAGGATAAAAAGACATGAACCGGCCGGGCAAGGACAGGAACTTTCGCGTGCGCCTGCCTGACCGGCGCGGCTTCGGCCAAGCAGGGGCTATCATGGCCCTGACCCGGCAGATCCTTCCTCGGGTGGAGGAAGGCTTGGTTCGTCTCCTCTTCCCTTTTCTGGCAGCGGCGGTGGTCCTGATGTTCTTCACGATCGTCTATCGACTGGTCGACGATCCGCTGGTTGCAGGCGTGATCGCCCTGATCGTGCCGATGATCTTCCTGCCGCTGTTCCGTGGACAGGGAGTCAATTGATCCCCCCTCCAACGCATCCATGGCCAAGGTCACCGCGCCCTGAGGGCCAACCTGAATAGCGTCTCTGCTGGAATCGTGGCGGGAATTATCTCCCGCCCCAATATCGTCCTGCCGCGTGCGCGCAGGACGAAGATCTTGGTTCCCCCGAGTTCGACCCCGGCCAGCATCGGTTCAGCGTTCATCATGGCGTTCCAATCATATTGCCTCCGTCCTCTCAAATCCGGAAGGGCAACGCTTTACCGTCTATCTCGAAGGTGACGGTCCCGTCCCCGCTTCATCGAGACGCGGCCCAGGCACTTGATTGGGAATCGGCCGGAATCAAAAACCCCGCCAACCCATTGGGATTGGCGGGGTTTTCAATGGTGGGCGTGGCAAGGATTGAACTTGCGACCCCTGCGATGTCAACACAGTGCTCTACCACTGAGCTACACGCCCACGGTGGAGTGGGCCAATAGCGGGGGGCGGCAGGCAGCGCAAGCGGGAAATTGAGCGCTCCCGCTATTCTTCTGGACAGCAGCCTGCCAAGCCATATGCTGCGGTGCGAAAAAGGGGACGCCAACCACCATGTTGCCATCGACCATGCCGTCCGATCAGGCCGTCGTGCGCCTGCCATTCTATCGCCAGCTCTACGTCCAGGTGCTGATCGCCATCGGGCTGGGCGTGGGGATCGGGCATTTCTTTCCGGAAACCGGCGTGGCGCTTCAACCTTTGGGAGAGGCCTTCATCAAGCTGGTCAAGATGATCATAGCGCCGGTCATCTTCCTCACCATCGTGACCGGCGTTGCGGGGATGAAGGAACTGGGCGCGATCGGCCGGGTGGCGGCCAAGGCCTTCGCCTATTTCCTGACCTTTTCCACTCTGGCGCTGATCGTCGGGCTGATCGTCGCCAATGTCGTGCATCCGGGCTCGGGCCTCAATATCGATCCGGCGACGCTGGATGCCGGCAAGGTGGCCGAATATCAGCAGCAGGCGCACAGTAGGACGCTGACCGGCTTCCTGATGGACATCATCCCCGGCACGCTGATTTCGGCCGTGGCGGATGGGCATAATATCCTGCAGGTGCTGTTCGTCGCGATCCTGTTCGGCATCGCGCTCACCATGATCGGGGAAAAGGCCGATCCGCTGATGACCGTGCTCGAATCGGCCAGCCATGCCATCTTCAAGCTGGTATCCTTTCTGATGAAGGCCGCGCCTTTGGGCGCATTCGGCGCGATGGCCTTCACCATCGGCAAATATGGCGTGGGGGCGCTGGCCAATCTGGCGGGGCTGGTGGCGACCTTCTATCTGACCTCGCTACTGTTCGTGCTGGTGGTGCTGGGCGTGGTGGCGCGGCTGGCGGGGTTCAACATCCTGCATCTGATCCGCTATCTGAAGGCGGAACTGCTGTTGGTGCTCGGCACCTCCTCCTCCGAAGCGGCGCTGCCGAGCCTGATCGAGAAAATGGAGCGCGCCGGATGCCGGAAATCGGTGGTCGGACTGGTGGTGCCGACGGGCTACAGCTTCAACCTCGACGGCACCAACATCTACATGACGCTGGCGGCGCTGTTCATCGCGCAGGCGACCAATGTCCATCTGAGCCTGGAGGAGCAATTGCTGCTGCTGCTGGTCGCCATGCTTTCCAGCAAGGGGGCGGCGGGCGTGACCGGGGCGGGCTTCATCACTTTGGCAGCGACCCTCTCGATCGTGCCTTCGGTGCCGGTGGCGGGCATGACGCTGATCCTGGGCGTGGACCGATTCATGAGCGAATGCCGGAGCCTCACTAATTTCATCGGCAATGCGGTGGCGACCGTCGTGGTGTCGGCATGGGAAAAGGGGCTGGACCGCGAGCGATTCGCCGCGGCCATGGCCGGGCAGCCGCTGCCTCCCACGCTGGATATGGAAGAGGTCGTATCGGGCTGAACGACTCTCAGTTGAGTCCGGTCAGGCTCTCCGTGCCGAACATCCGCTCGACCTCCAGCACCAGGTCGCGCAGGTGGAAGGGCTTGGACAGAACCTTTGCCTGCGGCACAGCCTTGCCCGCCTTCAGCGTGACGGCGGCAAAGCCGGTGATGAACATGATTCGCATGTCGGGCGCCACGGCGGCGGCATGCTGGGCGAGTTCGATCCCGTCCATTTCCGGCATGACGATGTCGGTCAGCAACAGGTCGAACCGGTCGCTGTCGATATGGGGCACCGCCTGCGCACCCGTGGCGACGGCGACGACGTCATAGCCCGAACGCTCCAGGGCGCGAGCCAGATAGGCGCGCATGCTTTCATCATCTTCGGCTAGCAGAATTCGAACCATTGCCCCGTACGTCTCGTCCCCAGGCCTTTAAGGCCGCCCCCGGATGCCCCCTTCGCGGATGGCGTGAAGCGGCTATATATGCGACAAGGTGTAAATATTATCCAGCCGAGTAACCATTTTTGGGCGGCGGCCTTTGGAAACGGGCAGGGAAGGAGCTTTTTTGGGACATAGCGCGCCGCCGGTTCCGACCGAAACAACGCCCGCCTATGATCTTTACGAGCCGGATGTCTCTTCCGGCCCGGTCGTCATTTCCGTGCCGCATGCGGGGCGGGATTATGATGAGGCGCTGTTGGCGCAGGCGCGGGTGCGGCAGGATGTGTTGCAAAGGCTGGAGGATCGCTGGGCCGATCTGATCGCCTATCCGCTGGTCGAACGCGGCTTTCCGGTGCTGGTGGCGCGGGTGCCGCGCGCGACGATCGACCTCAACCGGCATGAGCGGGAAATCGATGCGGGCATGGTCAGCGGCATTCCGCGGGACATGGCCTTGCAGAGCAGCGTCAAATTGCGCGGAGGGCTGGGCCTGATACCGCGCCGCTTGCCCGGCGCGCATGAACTCTGGCTGCGGTCGCTCGGCTGGGCGGAGGTCGAACGCCGGATCGATCAGTTCCACAGACCCTATCATGCGACGCTGGGCCGGTTGATGCGGGCGGCCCGCGATGCCCATGGCCATGCGATCCTGATCGATCTGCATTCCATGCCGCCGCTTCCGCCACCCACTGCGGGGCAGGTCGCGCCGGGGCTGGTGCTGGGGGACCGATTCGGGCGCAGCGCTTCGGCCCGGTTGATGACGCTGGCGGCGGACGTGGGGGCGGCCCATGGTCTGACCGTCGCGCAAAATCACCCCTATGCCGGTGACCATATGATCGAGCGCCATGGCCGCCCCGCCCACGGCCTTTATGCGATCCAGTTGGAATGCGACCGGAGCCTCTATCTGGACAGCGCCCTGGATCAGCCGGGGGCTGGGCTTGCCCGCTTGCAGCAGGTGGTGGGCGCCATCGTGAACGCGCTTGCCCATGAGCTGCCGCGTTCGACCTACGCTTTGGCGGCGGAATGAATGTCATAAAAATGTAATCAAACAGACGCTGAATCGTAACCTGCTTTTCATATTGGCGTCCTGATTTTCAGGGGACCTTCATGAATCGAACCTCCCGATTGGCCGGTGGGCTGGCGATGTGCATCATGCCTTCGCCGGTTGCGGCCCAGGCCATCAGCGAAACCGAAGCCGTCGAACTGAGGGCGCAGATCGCGGCGCTCAAGGCGCAGGTCGAACGGCTGGAAGCGCGGCTCGGCAGCGCGCCGCCGCCGCCTCCCGTTGGCCAAGCCGCTGCCGCCGCGCCGAAGTCGGAAGCGACCAGCATCAGTTGGAAGGGCGGGCCGGTCTTCAGCAAGGGGGCGGCCAGCTTCAAGGTGAAGGGGCGCATCCAATATGACGCCGGGTTGCTGATGACGCCGCAGAGCGTGCAGGATCGGGCCAAGGGCTATTCCAATGAGCTGCGCCGCCTGCGCCTGGGCGGGGAGGGGCAATTGGGCGGCGGTTTCGGTTATAAGCTGGAACTGGAACTGTCCGATAACAGCGTCGATCTGGTCGACACCTTCATCACCTATGAGAAGGACAAGTGGCTGGTCACGCTGGGCAACCACAATGCGTTCCAGTCGCTGGACGAGCTGATCAGCGACACCGGCGGATCGGTGATGGAGCGCGCCGCCTTTACCGATGCTTTCGGTTTCGAGCGGCGGCTGGGGCTGTCGGCGCAATATCGTTCCGGCATGCTGCTGGCGCAGGCGGGCGTCTTCTCCGACAGCGCGGATTCACTCACCAATGATGCGGATGGGCCGGAGGGGGGCGATGAAAATAACAGCTATGGCGTCGATGGCCGCATCGTGCTGGCGCCCAAGCTAGGCAAGACCCAGTTGCATTTCGGGCTTTCTGGTCACTGGCGGGACTTTCAGCGCTTGTCGGAAACGCCGCAGCGTTACCGCCAGCGCGCCTATCTCCACACCGCCAACAGCCGCTTCCTTTCGACGCCCCGCATGGCGGCGGATGGCGAAACCCATTATGGCGCCGAATTCGCCGGCGCGCGTGGGCCGCTCTGGTGGGCGGGCGAGGCGCATTGGCTGCGTGTGTCGTGGCCTGGCCTGGCCGATCCGACCTTCTTCGGCGGCTATGGCGAAGTCGGCTATGTGCTGACCGGGGAATCGCGGGGCTACAAGAACGGGATATTCGGCATCGTGAAGCCCGACCGCCCGGTCGGCAGCGGCGGCTGGGGCGCGCTCCAGGCGACGGTGCGCTATGATTATCTCAGCCTCAACGACAAGGACATCGTCGGGGGCACGCAGAACGGCATCATCGCGGCGCTGGTGTGGACGCCGGTCGAATATCTGCGCTTCAACGTCAATTACGCGCATCTGGACTATAGCGATGCGGCGATCCTGGCCGGGGGCCGCAATGATTATGGCGTGGATGTCATTGGCTGGCGCGCGGAGCTGGATTTCTGATCCGGTTGGGTTGGGGTGCGGACATGCGATAATATCGTCATCCTAGCTTTCGCTGGGATGACGGAAATGAGGTCTGCCTTCCACCCAAAGTCGTTGTTCAAAGAAAAAGGGTGGCGTCCGAAGGCACCACCCCAATTTCCTCCGGCCGAAGCCAGACAGCGGCCCCGCTTGCGCGGGAACTCGACCGAACTTACTTGAGTTCGACGGTCGCGCCGGCTTCTTCGAGCTGCTTCTTGACCTTCTCGGCCTCGTCCTTGCTGACGCCTTCCTTGATCGCCTTGGGCGCGCCTTCGACGAGCGACTTGGCTTCGGTCAGGCCCAGGCCGGTGATGGCGCGGACTTCCTTGATGACGTTGATCTTCTTGCCACCGTCGCCGGTGAGGATCACGTCGAATTCGGTCTGCTCTTCAGCGGCCGGAGCGGCGGCGGCAGCGGCCGGGCCAGCGACGGCGACGGCAGCGGCGGCCGAAACGCCCCACTTTTCTTCCAGAGCCTTCGAGAGTTCAGCGGCTTCGAGGACGGTCAGGGCCGAGAGCTGATCGACCAGTGCGTTGATGTCTGCCATGTTAGTTTTTCCCTTCTGGGCGGGGCATATGCCCCATAAATTGAGTTGAAAACGTGACTTTCGAAAAAGCCGTGGCCCTTAGGCCGCGTTCTTTTCCGCATAGGCGTTGAAGACCCGCGCGAGCTGCGCAGCCGGCGCCTGGGTGACGGTCGCGAGCTTGGTCGCGGGTGCAACGAGCAGCCCGACGATCTTCGCACGCAGTTCATCCAGCGACGGCATCGAGGCGAGCGCTTTCACGCCCTCCGCGTCCAGCAGCACTTCGCCCATCGCGCCACCAACGATCTCAAGCTTGTCGTTGGTCTTGGCGAATTCGACTGCAACCTTGGCGGCTGCAACCGGATCGGCCGAGGAGGCAAGACCAACCGGGCCGGTCAGCAGGTCGCTGAGGCTGGTATAGTCGGTGCCTTCAAAGGCGATGCGAGCGAGGCGGTTCTTCGTAACCTTGTAGGTGCCACCGGCTTCACGCATCTTCTGACGCAGGACCGTCGACTGGGCGACGGTCATGCCGAGGTTGCGGGTCACGACGACCACGCCAACATCCGCCAGATGTGCGTTCAGCGCGGAAACGACCTCAGCTTTCTGATTACGATCCATGCCATTCTCCACTTCATGTCCATCGGACGACCCGATGAACGGCAAAACCCGCGACGAATCGCGGGGCATTGGTCCGAAGGGGAGAGATCGACTGGCCCATATCCTCAAAAGGAACAGGCAGACCCGGACAGGCGAAAAGCCCGGCCGGCAAAGAACTTTTCCCCGTCTAGGCCGGAAATTAAGAAGGGCATATTCCCTTCACCGACTGTCTCGGACGGAAGACCCCGAGGGGTCCGCTGGGGCGGCGCATACAGACAGCGCAGCCCGAAATCAACAAATAGTTGGTCGAAGGCCGTCTTCTGCCTGCGCAGGAATATGTCTCGCCGTAGAGCTACACCCGATCCGCCTGCACCACCGTGTCCAGCCCGCGCAGGGCGGAGAGGATGCGGTTCAGATGCTGGGCGTCCGCCACTTCCAGGTCGATGATGTCGGTGTGGAAGGGGCCTTCGCGGTTCACCAGTTGCAGGTTGAGGATGTTCGCCTTGGTCGCGCCGAACACATTGGTGACGGCGGCCAGCGCGCCCGGCTGGTTCTTGACGATCACCTGGAGCCGCGCCGTGCCCCCCTTCGACTTGCTGTCCCAGCTCAGGTCGACCCAGTCATCGTTCTGATCGACCTCCAGCGAGCGGCAGTCGATGGTGTGGACCTCGATCGGCTCGCCGGTGCGGCGGACGCCGACGATGCGGTCGCCGGGGACGGGATGGCAGCAATCGCCCAGATTATAGGCGATGCCCGGCGTCAGGCCGCGGATCGAGACCGGAGCATGCTGGCGTGGATGGGCTTCCTCCATCCCCTCGACGCTGGTCGAGCCGGGGATGAGAGCCTCCATCACTTCCGAATCGAGCAGGCGGTGGGTGGCGATGGCGACCATGAGGGAGGCGCGATCGTCCAGTTTCAGCCGCTTGAGCGCCGCCTTCAACGCCTTGTCGCCCAGTTCGCTCGCCAATTCGGGCGAGAAGCGGCCGATGATCTCCTCATAAAGCTTCTCGCCCAGCGCCACTTCCTCGCCGCGCTGTTTTTGCCGGATATAGCGGCGGATGGCGGCGCGGGCCTTGCCGGTGATGGCGAAGGTCAGCCAGCCGGGCTGCGGCTCCTGCCCCTCCGACTTCAATATTTCGACCTGATCGCCATTTTCCAGCGTGGTGCGCAGCGGCACGACCCGGCCGTTGACCTTCGCGCCGACCGTCTGGTTGCCGAGCGAGGTGTGCACGGCATAGGCGAAGTCGACGGGCGTCGATCCCTTGGGCAACTGGTGCAGCTCGCCCTTGGGGGAGAAGGCGAAGATGCGATCCTGATACATCGCCATGCGGGTATGTTCGAGCAGTTCGTCCGCATCCTGGCTCTGCTCCAGGATTTCGACCAGATCGCGCAGCCAGGCCGCATGGTGGTCGCCCGCATCGCCCTTCTGCTTGTAGGCCCAGTGCGCGGCCAGGCCGAGTTCGGCGTCATGATGCATGTCGCGGCTGCGGATCTGCACCTCGATCCGGGCATTGTCCTGATGGATGACGGTGGTGTGCAGCGATCGGTAGCCGTTGCGCTTGGGCGTGGAGATATAGTCCTTGAAGCGGCCGGGGACCATTTTATAGGTCTGGTGGATGACGCCCAGCGCGCGGTAGCAATCCTCCGTCGTC
>Ga0255338_1004858_pt1 | contig 13175 bp, 8 predicted proteins | sample MeOH1_35cm_T4_19_FD_203715 | JGI IMG/M metagenome (GOLD analysis project Ga0255338, IMG submission 203715) | Sandy soil microbial communities from University of British Columbia, Vancouver, Canada - MeOH1_35cm_T4_195 | ecosystem: Engineered > Artificial ecosystem > Sand microcosm > Unclassified ...
CGCCAGGCCGAGCAGCGTGGGCTCGTCGCCGATCCGCCCCACCAGCTGGACCGCGAGCGGCAGGCCGTCCGCGGCCAGCCCCGCCGGCACGGAGGCCGCCGGGTTGCCGGTGACGTTCCACAGCGCGGTCCAGGCGATCATCGGCGCAGACTTCCGGGCCGCAGACACCGGGCCGCCGCGGTCGAGCGCCCCGACCGGGCGGGGCCGCGGCCCGATCGTCGGGGTCAGCAGCACGTCGACGCCCTCCTGGCCCGGGAAGCCCGTGAAGACACGGTTCGCCTTCGCCGCGACCCGCTCCCCCGCGGCCAGCGCACCGTCCAGCACCTTCTGGCTGACCCAGCCGCCGAGCCGGTAGACCTGCCGGGTGCGCTTCTCGAGCCGCTCGAAGTGCTCGACCGCGTCGCACTCCTCCCGCACCCCGCCGAAGAACTGGGGCACGAACGCAGCGGTGGGGTCCGGGTAGTGCGGGTCGACCTCGCGGACGACGTGGCCGAGCTCGCCCAGCAGCCGGGCGGTCTCGTGCACGGCCGCGACGTGCTCGCGTGCGGGCCGGATGCCGCGGGTCACCGGGCGCGTCGACCAGCCGATCCGCAGCCGCGGCGGGTCGAACCCCGCAGCCGCGATGAAGCTCGTCGAGGGCTCCGGCGCGGTGAACCGGTCACCGGCGGAGTTGCCACGGATGACGTCGTACACGAGGGCGGAGTCGAGCACCGTCCGCGTGAGCGGACCGGTCGTCCCCAGCGCCCACCACAGGTGCGCCATCGGGTGGCTGGTGACCCGGCCCCGGGTCGGCTTGAGCCCGAACAGACCGCAGCACGCCGCCGGGATCCGGATCGAGCCGCCGCCGTCGCCGCCGATCGCGACCGGCACCATCCCGAGCGCGACCGCCGCGGCCGAGCCGCCGCTCGACCCGCCGGGCGTGCGTGTGCGGTCCCACGGGTTGCGGGTCAGGCCGCCGTCGACGGACTCGGTGAACGGCCACTGGCCGAACTCGGGCATCCGGGTCTTGCCGACGATCACCGCGCCCGCCTGGCGCAACCGGCGCACCACCTCACCGTCCTCGGCGGCCGGCGTGGAGTTGCCTCGGCCGCCGAAGGTCGTGACGCAGCCGGCGACGGCGATCTCCTCCTTGATCGCCACCGGTACGCCGTACAGCGGGCCGACAGAACCGCCGGACGCCCGCTGCGCGTCCAGCCGGGCAGCCTCGGCGCGGGCCTCGTCCGCGAGCACCACCGAGAAGGCGTTGACCCCGGGGTTGCGGCGCCCGATCCGCTCGAGCGAGGCCTCCACCGCCTCGACGGCGGTGGCGTCGCCGGCCGAGGTGCGGCGCACGAGATCGGCGGCAGACAGGTCGGCGAGGTTCATGCGTTCTCCCATCGGAACAACCTCGCCGCGACCGCGGTGAGGACGAGCGTGAATCCGAGAAGGATGCCCATCGGCGCGAGCGCCGCGGTCCAGCCCTGGCCGCGGACCATCACGTCGAGCATGCCGTCGTTGAGGTGGCGCAGCGGCAGGGCCCGCGAGACCGCCTGGAGCCAGCCGGGCGCGCCGTCGAGGGGGAAGAACGAGCCGCTGAGGAAGGCCATCGGCAGCACCACGAAGTTCGCCATGTTGACCGCGCCCTCGGTGGTCTTCGAGACCGCTCCGGCGAGCAGCCCGATCGACATGAACGACAGGGTGCCACAGACGAGCAGCGGCACGGCCATCCACCACGTCCCGTCCAGCCGGAGCCCGAGGACGGCCGCTCCGAGCCCGACGAAGATCGCCATCTGCACCATCGCGATGCCGATGGTCACACCGATCCGGGCGCCGACGATCGACCGGGTCGGGACCGGCGAGAGCTGGAGCCGGCGCAGCAGCTTGGACTGCCGCCAGCCCTGCAGCGTCGCCGCTGCCCCGAAGGCCGCGCTCATCGCGACCGCCCACCCGAGCAGGCCGGGCGTGACGAACTGGATCGTCTTCAGCGACTCGTCCTCGACCCGGACTGCGCGGAACCGGAACGCCGGTGGCGCCCCGGCCGCCGCGGCGTTGGCGGCGTCCACGAACGCCTGGAGGGTGCCCTGCGTGATCGCCGCCTTCACCTGGTCGGTCTGGGTGTAGTGCGCGACCAGCGTGCTGCCGGACATCTCGATCGCGGCGTCGGCGTCGCCCTTGCGCACCTCCTCGAGCGCGTGCGCCCGGTCCGTGGTGCGGCTGACGTCGAAGGACTGGTCGAACGCGTCGCGCGCACCGGCGGGCAGGTCGTCGACCAGGGGTACGGCGCCGATCTGGACGAGGTCGCCACGGCTCTGGCCCTGGTCGGCGAACACCCCGCCGAAGAGGAACAGGAACATCAGCGGGAACACCACGGAGAAGAACACCGACGCCCGGTCGCGGACGAACCCCTTCGCCATCGCGGCCGAGAGAGCACGGAAGGCAGTCATGCGCGGTACTCCCGTCCGGTCAGCTGCAGGAACACGTCCTCGAGGGTGGCGCCGTGGACGCGCACCCCGTCGAGACTGTCGCGCGCGGCCAGCTCGGTGAGCACCACCGCCGGGGCCCGGGTGGTCAGCGTGGTGTCACCGTCGTCCTGGCTGACGGCGTCCACGCCGGGCATCGTCTCCGCCTCCGCGACGTCGAGGCGGCCCCGCACCGAGATGTGCACCGGTGCGTCCAGACCGCGCACCAGCGCCGCCGGCGAGTCCAGCTCCAGGATCCGGCCGTGGTCCATGATCGCGACACGGTCGCAGAGAACCTCGGCCTCGTCCATGTAGTGGGTGGTGAGCACGACGGTGCGGCCGGACTCGTTCAGGCCGGACAGCAGGTCCCAGAGGTTGCGGCGGGCCTGCGGGTCGAGCGCCGCGGTCGGCTCGTCGAGGAAGACCAGCTCCGGCTCGTGCACGAGCGCGCACGCGATGGCCAGCCGCTGAGCCTGGCCGCCGGAGAGGTCCTCGGTGCGGGCATCGGCCTTGTCGGACAGGCCCACCCGCTCGAGCCAGTCGTCGGCACGCCGGACCGGGACGTCGTACAACGCGGCGAAGGTGCGGATCTGCTCCCGGGCGGTCAGTCGCTCGAAGTACGCCGAGGCCTGCAGCTGCACCCCGATCCGGGGCAGCAGCCTCGGGTTGCGCGGCCACGGGTTCTCGCCGAGGAGCCTGATCTCTCCCCGGTCCGGGCGCCGCAGGCCCTCGATCAGCTCCAGCGTGGTGGTCTTGCCGGCGCCGTTGGGTCCGAGGATGCCGAAGAACTCCCCCTCGGCGATGTCGAACGTGACGCCGTCGACCGCACGCACCTCCCCGTAGGCGATCGCGAGATCGCGCACCTCGATCGCTGCCATGGCCAGAACATAGCGGGTCAGCCGTTCGGTCGATCATCCACGGACGAAGGTCCCGACCGATCCAAGGAACCGGACATTCGGCCCTTTTCCGGCCTACCGTGAGCGTGGCCTTGGGGGCATGAAGGGAGTCGGCATGTCCCCGGTCGGACGACGGCACGGATCCGGGAGCGCGCGCGGACGTCACGGCGAGCGCGGCGCGGTCGCGGTCGAGGCAGCCCTGGTGCTGCCGATCATCTTCACGATGCTGTTCGGCATCATCGAGGTCACCCTCCTGATCCGCGACGACGTCGCGCTCACCTCGGCGTCCCGCACCGGCGCCCGGGTCGCCTCCGCGGCGGCCGGCGCCGGCCCGGGTGTCTGCGAGACCGGCCCGCAGGCTCCGCCCTGCACCCCGGCCAGCGCCCCGGCCCTCGCCCAGGCCGCGGCAGACGCGATCCAGCGGGCCGGCTCGGCGATGCCGAAGGACGCGATCGACTACATCCTCGTCTACCGGGCGAACAGCGCCGGCGTGCCCGGCCCCGAGGGCGTCACGAGCATGCCGGCCTCGTGCGCGGGCGTGGCAAGCTGCGTGAAGTTCGTCTGGCGCGACTCCGCCGACGCCTTCCGGTACGACAGCGGCGCCTGGGACTCCCGCACCGTCAATGGGTGCGTCAACGAGTCCGACACGCTCGGGGTGTACCTGCACGCCACGCACACCCCCGTCACCGGGCTCTTCGGCTCGATCGGCCTCGAGGACCGCGCCGTGATGAAGTTCGAGCCCCTGTCCGACGACACCTGCAAGTCGACGCGACCGCACCCGCACCCATGAGTACGACGGCCAGGGCCCGGAGCGACGAACGCGGCGCGGTCGCGGTCGTGGTCGCCGTGTTCGCCTCCGTGGTGTTCTTCGGTCTGGGCGCCCTCTCCGTGGACGTGGCGCGCTGGTACCTGGAGGCCCAGCGCGCCCAGAAGGCCGCGGACGCGGCCGCCCTCGCCGGCGTGACCTGGATGCCCCAGGACCTCGACCAGGCCACGGCCACGGCTCGCGAGATCGCGGCCCGCAACGGGTTCCCCGACCCGGCCTCGGTCACGGTCAGGCGCGGTCCGCACCCCAGTGAGCTCGACGTCACCGTGTCGAGCACCGTCACCAACTCCTTCGGCCAGCTGATCGGCCTGGCCCGGACGACGGTGTCGCGCCACACCGTCGCCGACTACACCGGGCCCCAGCCGATGGCCAGCCCCTGCAACACCCTCGGCAACGAGCCGGACGGCACGCCGGGCGCGGGCCCGATCGTCTCCCAGCTGCTGGTGCCGGTGGGGGCGCCGTGCTCGCGGACCCCGCAGTTCTGGATGACCGTGCACGGTCCCGACGTGGCCAAGACCCAGGGCGACCAGTACAACGTCCGCCGGTGCGAGGGTGGCGAGTCCGGCTGCACGACCGACGGCCGGAACGCGGAGTACCGGCCGGAGGGGTACTTCCTGATGGTCCGGGTGCAGGCCGCCGCGGTCGGCCAGGCGGTCGAGGTCCAGCTCTACGACCCGGCGTACGTGTCCACCGGCAGCGGCTGCGCCGACGGCCCGGCGGGGACCTTCCCGACCGGCCCCGGACGCAACAGCTGGAACCCGAACGCGACCACGGACGCGGCCACGAGGTACGCACGCGCCCCCGGGCTGTTCTGCTCCGGCGACGACCGCAACCAGGGACACCGGCTCGGCGGACCGGAGAAGGCGACGACCACCTCGTTCGCGCTGCGGGAGCCGGCCGACGACCTCAACCCGCTCACCGCCACGCCGGTCGCGGGCTGCACCCGCCAGTTCCCCGGCTACACCACCTCGCAGGTCAACGTGAACACCCTCCGCGAGGGCCAGCCCGGCTACGACCCGGCCCTGGCGCGGGTCTTCCACCAGTGGGTGCCGCTGTGCACGTTCACCCCGACGCGGGCCGGCGACTACTACCTGCAGGTCCGCACCAACGTCGTGCTCGGCGGCACCGTGGACAGCGCCACCGGCAGCTACCAGCCGGCGAACCCGGCGACCAGCCGGGTGGTGACCCAGACAGGCGACGACCCGAGCGTGACGGGCAACGGCAGCAACCGGTTCGCCGTGCGCGCCTTCGGAGCCAGCTCCGGGACCGTCTCGGTCGCCGCCTGGGGGCGGATGCCGATCTTCGCGAACGCCGATGCGGCGACGCCGGTCTTCAACCTCATCCGGGTCCTCCCCGGCGCCGCCGGCAAGACCCTGGTCTTCGGCTTCTTCGACGTCGGCGACGCGGCCAGCAACGGCACCCTCACGGTGCTCCGCCCGGCCGACGCCACCGGCGCCGCCCTGAGCGCCTGCACCGCCACCGGGTTCCGGGCCGCGACCCTGCCCACCTGCTCGCTGACCGGGATCAGGAGCTCGGCGGGATGGAACGGCCAGAGCGAGACGATCAGCGTGCCGATCCCGCCGGACTACGACTGCGCCTACGCCAGCGCCGGCGGGTGCTGGTTCCGGGTGCAGGTCGGGTTCGGCACCGGGTCGGTCACCGACGCCACCACCTGGACCGCGTCGATCGCCGGCGACCCGGTGCGCCTGGTGGAGTAGGTATCACCCGGCGGCGTCGAGCAGGGAGCGCACCACCCGCAGCGCGACCGACATCCGGGCGAGGTCGGCGGCCTCGTCGCTGCAGATCTCCTCGAAGGTCGCGGCCGCGCGGTGGATCGCGTCGCCGTCGCTGGCCTCCCACGCGGCCACGCGAGCGGCCGCGTCGTCGCCCGGCGGCGTCGCGGCCAGCACCTGGCTGGTCAGCTGCGCATGGACGGTGTGCAGGTCGTCGCGCAGGGCGGCGCGCGCCATCGTCTGCCAGCGGTCCTCCCGCGGCAGCGCGAGGATCCGCGAGACCAGCATCGGCAGGCCCAGGCGCTCGGCCACGGCGAAGTGCACGCGCGCGACCTCGAGCGGGTCCACCTCCATCCGCGCCGCGGTCTGGACGATGCCCAGCACCATGTACGCCGGCGGGCACACCGCCACCCGGACGGCCAGCTCGTCGGGCACGCCGCGTGCGACGAGGGCGTCGCGCCGACCGGTGAACGCCTCCAGCTCGCGGCCCTGCATCAGCGACGGGAGGTCGGCCATCACCTTCTCGACCGTGACCTCGAACTCCTCGACCGTGGCCTCGCTGTCCAGCGGCTGGCGCCGGTTGTTGACCAGCCAGCGGCTCGCCCGCTCGACCAGGGTGCGCACCTCGATCCGCATCCGGGTCTGCACGGCGGCGTCGATCTGGTTGTCGAAGGACGCGATCTCCCGCCCGATCGCCTTCGCCCCGAAGATCTCCCGGGCGACGAAGTTCGCCAGGGTGAGGTCGCCGGCGGATGCGGCCGTCTCGCCGGAGAGCCGGTGGAAGTAGGTCATGCCGGCGTTGTTGACCAGCTGGTTGACCAGCTGGGTGACCACGATCTCGCGGCGCAGCGGGTGCCGCTCCATCTGGTGGCGGTAGTCCTGACGCATCTTGCTCGGGAAGTAGGAGTACAGGTCGCCGCGCAGGAACGGATCGTCGGACACGTCGCTGGCGAGCAGGTCGTCGGCGAGCACGATCTTCGTGTACGCGAGCAGGACCGACAGCTCCGGGCCGGTGAGCCCCTCACCGCGCTCGATCCGCCCGGCGACCTCACGTCTGGTGGGCAGCGCCTCCAGCGCCCGGTTGAGCAGGCCGCGGCGCTCCAGCGTGCGCATCCAGTCCTCGTGCACGTGCAGCAGCGCCGGGGCCTGCGCGACGGCGTTGGCGAGCGCGAGGTTCTGGTCGTAGTTGTCGCCGAGCACCAGGTGCGCGACCTCGTCGGTCATCGACGCGAGCAGCTCGTTGCGCTGCTTGCCGGTCAGGTCACCCGCGGCGACCACCCGGTCGAGCAGGATCTTGATGTTGACCTCGTGGTCGGAGGTGTCCACGCCGGCGCTGTTGTCGATGAAGTCGGTGTTGATCCGGCCGCCGGCACCGCCCCGGCCCTGGACGGCGTACTCGATGCGGCCGCGCTGGGTGAAGCCGAGGTTGCCGCCCTCCCCCACGCACCGGGCCCGGAGCTCCGCGCCGTTGACCCGGATGGCGTCGTTGGCCTTGTCGGAGGCGTCGGCATCGGACTCGGTCGACGCCTTCACGTAGGTGCCGATGCCGCCGTTCCAGAGCAGGTCGACCGGGGCCAGCAGGATCGCCCGCATCAGCTCCGCCGGCGTCATCTTGGTGGCCTCGACCCCGAGGGCCGCCCGGACCTGCTCGCTGAGCTGGATCGACTTGGCGGTGCGCGGGAAGACGCCGCCGCCCGGGGAGATCAGCGAGGCGTCGTAGTCCTTCCACGACGACCGCGGCAGGTCGAAGAGCCGCTTGCGCTCGGCGTACGACGTGGCCGGGTCGGGGTTCGGGTCGAGGAAGATGTCGCGGTGGTCGAACGCGGCGACCAGCCGGGTGTGCTCGGAGCAGAGCAGGCCGTTGCCGAAGACGTCACCCGACATGTCGCCGATGCCGACGCAGGTGAAGTCCTCCTTCTGGCAGTCGACGCCCATCTCCCGGAAGTGCCGTCGCACCGACACCCAGGCACCGCGGGCGGTGATGCCCATCGCCTTGTGGTCGTAGCCGACCGACCCGCCCGAGGCGAACGCGTCGCCGAGCCAGAAGCCGTACTCCGCCGACACCGCGTTGGCGATGTCGCTGAAGGTCGCGGTGCCCTTGTCGGCCGCGACCACCAGGTAGGGGTCGTCACCGTCGTGGCGGACCACCTGGCGGGGCGGCACCACGGTGCCGTCGACGAGGTTGTCGGTCACGTCGAGCAGGGCCGAGACGAAGGTCTTGTAGCAGGCGACACCCTCGGCCATCCAGGCCTCGCGGTCGGCGGGGTCGGGCAGCATCTTGGCGAAGAAGCCGCCCTTGGCGCCCACCGGCACGATCACGGTGTTCTTGACCATCTGCGCCTTGACCAGGCCGAGCACCTCGGCCCGGAAGTCGTCGCGGCGGTCGGACCACCGAAGGCCCCCGCGGGCGACGGCGCCGAAGCGCAGGTGCACGCCCTCGACCCGCGGCGAGTACACGAAGATCTCGAACTTCGGCCGCGGCTCCGGCAGGTCCGGGATGGCCGACGGGTCCAGCTTGATCGACACGTACGGGTGCGGGCCGCCCTCCTTGGCGTCCTGGAAGAAGTTGGTGCGCAGGGTGGCCTTGATGGCGGTCAGGTACGAGCGCAGGATGCGGTCGTGGTCCAGGCTGGACACGTCGTCGAGGGCGCGCAGGATGCGGGCCTCGAGGTCGGCGCACTGGGCCGTGCGCGACTCGCTGTCGGCCTCGAGGTCGCCGTTGCGACCTGGGTCGAAACGGGCCTCGAACAGCCGGACCAGCAGACGGGTGATGTCGACGTTGATCCGCAGCGCGTCCTCGATGTAGTCCTGCGCGAACGGCGTGCCACCCTGGCGCATGTGCCGCGCATAGGCGCGCAGCAGCAGCGCCTGTCGCCAGGTCAGCCCGACCGCGAGCACCAGGGCGTTGAAGCCGTCGCTCTCGTTGCGGCCGCTCCACACCGACAGGACGGTGTCCTGGAAGAGGTCGCGGGCGTTGGCCGGGAGGCCACCGGCGTAGCGCAGCCCGAAGTCGTAGATGTACGACGGCCGCGGGAGCTCCTCGAGCCCGTAGGGGCGCTCGTCGACGACCTCGACGCCCATCGCGGACAGCGTCGGCAGCACCTGCGACAGGGACAGCGGGGCACCGACGCGGTAGATCTTCAGCCGGGCCTCACCCGCAGCGGCGTCGGGCGTCTCGTAGAGGGACAGCCCGATGGTCCGGTCGTCCTGGATCTCCTCGAGGCGGCCCAGGTCGGCAGCCCCGGTGCGGGGCGGGTAGTCCTCCTTGTAGGCCTCGGGGAAGCAGTTGGCGTACCGCCGGGCGAGCCGGCTGCCCTGCTCCTCGCCGTACTCGGCGAGCACGGCGGCGGTGAAGTCGTCGCGCCACGACCGGGCGGCCTCCGCGCAGCGGCGCTCGAGGTCGGCGACGTCGGCGTCGCCGATCCGCTCGCCGGGCGCGGGCCGGACCACGAAGTGCAGCCGCGCCGCGAACGAGTCGCCCACGTGCGCGGTGTACTCGAGGCTCTCGCCGTGCAGCTGCTCCTTGAGGATCGCGGCGATCCGCTCACGCACGGCGGTGTTGTAGCGGTCGCGCGGCAGGTAGACCAGGCACGACCAGAATCGGTTGTAGACGTCCTTGCGGACGAACAGCTTCAGCTGCCGGCGTTCACGGGTGTGCATCACCGACGCGGCGATCGGGGCGAGCTCGTCGACGGAGGTCTGGAAGATCTCGTCACGGGGATAGGTCTCGAGGACGTCCATCATCGCCTTGCCGGCGTGGCTCATCGGCTCGTAGCCGGCGAGCTCGAGCACCCGGCGTGCCTTGTCGCGGGCGAGCGGGATGCGCGTCACCGACTCGGTGTACGCCGCCGACGAGAACAGCCCGAGGAACCGGCGCTCGCCGACCACGTCGCCGTGCTCGTCGAACCTCTTCACGCCGACGTAGTCGAGGTGGACCGGACGGTGCACGGTGGCCCGCGAGTTCGCCTTCGCCAGCACGAGCAGGGTCTTCTCCCTGGCCTTGTCTGCGGCGGGGTGCGGCAGCGCCGTGACGGCTCCCGGGTCCGCGCGCAGGATGCCGAAGCCGGTGCCGGGCAGGGCGATCAGGACCTCGTCCTCGCCCCGGCGCTCGAGCCGGTACTCGCGGTAGCCGAGGAACGTGAAGTGGTTGTCGGCCAGCCAGCGCAGGAACGCCTCGCCCTCGGCGAGCTCGCCGGCCGGAAGCGGCGGCGGGTGCGCCTCGAGGTCGGCGAGGATCTCGGCCACCTGGGCGTGCATGCGTGGCCAGTCCTCGACGGCCTCGCGGACGTCGCTGAGCACCTTGTCGAGCTGCTGCTGGGCGGCGGCGATCTCCTCGGCGGAGATCCGGTCGATCTCCAGGTGCATCCACGACTCGCGGGCGACGTCGTGCGGGCTCACGTCCGCCTGGTCGTCGAGCACCTCCTGGAGATGTCCGGCGACGTCGCGGCGGACGACCAGCTGCGGGTGGATCACCAGGTGGACGTCGTGGTCGGCCTGGGCCAGCGCCATCGTGACCGAGTCGACGAGGAAGGGCATGTCGTCGGTGATCACCTCGACGACCGTGTGCCCGTCGGCGGACCAGCCCTCGGCGTCGACCGTCGGCGTGAAGATCCGCACGGTGGCGGTGCCCTGCGGGCGCTCGACGCCGGACTTCAGGTGGTGCATCACCGCGCCGTAGAGGTCGACCTCGTTGCGGTCGAGGAGGTCCTCCGGGGCGGCGTGGCGGTAGTAGGCGCGCAGCAGTGTCGGGACGGACGGGCCGTCCTGGGTGCCGGCGGGACGTTTCTCGGCGTACTCGCAGAGCTTGGTCAGCAGCTCGTTCTTGCTGTCCTCCAGCGTCGTCGACACCCAGGTCCCACCTTCGTCAAGTCGGGAGCACGCCCTTGTGCCACCCCGTTCGAGGTTAGGACCGTGGACAGGTGGCTCACAACAAGCGACGCGCCGGGAATGATCTCGGATGCGAGACGATTCCCGACCGACCGCTCGCCCGCGGTCGCCGCTCGGCGAGCGCTACAGCGCCGAGCGCAGCTGCCAGAGCAGCGGGTAGTACTTCAGGTCGAGGCGGGTGCGCAGGTACGCCGCGCCGGTCGAGCCACCGGTGCCGGTCTTGGCGCCGATCATCCGCTCGACCATCACGACGTGGCGCGCGCGCCAGGCCGACGCCAGCTCGTCGTGCTGGAGGAGGCCCTCGGCCAGGCCCCAGATGTCGGCGTACGCCGACCGGTGGTGCGCGACCCGGCGCAGGGACGCCGTGATCGCCTCGTCGGTCGAGGTGTCCAGGCCGGCCTCGCCGAGGACGTGGACGAACCCGTCCCACAGCGTCGGCTCGGCCAGCCGGCGCGCCAGCCGCTCCTGCTCGTGCTCGGTCAGGCCCTTGAAACGGTGGACGTACCCCGGGTCCTTCGCGCCGGAGAGGAACTCCAGCTCGCGGAACTGCACCGACTGGAAGCCGCTGGCCGGTGCCAGCCGCTGCCGGAACTGCAGGAAGTCCTGCGGCGTCATCGTCTCGAGCACGTCGATCTGCTGGACCAGCACCCGCTCGATCACGTGCATCCGGGTGAGCAGGTGCCGCGCGAACCAGAGGTCGCGGCCGCCGCTCGCCGCGTCGGTGGACACCAGGGCGTCGCGGACCGTCTCGGCCTCGTGCAGCAGCTGCTGGAACCACAGCTCGTAGACCTGGTGGATGGTGATGAACAGCAGCTCGTCGTGCGCGGGCGGGTCCGACTCGAGGTGCTGGGCGTCGAGGAGCTGGGCGAGCCGCAGGTAGCTGCCGTAGGTCAGGAGGGCACCTTCCTCGCCGAAACGGACATCGCCGGTGGTCTCGGACTCTGCGCTCATGGATCCCAAACTAGCGGGCATGATGTGCGCCATGAGATTCCGTCACGAGCTCGCGTACGACGCCCCACCCGCCGAGGTGCTCGCCATGATCAGCGACCCGCTGTTCTGGGACAAGGTCGGCGAGGCCAACGCCGCGCTGTCCTGCACCGCCACCGTCGGCACCGAGGGCGAGACCACCCGCGTGATCATCGACCAGGAGCAGAAGGTGGTCGGCGTGCCGTCGTTCGCGAAGAAGCTCGTCGGCGAGTCCACCCGGGCGATCATCACGCAGGTGTGGCACGGCCCGCAGGCCAGCTACCAGGTCGAGACGCCCGGGAAGCCGACCCACGTCACCGGGACCGCCGCGCTGGCCGAGAACGGCACCGGCAGCACCCTGACCTACGACCTCGAGGTGAAGGCGAGCGTGCCGCTGATCGCGGGCAAGCTCGAGAAGCTCGTCGTCGAGCTGACCACGGAGGGCTTCGACAAGGAGCAGGCCGTCGGCGCTGCGTGGCTGGCGGGTGAGCGCTGATGAGCAGGTCGGTCCGGCAGGAGATGCGCTACGACGGCGCGACCCCGGAGCAGGTCTACGCGATGCTCGCCGACCCCGCCTTCCGTGAGGCCGTGTGCGAGTACCAGCGCTACCACCGCCACGAGATCACGATCGCGCCCGAGGGCAGCGGCATGTCCGTGGTCGTCGACCAGCACCGGCCCGCCGACGGCGTACCGTCCTTCGCCCAGAAGTTCGTCGGCGCCGAGATCAACGTCCACCAGCGCGAGCAGTGGTCCTCGCCCACCGAGGCGACGCTGGAGGTCACCATCCCCGGCAAGCCCGGCCACATGAACGGCACCGTGCACCTCGCCGGCGACGCCGGCGGCACCACCGAGACCGTCGCGGTCGAGGTGAAGGTCGCGATCCCGCTGATCGGCGGCAAGCTCGAGGGCTTCATCGGCGACATGCTGACCAAGGCCCTGCGCGCCGAGAACAAGGTCGGTCAGCAGTGGCTGGCCGAGCGGGCCTGAAGCCTGGATGCTGAGCCGGCCTGTGCCGTGCTGCGGTGCCACGGGCTGACACCGCAGCGCGGCACAGGACCGTTCGCGCGGACAGCGCCCCCGATCGGGCCGTCCTCCACAGGCCAGCGTCTCCCGCCTGCTCGGATGGTTCCGCCGGGCCGACGATCCCCGCATGCCGCCCGACGTCCGGATCATCCTCGATCGACAGGACGGCGTGATCTCTCGCCGACAGGCTCTTGCTGCCGGCCTGGAGCCGCACCAGATCCGCCGGCTGCTGCGCCGGCGGTCGTGGGTCCAGGTGCATCGCGGCGTGTACGTCGCCCACACCGGTGCCCTGACCTGGGCAGAACGGACCTGGGTAGCCGTACTGTCGAGCTGGCCCGCAGCACTGTGGGGTGAGTCCACGCTTCGCGCCGTCGATCGGCCGTTCCCGACCGACCCTGGCGAGACG
>Ga0255338_1004859_pt1 | contig 13173 bp, 13 predicted proteins | sample MeOH1_35cm_T4_19_FD_203715 | JGI IMG/M metagenome (GOLD analysis project Ga0255338, IMG submission 203715) | Sandy soil microbial communities from University of British Columbia, Vancouver, Canada - MeOH1_35cm_T4_195 | ecosystem: Engineered > Artificial ecosystem > Sand microcosm > Unclassified ...
GGTGGGTGGGTGGGCGTCGCGGGCGGCCCGTTTCAGGCCATTCTAGGGACATACAGGACTGAGGCGGCCGCGGAGCCTTGACCCGGTCTGCGATGATTGCGTGTGAGTCTTTCGCAAAGACATTTTAAAGGCGTCGTCTACACCTTTGACCACCTGGCGCCCTTTTTCACCGCAGTGGTCTTCTGCCGCCCATACCCCTGGGCGATACCGGTCTTGGGTTTCTCACGCGCGCCGCCCAAACATTCCCTAGGAGACCCGCTATGTTTGTATCGCGCGCAGAGCTATTCGACCTCGTGTGGTCGCAGCCGCGAACCAAGTTGGCAATCCGCTTCAAGGTCTCGGATGTGGCGTTGGCAAAGAAGTGCCGATCGGCAAACATCCCGATGCCACCAGCTGGTTACTGGGCTCGAGTTGCGGCAGGCGCTCGTCTGTCCCGGCTCGAACTGCCGCTGCGCCTACCCGGCGAAAAAGACGTCATCGCCGTACGCGAGCCGCGCTACGCGTCCGCACCCACGGTCGATACCGGGGAACTGCAACCGCCCTACTACGCTGAAAGCGTTGACACGCTTGTCGACGCAGCGGTCAAGCAACTTGGACGCGTCCTCGCGCAACGCGACATTGCGGACGCGCATAGTGGCCTGGCTCGCGTCCTCAGAAAGGAAGAAGAGCGGCGCAAAAAGTTTGCCGAGATGAAGTGGTCGTATTACAAACCCAAATTTGACGATGCATCGTCCCAGCGCCAGCTGCGCCTGTACAGCGCCATCTTTCGGGCGCTTGCGAAGCTTGGCATCAAGGGAGCCGTGTCCGAAGAGCAGCAATGGAAGCAAGGCGTGGGGACAACGGACAGGCTCTCGGGGAGCCTGGAGTTCGGCGGCGCCGTGGTGACGTTGTTCTTCGTAGCCGCCGAAGCTCCATCAAAGACGACAAAGTTGAAGCTTCTTGTCGGAGGCGACACTGATGGCCAGGCACACTCCGTGTGGTCGGACGAGCCTCAGCTGCCACTGGAAAAGCAACTGGATTCAATTGTCCGTTCCATCCTGGTGTGCGCGGAAGATCGCATGCGAGAGCACGCCCAGCGCAGTTATGAGTGGGCGCTCGAGGGGCGCGAGAGAAGAAAACGCGAGCGTGAGGAGCAGCGCCTAGCAGAGAATGCAAGGCTGGCCGCGCAGGCTGCACGGGAGCAGCAGCTACGGCTCGACTCCCTCATAGCGGCTGCCTCGCGGCGCCAGCGCGCTGTCGAGATCCGCGCACTCGTCACTGCGCTTAAGGACACCCACCCGAACCTTGTCGGGGACGATCGATTTGCCAACTGGTGCAGCTATGCGCTTGGGGAGGCCGATCGGATCGATCCGACGCGCTCCGACTGGCGCGAATTACTGCAAGTCACTGGCGTTCCGGCGGCATCCAAAGACCTCGACCATCAATGAGTGACGAAGTGCCCCGCGACTATTAGAGGGGGTCGACGGAGTTTCTTAGCCAAGAAACGACAAATTTTGCGTTTTCTTAGCTCATGAGCGACAACCAAGGAGTGTTTTCTGGCTTGGCAAGTGAGTTGGCGACGCGTAAAGGGAGATCGCAGCCCAACTGGCGGACGCACATAACTCCAAGCAAGTTGGCCGACCGCACGGGCGCTTGGATAGCGAAAGTGGCGGCTAAGGCTTAACGGCTCATTTCTTGGGCGAAGCGGCCGGCTCGGGCTAGGGCGAAGCCCAAAATCATGACGCCGGCGGCCAAGGTAAAGCCGAATGCCGTCTCTGGGATCCACCAAGTGGGGAGCGTGGGATACAGCTCGCCCAAGGACCCAGGCGTTTCAACTACCCATTTGCCCAATCGGCGATCGAACAGGCCCAGCAGACGATGGCCACGCCATCCCATGCAAATCAAGCCAAATCCCCCTGTGGCTATGGCCCGGCCAAGCGCGCGGGTGCCGCTGGGTGAATAGAACACCAGTGTCCAAAACCATTCTGCCATGCCGTCCTCCTTGACTGGCGCCCTGCCCCGCATGTGCGTTTCGCTGCTGGGCCTAGCTACCCGTACTTGCGCACGATCGTCGGTCCAAACTGAAGCGACAGCTGCGGGTCGTACGAGAGATAGGCATCGATCTTTTCGTACAGGGGTTCCAGGGGGAGGATCAGGCCGTCCTTCTGTTCCGAAGGTTCGGTGATCAGGACGCTGGGCGGGTTGATCGTCACCGTCAGGTGCTGCCCTTCGCCCTGCAAACGTGGCCCGCCAAGGACTTCCTGCAGCTGTAGGCCAATCTCGCCCACCGCCGCGCGCCTGATCCCGTACCTGTCTTCCAGAACTTGGGTGACGCTCAGTACGAGGAGGTCCTTGGCTGAGAACTCACGTGCCACGCGCGGAGCCGGCCGCTCCAGGTTGTAAGGCGGCAGTATGCGCAGTAGGGCATGGAGCTCATCTCGCGAGTAGCCCGTGACCGCGCAGACATCGGCGACCGTCAATCTTCTAGCCATGGCTCATTAAGCATGAAATGCGTTTGCGAGCTTGCTATTTTCTGTCATACTCCCCGTCCCCTGCGTAAAATCATCGCAGAGGTGTTGGAGAACGTCGCAGCTACACCACAGCTTGGCGCCCACCAGTTTCCACTGCAGCCGTTGAGTTTGGGTTGCAGGCGTCGCAAGTGCAGTACGACATGCGGTTTGCGGGAGTCCCCACCCCGCCCACCTGGCAGGCGAGTGACGCGCTAGAAGAGCCAACCCGACCTTCGTGCCGAGTAGGCAAAAAAGAACCCACCGGACTGTCGTCGAGGTGGGTTGCTAAACCCGCGTTAGCAGGCAATTTACTCAGGGCCGAAGTTTGCCATAGACGCAGACAGAGTCCAACCAATGCAGCGCTGGTGTCGTCGAAATCACCACATCTTCCTCACGGAAGGAGCAGCGCATGCATCGCGAGCCACTGTCGTTGCCGCCCCGGCGGCGCTATTCGAGTCAAGCCGACTCGAAGTTCCGGGAAATCGTCGGCGCCATCGCCCGGCTGCACGAGCCCACCCAAACGCAACTGGACAATCTCGAACGGTCCTACGGGTCCACGGGCGAGTACCTGATGGAGTGCCCTGAGCTGCGTGAGCACATCACGCTAGTCCACGGCCAAGGCTCGCGCATGATCGGCACGCTGATCAGGCCGAGCCGGCTCCGGGCCGAGGGATACGACGTCGATGGCGTTGTCCGACTGCGGGAAGGAGCGTTTTCGATCTATTCCGGGGATGCGGGTCCCGGCCGGTTGATCGAGGATGTGTACCAGCCGCTGCTCCGATATGCCCGCATGCACGGCTTGGACATCGACAGGTGGGAGCGCTGCGTCACCCTCACCTACACCGACGGCATGAAGGTGGACATCACGCCGATCATCGCCGAGCCCATGGTGAGCATCCCGTTCGGGGAAACGCATGCGCGCGTGCCCGACCGCGACCTGCGTCGCTTTGCGGTGACGAATCCGATGGGTCTGGTGAACTCGTTCAACGAGGCGGCCAAAGTCCGCGCCATCCTTGGAAATCAAATTGCCCTGGACAGCCTCAAGGAGGCCAGCGCCCGAGGCGAGCTGGAGCAGCTGCCAGACGCCGCAGAGGTCCAGAACCGCCTGCTCAGCCGGCTGGTGCAGTTGATCAAGGTTCACCGGAACGCTTCTTTTCCCGCGTCGTCCAGCGACGAGCCCGATTTCGCACCGAAGTCGGTGTTCGTCACGACGCTCGCCGCCGCTGCCTACGCGATGCGTGCCCCTGTGCCGCACGACAGCGAGCTCGACCTGCTGCTCGACGTCGTCCAGCACATGCCCACCTACGTCCAGCGCGAGCCGCTGCCCGGTGGCGCCGAGCATTGGGTTCTGGCCAACCCCTCGGCGCCTGGCAACAACCTTGCCGGCGATATGAATACCCCGGCGCACCAATCCGCCTTCGTGCAATGGCATGCCCGGTTGGTGGGGCATCTGGAGCAAATCCTCGACTGCATCGAGGAGCGCCAGGGCCTGGACAGGCTCTTGCCGGTGCTGGAGGACGCTTTCGGTTCCAACGCAGCTGGCGCCGTCCGCGAACTCGAGCAGCCGCAGGCCATCGCCGGTGGCACGGCCCGGTCGATCCTATTGGGCACCGCCACGGCGGCGACGGTGTCGTTGCCCGTGCGGGCGCACAACTTCTACGGCAAGAAATGAAGCGCCCGGACCCGATTCCCACGCTGATGCAGCGCGCCCAGGAGCTGCAGGGCCTTGGCCTGCCCGAGAGCTGGATCGAGCGGCGTGGGGGCAAGGAGTTGTGGTTCCATTTTCAGGTCGCGCCTGGCCGGTTCGGCCGGCTGTATTCCTGCCTGCTCAAGCTGTCGCCCGATTCGCGCAAGCCCGAGCTGGTCGTGGTCAAGCCGGATCTGCAGGAGCTGGCCGCTGGCAAAAAGATTCCCCATGTATATCCGCACAAGGGCCGGGGCACCAAGCTGTGCCTTTGGTGGCCACGCGCCCGCGAATGGGTGCCTCAGATGTCGCTGCGCGAAAGCTACGTACCGTGGGCGGTGGAGTGGCTGCTTTATTTCGAAGACTGGCTGCTGACGGGCGAGTGGGCCGGTGGCGGTCAGCATCCCCGGCCCAAGCGCTGGGGCAAGTTGTCCTTCGAGGAGGCCGCCTTATGAAGCTGACCTCGCACTTCAGCACCTTCATTGCCGACGTGGTCGACCTGAACAAGACGCGCATCACGCTGTTGGAGGACTCGGTCGTCGCCGTCAAGACCGTCGTGAGCACCCTCGGCTGGGGACCCAAGATCCTGTCTTTCGCGTCCCAAGGTTCCTGGGCGCACAAGACGATCATCCGGCCCCTGCCCGACTGCGAGTTCGACGCGGACCTGCTGGTGATCATCGAAGCTGTCGCCGGCTGGAGTGCGGCCGACTACGTCGATGAGTTGTACAAGAAGTTCTCCGCGTTGGAAAGCTACAAGGGCAAGGTGCGGCGGTACTCGCATTGCATCACCATCGAGTACGCCCAGGAGCGGCGGATCGATGTGGCCCCCTGTATCAAGGGTCGGCGTTTACCGGATACCTACGAGGTCTGCAACCGGACCACGGACGCATTCGAGTCATCCAACCCGATCGCATACACCAATTGGGTGGTCGACCGCAACGCCATCGCGGGCGGAAACGATCTGCGCAAGACCACCCGGCTGGTGAAGTACCTGCGGGACATCAAGGGCAACTTCACATGCCCGTCCTTCCTGCTCACCACGATCCTGGGCAACCAGATCTGTGAAAGCGACAAGGATTCGGCCGAATTCGCCGACTTGCCGACCAGCCTGAAGACGCTGGTCGGGCGGCTGGACGACTGGCTGCAGGCCAATTCCACGGTGCCGACCGTACGCAATCCCGTGCTCTGGGACGAGGTGCAGAGCAACGCCTGGGACGATACCAAGTACGCCAACTTCCGCGACAAGGTCAACCTGTACCGGGGGTGGATCGACGACGCTTTCGTTGAGGAAGACCGCGACGAATGCATCGGCAAGTGGCGCCGCGTCTTTGGTGATGACTTCGCGCCGGCCGACACCGCGGCGACGGCGCGTTCGGTCAGCGAGGCTGCCTTGTCGACCTTCAAGGCCGAGGCTGCCGCCTCGGGTGCGTCGGATCTGGTGGCACTGGTCAAGCGGTTCGGCCGTCGCATGGTGCCGGCATCGCTGGCCAAGCTTCCCCATGTCCAGCGGCCCACATGGCGGCAGGCTTCAGGTTCTCACGTCGGGGTGCGCATTTCAGCCCGCCTCTTTCGCGGCCGCTACGGCCCGCTGCTGGCATCCGTGACTTCGGCAGACCCGCTGCTGCCCGGCGGCTCGATCCGGTTCGACGCCACGAATGCGATGGGGGTCGCTTTCCCGGACGCTTATTCGGTGAAGTGGCGGGTGACCAACACCGACAAGGCGGCCGAGGCCGCAGGTGAACTGCGCGGCGCCTTCTACGCCTCCGACCACGACCATACCCGCTGGGAGCATCTCCAGTACCGCGGCGTGCATTTCGTCGAGGCATTCGTCATCCGCAAGAGCGATCGGCGCCTGGTCGGGCAATCCGAACCGTTCTTTGTTGTGATCGAGTAAGGAACGGACGTGTCGCTGCTGACCCACCTTGAGAACCTCGCCGGGGCCGCGCTGCTGCGCGGCAGCGAACGAGCAAAGAACCGGCAATCAGCGCAGTTGCTCGAGGAGCGACTGGCGGAATACTTCCAGGACGAGATCACGGATGCCTTTGCGTATGGATCGTCCATCCGGGGGACCAGCCTGCCGCAGTACTACAGCGAGTCCATCGACATCGACTATCTGGTGGTGTTCGAGAACGACGGCCGCACGCCTTTGACCTATCTGAAGCAGCTCCTGGACTTTGCCCAGCTCCACTACAGGCGATCGGTCGTGTGCCAGTCGACGCCGGCCGTTTGCATCCGGATGGCCCACCTGACGTTCGAACTGGTGCCCGCGCTCCCGGCCTTCTTCAACGACTACAAGATCCCAACGTCCCGGGGCGAATGGAAGGGCGCGAACCCCAACGGCCTGGAGAAGAAGTTAATCCAGCGCAACCAGGAGTGCAGCGGCATGCTCAAGCCTGCCATCCGCTTGGCCAAGCTCTGGAATACGCACGCCGGCCGTGTGTTCGGCAGCTTCGACCTGGAGACTCAGGCGGCCAGCTTCGACTACAGCGGGGCGCGCAATGTGCGTGACCATTTCCTGGTCATCCTGCGCAGCCTGAGTCTGGGCATCTTCTCTGACGCGGCCGCATGGCGCAAGAGCGCACTGCACCGAGCCCGTGACCTCGCCACAGAGGCCGTCGAACTCGATGCCCAGGGCGACCTCCGGCGGGCCATCCGCAGCATCGACAAGCTTTTTCCCTGAAGTGGAGACCCCATGACTACCCCTGCTCCCCAACGCTCCGACCCGGTCGGAGACAAGTACTACGCGGCGGTTACCAAAGCCGACACGGTGTCCGACTGCTTGTTCTACCTGACCGCTGCGCTCTCGATCGCAGTGCTGTTTCTCGACAAGACGTCATGGCCGCCCCTGACGCGGATAGCGACGGGAGCTTTCGTCGTGTCGGTGATCGCCCTCTTCGTTATTGGACTGGGCACGCGTCTTTACTGGACGCCGCGGGCAGACGAAAAGAGGAGGCTCGACTTCCTTACGAGCGCGCTCAATGTGAGCATGACGCATGAGACGAGCGTGAAGTACTACAACAATGCCGAAACGGAGCCGATCAGGCGGATGGCCGCCCAGTTGCTGGAGAACACACACTTCACCAAGTCGATCGTGCTCAAAATGGCGCCTCTCGAACGAACCCGTGCAGCCATCTACGCGCTCATCTGGCTCGTCTGTATGCAGCTGCCGAATGCCGACTTGGGCCTGATTGCTGCGGCCACACAGGCCGTCTTCGCCGAACAAATCTTTTCGCGCTGGCTGCGGTTGGAATGGTTGCGGTCAAGTTGCGAGCACATTTTCAAAGAGGTCCGGCAGTTGTTTTCCAGTGGTGCGACAGGTGACGAATTCCGGGCGACGACGCTCAACAGCTTCTCAAACTACGAGATGACCAAGGCGATCGCGGGCATCACGCTTTCATCCAAGATTTTCAATCGCGACAACACCAAGCTGTCCGACGAGTGGGAAAACATCAAAAAATCCTTAGGCCTGCAACCGGGGCCCAATTAGCCATGAATTCCACCCTGGCGTGGGCGCGCCCCAGTCCGCGCCAGGCTTTTCCCCCGGGGTAAAGGAGATCTTCATGGCAGGCAATTCAAAGCAGACTTCGACGCGCGTCGCAACCGTCGCAGGCAAAACCCTGCAAAGCAGCGGCGCCAGTTCCCTCCAGAAGTCCCTGGCAGGTTCGGCCCTACGGCAGGCGGGCTCGACGGCGCAGACCGGAGCGAAAACTGAGGATATGGCGTCGCGAGCGCTGGACAACTCCAAGTCGGCGCCACTGACCAAGACTTTGGCTGGCAGCGTCGTCTCCCAGTCGAACAAGAAACGCTGAGCACTCGCCACGGCTCCAGAAGGACAAGCATGGCCAAGAACAAGAAGCCGAACAAGCGCTCGTCGTCTGCAGGCAAATACAGCAAGCTGACTGACCATGCGCTGGAAAAGGGACGGCTGCGCTCGCCGTTTAACCAACTGCCGCAGATGCGGCAATCGGCCTGGCGAGATGACCACCTTCCACTGATGCTCTGGGCAGTGGTCCTCACGGAGGTCTTCCCCCGTGAGGACTACCTGGGTTGCTTCCGGATGCTGATCAATCTCTGCGCGGCGTGGTTTCGAGAGGGCGGGCCCCTGGCAGCAAAGAACGGGCCCGTGGATCCAGACGATTTCGGCACCACCGAGTTGGTGGATCTGCAGACCTTAGCCGAGATTCCCGACGATCTGTTTGACGACTTCGTCGCCGTGCCGCTGCGGCATCCGCTTGGCTACGCTGCGCTTCGGCCATTGCTCTTGCTCGACTCGCTCCCGAACAAGCAACGGTGGCGCGAGCGGCTGGACACCGAACCACAAGAGTCAGACTGGATGACGCTGGCGCGCTCCATTGCGTCCACCCTGGACCATCAGTCCGAGCGCTCCACGGACATCAGGTGGTTCAAACTAATGGTGGGCATCATGGCAGGAAGAATCATCTTGCCGTCTGGCATCGATACACGAATCGAGGAGTACCTTCAGTTTCCGAACGTAGGGGATATGCGCGCAGTCCGGCCATCGATCCGTGCCATGGAAATGATGTTCCGCCGCAGCAGGATTCCCGGTTGGGTACAAGCGTTCTGGGACGAATGCGCACAGCGCACGAAATGCGTTGACCCGACCGACTTCGCCAAGGAGATTCGCGAGCCCACGAGATTGACGCTCAAGGCCCTCATGCTGGTGCGCACCGCGTTAATTCACCGGTTCTTCGACAACCATCGCGCGACGGAGGTGAATCCCCGGCTCGACGGCGCGTTCGGCTTGGTGCTCTATGCCTTGTCAATCGTCGAGGAACTGGGGGCGTCGTCCATGCACGAGGGGATCATCGGGCGTCTTGCATTGCGCTCCGTCGTGGAGGCCGCTATCACCCTGCAATACCTGGCCCAAAAGGACGACAAAGCCCAGTGGACCGCATGGCGGGTGTATGGCGCCGGCCAGGCGAAGCTAGCGTTCTTGAAGATCCAAGAACTCGTAGGCGATGTGCCGAGTTTCTACGAGGAGGACGAATTGGAGCGTATCGCGAACGAGGACCGTTGGCAGGAGTTCCTGGACATCGACGTCGGACACTGGAACCGCTCGAATCTCCGCGCGCTTGCAAAGGACGGAGGCGGCAGCGACCTGTACGACTCGTTCTACGCCTGGACATCCAGCTTCGCGCACTCGCACTGGGGAAGCGTGAGGGACACCAATTTCATCACCTGCCACAACCCCTTGCACCGGTTGCACCGCATCCCCAGAGTGTTCCACCGCCGCACACGCTCGGTTGAGGACGATATCGCCAAGATGTTGGACGGAATGCTCGCCGCGCTCGACAAGCTGTACCCTGGCGATTCGCAACTACCGAGGCTAGAGCTTTCTGACCCGGACAGCCGCGCCGGCTGAGGATGTTTAGAAGGCCCAGGTGGCACGGGTGAGCGAATTGTCCCCAACCGAACTGCACCAATCCATCCTCAGGGAGCTGCGTAAATTCACCGGCTCGTTCGTCGCCGCCCCGGAGCTTCCACTTAAAGCGCTCCTCAATTGCGGGGCCACTTCTGACCCTGCTAGGACTGGTGTTCCCTCGAATGGTGGACATATAAGTAGATAAGCCCCAAAGGGGCGATGAACATGGCGAACAGCCAGCAGGCGAACATGGTGAGGAATTTTGCGAACAGCATCACCCACATGTTGATGAAGAAGAAGTTTTCCCCCAGGATGAATGCCACGACACCTTCGTACGCGAATCGCGCGTAGGGGTACAGAAGCGCGTTGGTCATCACGAGGAGATAGACGAACAGCGGCGCCGGCGGTCCGGGGTTGTCGTGAAGGCTGAAGTAAAAGAATGCGGGAAACATCAGCCCAAAGGCGAAATGCCTCCAGTAGTACGGAGCTGAGAGCCCGCCGAAGGTTTTCCAGAAGGTCGGTTTCATGTGGGATGCCTTTTCAGTATCGAAGCCACGAAGGGCGGCTTCAATACTTCTACGCGCGAGTGAGTCACTTTCAAGTCCTGCCCGCCTCGAACTTGCTGCGCGCAGCGCGGTTCTTGCCAGCAGTCGCGGTGCTCTGGAGGCATCAACCGGTTGAATGGCACAAGCGGGCACTCGTGCGTGCCAGGGTGCTGCAATTTCACGGGACCGGCGGCGGCTCTGGCACGGTGAGGGCTTTCTGCGTGCCACATCTCGGCCGCAGTGCGCACTCGGCTTAGGGCTGACCGACAGCACGCTACTGGCAGCAAGGACGTTTTCCGGCGCTTCGGCGCACGAAATTTCGCGACGCTTCGTGCTTCAAACCAAAACAGAGTGCTGGGAAAAAGCCCAATTCCGGCAACAACTTAGCGGATGTTTCATCGATTGAAGCGCGATTGAAGCTGCAGTTGACTAGAACGCCGGCCGCTCGGGCCGAAGAAACAGGACCGCATGATTTGACGGCCCTGCGTGCCCGACCCACAATCCTCACGTTTCCTTCGGGATCCGCAGACGCAAGTCTGCAATCAACATCACGTAGGCTTCTGGCCTGCTCAACTGCTCACCAACGCGGAATACGAGATCCGCGGCTGCATCCGACTCGGGTGTAGCGGTGACCCTTCTCCGTCCCTAATTTCTTCGCTGAACGACTGGCGCTTGTGCAGTTCACGGGTTGCGCGCAATCGCGCCAGCCAGTCTGCTTCGCGAAGAAATGGGCCTCGCCGTGAAGTCCGGCGTGGGAGGAGATTGGACTTGCGCCGTGCGTACACACGGTGCCCAGGTTGGCCACCTACTTGGCCCGACCGGTTTAAGCCGGCCGTGATCCCGCTCGCCTCAATGGCGGGTGGTCCCCTCGCGGGGACAGCGACGCAGGTTTAGTCCGCTGCGACCCGTTGGCCAGGTTGCTTAAGACCAGGACGCTCTGACTTTTCTCTTTCTCGGTTCTCTTTGACTACAGCTCCGCCGATGCGGACTACTGAAAGGAAACTAGCTATGCATATTGCTGACTTTGAAGACGACGACCAAGAGCCTCGTCGTCCCGAAAACGAAAACCAACCGCCGGAGCCCGGTAAGAAGCGGCGTCGCAAGAGCGGCAAGCGCAAGATTCGCGTGGGTCCCAGCAAGACGCAGCGCCGCAAGGAAGAACGCAAACGCAAGGCGCGCGGTGGCGGGAAGCTCAAGAACATCGCGATGCAGGCGCAGAAGCGGCACGCAGGCGATCCACATCGCCAGCTCAATTTCATCCTGCGCTCTGCCGGCATTCCTGCTGCCTTTGGCCGCGACCGCACTGTCAGCGATAAGACCTCGAGTGACCTCGGGAAGCTGCTGCACAGGGTGATTCCGCTGCTCAAGAGATGCGGTATGCCGATCCAAAATCTGATGGACATCGGCCGCAAGCATGTGGTGGCTCTGTGCCGCCACTGGGAACGTGAAGGTCTATCCGACAAGACCGTCAATACGTACGTCAGCATCCTGCGCAGGTTTCTGGATCTCACCGGGAAATTCGGTGCAGTCCCGACCGGCTACGAGTGGCAAAAGATCCTGTTGGACAACGGCATCAACGCGGGGACCCGCGGCTGCTCGATTCTTCCCACCTTCGCCAAGGGGTGGCGCGACCACGGCGTGGATCCCGCCCCGATCATGAAGGCGATCGGCCAGGAGGAGCCGGTTGTCGAGTGCCAGATGGAAATGATGGAAGGGTACGGGCTTCGCCCCAATGAGGTGGCGCAGATCGTGCCCGCCGACAGCGACAAGGGCGACCACCTGATGATCTGGCGCGGGACCAAGGGCGGCAAGGAGCGCCGCATCAACTTCAGCACGATCCCTGAGAAGGCGGCCGAGCAGCGTCGTATCCTGGACAAGGCCAAGCAGTTGGCCAGTCATCATCCCAAGCGCATCCTTGCCATTCCCGGGCTCTCGCTGCTGGAGATGAAGAACCGCATGCTGTACCTGGCGCGCAAGCACGGTGTGAGCCGCGACGGCCTGGGCATCACGTTGCATGGCCTGCGTCACCAGTTTGCTTGTAATCTCTTCACCGAGCTGACGGGCCTGCCGGCGCCGGTGCTCAAGAAAGTGGCGCCGGAGGTCTACGTGCGCAGTGCCGCCAAGGTGCAAACGGCCATGCTGGAAATCGCGCGGCAGATGGGCCACGAACGCGCGCCGATCGCGCACGCCTATACCGGCAGTCCCGCGGGCGAGTGCAAGCGCGCCAACAGTCAGCTGAAGACGTGGAGCGACGCCCTCGCCAAGTGCAAGGAGGATTTCGAATCTGCCCTGGTGGCGGAAGCGTGGATCGTCGGCTCGTGCGCGAAAGGTTTGCCGGTGCCTGCAGATGGCTACATGACCATCGCTCTCCGTGCCGCCTCTGCGATGCCGGAACCCGGCGCGTCCAACACCATGGTAGTCGAGCACATGCTCGACTACCAGCTGCCCCTCGTGCTCGCGTGCGCTATTGAGGCGAACGTGAAGGTCGTGCCCTGGACCGACCTGAACCCGCCGGCCGACGGTTTTGAAATCAATTTCTAGTTGCAGACATGTGAGGGTGTCGTTCGCGGCACCCTCACTTCACACAAGGACCAATCATGAAGATCAACCCCACAGTAGTCGGCGCACGTGCCGCCGACGTCGGATATTTCCAGGTGAAGTACACCGTGGCGCCTACGCCTGCCAGCGGCGGCCGCGCGGGAGTGACCAGCTTCCCTGCCGTGGCACCCGTACTGAAATCCGGGACTGCGCGAGGCATGGCGGGCATGGCACAGCCTGAAGGCTGCGTCGTGCCTGTGAACGGCGTGACGTATTTCGTCGGGCCGGGCGCGCTTCAGCGTGGCAGCGGTACGGAGGCCCGCATCGTTGGCGAAGACTACGCCGGAAGCGACAAATACCTGGCAACGCTTTGCGGCGCCCTGTACGGCATGGCTCAGGACGCGCAAGCGCAGCACCATCTGGTCATCCGGCAGCTGGTGTCAGCGGTACTCCAATAATCCCCAGCCGTGGTAATCGAATATTCCCCACCCATCAACGCAAAGGAGCGATAGATGGAACAGGAAGAACGATTGA
>Ga0255338_1004860_pt1 | contig 13172 bp, 9 predicted proteins | sample MeOH1_35cm_T4_19_FD_203715 | JGI IMG/M metagenome (GOLD analysis project Ga0255338, IMG submission 203715) | Sandy soil microbial communities from University of British Columbia, Vancouver, Canada - MeOH1_35cm_T4_195 | ecosystem: Engineered > Artificial ecosystem > Sand microcosm > Unclassified ...
GACGCTCGATCTTGCCGGCGACGCGGAGCGTCTCGAGCGCGTGGCGCGCCGTCATGCGGTGCACCCCGAACATCTCCGAGAGCTGCAGCTCCGACGGCAGGGGGCTCCCGGGCGGCAGCTCGGCGCAACGCGCGGACAGCCAGGCGGCGATCTCGCGGTAGCCCTGCTTCCTCGCAACCTCCTCGTTCACGATCGCGTCACCTCGGACTTCGACTGGATAGACAACTTTGGCGCCCGTCCTCCCGATCGTCCAGCTGATCGGCCGCCTTGCCCTGACGTGTCCATGGTAGGTCTAGTCATCTTCTAGACAGGTAGGAGAAGGACATATACCGTCACTGACAGCCGATGGACATCCGGGGTGGGCAAGCGATGGTGCCTCGAGTCCGGCCTCAACGCCTGACACACCACCTCACAACGACACGAATGGGTACTGCTCCCATGAAGCCTGCCAAGCCTGCCGCCGAGATGACCGTCGCGGAGCTCGCGGCCTACATCGACCACTCGATCCTCAAGCCCGAGTTCTCGGCCGACGAGATCCGCCGGGAGGTGGAGAACGCCGCGAAGTACCAGTGCAAGACCGCATGCATCAACCCGGCCTCGATCGAACTGGCCGCACCGATCCTGGCGGGCACCAGCACGGGCATCTGCGTCGTCGTCGACTTCCCGTTCGGCTGCTCGAGCACGCAGTCGAAGGTGGCGCAGGCGATGATCGCGCTGGAGCAGGGCGTCCAGGAGCTCGACATCGTGGCGAACTTCGGGTGGGCCCGCGGCGGTGCCCTACAGGCCGTCGAGGACGACCTGCGCGCCGTGATCGAGCCCTGCCACCAGGCGGACGTCCCGGTGAAGGTGATCTTCGAGACCGACGCGCTGACGGTCGACCAGATCCGCGCGGTCGCGGAGGCGTCGATCGCCGCCGGTGCGGACTTCATCAAGACGTCGACCGGCTTCTACACCGGCACGACGATGCACGAGAAGACCGGCGCCTCGGATGACATGGTCGCCCTGATGATGGAGTGCGCGGCAGGCCGCGCCAAGGTCAAGGGCTCCGGCTCCATCCGGGACCGGGCGCACTTCCTGCGCCTCATCGACGCCGGCGTCGACCGCATGGGGATCGGCTACCGCAGCACTCCGGTGGTGCTCGGCGTGGACGCCGCCGGCAACGGCGTCGACTCCGCGCTCGCCGGAGCGGGAAGCTACTGAGACCCATGCGCGGCCCCCGGCTGCCGTAGCGGCCAGTGGGCCGGCCACGGCGGGCTCGTCGTGCTGACAAGGGCGATCGAGGCTCGGCCGCATGGCCGGCCTCATCCACGCGGTCGCCACCTGAGCCCGGCGGCTCACCACGTCAGCGGCAGCCGTCCCGCGACAAGGGAGCCAGTCCCCACGACAGGGCCCACGCGTCGCCCGGGGCCAACCAACGCAGGGCGACGCCGGAGTTCAGGGCGTCGGCCGGTGCGGTCATGGGCTCCACGGCGAGGGCACGCACCTGGCGCTCGTTCGTCCGGGTGAAGGCCGGGCACGTGTACACCTGCAGGTATCCGAAGTCCGGGTCGGCCCACAGGCGGACGCCCTGTCCGGCCGGTCCGATGACGTCGGCCCGGACGTGGTCGCCGTGGAGGCGGAGATCGCTGTAGCAGTCGTTGAGCTGCCGCGCGCCGAGCCGAGGTCCCTGCCGCAGGTCCGTCCTTCCGCCGTCGAGGGTTCGCGAACCGGTGGGGATCAGGCGGTCGTCCGTGACCAGGACACGGCTCGCCTCGATCCGCAGCGCGAGGTCGTCGGCGGTGCTGTCGCCCGTCCGCAGGTACGGGTGGAACCCGAGGGCGACCGGCGCCTCCCATGCGCCCGTGTTCCGAATCAGCGCCGCGACCGTCAGGCCATCGTCGCCGAGCTCGTAGGCGAGAGTGAGGCCGACGTCGAACGGATAGCCGGGACGCGGGGCCAGTCCGACCGCCAGGGTCGCCGCCGACGGGCTCCGCTCGGACACCTCGAACCAGCCGTCCAGGACGAGGCCGTGGTTTGCGTGTCCCAGGGTCGGCTCCGTCACCGGCAGCTGATGCGTGACACCGCGTTGGGTCCAGCGGGCGTCGCGGACGCGGTTGGGCCAGGGGAACAGGACCGCGCCGGCGCCATGCGGTGCCGGGTGCCCTGCGACGCGTTCCTCCAGGAGGGGAACGCCGTCGCGGCGCACAGCGCACAGACCGCCACCCAGCCTGTCGAGAACTGCGTCCCAGCGGGTGCCGTCGGCGGCGTCGTGACGCAGGGCGACGGCGGCCGCTGGGATGCCGGCAGGGGAGCCGGCTCGGTCGCCGTCCCCCCGTGCGGGTCTCACTTGGGAAGTCCCACCCGCCGCTCGCCACTGCGCAGCTGCTGGATCACCACGGCCGCCACGAGCAGGGTGCCCTGGGCGACGTTCTGCCAGAACGGGTTGACGCCCAGCAGCGACATGCCGTTGAGGAGCACGCCGAGCAGGATCACGGCCAGAATGGTGCCTCCGATGGTGCCCTTGCCGCCGCGCAGTGCGACCCCGCCGAGGGCGGCTGCGGTGATGGACTGGAACTCCAGGCCTTCGGAGCCGGACACCGGCTGGCCGGACCCCGTCCGTGCCGTGATCAGCACGCCGGCGAGCGCGGCGACGGTGCCGGCCAGCACGAAGACGCCGATGATGTAGCGGTTGATGTTGACGCCGGACAGGCGTGCGGCGGTGTCGTTGCCGCCGACGGCGTAGATGTTCCGTCCCACGCGGCTGTAGCGCAACATCAGGTGCACGAGCACGGCGACGACGGCCAGCACCCACACCAGGGTCGGCACCCCGATCACGGAGCCGCGCGACAGGAAGATGTAGAGGTCGTCAGCGCCGGTGTAGCCCTGGGCGCGGCCGTCGGAGACGAGCTGGGCGACGCCCTTGAACGCGATCAACCCCGCCAGGGTGGCGATCATCGGGGTGACCCGGCCGAAGACGACGATGGCCCCGCTGATCACCCCGCAGACGGCGCCGATCGCCAGGGCCGCCACGATGCTGACGGCGGCTCCGGCCTGGCTGAAGATCATGGCCGAGCTCACCGACGCCAGGCCGGCGACCGAGCCGACGGTCAGGTCGATGCCACCCATGATGATGACGACGGTCTGAACGACGGCGAGCAGGCCGGAGATCGTCACCGCCATCCCGATCGTCTTCAGGTTCGATGTGAGGTAGAACGCCGAGTTCTGCGAGCCGATACTGAGCACCAGCACGGTGATCGCGAGCAGCAGGCTGAGGTTCTGCACCCCGATGGCCAGCACGGCCCGGCGCAGGCCGTGGTCGCGGTGCAGCCGGGAGCTCCGGTCGGTGGCGGGGACGGTGGCGGTGGTGCTCACGGACGGGCTCCTTCGGCGGACAGGTGATCGGCGATGGCGAGGGTGAGGATGCGTTCCTCGGTGGCCTCGGCGCGGTCGAGCTCCCCGGTGACCCGCCCGTTCTGCATCACGACGATGCGGTCGGCCAGGCCCAGGACCTCGGGCAGCTCGGAGGAGATGACCAGCACGGCGGCGCCCTTGGCCGCAAGGTCGTCGATGATCGCGTAGATCTCGGCCTTGGCCCCGACGTCGACCCCTCGTGTCGGTTCGTCAAGCACCAGGACCTCCGGCTGCCGGGCCAGCCAGCGGGCCAGGACCACCTTCTGCTGGTTGCCCCCCGACAAGTTCTGCACGATCTGCCCCATGGAGGGGGTGCGGATGCGCAGCTGGTCGATGTAGCGGCGGGCCATGTCGTGTTCGAGGGCCCGGTTGACGATGCCCAGTCGGCTGAGCTGGCGCAACGCGGCCAGGGAGATGTTGTCCCGGACGCTTCGCACCATGATCAGCGCGTCGGCCTTGCGCTCCTCGGGGGCCAGCGCGATCCCGGCGGCGATCGCGTCGGCCGGTGAACGGAACCGCCGCGGCACGCCGTCGACCCGCAGCTCGCCACTGAGGATGGGACGGTCACCGGAGATCGCCAGCGCCAGCTCGGTGCGCCCGGCGCCCACCAGTCCGGCCAGGGCGACGACCTCGCCGCGCCGCACGGTCAGTGAGACGTCGCGGACGTCCTCGGTGGTGACGCCGACCAGCTCGAGCGCCACGTCCCCGGGCTGGGTGCGGGTGCGGTCGTACATCGCGGACAGGTCGCGGCCGACCATCATGCGGACGACCTCTGTCTCGCTGGTCTCGGCCACGAGGCGGGACCCGATCAGCCGTCCGTCGCGCAGGACGGTGACCACGTCGGCGACCTGGAAGATCTCCCGCAGCCGGTGCGAGACGTAGCCGATGGCCCGGCCCTCGTCGCGCAGCCGTGCAATCAGGGCGAACAGCACCGCGGTCTCCGTCTCCGACAGGGACGAGGTCGGCTCGTCGAAGCAGATCACCTGGGCGTCGTCGACCAGGGCCCGCATGATCTCGACCATCTGCCGCTGCGCGGGGGACAGGTCAACCCCGCGCGATCGGGGGTCGAGCAGACCGGTGAAGCCGAACCGGGCCAGGTCCCGCTCGGCCTGTGCGGTCAGCTGCCGCTGGGAGACCCGCCCGAAGCGGCCGGGGAGCACGCCCAGGTAGATGTTCTCCGCGACGGACACGTAGGGGACGATCTCGGGCTCCTGCGCGATGACCCGCACACCCATGGCGCGGGACTCCAGCGGGGAGGCGAAGGCGTGCGGGTGCCCGTCGAGCTCGATCCGACCGGCGTCAGGCCGGTAGTCCCCGCTCAGGATCTTCAGCAGCGTCGACTTGCCGGCGCCGTTCTCGCCCATGAGGGCGGTGACCTGCCCGGCCGGCAGGTCCAGGTCGACGTCGACCAGGGCGCGGACCCCCGCGAAGGACTTGGTGATGCCACGTGCGTACAGCGACGCGGACGGGCGTGGGGTTGGGCTCATCGGAGGCTCCGAAGCGAAGTTGGGGGGGCGGTTCCGGTGACCGGGCGGGGCGCGGACGCCCCGCCCGGTCGGTGTGGCTCAGGTGCAGACGACGCCCTCGGCCTCCCAGTTGGTCGCGTCGACCATGTGGGTCGCCGCGATCGTCTCGGGCGGCAGCGGCGTGCCGTTGCGGATCTCGTCGACCATCGCCTTGACCGCCGCGGAGCCGACGTCGTAGCCGGAGATGTACAGCGCGGCCTTGTTCCCGGTGGCCTGGTCAGCGGCCCAGTCCTTGCAGGTCAGGTACGCCCCCAGACCGACGCCGATGATGTTGTCGGGGCTGACGCCGGCGTTCTGCAACGCGGTGACCACGCCGGTCTCGGACTCGTCGTTGCAGCCCCAGACCACCCAGTTCTTCACGGACTGGTGAGCCGTGATGACGGCGCCCGCCTTGTTCAAGGCGTCGGTGACGGAGTTGTCGGTGCCGAGCTCCAGCGTCTCGGGAGCGTCGGACACCTTCTTGCCGAAGGAATCAGCCGCGCCCTCCAGGCGCTGCACGCACACCGAGAGGTCGGGCTTGCCCACCGCGATGATCTTGGTGTCAGCGGCGGACCATCCGGCGGCCGAGTACAGCTCGGCGGCCTTGTCCCCGATCGAGTTGCCCATCGAGGTGCCGTTGAAGCCGACGAACGGAGCGGCCTGGCCGGCCGCGTCCTTCAGACCGTCGTCGGAGGCCATGAACGGGATGTTCGCCTGCTTGGCCTTGTCGATGACCTGCGGGCCGATCGCCTGGTCGGGCGCGACCATGATGATGCCGCTGACGCCGCGGGCGATGGCCGCGTCGAGCTCGCTGATGGCCTTGTTGGAGTCGGTCCCGAGGTTCACCACGGTGACCTTCACGTCGCCCAGCTCCTTGGCGGCCGCCTTGGCGCCGTCGGCCTGGTCGACGAAGTACTGCTGGTCGCCCTGCTTCTGCAGGTAGGCGATCTCGATCTGGCCGGACGTGGTGGCGGCCGGAGCGTTGTCAGTGGTGGCCGCCGGCGCAGCCTGCCCGGAGTCGCACGCCGCAACGGCGGCGACGAGAGCCAGCGCTCCGACCGTGGCGACGACGGAGCGTCGCGCCCGTGACCATGTCGTCTTTGTCATGTTCATGTCCCTTCCAGGGCCCTACGTGGGTCGCCGTCGACGAGTGCGACGGCGGTGTCGATCCTCAGCTCGGGGTTCTCAGCGCAGCGTGCCCACCTCCTTCGGCCGGGGCAAACCCGTCCCGGCTGAGGCAGCCGCGGCGGATGCGGCTTCCCGGGCGGCCAGCTCCCGACGCAGGTCCAGCGCTCGGGCGTGGACCGGGTCGTCGGCCAGGGCCTCGTCGACGAGGCGCCTGGCCTCCGGGTCGTCGCCCTCGAGGAACGCGACCTGGGCCCGCAGCACCCGCACGAGGGCATCCCGGCGAGTGGGCAGGTCGTCGACGAACAGCAGCATCGACGGCAGCGAGGTGGCGAAGTAGTCGACCTGCGGCTCGGTGGCCGTCAGCTGGTCGGCGAAGGCCTTCAGGCCCTGCAGCAGGCCGTCGGCGGTCGAGAAGCGCTCGAGCCGCCGGTTCGCCTCGATGCTGTAGGCGGTCAGGTCGGAGTACCGGGTGGCCGACATCTCCCGGAAGTCGCCGATCCCCGTCGCGGCGACCGTCCACGCCTCCGTCGCGCTCTCGAGGTCACCCGCGGCCGCGTGGGCGTCCCCCAGAGCGACGTAGAGGTGGGCGCAGTTGGCCAGCAGGTGACGGGCCTCACCGAGCTGGTCCGGCGCGGTCAGCGCATCCCGCAGCCAGGTGACGGCGGCGGCGGCATCACCCGCGACCATGGCGTTCCGCGCCAGGGCGAGATGCACCTCGTCCCAGGCGGCCATCACCTGTCCTTCGCCGCCCTCCCAGGGCTGGAACCTGCGCTCGCGAAGGATCGCCAGGCCCTGCTCGGGCTGTCCCTCGGCGGTCAGCAGTCCGACCAGCTCGACGCTCAGGTCGTCCCGGCGCTCGACGAGGTCCGCGTGGGCCGACAGCTCCGCCAGGCGCTGCTGCGCGGGTGCGCCGCGTCGACGGGCGAGCTGGTCGGACTCGTACAGCAACCGGGCGTCGTCCGGCGCCAGCCGGCGGGCCCGGGCGTACCGCTCGGCCGCCAGGCCGTCGTCGCCCAGGACGTTGACCGCGGCGACCCCGAGGTTGCGCCACACGACGGGGTCGGAGCCGTCCAGATCGGCTGCTCGTTCCCACGCGTCGATGGCGTCCGTGCGTCGCCCGTGCGCGTAGAGCCAGTGCCCCAGCATGGCCCATGCCCGCGCGTCGGAGCCGTCCGCGGCGACGGTGCGGACGAGCATGTCCGCGTCCTCCAGCCGCGAGGGCCAGCACCACGTCGCGTCCACGGCACGCGCCAGCGCGGTGGCCTCGGCTGCCGCCCGTCGATCGCCCGTGCGTCGTAGCAGGTCGGCGCGGTGGTAGTGCGCCAGCGGAGCGACGACCACCTGCCCCTGGACGGTGGGGCACTGCGCGGCTCGGGCCAGCAGCATCAACGCGGTGTCGTTCTCGCCGACACTGGCGTACTCCAGGGCGACGTCCAGGCAGGTGGGTCCGTCCGCGTCGAGGGGCTCGCCCGCCTGATGCCGTCCCCACCAGTCCAGCGGGTCCAGCTCCAGCACCTTCCGGTGCGCGGCCCGTGCCTCGTCGGCACGTCCGAGCCGGCCGAGCAGCACCGCCGCGAGGTTCCACGCCTGGGTCTGCTGGGCGTCGCGCGCCAGCACCTCCCGCACGTGACGCAGAGCCTCCTCGTCGTCGTGGGCAGCTGCGTCGATCCGGGCGACGGCGAGGTGTGCGGGGACGAACCACGCCGCGTTCCACGCGGCCTTGCCCAGCACCTCGCGGGCCTCCTCGGCGCGTCCGGTCCGGGCCAGCAGCAGACCGAGCCGGTAGTGCGCCTCACCGTCGTACGGGTTCGGGTTCAACGTCGTCAGGCGCTCGACCGCGGCTCGCAGCAGCACTTCCGCCTGCTCGTACCGACCCGCGCGGATCTCGCGTGCCGCCAGGGCGGTGTTGCTTCGCGCATCCCCGGCGTCCCGGCGCAGGGCCTCACGCCAGTACGGCTCCGGATCGCGCGTGGCGTGCCGGTACTGCTCGAGGTGAAGCCCGATGAGGTACAGCTGCTCGATCGAGGGCACGTCCGCCGGCTGCGGCGGTTCCGCGGCCGGGTCGGGGATGTCGAGGTCGTCCGGGGCGGACCGCGGGCGCCACGTCAGCAGGGGGTCGGCCAGGTCGCCCAGCACCAGCGTGAGCTGGGTGTCCGTGAAGTGACCCGGCAGCTCGACGTCGCGCACCAGGGGGTTTCCCGGGTCGAGTGCGAACGTGTCGGCCCAGAGGCTGGCGCCGGACTCGTCGCGCACCGACACCGGCAGGGCGGTGTGCGCCGCGGTGACGGTCACGGCCAGGCGGATCGTCGTCGTGCCGTCGCCGGGCGTCACGTCCAGTCGGACGGCGCCGCCGAGGCCCGCCTGGTGCACCGGACCGGTCTGGCGGATCGGGTACCAGAACTGGCTGAAGGTCTTCGTCTCGCCTGGCGCCAAGAACGCGAAGTCGGGCTGGTTGTCGGTGAACACCCCCGCCATCAGCTCGACGTAGGGGCCGTCGCCGTCGGTCAGGTTTCTGTCCCAGGCCCACCCGAAGGGGGCGTTGCCCCAGGTCCACTGCTTCTTGCCCGGTGCCAGGGTGTGGTCCGCCCAGTGCACGAACCCGGCCGCACGGCCGTGGTCGTAGCCGCCGAAGAAGTCGTCCCGGCTGGCCACGCACATGTACGAGGTCGGGACCGGGATGTTGCGGTACCAGTCGATCCGGTCCGCGTCTGGGTGGTCCCGGTCCACCCGGGCCGGGTAGTCGACCCCGTAGTAGTCCCGGTCCGCCGCCGGGAAGGCGGTCACGGCCCGCTTGGCGTGGTCGGCGACGAAGTGCACGTCGGTGGGGAAGAACGACTGGTAGTCGTCGTTGACCGCGGCCGCCACGTTGGCCCACCACAGGAACGTCTGGACGTCGTCCGTGCGGTTGAACAGGCGCACCCGGACCTCGACCACGCTGGAGTCCGGCCGCAGGCGGATGCCGTGCATGCCCTTCATCCGGGCGAACGGGTCGTGGTCCGAGCACCAGACGGTCACCGCGCCGTCCGGCTCGTGCTCGATCAGCGTGTCGGTCGGCAGGAAGGTGGCCGGCCGGTGGTGCTGGGGCCAGTTGAACTCCACCCCTCCGGAGATCCACGGCCCTGCCAGGCCGACCAGAGCCGGCTTGATCACGTTGTTGCGGTAGAAGAAGTCGTAGCCGTTGGTCTTGTCCAGCCCGACGTGGATGCGCCCGCCGAGCTCGGGAAGGATCATCAGCCGGACCCACCGGTTCTCCAGGTGGATCGCGTCCCACCGGCGGGGCGCCTTCGTCGGGCTGATCCGTTCATGGAACGGCAGCGGGTAGATCCGTCCGGACGACCCCTGGTACACCCGGGCGTCAAGGTAGGCCGGGTAGCGGTCCGGCGCCTCGGGGGCGTACGTGTCGATGCTGACCGGCTCGCGCCAGGCCGCCACCGGGGCGTCGGCCAGCTCGGGCGGCGTCGGGGGCAGGTCCAATCGGGACTCGGCGTTGAGCATGGGTGCGACGGTAGGTGGCGCCACTTGCCCGCGAAATGTGCAATCCTGCGACGCCTATGGACGAATCGATGATCGGCGTCGTCGGCGGAGCGCTGCGGGAGGGATTCCCGGGGCAGCGGATGCGGGTTCTGCCTCGTCCCCTGGTCGCCCAGGCGCTGGCCCAGCCCGGCACCGGCCAGGTGCTGGTGACCGACGTCGGATTTTTCCCCCGGGCGTCTTCCCACGGTCGCTCACGGCCCCACGGCGCCCGCCAGCACATCGTCATCGTGTGCGCGGCCGGCCGGGGGATGTGCCGTCTGCCGTCCGGCAACCATCCGGTGAGCGCCGGACAAGCCCTGGTGCTGCCCACCGGCGTGCCGCACCACTACGCGGCTGACCTGGACGAACCCTGGACCATCTGGTGGATGCACGTCGTCGGCCGCGCGGTCGACGACTACATCGCCGCGATCGGGGCGAGCGTTGCCAGGCCTGTCGTCACGCTCGCCGACCCCCCGCGCGTGATCTCGTTGATCGACACCGTGATCCACGAGATGGAACGCGACGAGACCTCCTCGAGCCTCCTGGCCGCCTCCGGTGCGGCCGCCCACGCCCTCGCCCTGCTCGCCGCCGACCGTCGTGTGCCCAGCCGGGAGCGCATCGACCCCGTCGCGGCCGCCCTGGAGCACCTGCGCGCCAACATGACCACCCGGGTGTCGGTGGGAGAGCTGTCCGGCATGGCGGGGCTGAGCGAATCGCACTTCGCCGCGCTGTTCCACCGCAGCACGGGTTACGGCGTGCTGGAGTACCAGACCCGCCTGCGGATGGCACAGGCACGCGAGCTGCTCGACACGACGGACCGGCCGATCACCTGGATCGCCCACCACGTCGGCTACGCCGACTCCCTGTACTTCTCCCGGCAGTTCCGCAAGATCCACGGGACGACACCCAGCGAGTACCGCCGGCGCGACGCCGGCTGACGCGCCCGGCGGTGCGCCACCCCGTCGCTCCCGTTCGGTCACGGGTACGAGCGACCACCGGCGCGCCACTAACGTGTCGGACATCGCCGAGCGTCGCGTGGTCGACCGCCGGCCGCCGCAGCGGAGCAAGGAGTCCTGAGATGCCGGATCCGACCGTCGTGCCGACGCCCACCGCCCCCCGGACGGCCATCGGATCGGTGAAGCCGGACGGGTGGGCGTACAACCGCGCTCCGATGATCGTCTACTGGGAGCTCACCAACGCCTGCGGCCTGGCCTGCCGGCACTGCAGGGCCACGGCGATGCCCGATCCCATGCCCGGCGAGCTGTCCACCGCCCGAGCGATCGCGCTGCTGGACGACATCCTCGGCTTCGCCGGCCCCGGGGAGGCGCTGCCGCACGTGGTGATGACCGGTGGGGACCCGCTGCGGCGCCACGACCTTCCCGAGCTGATCGCCGCGGCGAACGAGCGGGGCATCGGCGTGTCGCTGGCCCCCGCCGTGACGCCCCTGTTGACCCGGGAGCGGATCTTCTGGATGAAGGAGGTCGGCGTGCAGGCGATCTCCTTGTCGCTCGACGGCTCGAACGCCGTCCACCACGACGGCGTGCGCGGGGTGCCGGGCACCTTCGACGCCACGCTCGAGGCTCTCGACACCGCCGCCGAGGCCCGGCTGCCGGTGCAGGTGAACACCCTGGTCACCGCGGCGACGGCATCCGACCTCCCGGCGACCTTCGAGCTGCTGACCCAGCGCACCCTCCAGCAGTGGAGCCTGTTCTTCCTCATCGCGACCGGTCGCGGTGCCGAGCTGCAGGAGCTGGCCCCCGGCGCCGCCGAGCAGACGCTGCGGTGGGCCCAGACAGTCGGACGTGGCGCGCCGTTCCGCGTGCGGACCACCGAGGCGATGCACTACCGGCGGATCGCCGCGGCCCCGCTGCTGCGCGCCGGCAAGAGCCGGGAGGAGGTCGAGGCGCACCCGATGTCGCGGGCGTTCGGCGTGCGGGACGGCAACGGGATCGTGTTCGTCTCCAACCTCGGTGAGGTGATGCCGTCCGGCTTCCTCCCCCTGAGCGTGGGGAACGTCAACGAGCGCTCGCTGGTGGACCTGTACCGCAACGACCCGCTGATGCGCTCGTTGCGTGACCCCGACGGTTTCAAGGGACGCTGTGGCGTCTGTGAGTACCGCGACTGGTGCGGCGGTTCGCGGGCGCGGGCCTACGCGCGGACGGGGGACCCGCTGGAGTCCGACCCGCTCTGCGTGTACCGGCCGGAAGCGACCCGGTGAGGCTGCTCGTCGTCGGTGGCGGGATCACCGGGCTGGCGGCGGCCTGGGAGGCAGTTCGCGGCGCCGACGGGCGCCCGCCCGCCGAGGTGCTGCTGGCGGAGGCCTCCGACCGGCTCGGCGGCAAGCTGCACACCGAGGTGGTGGGGGACCTGCGCATCGAGCACGGCCCGGACTCCTTCGTCGGATACCGGCCCGCCGCCCTCACGCTGGCCGAGGAGGTCGGGCTCGCCGGGGACGTCATCTCCCCGTCCGGGTCCCGGCTGGTCTACCTGCATGCCCGCGGCAAGCTGCGGCCGATCCCCGCCGGCATGGGCATGGTGCTGCCCAGCCGGCTCGGCCCGTTCGTCACCACCGGGATCCTGTCGCCCGCCGACAAGCTGCGCGCCGGTCTCGACCTGGTCATCCCGCGACGGCTGCGGGACGGCGAGGACGTCGCGATCGGCGCCTTCCTGCGGGCCCGGCTCGGTGACGGCATCGTCCGTCGCTTCGCGGACCCCATGGTCGGCGGCATCTACGGCGCGAGCGTGGACGAGCTCAGCCTGGACGCGGTGCTCCCCTCGCTGCGCGCCGACGAGGCGGCCCATCGCAGCCTGATGCTCGCCGCGCTTGCGGCCGGACGCCAGGCGCGCGGAGCCGGCCGGGGCCCCGGTTCTCCCTTCCGGACCCTGCGCGGCGGCCTGGGCAGCCTGGTGGACGCGGTGGGGGCACGCCTGCGCGAGGCGGGCGCCGACATCCGGCTGGGCACCCCCGTCGTCGAGCTGCGCCCGCGCGGGAACGGCACCGAGGCGGTGCTGGGCGACGGCTCGGTGGAGCTGGTCGACGCGGTGGTGCTCGCCGGGGGCGCGGCCGGCTCGTCGACGCTCCTGGCGGGGCCCGCGCCGGCGGCAGCCACCGCCCTGTCGCAGGTGCCGCTCGCCACCTCGGTCGTGGTCACGCTCGCGTACGCCGCCGGCTCGTTCCCCCGCCCCGTGGACTCGCACGGCTGGCTCGAGGCGGAGCACGCGCCGATCAGCGGTGTCACCGTCAGCTCGGCGAAGTGGGCGGGACGGGCGCCGGAGGGCACCGTGCTCATCCGGGCGTTCGTGCCGGGGCGTGCGATGGCGCACGCCCCGGACGCCGCGCTGCTGGATGCCGTCGTCGGCCACGTCGGGGCCGTGCTGGGTGCGCGCAGGCCGCCGGAGGTGACGCGCCTGGCCCGGTGGGCGTCGGTGATGCCCACGTACACCGTCGGTCACCTCGGTCGCGTCGCCGCCGCCGAGCGCGGGCTCGAGCACCTGCCCGCCTGGCGCGTGGCGGGCTCGGCGCTGCGCGGTGTCGGCATCCCCGACTGCGTGGCGGACGGCCGCCGCCAAGCAGGGCTCGCGCTCGATGCCGCGACGGCGACCCGGCCTCCGGCCGCCGGACGCTGAGGTCGGCGC
>Ga0255338_1004861_pt1 | contig 13168 bp, 7 predicted proteins | sample MeOH1_35cm_T4_19_FD_203715 | JGI IMG/M metagenome (GOLD analysis project Ga0255338, IMG submission 203715) | Sandy soil microbial communities from University of British Columbia, Vancouver, Canada - MeOH1_35cm_T4_195 | ecosystem: Engineered > Artificial ecosystem > Sand microcosm > Unclassified ...
CATGGGGAGGGCAGCTAGTAACTTTCCACGAGCGATTGGTGCACGAGGATCCGGCGCAGCCGGCGGAGCGACTGGGGCACCGTGAATTTCACCCGCACCGTCTTCGGTTCGTCGGGATAAAGCTCGAAATAGTTGTCGCTGCTCCGATGGGCGATGCCCGGCAGGTCGAAGGCAAACCGGTGTTGGAAGGCGGAGGTGCGGAAGGTGAGCTCGGCCGCGAGCGGGGAAACCAGCCGGAACGAGACCTTGGTCTTGGCCCGCTGCAAGTTCAGGTAACGGGGCGGCGATAAGAACACCGTCTCCTCGCTCACACGCTTGCGGCCGATAACCAGTGCGATCCGCAGGTGCAGGTTGTCGCGGCCGTATTCGGCCATGAGCTTGCCGAAGCGGACAGTCTGCTGCCGCACACTCTCGCCGGGGCGCAGGGCCACCTGCTTCCGGCCGCGCGCGATGATGTGCTCATCGAGGTGGAATAGCTCCCAGCGCAGCTCGCCCCGGGCCGGCTGGGGGGCGTCGTAAATCGTGTAGAGATGCACCTCGTCCACCGTGGTCGTGCGGTAGTTGCCGATGATCGTGTCCTCGTCGCCGGGGATGTGTGCGCTCACCAGGGCCGGGGCGTAGAACCGCCGGGCGACGTGGTGCAAGGCTTTCCAGCGGCCGGTGAACTCGAGGGAGCTCCACGAGGCGACAGGCCAGCAGTCGTTCAATTGCCAGTAGAGCGCGCCCATGCAATGCGGCATGTGGCGGCGGTAGTGCTCGACGCCGACCTGCATGCAATACGCCTGGTTGAGCTGGGAAAGGTAGATGAGCGCGTCCTGCGACTTGGGAAAGCGGTAGCGGCGCGACACATAGTCGAGGATGATCTGGTTGCCGGCGCGATTCTTCTGATGGTTCTCCATCAGGGGGCCGAATACATTGCGGTGGTCGGGCGGCGTGAATGTCGCCTGCGTCGCCGGCGAGCAGTAGCTCTGCATGCCGAACTCCGAGCAGAAGCGGAACCGCCACTTCTCGTAATCCTTCACCGGCTGGCGGGCGTGCCAGACATCCCAGTAGTGGGTGTCGCCGCGCTGCTCGCCATATTTGTGGGTGGCGGGTTTCGAGATCGAGTCCTCGAGGGTGCTACGCCATTGGGTTGAAGGCCAGTAGGCGGTGACTCCGTCGTGGGCGGCAACCTCGGCCGGCAAAATCCGGTGGAAGAGCGCCTCGTAATTCCGGCGCAGTTTCGGGTTGGAGAGCAGGTCGCCCGGCAAGGTCCGGTCCAGGGTGTTGAGCTGCGCGATCTCGTTGTTGCCGCACCAGAGCGCGAGGCAGGCGTGGTGGCGCAGGCGGCGTACTTGGTGGCGCACCTCGGTGCGCACGCTCCGGCGGAAGGCGGCGTCGCCCGGGTAGATCGAACAGGAGAACATGAAGTCCTGCCAGACCATCAGGCCGAGCTCTTCGCACAGGTCGTAGAAATCATCGCTCTCGTAGATGCCGCCGCCCCACACGCGGATCATGTTCATGTGCGCCTCGGCGGCGCTCGACAGGTCGCGGGCGTAGTCCTCGTGCGTCAGCCCGGCCACAAAGCTGTGGGCCGGGATCCAGTTGGCACCCTTGGCAAAAATGGCGCGGTCGTTGACCACGAACTGGAACGTCTCGCCCGCTTTGTCCTGGTGCCGGTCGAGCACCAGTGTACGCAGGCCGATGCGTTTGGACCAGCGACCGATCAGCGCGCCGGCGCGGTCCGTGACGGCAAGTTCAATCCGGTAAAGCGGCTGCGTACCATGCCCGTTGGGCCACCAAAGCTTCGCATTTTCGATTTTCGCTTTCTGATTTTTGATTTGGGCGACGACTTTTCCGTCGAGGGAAACGGTGCCGAGGATGTCGACGCGCGCGTCTTTCCGGGCGAGCTCCGGTATGAAAGTGAGGAGCACGCTGCCGTCCTTGTGGTGGGTTTGGGCCACCCGGACGTTGTCCAGACGGTTGCCGGTCCAGGCCTCAAGGCGTAGGTCGCGCCAGATGCCGGCAGTGACGAAACGCGGGCCCCAGTCCCAGCCGAACTGGCAGGGTTGCTTGCGGATCACCTGGCTGCGGCCGACAGGGTCGTTGAACTCTCGCGGCTTATGCTCAAGCCGGTGGGTGCGGATATACTTCATCGCGCTGCCGAAGCGGATCGTGAGCTCGTTCCGGCCGGCGCGCAGGAGCGGCTTTACGTCCCAGCGCCAGCCGGTGAACATGTTGTCGGTGCGGGCGACGAGCCGGTCGTTGAGCCGCACGGTGGCCAGGGTATCGAGGCCGTCGGCGACCAATTCGACCACGTCCTCGGCGAGCAGGCCGGCGGGCAGGGTGAAGGTCGCGCGGTATTCCCAGTCGCGTTCCTCGATCCATTGCAGGTCGAGTTCGTTGGTGCCCCAGAACGGATCGGGAATCAGCCGGTGGCGGCGCAGATCGGTGTGCACGCAACCCGGGACGACGGCGGAGCGCCACGCAGATGGCTTCTTCGCGTCACGAAACCGCCAGGTGGCTGACGCGAGCGGGAACGAACGCATGGGCGGATGAGCGGGGGCGGTTGTCACCGCCACCCCCGGGGTGGCGCTATTTCTTCAGGGGATTATCCTTCACGAACTGGATGATCTCCTCCGCGTTGCCGAAGCAAAGGGCGGTGAAGGTGTCGGCGGCACCGTAGTAGATCGCGAGCCGGCCGGTGGCGGCGTCACACAGGCAGCCGACGGGGAAACAGACCCCGGGTACGAAACCGGTGAGCTCGTACGGGGCCTCGGGGCAGAGCAGCGCCTGGTTGGCCGAGGCGATGACCTTCCACGGCTGGTCGAGGTCGAGCAGCATGGCGCTGATCGAGTAGACGAAGCCGTTGCAGGTGCCGGTGACGGCGTGATAGATGAGCAGCCAGCCCTCGCTGGTCTCGATGGGCGAGGGGCCGGCGCCGATCTTGGTGCCCTGGAACCAGGGCCAGCCGCGGCCCATGACGTGGCGGTGCTTGCCCCAGTAGGTGAGGTCGGGACTTTCGCTGACGAAGATGTCGCCGAACGGCGTGTGGCCGGTGTCGGAGGGCCGGCTGAACATGAGATACTTCCCGTTGAACTTGCGCGGGAAGAGCACGCCGTTGCGGTTGTAGGGCAGGTAGGCGTTCTCGAGTTGCTCGAAGTTCACGAAGTCGGTGGTCTTCGCGATGCCGATGGTGGGGCCGTGGTAGCCGTTGCACCAGGTGACATAGTACACCCCGTCGATTTCGGTGACGCGCGGATCGTAGGCGTACTCGAAACGGGTGACCTCGGGGTCCGCGTTCTTCAGGACAATGGGCTTGGGCTCGAAGGTGAACTTGTAGCCATCGGGGCTGCGACCGACGTGCAGGTAGGGCACGCGCGACATCGTTTCGGTGCGGAACACGCCGATGAAACCGCCCTTCCACGGCACCACGGCACTGTTGTAGATGCCGGTGACATGAGGGAGGGGGCGGCGCCCGATGACGGGGTTCTGGTCGTAGCGCCAGAGCAGGTCGGAATTGCCGGCGGCCCGCGGCTGCCAGGGAATATTGGGGAGGGGGGAGCCGACGATCTTAAGTTTCATGACTGGGGTACGATGCAGGGGCGGGTTCAGAGATTGGTGCCGTGTCGGCGGATGACTTCGCGATACCAGTGGTAGGAATCCTTCGGGGTGCGCTTCTGGGTCTGGTAATCAACGTGGATGAGCCCGAAGCGGTCCTTGTAGCCCTCGCACCACTCGAAATTGTCGAGGATGGACCAGTAGAAATAACCGGCGAGCGGGAGGCCCTCGTCAGCCGCGCGCTTGAGGCCGCCCAGGTAGCGGGAGAGGTAGTCGATGCGCTGCGGGTCGTGCACCTTGCCGTCGAGGTGGACGAAATCGGTGTTACAAAAGCCGTTTTCCGCAAAGACCATGGGCAGCTGGTAACGCTCGGTCTGGAAGCGGGTGGACCAATACAGGGCGGCCGGGGCGACCTGCAGCCACGGCAGCGTGCCCCGGGGATTGCCGATGCCCCAGCCGTCATGCTTCATCCGCTGGGGCTTGCCCTTTTCGTCGGCGCGCACGCGCCACCCCGCATAGCAGTTGTAGGCGAGGTAATCGATTTTCTGCGAGATGAGCTTCATGTCCCCGGCCTTGATCTCGGGCAGGTCGGCCGCGTGCGCCTTGAGCCCGTCCGCGGGATACCGGCCGAACGCGATGGGGTCGGCCCACCAGGAGAGGTTCCACATGTCGCGGGTGGTGCTGGAGAAATAGTCGCGGCGGGCGGCCTCGATGTCGCGCTTGCTCTCGGTTGCGGGGATGCGCACCTGGGCGGTGTGCGCGATGGAGACCTTGATCTTGCCTTCGCAGCCGGCGCGCAGCGCCTGCACCGCCCGGCCGTGTGCCAGGAGCAGGTGGTGGGCGGCCTGCAGGCACTCGGCGTAGGGCAACGTGTAGCCGGGGGCATACTTGCCCTCCTGCAGACCGAGCCCGATGATGCATGGCGGCTCGTTGATCGTCATGTAGTGCTTCACGCGGTCGCCATAGCGTGCCGCGATCAGCGCGGCGTAGTCGCCGAACCATTCGACCATGTCGCGGTTCTGGAAGCCGCCGCGGCGCTGGAGCACATTGGGCAGGTCCCAATGAAAGAGCGTGACCCACGGGGTGATGCCGGCCTCCAGCAGGGCGTCAAAGAGCTTATCATAAAACGCCAGGCCCTTGGGATTGGGTTTGCCCGTGCCCTGGGGAATGACGCGCGACCACGAGATCGACATGCGGTAGGCCTTGATGCCGAGATTGCGCATGAGCGCGACATCCTCGGGCCAGCGGTGGTAGTGGTCGCAGGCCACGTCGCCGGTGTGGCCCTCGAAGATCTTCCCCGGCTGGCGGGTATGGATGTCCCAGATGGACGGGGTCCGGCCGTCTTCGGCGACGGCGCCTTCGATTTGATAGGCCGCAGCAGCTGCGCCCCAGGTGAAGTTGGAGGGGAAAGGCATCAGGGGTAGGTGGCTAAATAGGTAGCTAGCGAACGATCATCTTACCGGCAGCCCATGAAAGAGGTAATGAGATCCCTTGTCACGAAATTGAGTGTGAGAAGCCAGACCAGAATCGGTTGGGATTAAGAACCCTGTCGACCCGGCCTGACAGCGGGGAATGGAATGGTCCGCCGACCGGGGTGAACACTGAAATCAAGCGCCCAGCGTAACCTCGACCTTCACTGCAGTTCGGCCGTCGGTGGGAAGCGGGATGAGATTGCCGTCCAGCTTCCGGCCGTCGACGACGAGTGATTTCACGCCCTTGCTCCGTCCCTTGGGGTTCAGCACCTCGATGGTGTACGTGACGCCGCGGAACTTGCGCTGGACCGTGAATCCCTTCCACTTTTTCGGCACGCACGGGTCGATCCGCAGGCCGTGGTAGTCGGGCTGGACGCCGAGGATCGACTGGCTGGCGACGACGAACGACCAGGCGCCCGTGCCGGTCAGCCAGGAATTCTTGCCCTCGCCCGGGGTGGGCGAGAATTGGGAGGCCGTCATCTGCGCGTAGACGTAGGGCTCGGAGCGGTACTGGTCGTGGTTCTTTTTCGCCGAGGGACAGATGCTCAGGTAATACTCGAGGGCCTTCTCGCCTTCGCCAAACATGGTCCAGCCGATGTGGATCCAGGTGTTGTTGTGGGAGAACACGCCGGCGTTCTCCTTGTAGCCCGGGGGATAGCTGGAGACCTCGCCCAGCTCCAGATGATATTCGGAGTAGGGTGGATACTGGAGGGCGCAGCCGTGCTCCGGCGTGTAGAGATACTTGTCCACGGCCTCGAGCGCCTTCCGGGCGCGGCCGTTGGTCTGGCCGGCGCCGCCGAGGACGCACCAGGCCTGGCTCTCGATGAAGATCTTTCCCTCTTTGCATGACTTCGAGCCGACAGGATTGCTCTGGGCGTCGAAGGCGCGCGTGTACCACGCCCCGTCCCACGCCTGCTCCTCCACGGTCTTGAGCATGTCATCATAATGGCCCTGAACGCGGGTGGCGTCGCCGGTGCGGCCCATGGACTGATAGAGGCCGACGAGGTCGCGGGCCGCGTAGAGGAAGAGGCCGGCGATCATGACGGACTCGGCCTTGGAGCCGGCGATGTCGCCGACGCACTGGAAGGACTCGTTGGGTTCCTTCGAGAAGCAGTTCAGGTTGAGGCAGTCGTTCCAGTCGGCGTGGCCGATGAGCGGGAGGCCGTGTGGTCCGCGGTTGTTGAGCGTGTAGCTGATCGAGGTCTCGATGTGGTGCAGCAGGGAATCCCGGGAGCCGGGCTTGTCGGCGTAGCCGCAGGGTTCGTGCAGGATCGAGGTGTCGCCGGTCTCACGGATGTAAGCGCAGGTCGACAGGATCAGCCAGAGCGGGTCATCGTTGAATCCGCCGCCAATGTCGGCGTTGCCCTTCTTGGTGAGCGGCTGGTATTGATGGTAGCAGGTGCCGTCGGACAGCTGCGTCGACGCGATGTCGAGGATGCGCTGGCGCGCGCGATCGGGGAGGAGGTGGACGAAGCCGAGGATGTCCTGGTTCGAGTCGCGGTAGCCCATGCCGCGGCCGATGCCCGTCTCATACCCGGAGGCGGAGCGGGAGAGGTTGAACGTGGCCATGCACTGGACTTGGTTCCAAGTGTTGACCATGCGGCGGAGGTGCTCGTTGGGCACCTGCGGGGCCTGGTAGATGGAGAGTAGGGATTCCCAGCGGGCCTTGACCGCGGCAAAGGCGGCGTTCACCGCGGCGGGGTCGGAGTATTTTTTCAGGATCTCGCGGCCCTTCGTCTTGTTCATCACGAAGGGCGCGTCGAACTTCGGCAGGTCGCCCTGCTCGACATAAGCGAGCACGAAGGCGAAGGTTTCCTCCTCGCCGGGTTTCAGCGTGAGGTTGATCTGGTGCGCGCCGATGGGATTCCAGCCGTAGGCGCGGCTGTTGGTGCACTTGCCGGCGAGGACCGCCTGGGGATCATGCAGGCCGTGGTGGACGCCGACAAAGGCGTCGCGCGAGGTGTCGTAGCCGTCGATTTTCCGGGTGCAGCCGAAGAGGGTGTAGTGGTTGCGGCGCTCGCGGTACTCCGTCTTGTGGTAGATCGCGCCGCCCTCGACCTCGACTTCACCGATGGAGTACGTGCGCTGGTAATTCGTCATGTCGTTCAGCGCCTCGAAGAAGCAGAACTCGACGAAGGAAAACAGGGTGAGCTTCTGGGTCTTCCGGGTCTTGTTGCGGACGGCGATCCGCCAGATTTCCAGGTTCTCCTCGGGCGGCACGAACATCAGCTGCTCGACCTCGATGCCGTCCTTGCGGCCGGTGATGGCGGTGTAGCCGAGGCCGTGGCGGCACTCAAAGGCGTCGAGCTTGCTGCGGGTGGGCTTCCAGCCCGGATTCCAGACGGACTTGCCCTGCTTCACATAGAGGAAGCGGCCGTCATTATCCATCGGGTTGTTGTTGTAGCGATAACGCGTGAGGCGGCGCAGCTTGGCGTCCTTCCAGAAGGAGTAGCCGCCGGCCGTCTGGGTGCAGACGCCGAAGTACTCGTCCTGCCCGAGGTAGTTGAGCCACGGCAACGGGGTGTCGGGGCGGGTGATGACAAATTCACGCTGGTCGTCTTCGAAGTGGCCGTAGGTGGACATGGGGGTCGGGAAGTTTGAACGCCGGCCGGAACCGGGGTCAAGCGGGGGTCACGCCGGACGCTGACATATAAACTGCCCGCGCAGTCACCATCAGGCCAACCGGCAGGGCGGGATGGTTTATTTCAGGTGGAGATTGTTGCTGACCCAGTTGTTGACGGCCTCCCACTGCTCGGGCGGGTAGGTGTGCGCCTGCTCCGGCTCGATGGCCAGGGTCTTGGGGGCGGTGATGACGTTGTAGGCGGCAAAGGTGGAGGTCGGCGGGCACGTTTCGTCGTTGAAGCCCCAGATGTAGAAACCGGGCACCTTGAGCCGGCGGGCAAAATTCACGGCATCATAGTACGAGGCCGTGGCGATCTTGGCGGGCGTCGAGTGAAAGGAGGGCGAGCCGTCGTCGTTGGGCTTGAACGGATGCGGCCAGCCGCCAGCGCGGCCGTGCAGTTCGGCGGCGACATCGCACATGGCGGGATGGATCGCCGCCAGCGCCGTGACGCGCGGGTCGAGCGCGGCGGTCACGATCGAGAGCAGGCCGCCCTGGCTGGCGCCGGTCACGAGGAGGTCCTTGCCGTTCCACATCGGGCGGGAGGCGAGAAAATCATTCGCGCGCAGGCAATTCAGGAAGACGCGGCGGTAGTAGTAGGTTTCCCGGTCATCGAGGTTGAAGGTTTGGTAACCGTTCAACGGGCCGGCGTGGAGCTGGTCGTAGACCTCCTTGGCGAGGTTGACCGGGATGCCATGGATGCCGATCTCCAGCACGATGGCGCCGCGGGCGGCCCAGTCGGTGTTGCCGAAGTAGGGGCGCACCCCGGCGCCGGGCACCATGAGTATCGCCGGGTAACGGCCGGGCGCCTTCGGCTCGGTCAGGATGCCATAGACGCGGCCGGCGCCCGACCAGGAGCGGCCCACCGTGCGGATGCCGACATGATAGACGTTCACGGTGTCGGTGCAGGCCTCGGGCAGCAGCGTGACCTTGGCCTCGAGCGGGACCTGCGCGAGGTCGTCCTTGCCCTTCTGCCAGAAGGCATCGAAGTCGGCTGGATCGGTCTGGTAGGGCTTGATGGACTCGGGTGCGAAGGCGGCGGTCGCGTTCCCGTAGTAAGTTTTGCCGGCCAGCTCCACGGACGCCTTGAGGCGGATGAAACCGCCTTCCTTCAGCGTGCCCCCGTCGACCACCAAGCCGTCGAGCGGGACCGGGGCGGTCTTCTGCGCTGTGGGCATCAGTTCGGGCCCGACCGAATAGGTCACCGAGGCATTGTCCACCGGCGTGTTGTCGGCCGTCACCATGATGCGGAATTTGGCGGTTTCGCCCAGTTTGTAGGACCAGTCGCGGTGGTCGGGGGCGACGCGCAACTGGACGGTGGCCACGCGGAGATTGGCGGCGGGCGGGACCGGGGTGATCGGGGTCGCGGCAGTGGCCGGCAGGCCGGCCACGAGGACGAGGGCCAGAAGGCCCGAGAGGCGAGACATCATAGGGAGGCAGGGTTGAGCGGACCAACCAGCCAGACAATAATCGGCGCCCGGGTCAACCTAGGGAGTAGTCGCAAGTCTCGCTTGCGGTTACTTGCCCGGCGGCGGCGCAGTGAAGACGAAGTCCGAACCATAGGCACCGTAGAGACCCCCATCATGCCAGGTCTGGCCGAGATCATCACTGTAGTATGAGCTCTCTTCAAAGGTGGAGGCCCAGAGCCGGCCCTGATGCTGGGGATCGAAGGCGACCACAAACACCTTGCGGTTGGGCAATCCGGTGCTGCGGTCAGTCCAGGTTGTGCCCGCGTTGGCGGACACACGCACGCCCGTTTCCCAGCCACCCGTCGCCATCAGCGATGGATCGTGCGGTGCCAGCGCCGCCGCATAGAGGTTGGACGTGGCGGAGGCTGGGTCCACCGCGACCCAAGTTGCGCCACCGTCACGGGACAGCCAGGCACCCTTGCCGGTCGTCGTGGCCAACATGACGTTGGGTTCGACCGGACTCTGCACGAGCCGGCTGACCGGAACAGAGGGAAAATCCATCCGGGTCCACGAAACCGCGGAGTCGCTCGAGACGTACAGGCCTTGCTCCATGCCGATCAGCACGCGGCCGGCTTGCCGGCGATCGACCACGAGGGTCGAGCAGTACAACCGATCCAGCCCGCGTTGGGTGAGCTGCCACGACTGGCCGGCATCCACTGAACGCAACGGCCCCCAAGCCGTGACCGCATAAACAAGATCGGGGTTCGCGGGATCGAAGGCAAGGGCGCGCACGTCGGCCACCTCCCAAGTCGTCGTGTTGCGCCAGGTCCGGCCGCCGTCCGCGCTCCGGACGACGCCGTCGGCTGACGCGATCAGCATCACCGCGTTGTTGGCGGGATGGATGGCGACGCTGGCCACGCCGAGGATACGCGGTCCGGTATGCACCCATTCGCCGGAAGCCAGACGCTGATACAGGCCGGAGTCGGCCGGAGTCGAAGTGTTCCGCTGCGCCTTGGTCATGGAGACTGCGGCGTAAAAAGCCGGTTGCGCCGCGGAGTCAGCGGCTGCGCGGGTCGGGATGAAGGACAGCCCGCCGGCCAACAGGAGAAGCGTGCGCGATTTCATGGCAGGACAGCGGGGGAGTGTTCGCTGCGGTTATTTTGGAAATCCAGGAGATAGCTTTCCGCGCCATGGCGCATGGTGAGCTGCCGGTCGCCGGCTTGGGCGTGACCGAACGGGCTCTCGAAAAGTGGCCAGCGTGCGTAGTCCACCGGGATGCCGTTCACGCTCGGGCGGTCACCGTAGCGAGCCCGCAGAATGGTGCCATCGAGCGCGGTGAAGGTGGCTGCGGGAATCGGGGCCAACGAGAATGAAACCGGCAACGCGCGCACCGCGTCCTGAAATGCTTCGAACGAGCGGTAGTCGCGGGCCGCGGCGACCTGCACCACATAGCCGTTTTGGAGGGCGGTGCTGACATAGCAGCGGTGGCCGACCCCCCACTCGGAAAAATCGCCGCTGATCAGCACGCCACCGCCACCGCCGCGCAAAAAGCCCGTCCAGTCATTCGGTTTCCACTGGCCGGGGACAAAGGGGCGATAGGCAATGTACACCGGGCCGCCCTGGCTGAAGATCCAGCCCGAGGCGTCCTCCTTCGTCCCCACCAGGTCGCGGGAAAAGAAGAGCGTGGTGTGTTGAAACCGGGCGGTGGGCGGGATGTCTTGGAGGGCGATCAGCGCCCCGCCGCTCTGCATGACCTGTTCGTACGGTGAACCGCCCGGGAGCTTGTCGGGACTGTCGTAATCGGCCTTGGAGCGCACGATCAGCTCGGTGACCACATCGGGATCGGCGGAAAAATACATGCTGCCCTCGACCGCCGAGGCATAGGGCTGGGTGCCGAAAAAAGTCGGGCAGCGCAGCACCGGCTGATCGGTGCGCCAGATGAGGCTCCAGGTTTCCTGCTGGATGGGCTGTAGCAGGCCCCCTTGGGATGAGCCTAAAATGAAATCCCGGTCGACGTAGCTGTATTTGTAGACCGGCACGGTGCGCTTGTCGCCAACGACGATGGAGTCCGGCCCCGCGTGCCGCATGCGCCAGCGCGTGCGCTTGAGCTCGCGTTCGACGTAGGGTTGCGCCCGGTCGCGGGCGATCCGCTCGAGGATCGGGGGCGGGACATAGCCGCTGAGGGCGATCAACTTGGCCCCGCGCTCGGGCAATTCGTCGCGCAGTTGGTGACGGGTCACCTGCCGCTCGCCCGGCTCATACTCGCCGAGGCCGAACAGCAGCCAGCCGAGCGCCGCCGCCGCCGTGCGGCCCGGCGCGATGATATGGCGCGGATACACCCGGCTGTGCGCGCCGCCATAGAGGCCATCGAGGGTTTCGACCACATAGTCGTAGAGCAGGTAATCCAGCATCATCTTCGCGCGTTGCCGGAAGGCGGGGTCCTGGGCCCAGCCCGCCAGCAAGGAGAGCCCAATGGCGTATTCCTCGATGTAGTTGGGGGAATCATATTCCCCCTGGCCGTGGGTGGTGGTGTCGTCCATCCAATGTTCCAGATAGCTCCGGGCGTCGGCCATGTTTTCCGCGGAGGACTTGCCATTGAACCAGTGCTCGGGTCCGGCGTCAGGGTACGCTTGGGCGGCGAGATAGAGGCTCGCGTAGGAAAGCAGCCAATGATTCTCGGTGTCGCCCCGGCTGGGCCAATAGGTGCGCCACAACTCGGCGATGCGGGCGCGGCTGGGGGCATCGAGCCCGGGGCCGCCCGCCATCATCACGGCCACGGTCGGATACACCCAGAACATGTTGCCGGACGGAGGGCCGCCATCCAGTCGGGCGAGGCGGGCCAGGGCCGCTTCCACCCGTTCGCCGCGCTGGAGGCACGCCGCAATGTCGAACTTGCTGCCTTTCGAGAGGTCGCCGGGTTCGACGGCGGCGACCGCTTGGGCAAGAATGAATTCCCGTCGCGTCTCGAAACGGCGGGCGATGGCCGCATCGGAGAGGTCGGGTGCTGTTTCCGGGTGGATCGTCGTCACCGTGGCCGCCAGGAAGGCAAGAAACCCGATGGGGCGGAAGGTCATGGAGGGGAAACCCGCCGCAAAACAAGCGACGGAAAGGGAAATCTTGTCGCGCGCGCCAACACCGTCAACGACCCATCTCGCCCAACCCGTTCAACAGAAACGCCGCCCGGGCAGCGGGCGGCGTTTGAAATTGGGTGCAGGGGTTGGATTTGAACCAACCGATTTAAGAGGGAAGGGGGGTGTAAAAGCACAATGGGACGCACAAAATGTCGCGGACCTCCTGCAAATCGTCGCGGCGTGGCCGTCCTTGCGGCCGGAGTTAAAGGCAGCGATACGGGCCATTCTCGGGGCTTCCGAAGGGAAGGCGGCGAAATGAACGCTGCGCTCGGGCATCTTTTTGGTGGGGGGTTCCCTGCCCCCAGCGGGGGCGGGGGAAGGGGCGTGGGGGAGAATGGCTGCACACTTGCGGAACATAGCATGGACGGACTGGGCGCCGGGTGCGGCCGCGAAGCGGCCGCCCCGGCCCCAGCCGGCCTTCCTTGTCAGAATAGTAACAATTCCAACCAACCAGCTAAAAGATACCGACTAATTCCGGTTCCCGGTTCGTCCAAGCTTTACACTTCAAAAGACAATGATCGGGCTGTCTGGGAGAAGCTAGATGGCGATACTCTTCAACGTTGGGGTGTGCCAAGTGGAGCGGAAGCAAAGTCAGCTTTCCACCTACGGCTCAATGTCGCCTCATTTGTCGAACATTGGGGACGGCATCATTGCCTGTTTTTCACGGTCACTGATGAGGCCAACCTTCACCCCAAGCAATTTGCCCGCAATTGGAATAGTTATCTAGTACGCAACGGAGCATGGATCGTCAGTTTTATTAGGGTACTGGAACCTCAAAAGCAGGGCCGCCCCCACTATCACCTTCTTGTCGCCGTGAAGTGGGACACCCGCGCCGATTCGTTCGATTGGGCTGCTTTCGACGGATGCCAGGAGGAACGTCGAGCGAACGGACATACGCACCTCTTTCGTGAGCTTCGCGCTCGCTACAAAGCTTCGGCTGCTCCTGAACTTGTCGCGCTATGGTCGTTGCTGCGAAAGGTGCTGCCGCGCTACGGA
>Ga0255338_1004862_pt1 | contig 13168 bp, 12 predicted proteins | sample MeOH1_35cm_T4_19_FD_203715 | JGI IMG/M metagenome (GOLD analysis project Ga0255338, IMG submission 203715) | Sandy soil microbial communities from University of British Columbia, Vancouver, Canada - MeOH1_35cm_T4_195 | ecosystem: Engineered > Artificial ecosystem > Sand microcosm > Unclassified ...
CCCCGTCCTTGTTTTTGGAAACCATAATATGAAAAATATCAGCGGCGCCCGTGAAGTATGCGAGCGCCTGGGTGTGACGGACGAGGAGTTCTATCAGGCGATCCGCACATTCAAAGGGGCGTCGAAAAGGCTGGAACTGCTGGGCACCAATGTAACGGTGAATGTTTACCGCGATTTTGCCCATGCGCCTTCCAAAGTCGAAGCCACTACCAGCGCTTTGAAAGAACAATTCCCCGAAAGAACGCTGGTAGCCTGTGCCGAGCTTCACACGTTCAGCAGCCTTAACAAAGGATTCTTGTCGCAATACCGCCGCAAACTAAAGGCTGCCGATGTAGCGATTGTCTATTTCAACCCGGCGACAGTGGAGCATAAGCGACTCGAAAGCCTGTCGGAAGAAGATATCAGAACCGCATTCAAACGCGATGATCTGAAAGTATTCACGAGTTCGTCGGAATTGGAAGCATTCTTAAAATCGCTGACCTGGCAAGATGCTAATTTACTGCTGATGAGCTCTGGCACATTCGGCGATCTTGACCTTAAAAAACTGGCTGCGGATATTCTGGCGTAGTCTGCCGGTCCCCAGCCCTGAATCTTAAAATCCGTTCATCCTATGCAATCCATAGTTGTATACTGCGGTTCAAACCCGGGAAAGAAAGCGCTGTATGCCGAAGCCGCCTACCAATTAGGCGCAGCATTGGCACAGCGGAACATCAAACTTATTTACGGCGGCGGCAATATGGGCCTGATGGGCCGGGTAGCTGACGGCGCAATGGATAATGCCGGATTTGTCACCGGCATTATCCCGAACTTCCTGGCCAAGCTGGAAGTGGCACATAAAACATTGTCGGAGTTGCATTTTGTGGATACAATGCACGAGCGCAAAGCCAAAATGGTGTCGATGACCGACGGCGTCATTGCATTACCTGGAGGCTATGGCACGCTCGACGAGCTTTTCGAAATCCTGACCTGGGCGCAGCTCCGCATATTTCATGGCCCGGTAGGGATTTTGAACGTCAACGGGTTTTACGATCTTTTACTTCTGCAACTCGATAAGATGGTGGAAGAGGGCTTTTTAAGGCCCGATACACGCACCCTTTTGGTAGTTGCCGGAGATCCTGCAACGCTCCTTGAAAAAATGGAAGCCTTCCGTTCGCGAAATGCGGAAAATAAGCCGTTGGACGGGTCGTTGTATGTAGACAAAAACTAGCCATCCTGCCAGAACAATGCGTGCATTCTGCCTGTTAGCCATTACGGTCGCCACATCCATTTGTGCCTACGCACAGTTGGAAAACCTCGGAAAATCGGTTAATACCGAGTACAACGAGATCAGTCCGATCATTTCGCCCGACGGCAAGACGATCTATTTTTCGCGGGTAAGCCATCCGCAAAACACGCATGGCCCGAAAGGCAGCCAGGATATCTGGTTTTCGGAACTGAAAAGCGACAAATGGACGCCCGCACGAAGGCTGCCCTCGCCTCTCAACAAAGAGGATTACAACAGCCTTTACAGCATTACACCCGATGGCAACACCCTGTTGATCAAGGGTGCATACAAAAACGGCACCTACGAGACACGGGGCTTTTCAACCAGTAAAAAAACTGCCAGAGGCTGGTCCGCCCCAACCAAGCTGGATATTCCCGGCTATACCAAGCTCAGCAAAGGCCAGTTCGACTGCGGCTATCTTTCCAATGACGGGAAGGTGCTGGTAATGTCTTTCAGCGAGAAGAAAAACAGCAAGGTCGACGATTTGTACGTCAGTTTCAAGCAAAAGGACGGTAGCTGGACGAAACCGCTCAATCTCGGTTCTGAAATCAACACCGAAGATTTTACCGAAACAACCCCTTTCCTTGCCCCCGATGGCGTGACGCTCTATTTTTCCAGCGACCGGAAGGGTGGACAAGGCAGCAACGACATTTATTACAGCAAACGGATCGATAAATCGTGGAAAAGATGGAGCAGGCCAGTGAACCTCGGCGCGGCCATCAATACCGACGGTTACGATGCCTACTACACCATTTCCGCATTGGGTGATTTTGCCTACATGGTTTCTTTCAAGGACACGGAAGGCAAAGGCGACATTGTCCGCTACAACCTGCAGCCCAAACCTTCGCCGGCTGATTCCACACAAACGCAGGTTGCGGTTGTCCCGCCGTCGGACCCTGTTGTGATGATCAGTGGAAAAGTGATCGATTCTAAAACCGGTAAGCCTGTTGAAGCAACGATTATTTACGAAGACCTTGCCACCGGAGAAGAAGTAGGGACTGCCACTACCAACCCCACCACCGGGGAATACAAACTTGTGCTTCCTTACGGCCAGAAATATAGCTGGCGGGCCGTTGCGCCTAATTTCATCGCGGAAGGAGAAAACATTGACCTTACCGACACCACCAACAACGGTAACAAAAGCTTCAAGGAGATTACCAACAGATCATTGAAACTGATCCCGATCGAGGAAGGCCAGATCGTGCGGCTTAACAATATCTTCTTTGCCACAGGAAAGGCAACGCTCCGCGACGAATCATTCCCCGAGCTGAACCGCATTGCCATTTCAATGCAGGAAAATAAAACGCTCGCCATTGAGCTGGGCGGCCATACCGATAACACGGGTAGCGCGGAATTCAACATAAACCTGTCGCAGGAACGGGCCGACACCGTTCGCGAATACCTGATCGGAAAAGGTATCGAACCCGACCGCATTGCCAGCAAAGGTTACGGCGAAACCAAGCCCGTCGCCAAGAATGATACGCCCGAAGGCCAGCAGCAGAACCGCCGCGTAGAATTCAAGATATTGAAGAAATAGGGGCAACCGGCTCACTGCTTCTCTGTCTCTTTACAGCTTTCATCCCAAACAATACTCGCAGGAGATTACTCCTCCGGATCAGGAAATGATAGGTCCCCAGGCAAATCAGGAATGTTGCCACGCTCAGGTACATAAACTTCACGAACCAATGCACGGGAGCCAGGATTAGCGGATAGGCCAGGCAAATGATCACCGTTTGATGCAGGATGTAAAACGGATACACCGCCTCATTGGCATATTTCAGGAATGGATTAGTGAATTGAAAGTAAGTATAGCCATACCCGAAGATTGATAGCAGGATGCACCACGCATTAGTAGTCTTGATTATGTCATAAACGAGCCATTGCATGGCGTCCATATCCCTGTCGACGGTCCAGTAGAATGCATACAAAGCAATGGTCAGCGTAACCCAGATGCCCAGCATTAACCTCCGTTGCTTTTGAAGCGTTTCCCAGAAGCGGGTTTGGGTACAGAGCACGAAACCGGTCACGAAAAGCGTAAAATCGTGGAAATGCTCGTTCCAATCCCGCACCAGGTTATGCGTTGTCGGAAAATGCTCTGCCAGCAGAACGCTCCCGCTAACATGCCATAGTACGGGTATGCTTATTAAAATCCATGGATTAGAGAAGAATGCGGCCAGTCGTTGCGTGAAGCCGGTATAACGACGCAGCCAAAGCAGCAACGGCAGCCCCACGAGCGAATAAAAGAAGATATATACCAGGTACCACAAATGGTGCCAGCTGAAACTTCCCTCCGGATAAGGCACAAACTGGAATACGGTTTTGTAAAAATCTCCATAGCCATAAGTTTGGCCTTGTGTGAGCCGTTCGAAAAAGATCTGTGGCGGCACGATCACAAACATCCCGAAAACGAGCGGTATGAAAATCCGGACAAAACGCTCTTTCAGAAAAGCCGCAGGCCCGCGATTTCCGAGCGCGAAATAGACTCCGGCACCCGAGATCATAAACAGGAGCGACATTCTCCATTGACTGCTGAACCGCATCGGCCATTCGACGGCATGCGTTACGACATCGTTCTTGATGTGCCAATCCCAATGGTTAAAAAACATTCCGACGTGAAAGAAGATCAGGATTCCGAATGCGATGACACGCAACCAATCGAGATCGTATCGGCGGATGCTGGGGGAAGCGGATGGTAATGGGTCTTGCTTTGTTTCCATGACAAATAGTTTTGAGTGATGCCCAAAACTAGTGCCCGAAACAGGCTAAAAACGACCGTTCTGATCCGTTCGAAGTACTTCCCGATAAGTCAGAACTTCTGATTGACGTGTTTTTTGCGGTATTCCGAAGGAGTGGAACCGGTTATTTTCCGAAATGCCGTATTGAATGCCGACTTGGAGTTATATCCTACCATTTGACCGATCTCCTCGATCTTGATGTACGCATTGCCCTCATCGGCAAGTAGCCGTTGCGCCTCCTGAATGCGGTATGCGCCCAGAAAGTCGAAAAAGCTTTGTTTCAATTCTTCATTGAGTATTTGCGACAAATGGTGGGTCGACACGCCAAGTCTTTTGGAAAGTGCCGGCAGCGAAAACCCCGGATCGAGGAACGGTCTTTCTGCCAACATCACCGCTTCCAGTTTGCCCAGCGTCGCAGATTGTATTTCCTGGGTCAATGAAGATTTTTCATATTTCCGCGTGGCCCGCTCGTTCTGTTCATGAAAGAACAGCGATCTTCTTAGCACTGTGAAGCTGATAATATAAATGATCAGGGAAATGAATGCGGCGATAATATGGTCGCCCAGGTCGTGCGGGAATGAAGTCCGGACGACAAAGAAAACCAGTATCAGGAATGTCAGCTGTAAAGACATATCCCTGAACCACGAAAGCGAGCTCTTTTCGCCCGTAAAAAACGAAATCCCGCGTTCCCGGAACGCCCTGATCAGAAACCAGAAACCGGCGGCACTGTAAATGACCATACTTGCGAACGTGAGGTCGTTGATATGCCATTTCGGGTAAAACATCCACTCGTTGCCATACGTGGCAGCCCCAATTCTTTCTAATTCAGGGTGGAAAGAGCCAATGTTCGCATTATACTTGAATGCCAGACTTTGCGGGTAAATTAGCAGGCACATGTATGCGAGGTAGACCATCGAAGGGATGAAATGCATCCATGCCCGCCTGGATACCCGCTGGTTTACGCCTGTTTTTGTATATAGGAACGCCGCTGGGGCCATCAGCAGATTCAACGGTTCGCTGAAATCGACCAGCCAGAGCACGCGAAACATATAATTGGTATACCCCAACCACACATCGCTGATAATTACCGACATAGCCAGGATTAGAATCCCGAGAAAGAGATTCGAACGATTGCTACTCTTTGCGTGCGATAGGAACACATACGCGAGTATCAACCCCTGCACACAACCCAGCAGCATAAATAACGAAAAAAGGTCCGTACGGATCGGAGGCGAAGCTGGGATCATATTATTGCATCTCGGATTCCAAATATACGAATTCGAATAAGCAATTCAGGAACAGTATGCGTCGGGAACGGTACTTAGTAAAGTACGATCAGGAAAATAAATACAACCAGCCAGAGTGCTCCCGTAAAATGCCAGTAGCGGGTAAAGAGCCTGATGCGAAGGCGGTTTGGGGGATTGACGCTATATACGAACGAATCCACATAACTTCTGTTCTTAATGGCTTTTCTGAACAGATAACTCAAATACAATACGCCACCTATCATGTGGAGAAGGTGAAGACCGGTTAACAGGTAAATAAATCCTTCGGACGTGTTGACACCGCTGAAAACCCCGGAATTGACCATTTCCATCCATCCCCCGGCCTGCAACATGATAAATATGAATCCAAGGATCAGTGTAGCACCCAGGAATACCCGGTAATGCAGGAAGCGTTCGTTCGTGAAAGCGAGGTTTGCCTCGTGAAGGGTAATACTGCTGAACAGAATAACCAGCGTACTCAGCCAGAACATATCCGGCAGCGCGACCAAATGGGCCGTCTCCTTGTGGGCGCGCAAAAGGAAAATAACAAAGATGGAGGTAAAAAGCACCGAGCTGCCTGCAACTCCCAGCCAAAGCATAAAGCCAAGCGGCTCACGTCGTTTGGTGAAAGGATTTTCAGTTTGCCTGGTTGTGTGCTTCGGACTCATCTCCCAATCATTGATATCTTCGAAAAGCGCAATTCAAGGTGAATATAACGACTTATTTACACCTTAATACATAACCCGGAGGTTAAATTTATTTAAGAAAACCCTGCCACAGACGAAAATCGGGGAAATGCTGTTTCACTTTTTGTTCTTCTCCGAAAATCCCGAACAGTGTGGATCCTGAACCGCTCATCGCTGCGTATTCTGCGCCAAGAGCGTACAGTGTTTCCTTTATTTCCTCCAAAAGAGGGTATTTCCGGAACAGCGTTGCTTCAAAATCGTTCCTGACACGATGTTTCCATTCCGTGATAGGCTCCCGAAGTATAGTACGTAAATTTTCGGTGCTTCGTTTCGCGACTACGCCGGAATATGCTTCAACGGTCGAGATATGTATTCCCGGATTCACCAGCACGATCCATTTTCCGGCAATGTTAATATCGATACTGTCGAACCGGTCGCCTTTTTCGAAGCAGTACACTGGCTTGTTCCTGATGAAGAAAGCGCAGTCGCTGCCGATCAGTCTTGCGTATTTCTCCTGCTCTTCAACCGAAATACCCAGTTCGAATAACTGGTTCAATGCCCTTATGGTAAACGCCGCATCCGCCGACCCGCCACCGAGCCCGGCGCCGATGGGCACTGTTTTCAATAAATGCATTTTGACCGGAGATAGATTGAAATCCCTCCTGAGCATTTCGTAAGCTTTCGTGCAAAGGTTGTCTCCGGCATTGCCCGGGATAGTGATCCCATCGGTATGAAAAGAGAAGGTTTCCGCCAAAGTAATTTCCAGCGCGTCCGACCAACCTATTGGGTAGAAACAGGACTCTATGTTATGAAACCCATCCGGGCGCTTTTCAACGATATTTAAACCGATATTGATCTTGGCATTCGGAAATACTAGCATTGTACTTTCAATTGCGGCAAATATTTTACTGTTCCCATCGCCATTCCTGGCCGATAATCAGCTCTTCTTTCAATCCTTGTGATATCAGGTAGTCACGGGTCTTTTGATCCGACAATTTCTTCACGGCAATGTTCTCCGCATTGGATAATGCGTACAAATACATGGAAGCGATGCGTACGGTATTTTCCAATTGGTCTTTGTTTACCAGACTGAAATCATCGCAATCCGCGTGATAGCATTGCAGCACATTGGGATCGAGATGCCCCGACAAACCCGCGATGGGCACGCCTTCAAGCATAAAAGGCTGATGGTCGCTGTGCAAGCCGGCCCTGTTTGTCGTCTCGTTTTTATAGTCGCCATCCACCGAGCGGATAGCCTGACCTACCGTCGCAAAGAATTCGGTCATTTCATCCCGCCCGAATGTATTGGCTCCGTTCGGATCGTTGGTCATATCGAGGTTCATCATATAGGACACCTTATCGATCGTTCCGGACTTTTTGAGCTCGTTCACAAAATGCTTCGATCCCAGCAGCCCCTGCTCCTCTCCCATAAATAACACAAATTGAATGGTCCGCTCAGGTTTCACCTTCAATGCCTTGAATGCCCTGGCCACATCAATTACGGCAAACGACCCTATTCCGTTGTCGATCGCGCCGGTAGCCAGGTCCCATGAGTCGAGGTGACCACCGATTATAACCTTCTCGTCGGACTTCCCTTTCAACGTTGCAATTACATTACGGGCTTTGATAGGCTTCGAAATGTTGTGCATGTCGATATGCGCTTCCAGCGGGCCTTCGTCTTTGATCCATTTCCTGATCTCATGGCCACTTTCATTGGATATACAAACGGCCGGAATGGAGATGATAGCCCCTGTAACCGATGCCGTTCCCGTAAGCAAAATTTTGCCGGGTGCGCCGTTGACCATGATCATTCCCCGTGCACCGTATTTGATCGCCAACGCCGTCTTTTCCGACCGGTGCAGGTTCTTTTTGCCGGTTACGCCAACCAGGTTAATGTTGGCCATCGCAACTTTACCTTTTACCTTATCTTTCAAGGCCAGAAAGTCTTCCTCCAATCCATTGCCGACATCTACTATTTCACCCTGTAAATTGGATTCCACGGGCGAGTGCGCCAGCGAGACAACGGGAACGTCACGAAAATTGTCACTGCTGCCGGGTGCTATGGACAACGTGACCGTGTCCCGCATCCAGGCTTCAACTTCAAAAGGTTGATAGATGACATCGGTGAAGCCATAACTTTTCAAAAGCTTGAAAGCATATTCCTCTGCCTTTTCGCCGTTCACACTTCCGGTAAGCCGATGCCCGATGGTCTTGGTTGCTTCTCCGAGTGTTGCGTAGGCTTTACTATTCTCTCTGATTTCCCTATTGAGGCGTGAGAACGGTTTCTCCCATTTTTTATCGACTGGGCGAAACTCCGAAAACAACAAAAACAACCCACCAATGAGTACGACTTGTACAACTTTCTTCATAATTCCCGATAAAGGATGTCTGCAACTTGAAATTTTTCCTCAAATATCGCATAGATATTTGACCTCTTGCAAGATAAACACAAAGGAGACCCTAAAATCAACCCTTTAGTTTCATCGCGTCATTAATATACCCAATTTCTGACTGATCTGACATCACTTTCCCGTACGAATTCCACACATTTTTATTTAAGTGTAAAAATTACACTTATTATGTTTCTTTTCTTAAAGTTATTTGAACATTTTTGTATTTTTTAGCACTTATATTTAAACATTGAAGCACTTTAAATCAAAATAATCATATTTCGCAATGTATTTCCTTGGATTCGATTTAGGCAGTTCGTCCGTCAAAGCTTGTTTGATTCACGCGGATACCGGGGCAGTTGCCGCCTCCGCATTCTATCCTGAAAGAGAAATGACCATTGCAGCTCCCAAGCCGGGCTACGCCGAGCAGCAGCCTCAGACGTGGTGGGAAAATGCTTGTCTGGCTTCTCAGACTGTTATCAAAAAAGCAAACGTGTCCCCCGACGAGGTAGGCGCAATCGGGATATCGTACCAGATGCACGGGCTCGTAGTCGTGGACGAAAATCTGAACGTCCTCCGCCCGTCCATCATCTGGTGCGACAGCCGTGCTGTCGAAGTAGGTAACCAGGCGATGGATGCATTAGGCGAGGAATATGTACTGCCTCATTTACTAAACTCCCCGGGCAATTTCACCGCGTCCAAACTGGGCTGGGTGAAACAGAACGAGCCGGACGTCTATGCGAAGGTCCACAAGTTTATGCTTCCCGGCGATTACCTTGCCGCCCGCATGACCGGAGAAGTCGTAACAACGCCATCCGGCCTTTCAGAAGGGATATTCTGGGACTTTGTCAACCAGCGCCCGGCCGATTTCCTGTTCGATCACTTCGGGTTCAGCCAAAATATTCTTCCCCAAGTGCTTCCAACCTTTGCCGAGCAAGGGAAAGTAACTGCTACCGCCGCTGCCGAGCTCGGGTTGCGGGCGGGGATTCCCGTCACCTACCGCGCCGGCGACCAGCCTAACAACGCTTTTTCGCTCAACGTGCTCGAACCTGGCGAAGTTGCTGCGACTGCCGGTACTTCCGGAGTAGTCTATGGCGTGAGCGACCAGATCAAATTTGATCCGAAATCGCGGGTTAACACCTTCCTTCACGTAAACCCGATTTCGTCGGCATCGCGCTACGGCGTTTTGCTATGCGTAAATGGGACAGGAAGCCTGAACGGCTGGCTGCGTAATGCATTGTTCCAGGGAAATATTTCTTACCCTGAAATGAACGATCTTGCCGCGCAGGCACCAGTTGGCTCCGATGGTCTGTTCTGCCTTCCTTTTGGCAACGGAGCCGAACGCATGCTCGAAAACCAGGATCCGGGAAGCACCTTCAAAGGGCTTCAATTCAGCCGCCATGGGCTCAGCCACTTCACGCGCGCGTCACAGGAGGGCATTGTTTTCGCATTGTACTATGGCATGGAAATCATGGAAACAGTGGGCGTCTCTCTGAAGAATATCCGGGCGGGCGAAGCCAACATGTTCTTGAGCCCCGTTTTCAGGGAAACTTTTGCCAATGTCTCCGGCGCTACTGTTGAACTGTACAATACCGATGGTGCACAGGGCGCAGCCCGTGCAGCCGGCTTCGGACTCGGCTACTACAAAAGCCGTGAAGAGGCGTTCACAGGCCTCACAGCATTGCGCACGATCGAGCCTGACGCAAATCTCGTACAGGCAGCGCGCGAAGCTTACGGCAGTTGGAAAGCCGCCCTCGAAAAAAGCCTTTGATAAAACAACACAGGCCTCACGCCAAACCAGGCATGAGGCCTGTTACTATTAACGCCGTCACACTGCCGCTTCCTGCTTCTTCTGAATTTCCTCCACTTTATGGGCAGTCACTTCCGTGCGCCTCACCGTGCGATTGTCTTTGTCGACATACTGCCTATACGTTAGCCGTCCCTCAATCGAAACCATTTTCCCTGTCGTCAGAAATGTCTCACAGCGCTGCGCCAATTCCCGCCACACAACCACCGTGTGCCAGACTGTGCTCTTGACTTCTTCTTTGTTTCTGTTAACATAGCCTTCATCCGTTGCCAGTGAAAAGCTGAGCATTTTACCGCCTTCAAACTCCTTTACATTGATTTCGCGGCCTACATTTCCGACTAATTTTACCGAGTTCATTTTGATAATGTTTAGATGATGATTACTGATACCGGACCGGACAATGCGAAACCGGCAATGCAAAGGTGTGGTCGTCGGGACAATGAAGTCGGTTTTTAACCGCTTATAGGGCGACTATATACCAGTTGGGACACGCCAGCCAGAAACCACGTCTTTGCCTCACAAAGGTGGTTGAAGGGATTTGAAGAAGTCGGTAGCTAGTCGCTTATAGTCGGATATAAGCGTTTGCAAATGGATAATATTAGAGAAGGGGTGAAACTATTTGGCAAACGGAAACGTAGCCCATATACAGTGTATGAACACTTGAAGAAATTGACTTATTGTGGATGTTTTGGGTTCCACCAGCTTCCGGCTGTTATTTTAGGACTGATGTGTAATCTGATTACCGATTTTAACAAAACTAAAATTACTATGGCGAAATATAGCTTGAATACCGGACTAGTGAAGATAATTGGTATGGTCTCCCTTGCGTGGTTCCTGGTTGGGATCGCATAACAATTGGAAGTGCCTATTACTGAATTGATAAGTTTGTGCATAGGGAAGCGAGGGGGTTCGAATCCCCCTCACCACGCCAAATTTAGGCATCAAATGTTAATCCAAGCTGATTTCCCAGATTTAATTTTGGGATCGAAATGTTGTCCGAAACCTTAACAACATCAATCGAGGGACTTGCAAACACGCTCAGTCCGTGATCATTACTGAATATACACAAAGCATTATTCGATACAGCTATTGCAGATATCATATAATCGAATTTCATTTTGTCTTTGGGCACTAGATGCTCCGCTCGGTATTTCCTTAATTCTTCCTGATTGATAGAATTCTTATAATTGTACATCATTTCTGCGAACACTTCCGCACAAAAGCTATCAAACGGATATACGTTTGCTGTATTTTCTACAACCCTCAAAACCTCCTTTCTTCTGTTATCATCAATAGGCGCAAGGGCTTCTGCTAACACGGGCGCGGGGATTAACAGTTGGATCCCGTCCTTATCAAGCCTTTCAAAGAGAACACGCGTTTTTTCGATCATGTCTTCTTGACCTACTGTCGCCTCCTTCTTGATGCCCCAAACAAATACCATTGCATCGATGGCTACAAGTTTACTCATTCATCTGAGGGTTTATCTCGGAATAAAGCGTCTTCTATATCATCCACTTCATCCCAATAGGTTCCTATTGCCTGTCGTATTTTGTTAAAAGACTCAGTTATGCTTGTTTTTTGGTAGTCCAGCACGCGATGAATTTCAAATTTTACTATCCTTTTGGTTTCACGATCCCATGTAGCCTTTCCAGATAAACCTACCTGCTGATAAAGTTTGTGAGCTAAAAACGTAGTGGTTTCTTCGTCGGCTTTGACATATATGTAGTCCTTCTCATCGTACAATTGAAGTACTATTGTCGGCTTGTCTCCACCGGTTCTTTTAACGATTGGATATATTGTCGTGACGCCAGAAAGGTATGCAGAATCGGGAATTTCAATTTTGGTGAACTGATCAATTGTGGCTTGTATTTCTCCGTCAAGCTTAAATTCTAATGAACATTCTTGCTTCCTAATGATCTTCGAAACGGCTTGAAGCCCTTTGATCCCACTGGCTGGTATAGCGTCATATGTTCCAGTATTGATAGCCAAAGTCAATGATGCATACGCTGGGAGCAAAAATTTGCTGATTTGTGGCAAAAATCCATAAGCTGCACTTTCGTTTTTAACTTCAATAAGGCTGATGAATAGTTCATCTTCCAATGCCTCCGGGAAATCTCTTTTCGCGATAGCATACAGAGTTGCTTCAAAGCTCTTTATAAGCTCTGCTACCTCTCTGCCTTTAAGCGTTTCCAACCTTACATCGTTACCGTAAAGTCGTAGTTCTATCTTTCCCATATTGCTAATAATAACAAAGTTACCTAATTCTCAATCTACTTATAACGGAATAAACCCCAACTATAACAAAACAATAGATAACTAATTTAAATTCAGATATTTATGCGAAAATATGGCACATTTACACAAAAAAAATTTCAAATTTTCTTGTCCCAATAAGTTATTAATTTGTATATTTGTACAGGTTAAACGGACAAGCAAAATGACTTCTCAATTCAACAGTTTACTTCAAGTGCTAGACTTCTTCAAGGATGAAGAAACTTGCAAAAGCTACTTAGCTGAAAAACGTTGGGGCGTTGATAAGCAGCCCGTTTGCCCTCACTGTGGACATACTCACGTTTATACCACCACTCGCGGCTATAAGTGCGCGAACAAAGAGTGTTACAAAAAATTCACCGTTATCAGCGGCACCATCTTTGAGAACACTAAGATTGGTCTCCGTACTTGGTTCGCTGCAATGTATCTATGTACTGCCCACAAAAAGGGTATTTCTTCTCTGCAATTGAGCCGTGACTTGAATCTGACTCAGAAAACAGCATGGTTTGTTCTGCACCGTATTCGCGAAATGCTGACCGATAACGCGCCAGAACTTCTTGAAGGTACTGTTGAAGTAGATGAAACCTACGTGGGCGGTAAAAACAAAAACCGTCATGCTAACAAACGCAAAGAAGAATCACAAGGCGGATCGGATAAAGTGCCCGTAGTTGGTGTACTGGAACGTGATGGTAACGTGACTACCTACGTGGTAGCCGATACCACGGGCGAAACACTTCAAGGTATTATGCG
>Ga0255338_1004863_pt1 | contig 13166 bp, 10 predicted proteins | sample MeOH1_35cm_T4_19_FD_203715 | JGI IMG/M metagenome (GOLD analysis project Ga0255338, IMG submission 203715) | Sandy soil microbial communities from University of British Columbia, Vancouver, Canada - MeOH1_35cm_T4_195 | ecosystem: Engineered > Artificial ecosystem > Sand microcosm > Unclassified ...
GCCCACGGCCGGTCGTCGAGGCTGAGCCGGCCGCTTGCCAGCCGCCGCAGGCCGTAGAGGGTCTCGGCGATCTCGCTCTTGCCGGCGCCGAGGAGGCCGGTCAGCACCACCACCTCGCCGGCGTGCAGGGTGAGGTCGAAGGGCGCGCTGCCGGGGTCGATCCGTGCCGCCTCGAAGCGGACGACGGGCTCGCCCTGCGCCGCGGCGCGCCGGTCGGCGGCGGCGGCGGCGAGATTGCGGCCGAGCATCGCCGCGATGGCCGCCGACAGGTCGAGCGGCGCCTCGAAGCGACCGGCGAGCCGGCCGTCGCGCAGCACGATCGCCCGGTCGGCGAGGCGGCGGATGTCGTTCATCCGGTGCGAGATGTAGAGGATCGCGACGCCCTGGTCGCGCAGCCGCCGCGCCACCTCGAACAGCCGCTCGGCCTCGGCCTCCGACAGCGACGACGTCGGCTCGTCGAGGATGAGGAGGCGCGGCGAATGGGCGAGCGCCCGGGCGATGGCGACGAGCTGCCGGTCGGCCTGGCCGATCTCGCGCACCGGCCGGTCGAGCGGCAGGTCGAGGCCGAGGCCGGCGGCGATCTCGGCGGCCCGCGCCCGCATCGCCCGGCCGCCGACGAAGACCGGCGAGCCCGGCGCGCAGAGCTCGTCGAGCAGCAGGTTCTCGGTGACGGTGAGATCCTGGACGACGCCGTCGTCGATGATCTGGTGGACGGTGAAGATGCCGGCGCGGCGCGCGGCGACCGGCGACGACAGGTCGGCGGGCCGGCCCTCGACGAGAACCTCGCCGGCATCCGGCGCGTGGACGCCGGACAGCACCTTGACGAGCGTCGACTTGCCGGCGCCGTTGGCGCCGAGCAGGGCGACGATCTCGCCGGCGGCGAGCCCGAACGACACGTCGTCGAGGACGACGGCGCGGCCGAACCTCTTGCCGATGCCGGCCAAGGCGACGAGCGCCCGCTCCATTTCAGCGCTCCTCCCGAGAGCGTATCGCCGTCCGTCGTTTTCACCGCGGCGGCTTCGTGCGAGACGATAGCTGCTACCGTCCGCCCGTCAATTGTCTTCGATGCCCCGATGCTCTAACGATGTGCCAACAATAAACGGAAAGGGCAGGAAGCGCTCGATGGATGCACCGGCAAACTACCGCCCGATGGACGATCGGGGACTTAGGATATTACTTTCCAGCATAGCAGATATAAGCGATCTGCTCGGGGCCGATACGCAAGCGTGGCGGATCCGCGAGGTCGGTGACGGCAACCTCAACCTCGTCTTCATCGTCGAGGGGGCCGATGGCGCGGTGGTGGTGAAGCAGGCGCTGCCCTATGTCCGGCTCGTCGGCGAGAGCTGGCCGCTGCCCTTGGAGCGCGCCTGGTTCGAGTGGACGGCCTTGCAGACGCAGGCCGCGCACGCGCCGCGGCTGGTGCCGGCGCTCTACCACCACGACCGCGAGCTGGCGCTCACCGTGATGGAGTACCTCCATCCGCACATCATCATGCGCAAGGGACTGATCCGCGGCATCGAGTACCCGCGCTTTTCCGCCGACATCGCCGAGTTCCTGGCGGCGACGCTGTTCCACACGTCGGTCCTCGGCGGCCCCGTCGCCGAGCACAAGGCGCGCATCGCCGCGTTCGCGCCGAACACCGCGCTCTGCCGAATCACCGAGGACCTGGTCTTCACCGACCCCTACCGCGAGGCGCCGCTCAACCGCTGGACGAGCCCGCACCTCGACGGCATCGCCGCCGCCTTCCGCGCCGACGCGGCCCTGAAGCGCGCCGCCCAGGAGCGCAAGTGGCAGTTCATGACGGCGGCGGAGGCGCTGATCCACGGCGACCTGCACACCGGCTCGGTCATGCTGACGCCGCACGACACCCGCGTCATCGACCCCGAGTTCGCCTTCGTCGGGCCGATGGCCTTCGACGTCGGCGCGGTGATCGGCAACCTCATGCTCGCCTACTTCGCCCAGTCCGGCCACGAGAGCGGGCCGGGCGGCCGCGACCGCTACCGCGAGTGGATCCTCGGCGAGGCGGCGGCGGTGTGGGCCGGCTTCGAGCGGCGCTTCCTGGCGCTGTGGCGCGATGCATCGGCCGGCGACTGCCTGATGTCGGCCCACTTCGCCGGCGGCGGCGAGGCGGATCTGACGCTTTCCCGCGCCGCCTTCATGCGGCGCCTGTTCGAGGATGCGCTCGGCTTCGGCGGCCTCAAGATGATCCGCCGCATCCTCGGCCTCGCCCATGTCGAGGATCTCGAGGCGATCGCGAGCCCGGCGGCGCGGGCGCGCTGCGAGCGGCGGGCGCTGACGCTGGCACGGGAACTGGTGCTCGGCCATCGCGGCTTTTCGGGAATGGGCGACGTGCTCGCCGCGGCGCGGGCGATCGAGACGGAGGTCGGGTGATGCGGATCGACGGGCGCGACTATCGGACAATCTGGGTCAACGCCGACGGCGCCGGCGTCGACATCATCGACCAGACGCGGCTGCCGCACGTCTTCGACGTCGTCACCTTGCGCACCGCGGCCGACGCCGCGACGGCGATCGCCGACATGTGGGTGCGCGGCGCCCCCCTCATCGGCGTCACCGCCGCCTACGGCATGGCCCTCGCCATGCGCGAGGAGGCCTCCGACGCGGCGCTCTCCCACGCCTACGACCTCCTCGTCGCGACGCGGCCGACGGCGGTCAACCTGCGTTGGGGGCTCGAGCGCATGCGCCGCCGGCTTGCCGCGCTGCCGGCGGCCGACCGGGTCCGCGCCGCCTATGACGAGGCGGCGCGGATGGCCGACGAGGACGTGGCGGTGTGCGAGGCGATCGGCGAGCACGGCCTGTCGCTCATCGCCGAGATGGCCCGCGGCCGCGGGGGCGCCCCCGTCAACGTCCTCACCCACTGCAACGCCGGCTGGCTCGCCACCGTCGACTGGGGCACGGCGCTGGCGCCGATCTTCAAGGCTTTCCGCGCCGGCATCGCCGTCCACGTCTGGGTCGACGAGACGCGGCCGCGCAACCAGGGCGCCTCGCTCACCGCCTTCGAGCTCGCCCGCGAGGGCGTGCCGCACACCGTCATCGTCGACAACGCCGGCGGCCACCTGATGCAGCACGGTGAGGTCGACATGTGCATCGTCGGCACCGACCGCACCACCCGCACCGGCGACGTCTGCAACAAGATCGGCACCTATCTCAAGGCGCTCGCCGCCCGCGACAACGGCGTGCCGTTCTACGTCGCGCTGCCGGCCTCGACCATCGACTGGCGCATCGGCGACGGGGTGAGGGAGATCCCGATCGAAGAGCGCTCCGCCCGCGAGGTGACGCACCTCACCGGCGCCGCCGAGGACGGCCGCATCGAGACGATCCGCATCACGCCCGAGGGCTCGCCGGCCGCCAACTACGCCTTCGACGTCACGCCCGCCCGCCTCGTCACCGGGCTGATCACCGAGCGCGGCGTCTGCGCGGCGAGCGAGGCCGGGCTCCGCGGCCTGTTTCCGGAGGGGGCGGCGGCCTGAGTGGCCGGCTCGGGGGGCGTGCGGGGACTGGAGATACCCCCCACCCCGCCGTCATGGCCGGGACGAGCCCGGCCATGACGATGGAGAGGTTGTCGGCCGAGAGCGCCGAATGCCCCGGCGCATCGGGCCACGGCCTCTTCGTCGCGCCACCGTCGGTTCTCAAACAGACCCTCAGTCGAGCCGCTCGAGCTGCGCGAACATCCGCTTGATCGCCCGGACGACGTCGTTGACGCCGCGCACCGGCGGCCGGTTGCGGGCGACGACGAGGACGATCGAGCGGCGGATCTCGGGATCGACGACCGCCGCGGCGCTGATGTGCGCGGCGTCGAGCTCGGCCTTCAGCGGCGCCAGCGGCAGCAGGCCGTAGCCCATGCGGTTGCGGACGAGGTCGACGATGGCGCCGAGGCTGTCGGCCTCGATGACGTGGCGCAGCGTCACGCCGCGCCGCGTCGCGAGGCCGTCGACGAGCCGGCGCGCGCCGTGCGGGTCGCCCGGCATGATCAGCGGATAGTCGGCGAGCCCGTCGAAGGCGACGGTGCCGCCCCTGGCGAAGGCGTCGGCGGGGCCGATCAGGTTGAGGCGCTCGTCGATGACGGGCTCCGTCTCGAAGGCCGACGCCGCGCTCGTGTCGTAGACGATGGCGAGGTCGATGCGGCCGTTCGCCAGCCACTCGAGGATGTGGCTCGACAAGGCCTCGACGAGGCGGACGCGGACGTTCGGCACGTGCGCGGCGAGCGTCTTCAGCACGACCGCGGAGAGGAAGCGGGCGATCGTCGGGGCGACGGCGATGACGCACTGGTGGGCGCCCTCGGCGCCGAAGCTCGCCACCTCGGCGCGGGCGAGGCGCATGCCGTCGAGGAGCTCGCGGGCGCGGCCGTAGAAGGCGCGGCCCTGCTCGGTGAGCAGCGCGCCGCGGCCGTTGCGGTAGAACAGCGGCGCGCCGAGATCGGCCTCGAGTTCCTTGATCTGCCGGCTCAGCGCCGGCTGGGTGACGCCGAGCACGACGGCGGCACGGGAGAAGCTCGCCGCGTCGGCGATATGGAGGAAGCACTCGATCTGCCGGAAGTTCATGGGCCGTCCGCTCGCGATGCCGGAGGCCCCGCCCTTCGGGCCGGGGGCCGGGTCCGCCGGGCGCGAGGCTACACCGGAACGCCGCGCCGTGGGCAGACGCACCGGCCGCTCCGCCGGCGGTGTGGGCCGGCGCGCCGGCGGCCGCGCCGCCGGCCGTCCGGTTCCGGGCGGCCTCAGCCGGGCTGGCCGAAACGGCGGCGCAGGTCGTCGACCTCGTCGGCGGTCAGCGGCCGGATCGGCTGGTGGCGCAGCATCAGGAACAGCTTCGCCGTCTCCTCGAGTTCCTCGGTGGCGTACTGGGCGTCGGCGAGCGACGTGCCGGCGACGACCGGGCCGTGGTTGGCGAGGAGCACCGCGTGGTGGCGCCCGGCGAGGCTCGCCACGGCCCGCGCCAGCTTCTCGTCGCCCGGCGCGAAATAGGGGACGAGCGGCAGCCGGCCGACGCGCAGGACGAAATAGGCGGTGAGCGGCGGCAGCACGTCGTCGGGGTCGACGTCGGCGAGGATCGAGACGGCGACCGAGTGGCAGGAGTGCAGGTGCACCACCGCCCCGGCGGTCGCCCGCTCGCCGTACATCGAGAAGTGCAGGAAGGCCTCCTTGGTCGGCCTGTCGCCGTCGAGGAAGCGCCCCTCGGCGTCGAGGCGCGACAGCCGGGAGGGGTCGAGGGTGCCGAGCGAGGCGTTGGTCGGCGTCGTCAGGAAGCCGCCGCCGGCGAGCCGCACGCTGATGTTGCCGGTCGAGCCGCCGGTCAGCCCGCGGTCGAACAGCGACTTGCCGACCCGGCAGATCTCGTCGCGGGCCCGGGTCTCCTCGGAAAGGATCGCCGTCATGACAGGAGGCTCCACGCCTTGAGGAAGAAGTCGGGGGCGCCGAAGTTGCCGGATTTGAGCGCCAGCGCCACGTCCGGGCCGCCGCGGGCGCGCGTCCACGGCACGCCGGGATCGATCTCCGGGCCGATCGCCAGCGCGGTGACGCCGAGCGCCGCGACGACCGCCCCGGAGGTCTCGCCGCCGGCGACGAGGAAGCGCGAGACGCCGCGGCCGAGGAGGTCGCGGGCGACGGCGGCGAGCAGGTCCTCGACGAGCGCCCCCGAAATGGCGATGCCGAATTCCGCCTGGATCGCGGCGACCTCGCCCGGGTCGGCGCTCGAATAGACGAGCGGCGGCCGGCCGCCGGTCGCGCCGGCCCCGTCCGCCGCCGCCGCGCCGGCGACCCAGTCGGCGACCATCGCCGCCGTCTGCCGGCCGGCGGCGATCGCGGCGACGTCGAGCTTCAAGGCCGGCACGCCGGCGGCGATCGCCGCGGCGACCTGGCCGCGCGTCGCCGCCGAGCAGGAGCCGGCGAGGATCACCGCCCGGCCGGGCGGCGCGGCGAGTGTCGCGGGACGGGCCGGCGCCGCCGCGCCGGCGGTGCGGAAGTTCGCCGGCAGGCCGAGGGCGACGCCGGAGCCGCCGGTGACGAGGGGAAGGCCGGCCGAGGCGCGGCCGATGGCGCGCAGGTCGGCGTCCGAGGCGGCGTCGACGATCAGGATCCTCTCGCCCTTCGCCCGAGCCGCGGCGAAGGCGGCCGCGATCGCGTCGGGCCCCGCCTCCACCACCTCGAGCGGGACGAGCCCGACCTTCAGGTCCGTCTGGCGGGCGAGCACGCGGACGAGGTTGGCGTCGCGCATCGGCGTCAGCGGGTGGTCGCGCATCGGGCTGTCGGAGAGGAGCACGTCGCCGACGAACAGGTGGCCGCGATAGACCCGCCGGCCGTTCGCCGGGAAGGCCGGGCAGGCGATGGTGAGGTCGCCGCCGGCGAGTTCGAGCATCGCCGCGGCGACCGGGCCGATGTTGCCGGCGTCGGTCGAATCGAAGGTCGAGCAGTACTTGAAGAACAGCTGCCGGGCGCCGGCGGCCCGGAGCGCCCGGGCGCTGTCGAGCGACATCGCCACCGCTTCCGCCGCCGCGATCGTCCGCGACTTCAGCGCCACCACCACCGCCTCGGCGCCGGCGAGCGCGGCGGCGTCTTCCGGCACGCCGATCACCTGCACGGTCGCGAGCCCCTCGCGGGCGAGGGTGAGGGAGAGGTCGGTCGCGCCGGTGAGGTCGTCGGCCACGGCTCCGATGAACATGCGCGTCTCCTTGGGCACGGGTCTTGTTCTGGTTCTGGGCGCCGCCGGCCGGCGTCGCGGCGGCGGCGCGTTTCAGGCGGTGGCGCCCGCGACGATCTCGAAGCCGGTGTCGACGCTCTCCGGCACCGCCGGCCGCGGCTCGGCGAGGATGCGCCGGGCGGCGATCTCGCCGATCGAGAAGCGGGGGGAGAGGATGGTCGACAGCGGCAGCGGCAGCGCCTCGCCGATCTCGAGGCCGTTGAAGCCGAAGAGGCCGAGCTCGCGCTTCGGCGCGATGCCGTTGGCGAGGCAGTGGAAGACGCCGCCGACCGCCATGTCGTCGTTGGAGAAGACGACGACGTCGGGGCGGCTTCCGCCCGCGAGGAGGTCGGCGAGGGCCTTCCGGCCGGCCGCCGCCGAGCTCGGCCCGTCGACAGACGCCTCGCCGACGAGGCCGCCGCCGGCCTCGGCGAGGGCCTGCCTGAGGCCCTCGTAACGCCGGCCGGCGCGCCGGTCGCGGCCGCGGTCGTGGCCGACATAGCCGAAGCGGCGGTAGCCGCGCGCCCACAGGTGGCGGACGGAGGCGCGGCCGGCGGCGCGGTGGGAGAGGCCGACGGCGAGGTCGATCGGCGGCGCGTCGATGTCCATCAACTCGGCGACGCGCACGCCGGAGCGACGCAGCAGCGTCCGCGTCGCCGCGGTGTGGTCGAGGCCGGTGACGATCATCGCCGCCGGCTGCCAGGCGAGGAGGCCGGCGACGAGGCGCTCCTCTGCCGCCTCATCGTAGTCGCTGACGCCGACGACCGGCTGGTGGCCGGAGGCGGAAAGCGCCGCGTGGATGCCGCGCAGCACCTCGGGAAAGACGATGTTGGAGAGTGACGGCAGCACCACGCCGACGAGGCTCGAGCCGGCGGAGGCGAGCGTCCCGGCGATGCGGTTCGGCAGGTAGCCGGTCTGCCGCACGGCGCGCATCACCCGCTCGCGCGTCCGCTCGGAGATCGGCCCCTTGTTGCGCAGCACGCGCGACACGGTGATCTCGCTCACCTCCGCGAGCCTCGCCACGTCGGCCAGCGTCTGCGCGGTGCGCTTGTCCATGGACGTCGCTGGTCCTCCCTTGGCGCGGCGCGGCGGCGGGCCCGACTCGTCCGGTCGCACCCGAAATCCCTTGACCAGCGGTCGCCCCGGTCCGATGCTCCGCGCAAATGACAGCGCTGTCATAGCGAAAATCGAAGCGCGAGGCCAGCGCGGCGGGTGGCGGTTGCCGCGAGCGCCGGCGGCTCCCGTCGGCGAGCGGTGGACGAAGGGAAACGCAGCATGGCTCCGCTCAGCGTCGCCGTCGTCGGGCTCGGCTCGATGGGGCTCGGCATCGCCGCCTCGCTCGTTCGCGCCGGCCACGCCGTCGCCGGCTTCGACGTGTCGCCCGAGGCGGGCGCCCGCCTCGCCGAGGCCGGCGGACGGGCCGCGGCGAGCGCGGCGGCAGCGGCTGCGGGCGCCGACGCCCTCGTCGTCGTGGTGGTCAACGCCGCGCAGACGGCCGACGTGCTGTTCGGAACCGGCGCCGCCGCCGCGGCGATGCGGCCGGGCGGGGTGATCCTCTCCTGCGCGACGATGGCGCCGAAGGACGCCGTCGAGCTTGCCGGCCGCGCCGGCGCGGCCGGGCTCGCCTATCTCGACGCGCCGATCAGCGGCGGCGCAGTCAAGGCCGCCGCCGGCGCCCTCACCGTCATGGCGTCGGGCGCGCCGCAGGCCTTCGCCGCCGCGCGGCCGGTGCTCGACGCGATCGCCGCCACCGTCTACGAGCTCGGCGACAAGGCCGGCGTCGGCGCGTCGTTCAAGATCGTCAACCAGCTGCTCGCCGGCGTCCACATCGCCGCCGCCTGCGAGGCGATCACGCTGGCGAGGCGCCTCGACCTCGACATCGCGAAGGTCTACGAGGTGATCACCGCCTCGGCCGGCAACTCGTGGATGTTCGAGAACCGTATCCCGCACGTGCTCGAAGGCGACTACAGCCCGCGGAGCGCCGTCGACATCTTCACCAAGGACCTCGGCATCGTCGCCGACATCGGCCGCGAGGCGAAGTTCCCGATGCCGGTGGCGGCGACCGCGCTGCAGCTGTTCCTGATGACCTCGGCGGCCGGCATGGGCCGCGACGACGACGCTTCGGTCGCCCGCCTGATCGCCCGCGTCACCGGCCTCGACCTGCCGGGCGCGCCCGCTGCCCCGGAGAGCTGACGATGCCGCGCTTCGCCGCCAACCTGACCATGATGTTCACCGAGTGGCCGTTCCTCGACCGCTTCGCCGCCGCGGCCGACGCCGGCTTCGCCGCCGTCGAGTTCCTGTTCCCCTACGAGCATCCGCCGGAGACGATCGCCGCGCGGCTGACCGGCAACGGCCTGACGCTGGCGCTGTTCAACCTGCCGCCGGGCGACTGGGCGGCGGGCGAGCGCGGCCTCGCCGCGCTGCCCGAGCGCGCCGCCGACTTCCGCGCCGCCCTGGAGACGGCGCTGCCCTATGCCGAGGCGACCGGCGTCCCCCGCCTGCACATGATGGCGGGTCTCGCCGACCGCGCCGACCGCGAAGCCGCCACGGCCTACCGCACCGCCGTCGCCTACGCCGCCGAGCGCCTCGACGCCCTCGGCCTCGAGCTCGTCATCGAGCCGATCAACCGCCGCGACATGCCCGGCTACTTCCTCGACGACTTCGCCTATGCCGCCGCGCTGATCGACGGCATGAAGCTGCCGAACCTGAAGCTGCAGTACGACGTCTATCACCGGCAGATCCTGCACGGCGACGTCATCCGCTCGCTCGAGGCCCTGATGCCGATCATCGGCCACGTCCAGATCGCCGCCGTGCCGGAGCGCCACGAGCCGGGCACCGGCGAGCTCGACGACGCCCGCGTCTTCGCCACCCTCGACGCCCTCGGCTATTCCGGCTGGGTCGGCTGCGAATACCGCCCCGCCGACGGCACCGTTCCCGGCCTGCGCTGGCGCGAGACGCTCGCCGGGTGAGGGGCGGGATTCGTCCTCCCCCTGCGAGAGGGGGAGGACAGCCGCGCCGTTCGTTCGGGCCCTCCCCTGCCAGGGGGAGGGACAGCCGGCGAAGCCGGCAGGGTGGGGCCTGTCCCGACCTCTCGCCGGCGACTGACCGGCCCCCACCTGCGCGACCTTCGGTCCCGCTGTCCTCCCCCCTGGCAGGGGGAGGACGAGACGTGGCCGCCACCTTCGCCAGCCGCGATCGCCCGCAGGGCGGCATTCCCCGCCTTGACGGCGGCCGCGCCCGGCTCTACGCCCGCCGACGCCATTCCGCCACCAACAGCCGCCACCAGCCATCGACACAGAGGGAAGAAGACCATGAGCGGACGCATCATCATGCGCACCGGCGAGGCGCTCGTCGCCGGCGGCCCGCCCGGCACCGCGGCCGAGCCGGAGGTCGTCATCGGCGAGCTCGACGGGCCGGTCGGCACGGCGCTCGCGACCCTGACCGGCGACCAGGTCGTCGGCCACAGCCGCGTCTTCGCGCTCCTCAACACCGACGTCATGGTCCGCCCGGTGACGCTGTGCGTCTCCAAGGTCTCGGTCGACAGCGCCCGCTACACCAACATCCTGATGGGCACGGTGCAGTTCGCCATCGCCAACGGCGTCCTCGACGCGGTGCGCGCCGGCTACATCCCGAAGGAGAAGGCCAACGACCTCGGCATCATCTGCTCGGTGTGGCTGACGCCGTCGGTCGTCTCCGACGACAACCTCGACCACAAGGCGCTGTTCGACATCCACCGCAAGGCGATGACCGAGGCGATCCGCAAGGCGATGACGAACGAGCCGACGATCGACTGGCTGCTCGAGAACCAGGACAAGATCACCCACAAGTATTTCCAGATGGGCCTCGACGGGAAGATCTGAGGCCGTCGGCCGAGCGCCGGCCGTCGCGCGGCATCATCACACCGTCGCACGCCATGGCTAAGCGACCGTCCGGTCGGAGGGACTTCCCCCCCGGCCGGAACTCGCGCCGGGTTCGACGGGCACGAGCCCGTCCGGCGGGCGATCCCGCCGAGTCGCGGCGCCCGCGAGGACGAGCCCGGTGATGGTCCTTCCGCTGCTGCGCTGCCGTCCGCGAGAGCCGCGCCGCATGCCGGCCGCGGGCGCGCCGCCCCGCCCCGCCGGCGGCTCGTCGGAGCCCCGCGCCGCCGGAGAGCCCCGATGACGGCGATCGCCATCGAGGGCGTGACGAAGCGCTTCGGCGTCCGCCCGGCGCTCGACGCCGTCGGCCTCGCCGTTCCGTCCGGCTCGTTCACCGCGCTCCTCGGCCCTTCCGGCTGCGGCAAGACCACGCTGCTCAGGATGATCGCCGGCTTCGAGGCGCCGGACGAGGGCCACATCGCCTTCGACGGCGAGATCGTCTGCGATCCGCGCCGGCAGGTGCCGCCGGAGGCGCGCGGCGTCGGCATCGTCTTCCAGTCCTATGCGCTGTGGCCGCACATGAGCGTCGCCGAGAACGTCGCCTATCCGCTCAGGGCCCGCCGCGTCGCCGGCGGCGAGGTCGCCGGCCGCGTCGCCGCGGTGCTCGCCCTCGTCGGCCTCTCCGGCTTCGAGGCGCGGCGCATCGACGAGCTCTCCGGCGGCCAGCGCCAGCGCGTCGCGCTCGCCCGCTGCCTCGTCGCCGAGGCGCGCGTCATCCTGTTCGACGAGCCGCTCGCCAATCTCGACGTGCACCTGCGCGCCTCGCTGGCCGAGGCGTTTTCCGACATCCACCGGCAGAGCGGCGCGACGGTCGTCTACGTCACCCACGACCAGGCCGAGGCGCTGGCGCTCGCCGACCGGATCGCCGTGATGGACGCCGGCCGGGTGCTGCAGCTCGCCGCGCCGGAGGAGATCTACCGCTCGCCGGCGAGCGCCGCCGTCGCCGGCTTCGTCGGCCGCGGCGCGCTCCTCGCCGCGACCGTCGTCGAGCGGCGCGGCGGCGGCGCGGTGGTCGCCGTCGGCGGCACGCTGATCGCCGCCCGCGCCGGCGACGCGATCGTCGCGGGGCCGGCGCGGCTGCTCGTCCGGCCGGAGGCGCTGCGCCCGGCCTCCGAGGGGCTGCCGGCGCGGGTCGTCCGCACCACCTATCGCGGCCCGGTGCACGAGGTCGAGGCGGTCGTCGCCGACACCGGCGAGCGGCTCGTCCTCGACTGTGCCGTCGCGCCCGCGCTCGGCGAGACCCTGCGCCTTGCGGTCGCCGACGCCTGGGTCCTCGCCGGCTGACGTCGTTGCCAGCGGCGCCCTCAGCGCCAGGGCAGGACGCCCGCCGGCAGCCGCCGGCCGAGCCGGTCGACGACGGCGAGCACGGCGAGCACCACGGCGATGGTGACGACGGCGATCGCCGCCGCCTCGGCGCCGAGCCCGGCCTCCTCCAGGCTGAACAGCACGACGCCGAGCGTCTCGTGGCCGCTCGACCAGAGCAGCGCCGAGACGGTGAGCTCGTTGAAGGCGCTCATGAAGACGAGGAGCGCCCCGGCCACCGCCGCCGGCGCGGCGATCGGCGCGGTGATCGTTGCGAGCCGCCGGAGCGGGCGCGCGCCGGCGACCGCCGCCGCCTCGTCGAGGTCGCGCGGGATCTGGCCGATCGCCGTCGTCACCGGCTTCAGGGCGAGGGTCAGGAAGCGCATCAGGTAGGCGACGAGGATGATCGCGGCGGTGGCGTAGAGGCTGCCGATCAGCGGCCGCGGCCTCAGGAACAGGAGGATGCAGGCGATCGCCAGCACCACGCCGGGCACCGCGTAGGTGAGCTCGACGGCGCCTTGGGCGAGGCGCTGCAGCCGGCGCGGCACGCGGGCGAGGCTCCAGCCGAGCGGGATCGTCACGAGGGCGAGGATCAGCGCGGCGCCGCCGGCGAGCATCAGCGAGTTGGCGAAGGCGCGCGTCGTCGAGGCCTGCCTTGCCAGCACCTCGGCGAAGTTGTCGAGGGTCGCCGTCGCCGCCGTCAGCGGCACGCCGAAGGCCGGCACCAGGGCGGTGGCGAGGAGCGCCAGGGCCGGCAGCACGAGGATCGCGGCGATGGCGAGCCAGCCGAGGGCGGCGAGCGGCAGGCGCAGCCGACCGAGGGCAAGCCTCGCCGGCGTCGCCGCGGCGAAGCGGTGGCCGGCGTTCCTGAGCGCGACCGCCTGCAGGCCGAGGCCGACGACGGCGACGGCCGCGACGAGCACCGACAGCGCCGCGACCTCCGGCAGCACGCCCGGCCCGTAGCTGGCGAGCCGCTGGTAGATCAGCGTCGTGAGCGTCAGGTAGCCGACCGGTATGCCGAGGAGGGCGGGGATGCCGAAATTGCCGACGCCGGAGACGAAGGCGAGGGCCGCCGCCGCCACCAGGTAGGGGCGCACCAGCGGCAGCGCGACGGTCGCGAGCGCCGCCAGCGGCCCGGCGCCGGCGGCGCGCGCCGCCTCCACCTGATCGCGCGGCACCCCGGCGAGCCCGGCGCGCAGGGTGATGAAGACGATCGGCGCGTGCTGCACGGCATAGAGCAGCACGATGCCGCCGCGG
>Ga0255338_1004864_pt1 | contig 13164 bp, 17 predicted proteins | sample MeOH1_35cm_T4_19_FD_203715 | JGI IMG/M metagenome (GOLD analysis project Ga0255338, IMG submission 203715) | Sandy soil microbial communities from University of British Columbia, Vancouver, Canada - MeOH1_35cm_T4_195 | ecosystem: Engineered > Artificial ecosystem > Sand microcosm > Unclassified ...
CGTCTGATCGCGTCACGGGCTCGCACCAATGGCATTTCGGTCATCGCGGCGCTGCCGTTCCCTTTATAGGGCAGAACCGTTTCTTCACGAACGCCGGGCGCATGCATGCGCCTGAGAGGCTCAGAAGGAACTGCTGCAGACGCTGGCGGTCATTGGCGCGGAGTTCCCTTCCAGTCTGGTCGGGCATGTCACGGGCCAATCCGAAGTATCGCTCCACCCGCTGCTGGCCGACCTGCAGGCCGGGGATTTCATCTATGAACGTCCCGCTTTTCCCGAGGCTGAGTACGTGTTCAAGCATGCGCTGACCCAGGAGGTGGCGAGCAACTCCCTGCTCTTGAAGCAGCGCAGCCTTCTGCATGAGCGTACGGCCCAGGCCATCGAGGTGCTGTTTCCCGAGCGGCTCACGGAGTACTGCAGCGAGCTGGCACATCACTACAGCCAAAGCGGCAACGTGCCAAAGGCGGTCGACTACCTACAACTGGCTGGCAAGCAGGCACTCCAGCGTTCCGCCCAAAGCGAGGCGATCCGGCATCTCAGTGCGGCACTCGATCTACTGAAAAGCCAGGCAGACACCCCGGAACGCCAGCGCAAGGAACTGTCTCTGCTACTGACCCTTGGTCCGGCATGGATGGCAGCGCGAGGCTCCGGCGCGCCGGAGGTGGAGGCAACCTACACACGGGCCCTCGCCCTGAGCGAACAGGGTGGGGAAACGCCGGAATACTTCTCTGCACAGCTTGGTCTGTGGTCCTTCTATCTTCTGCGCTCTCAACTCAAGACAGCGCGCACACTGGCCGAACGGTTACTCAGCCTCGCGCAGCACACGCAAGACCCGGAACAGTTAGCGGAGGGGCACCGCGTGCTCGGGTCGACCGTCTTCCGCCTTGGCGAGATCATTCGGGCTCGCACCCACACGGAGCGGGCCCTGGCCCTGCACCGGTCAGACCGCCAGTCATATGGGCATTTGCTGCGCTATGCGCGCAACCCCGCCGCGCACATGCGTTGCACCCTGAGCTGGATTCTTTGGTATCTGGGCCTGCCCGACCAATCTCGGTCCCGCATCGAGGAGGCTCTCGCGATTGCCAGAGAAACATCCGATCCATTCGCTCTTGCTCTCTGCCTGATTTTCGCGGGCGAACTGTATCAGCGTCGTGGCGAGCCAGATCAAGTGCTGGAGTACGCGAATGCCGCGCTCGAGCTTTCGCGCGAACAGGGATTCCCCTTCTATCTGGCCAGGGCAACGATTCTGCGCGGCTGGGCGCTCGCCTGGCAAGGCAGCCACGAGGAAGGTATTTGTCTTATACACCAGGGTATTGATGCTCATGAAGCCACCGGCGCGGCGCTGGGACGGCCTTCCCAGCTGGGATTGCTCGCCGATGCCTATGGGCGGGCAGGGCAGCCCGAGGCGGCACTTCGTGTGTTGGATGACGCGCTAGCGCTGGTGAACGACACGGATGAGCGCTTTGATGAAGCGACCCTGATTCGCCTCCAGGGAGAGTTGATACTGCAGTCGCCTGGCGAGAATGCGAGGTCGGCTGTTATGGCCGAAGAGGCAGAAACACATTTACAGAAGGCAATGACGCTCGCGCGTCATCAAGGAGCCAATGCGATCAAGTTGCAATGCGCACTGAGCCTCGCCCGCCTTTGGAGGCGTCAAGGTAAGGACGATGCGGCGAAGCAAATATTGCTCGATATCAATGCAACTTTTACCGAGGGTAAAGATACCGTAGACTCACGCCAAGCAAGTGAAATGCTCGCACGGTTGTCATTGAGGCCCCGACACGGATAGCCGCTCGTCGTCGACAGCGAGTTGTGCCCGAAGTTGTCGCACGCAGCGCAGGTCGACCTGTTGGTTAGGCATGTGCGAGCCGGCGGTATGGCGCAGCGAAATCCCCAATTCCGCCAGCGACTTACAGTTTAGGAAAAATAGCACTGCGGGATTTTCGCAAGTCATTCATATAGCGGAATATTTTTCCTTCAACCGTATCAATTTTCACGGAAAAGACGATTACCCCAAGATTGGATCCTCGTCGACTCCGAGTTGGAAACGGAGAAACCGATCGAAGCCGAGGCCGCATACCGTCGCGCGCTGGAGGCCGAATCGACATTTCTTGATCCCTACCTCAACCTGGGCTGCATGCTGTGCGACACCGGCCGGTTTGACGACGCTGTGGAAGCGTACCGTTTTTGCCGTCGCGCTTGAAGACTTGGACCAATCGAGAGAGGCGCTCTCGATTTACGGGCGATGCATCACGCTGTCGGCATCCTCGGGCAGACAGATGCGAAGAGGGTCGTCCTGCGGCCAACGGCCGTCGCGTACCAATTTCTCGGCGGGGTTGGCTTGCCGGACCCTGCGTTGCGGAAATAGCCGCGATTCCCGGGGAGGTTTCCCGCGGCAGGGAAGTCTCAACGGTGCTTCTGAACGAGGTCGAGGCATGACCGACCTCGTATCCTTCAGTCCCGCCTACAGCGGCATTCATGGCGACATCTGTCTTGCTCGAGAGCGCCCGTCTGGTCGCAGCGCACAGTATCAATGCACTGATGACGGCACTGGATTGTCGCGCTCGCGACGCCAGCAGCCGCTCTTGCCCGGCAGTCCAAGACCCAGCAGCACGATGTCGTAGTCCTGGCAGGCTAGTGCATCAAGCGCCGCTTGCCCGTTGCTAACCCAGTCGGCGGCCTGGGAAGCATCTCTCAGTGCCTCCCGGACCGCCTGCCCGATCTTCGGATCGTCCTCGACCAGCAGTACGCGCATCCCCTCTCCATTGCTTGCGGAGCGCTGCCAGTCCGGCGGGCTGACAGTCTCCTGGCTCGACATCATATCGCCTCCAGAGCGCAAATCGACGGACACGCGGCAGTGGGAAAGGTTCAGTGGCCTGCGCGCACCCCAGCCTTCTGCGGAAAAAACAGGATGTATGCCACCATCAGCGACATCAGTGCAGCCGAGGCGGAGAAGCGGTTCATGGCCAGCCCGCCGGCATGGAGCGGCTTGTCGAGGAAGTCGCCGAGCGGGCGCGTCGGGATGAAAGCTGCCCAGAACAGCGCGGTGCGGGATACGCGCGTCCAGTAGCGGGCCGCGACCAGTGCAGCCAGCAGCGCGCCGAACAGCGCCATGCCGCCCAGATAGCCCAGCCCGACTGTATCCGCCGTCCAGTCGCCCAGGGCCGTGCCGAGCGTCTGTGAAAACATCATCGTCACCCAATGGAACATCTCGGCCCTGGGCGACTTCACGGTATCAACCGATACGGTTCCAAGCGTTCGATACCAGATTGCCAATGAGAGCATCGGCAAGACGCATAGTACCGGTGTTCCACCGGCATAGCCGATACCGAGCGACCGGTCGCAAAGTCAGCCAGGGTCGTGCCCACGGTCGTAGTGGCTACGATGGTCACCCAGTAGAGCACCGGGCGAAAGCGCGTGGCAGAAATCTGTGCCGACACCGCGATCAGAAAGATTACGGCAAAGATCGCCGTGCTGATGAGGTAGCCAAGATTCAGTGACATCGACAACGCATCGCCGCCGGTCTCCCCCAGCGTGGTTGCCGCTATCTTGATGATCCAGAAACCAAGGTGACTTCCGGCACCTTGCTCAGACCCTGTTCAGCCGGGGATCGCGTATCCGCTTTGTTCATGCCTCTCTCCGGGATTGATTGCTTCATCGCATGGATGCAGTGCGCAGTCTGGCGGGCCTGACTTAGGCCAGCCGTAGCAGGTCAGGGCAGCACCCAGCCCCGGTGAATCAGCGTCGCGAACAAGCGGCGATAGATGCCCATCGCCACGCGGTAGATGGGTATGGCGAGCCATCCGCCGGTGCGTAGTGCCAGCCAGCCGCACAGCAAGGCGACCACGGCGGATCCCGCCATATCGAAGGGGAAATGCACGCCCAGGTAGATGCGTGCCCAGGCCACCGGGATGCCGAGCAAGGCCAGCGCCAGTCCTGCCATTCTTGCGCGGGCCGTCGGCATGAGACTGAACGCCACAGCCCAAATCAGTGTCAGGTGGTCGCTTGGGAAAGACGAATCCGGAGCATGTGGGATCAGGGTGTGCCCCAGGCCGGTCATGAAGGGGCGGGATGCTGCCAGCACAGCCCGATGAGCTGGTTCGCAAGCAATCCCAGGCAGCCCGATACGGTGGCCGCCAGCAGCGCTTTCCGGTGGGGTTCGCCGCCGCGCAGCCAGCCGATTGCTACCAAGGCGGGGATGATCCAGATCGCATACTCGGCAAAGAACGTGGCGGCGGCGACTGCCGGCGCACCGGGATAATCCGGCGCGTTGATCAGCAGAAAGAGGTTGTGGTTGAGTGTTTCCATGATGGCTTCGCCCGCCTGGGTGTCGGCACGGCATTGCGCGACAGCAGAGCTTAACGCCGAAGACTTAGCCAGGACTGAGCGCCGTGGATGCCCGAAGCGGTGCCGGAGGAAAGCCGGATAGCCAGCACAGGCGGCACAGGCGGCACAGGCGGCACAGGCGGCACAGGCGGCACAGGCAGCGGCCAGATATATCACGATGTGATGAAAATAGTGCCGGCCGCATGCCGTGAGGTGCATTTCGGCGCCAGAGTTCCTTTACCCCATGCGCTTTATCGCTAGGGATTTACACGTATCCCTGACAATTCTTTGCGACTTGGCGTTGCCGAAAGCAGATTGGAAGGTGCCGGAAAGCCGATTGGAAGAAGCCGTTTATAGAGTCTCGAAATTCGCTCGCACCCGCGATGAAGTCACGGCAAGGCAAGGGCGTAATAACAGGAGACGGAGGGACCACCTCATGAATCAAAACACCGACATGCGCTACCTCGCGGGTAGCCGGGCTGCACAACAGCACCGCTGGGCGGACAAGCGGGAGGTTCAAGCATGAACACCCCCCCGCGTTTCAAGAAGGACTATTACGGCGGCGGGCTGATGACGCTGATTGGACTCGTCACGGTGGCTGCGGGCCTGCAATACCACACTGGCACATTGAGCAAAATGGGACCGGGATTCTTCCCTGTAGCCGTGGGCGCGCTGCTTGCGCTCGTCGGTGTGATGATTGCCGTCTCCGCGCGCAACGACCAGCCTGCAGACGGCAAGGCATCCGGGCACGGACACGGTGCCGGACTGCCCGACTTTCGCGGCTGCGCCTGCATCATCCTGGGCGTGCTCTCCTTCCTGCTGCTGGGCAAATACGGCGGCCTGATACCCGCGACCTTCTCCATCGTGTTTATCTCGGCACTTGGCGACCGGACCAACACAGTGAAGCAGGCCGCCCTGCTGGCGCTGGCAATGTGCGTCGTCGCGGCGGTTGTCTTCTGGTGGGCACTGCAGTTGCAGTTGCCGCTGTTTGCCTGGGGGGCTTGAACACCATGGCTACCAATGCTCTGCACGATCTCTGGTTCGGCTTCGGCGTTGCCTTCCAGGGCTCCAACCTGATGTGGTCTTTCTTCGGTGTGCTCATGGGCAACCTGATCGGCGTATTGCCCGGCATGGGCGCGCTATCGGCGATTTCCATCCTGCTGCCGTTGACCTATGCCATGCACCCAGTGCCCGCCATCCTGATGCTGGCCGGTATCTTTTACGGCTCGCAATATGGTGGCGCCATCGGCGCGATCCTGCTGAACCTGCCTTCGCATCCGCCGCACGCGGTGACCTGCCTGGATGGCTATCCGCTGACGCGCGCCGGCAAGGGCGGCACGGCGCTGGGCATCACCATGATCTGCTCGTTTTTTGCCGCGTCGGTGGGCATCATCGTGATGATTTTCGCCTCGCCGTTGCTCACGGAGATCTCGTTCAAATTCGGTCCCACGGAGATCTTCTCCATCATGCTGCTGGGTCTGCTGGCGGGCTCCACCATGTCGCGAGGATCCCCGTTGAAAGGCGTTGCGATGACGCTGTTCGGCCTGATTTGCGGCGCGGTGGGCACCGACGTGAACAGCGGCACCTTCCGCCTGGCGATGAATATCCCTGAACTGAGCGACGGGCTGGAGTTGGTCGCCATCGCTATGGGCCTGTTCGGCGTGGCGGACTTCCTGCTCAACGTCAACCGGATGAGCGTTATCGCGAGCAAGACCAAACTGCGGATCCGCGACATGCGGCCCAGCCTGGCGGAGCTCAAGACCGCGTTCTGGCCCATGGTCCGGGGCACCGGCATCGGCACCCTGTTCGGTGCGATGCCCGGCACCGGCCCCACAATAACCACCTTCGTTGCCTATGCGCTGGAGCGCAAGATCTCCAAGACACCAGAGAAATTCGGCACGGGCATGATCGCGGGCGTTGCCGGGCCGGAAGCCTCCGCGCACTCCAAGACGCAGGTGGACTTCATCCCCACCATGAGCCTCGGCATTCCAGGGGACGCTGTCATGGCATTGATCCTTGGTGCGCTTATGATCCAGGGCATCGCCCCAGGCCCGCAGTTGATCAGCGAGCACCCGGACATCTTCTGGGGTCTGATCGCCAGCTTCTGGATCGGCAATGTTCTGCTGATCGTGCTGAACGTGCCTCTGATCAGCGTGTGGGTAAAGCTGCTGCAAGTGCCATATCGCTACCTCTTCCCCTCGGCCATGTTCTTTATCGTGGTCGGTGTGTTCAGCACACAGAACAGCTTGTTCGAGATCTGGGAAGTGCTGGCGTTCGGGGTGATCGGCGCTTTGCTCATGTGGCTGGAGTTCTCGGTAGCTCCCATCCTTCTCGGTTTCGTGCTCGGGCCGATGGTGGAAGAGAACTTCCGCCGCTCCCTGCTGCTTTCGCGCGGCGACATGATGGTCTTTGTGCACCGGCCAATCAGTTGTGTCTTCGTCGTCCTGTCCGCTATGCTGCTCGCCGGCGTCACGTATTCTGCATGGCGTGGCCGTCGTGACAACAACAAGCAAGTGGCGCTGCCCGCCGGTGACCTGGCCGTCAGCGAGTAGCCATTGGCGATTGGCCTGCGTGTTGTCTAGCTGCGAGACAAGCGCAGGCCTGAGCCCAAGCGATGCTGGGGAGTCGCCAAGACCGGGGGGCAAATCCGTCAGAAAAGGGGAGTATTGGCGACAGACACTATCGGAAAGCCCCCATGCGCATCTCGATCCAGGCATGCATTGGAGGGTAAGCAGTCCTTCATTGACGCCCTACCAAGGTGGCCGATGAGTAGAGATGATGATGTCGACCTACAACAGGTGGACACCTACCATGGAAGAGAAGATCCCTGAACTCAGAGTCGTTGAGTCACGTAAGGTAGCCGATATTCTGGCCATCGCCCCTGGCTCAGGTCGAGCCCCACAAAAACGTCGGTACCAAGCCAATGTCCAGGAGATATTTCAACAACATGGTTACCCAAGTTGCGGCACCAGACTCGTTTCGGGGATGGCCGTCGCAAATTCGACGAGCAAAGCAAACTCGCGCTGGTCGAGGCCTGCCTGAAGCCAGGCGTATCGGTCGCCCGGATGGCGCGGACCCACGGCGTCAACGCGAATCTGCTGCGCAAATGGATCGCGCGATATCTGATCGAACGAGAGCAAGCGTCGAAGGAGGCTATACACCAGGATCATGCGCGGAGCGCGAGCAGCGTTGATGACGTCTGCGTCGACGTTCCTGCCCGGCCTGCCAGCGACTCATTGGCAAGCAAGGCTCAACTCGTCTTGTCGCCTGTCCCGCGTGAACCTCCCCACTTGCGTAAGTTTTCGATGTTGTCGCGAATACGTAGCGCGTCGTTCCGGAGAACATCTCGGCGCCAGATTTCTTCGTCGCCGCGAAACAGTTGCACCGTAAAGTGCGGGGCGTCCCAGTCGGTCACCTTGGCAGCGAGAGGGCCGTCGGCGTGGGAGTGGACTGACAACTCTAGAGGGTGAGATTCAACCTTGTATAGGATATCTGCCGCAGGCACGATTCCGCTAACGTCGACGCCGTTGTGGTGTCCCACAAGGGAAACTTGACGGCCGGGGACGGGCGTGAGCACAAGATCGTCGAGTAGCAGATGGGCCTGGACGCATAGCTTGTACCGGTTTCGCAGGGCCACAAGAAGTGAGAGCAGCGCGGCACCGATGACCGCAGCCAGTACAAGCGCCTCTGTCATATCCATACCGTTTCCTCACATCGCGTTCTGGCTACACACAGCGAAGTGTAGTTGAGGACAGTGTGGTGCGGCAGGTTACGCGCTGCTTGAGGCAGATCATGACACCCTCCCGTTGGAAATGTGCCAGTGCAGCATTGACCGTCCGGGGCGACCGTGCTTTGGATGGGCACATTTCGCTGTCTGCCTCGTTAGCCTCGACGTAACAGGAGAACAAGGTAACGCTGCAGGCAGCTTCAGGGGGGCGTCGACCAGTATTATCCGCGCGCAACCCAGCGGCTTACGGCGGAGTCGGGGGCACCCGCATTTCCTTGCGATACCGGTCCCAAGCTGACGGGTAGAGGCTGGAGGCGACGGCCTATTCCATCCATGTTGCATCTTCCTCCCGCATTAGCCGCCCCGCGAGAATGTAGTCCCCAAGTTTGGTTGCCTTTGCCTCCAAGCCCTCCAACTCAACGGTAGGCAGTTCGCTCAATTCAAATTGACAATAAAGGTTTCGCTGCCGGAAGGTCAACTTTGGTCGCAGCAAGCCGGCAATCAACGCCGCCGGCGACTGGACGGAGATGTTCTCTTGCCCGCGATATTCCACGCGTATTCCCGTTTTCTGGGCGAGCCGACCAAGTTCAATCGCGTCCTGCCAGCCGGCCTCATAGTCCAGTTCCACTACCGTCACGCCCTCTGTCTCCAGGAATCTCAGCGCCTCCCCTCTGGTGCCAGCTCGAACTGTCGCCATTTCCTTCTCCATTCACATCCTCGGCACATGCAGACTATGCCCTGCACCCCCAAGATTGTAATCGCCAGAGGAAAGCGGAACCCGATAGACCTTCCCGACGATTGACATTCAGTGCAGAATGCGGGGGGCGGGCAAGGGGAGAGGTCCACGGCGTCGCCGCTTCTAGTGCGGGCATCATTTGACGGGACGTCCAGAAGGAAAGAGCATACCGGTCCGCTTGCGACTCGCCAACACACCGTCGCTCTTTCTCGAAGAGGCACTCAAACAGATGGTGGGCAGTCGTACGGAGCAATTGAGGAATCTTGCGACCACAAGCGAGCCCATTCTTCAGGTTAGGGATAATGTTACCGGTATGTACCATATAGATACCAAATAACCTCGGAAGGCGCTGGTTAGTGGCGCGTCCCGAGACAAATCCATTCGCGAGGCATCGGAGTCATTAAATCACGCCACCCCGCATGCAACTCGCTAATACCAAGAGCTGCCCACAGTTGGGCCGCGCCGATTCCATCAGCGCTGCGTTGAACCTGGTCCGCTCCTCGACGGGCGGCTCTTGCGGATGACGCGAGCCGGGGCTGCTAGGGAAAATACTGGCACTCCTTGATTTTTCTGCCACAGCAGTACTACCATGGCATCTCGCTGGTCTTGCGCGATCAGCAGTCAATGCGCCCATCAGTATTACAGTACAGCACGCCGGCAATCGGCAACCGCACCCAGTACATCCAAGAAGCACGCTGCAGCAACCGTAGTGCCTACGTTTAGGAGACACTGATGTTGAGTCTGCATGAACTGGCGACGCTGATGCTCATCAAGGATGCTATCGATCCGGTAGAACTCGATCCTGCTGATTTCGATACTTTGCTTGAACGGAAATTCGCGACACGAGATCAACTCTCGCCAGGGTGCCATCGTGCTCTGATTACTATTAACGGCCATGCTTTTCTCAAAGCCATTCAAAGGCAAAAACTTCGGGTCTACTTGCGGTAGCTACCCCGAAGGCCTGATTGGAACGGGAGCATGTCGACAGGCAGCGGCCAAGTCCCGCTTTCAGTTGTTGTCCGCACCGCACTTGTTTCAACGTTCTTCCCCATTTTGGCACGAAGGAAATCCACTATGGAAAGGTGCTGAATTCAAAATGCGATGGGGGGCACGTTTTAACTCCCGAAGTCATGTACGATGCTGGGATTGCAACATAAATGGAGAAGAGCGATGGCTACTTACAAGCAGTTGCTGGCGGAGAAGGAAAAGATCGAATCGCAACTTGTGGAGGTGCGTGCCACAGAAGTTGCCGGTGTTATCGAGCAGATTCAGGCCTTGATGGCGCAGTACGAGCTGTCCGCCGAGGACATCGCTCCGAAACGGCGTCGCGGCCGTCCTGCTTCCGGCGCGGCGCCTACCAAGAAAATCAAGGCTTCGCTGCCCCCTAAATACCAGGATCCAAAGACTGGCGCCACCTGGACGGGGCGCGGCCGTGCACCAGCTTGGCTCGGCAAGAATCGCGATAAATTCTTGATCCCGGAAGCGTGAGGCAAGCATGCCGCCATCCTTGCGACTGGGTGCGATAGTACCCGGGTCGCACGACTACACGGGAGTCCGTCAAGGGAGGGTAGAAGCCTTCCAAGCTGACTAATGACGCGGCTCACCTCGCCCGCTTCAAGGGGAACGTCGCTGGGAAGTTGAAAACATACTCTGGACGCACGTGGGTTCCGGTTTCATGGCTCTTTTTCACCTTCCGGCAGATCTCAGACTGCTTTGAACATAGTCGGAGGACCAGAGATCGCTCAGGAAATCTGATGCACCCCGATCATCACCTTCCATTGACCGCCGCCTTACGGGGCTGATTTTGATGAGGAAGTCGGGTGTGGAAGACGGATGGGGCAGCATGCCGGCCAAAGCCTTGGCTGGCGCGGCTTTGCGGAGGCCATGTGGCGCGCGACACTGGTGTGGCCTAACATTCCCAGAGAGGCGTGGAAGGGCCAGTAGCCCCCGCGCTTATTTCAGTAATGTCTTTGCGATGCGCATCTGCTCGTTTTCGAAGGCTGGCGCGAAGTCATCGAGATCGAGGGTCGACATGCCCACCGCGGCGGACTTGGCCATCGTCTTCCAGCCTTCAACGGCCCGGCACACATCGCCCAGCACACGTTGAATGGCTGCAGCATCCAGGCGGAAATAGCCAGCCATGCCCACCACCGCCTGAATCGAGTCTACTGGCCCGTAGGCTTCATCGAGCCATAGCTTCAGTTCCTGATCCTTGTCAGGGAAGGGATTGATGTCGAAAGCTGGCGCCAGACGCCACTGGCCGTACTCGACGTGCAAGAAGCCATGGTTCTGCACGTGGTCATCGACGTTCGTGATGAGTAGGTTGAACGCCAGCCGACGCCATAGCTCCTCCAGGTCCTGGCCAGGGTTGATGCTGTTGGCGATGATGGTGTCCGCAATCTGCGTGTAGGCATGGTCATCCTGTCGGGAGGCTTGCATCATCGAGCCTGCGGACAAGTAAGGGATGCGGCCGCCGCCCTCGACACGGTCGAACCGGCGAATGAGTGCAACTGGAATGTCGTCGGACATGACGATGCGTGAATCCACGGCCGAGATACCGGCGGCCGCCGCCAGGTGCAGCGCGAGGATTTCGCCGCGCGTCACGCTGCGGTCATCCTTCACGCTCGGAAACTTGCCGATGGCCAGGTGCCCGTCTTCGTCGATGACCGTGCATTTCGGGCGCATGCCGCCAACAGAAGTGCCGCGGCCGCGCAGGTAGCGCAAGTCGGCCTCGGTTTCCTGGTTCATCTCCACCGCGCGCGAGGCGGCCATCAGCTGCGAGAGCTCGAGCAAGGGTGGCGTGCCGCGGCCGCCATTTTCGATGACACGAAGGAAGTCGTTGGTGTTCGGGTCCACGAGCCGGATGGCGCCGATGCGACTCATGTCATCGACACCCAGCAGGTAGTCCATCTCGCTCAGCTCAGCCGCAAGCGCTGGTTTGCCATTCAGCTGCGCGGTCTTTCGGCGCTTGGCATGGTCGCGCGCGATAACCCGACAACCCCACCCGTCGGGCTCGGTGTCCGCGAACGCGAAATGGAAGATGGAGTCGTCCTTGGATGGCGCCTTGCGAAACTGATTGCCTTCCACCAGGGGAAGGTCCGGCGAGATAGCGAATTTCGCAGCGGCGGACAGCCAGCCGGCGTCGTAGGCAAACGTCGAGTGCTCGCGGCGGCCTTCCTTGGTGTACCCTAGCTCGCCAAGTGCAATGGCGGTCTGACCCAAGGCGACGCGCACTTTCTTTTGTGTCGGCGGCATGGTCAGAGGGCTCCCGTGGGCGGCTTGCGGCCTTTCCGGCGGACGCGCTGCGGCAACTGCTCATTCATCAGCGACAGACCGATGTCGTCGGTCGCCGTGTCCAGCATGCCAGAGATTTTGTTGAGTTCACCCAGGACGAAGAACGCCTGTGCGATGGTCCCGATGGAAATGCGAGGGTCGCCTTTCTCCAGACGGCGCAGGGTTGCGACCGAGGTCTGGATGCGTTGGGCCATGGATTCCTGTGTCAGCTTCCGCCGGCGGCGGGCCATTGACAGGTCGTGGCCGAGCTTTAACAGGGCGCGCGCCACCGGTGTTGGTAGGATGTTGCCATCCTCCTTAGCACTCATATATGAGCGCTTATTTTGGTTAGGATTTTCCATGTGAGCGGTTACGCATTAAGCCTTGATCGCTCAATTATTGGCCTTGCGCGGCTTGCCGTCAATCAAAGTTGTACTTAACAGCACATATATGATCTGTTAAGTAACTTTTTCGCACATATGTGAGCGATTAAGCGGTATGCGCAGCCCGGGGAGATCAGACATGTCATGCTGATCGCGCCAGCGTTAGTGGTCCGAGACCTACTTGTGCCCGATCCGTACTGAAGCCAAAGTGCGCTCCAGTCGTTCGTTTAATTGGCCTGGCAAGCGCTTAAAAACCATGCCACTCCCGAATTATCGCTTGAGCGGCACATTTTCCATCAACTGGCGCCAGGGTCAACCAGGCCAATCAGATACCGCATGATCTGCCGGGCAATCGGGCGCTCGAGTCTCGATCCTTGCTGCCGCGACTTAACCGAGTAAGTCGCGGGGGCTAACGCACAAACTTAACATAATAAACGTTATGTGCTTTATAAGGCGCATTGACAGAGGCAGGGGCAGGCCCCGAGTTATCGAAGCGCTTCACCATGGGAATGCGTTGACGGCCATTGCCCCGAGGCTTCCTTAATCGCATGCCCTCCTGTAGGAATCCGGAATTGGCTGGACTGGCGTGCGACACGGGGTAATCGTACTTTTCGTGCAAAATCTGGCGGTTTCCCCGAAAGCCTTTGTCGACAACGCTTTCCGAAAAGCCCACACCTGTTGGCCGCTATGAATGAGAGGAGGGCGTAACATAACCGCCCGCG
>Ga0255338_1004865_pt1 | contig 13155 bp, 12 predicted proteins | sample MeOH1_35cm_T4_19_FD_203715 | JGI IMG/M metagenome (GOLD analysis project Ga0255338, IMG submission 203715) | Sandy soil microbial communities from University of British Columbia, Vancouver, Canada - MeOH1_35cm_T4_195 | ecosystem: Engineered > Artificial ecosystem > Sand microcosm > Unclassified ...
CCTTCGTTCGCCCTGCCCTGCTGCGCATGATGGGCTGCGCGAGCGCGCCGCCGCCGCTGCTCAAGGCGCGCAGCGAAGAAGCCATGCGAAAGAAGGCCGGCCGCACCGAGTACCAGCGAGGCATCGTCAGCACGGCCGCCGACGGCTCCCTGCGCGTGCGCACCACGGGCAGCCAGGGCTCGGGGGTGCTCAGCTCCATGGCCCAGGCCAATGGGCTGATCGTGCTGCACCACGCGCAGGGCGATGTGGGCGCGGGCGACCTGGTCGACGTTATGATGTTCGAAGGCGTGGTCTAGGTAGCCGGCCTGGCGCAAGGGTGGGTTCGCCGGGCGGACTCATTGCGGGCGGATTTCGCTCTTCTTCCGTTTCCTTCGTATGAGTCGGTGAGCTGTCCGTGGGCGTCAGTACCTTTGACAGGCGCGGTAGCGCATCGCTTCGTGGCAGCGGCGAGCGGCCGTTGCGGTGAGCCTGCGGCAGCGACGATCGCCTGCTTAGCCGCCACCGGACCGGAATGGCGTATCTCGCCTCGGGTTTCACATGTGCGCCGGCAACCAGGTGGCCAGCTGCGGCAACGCCATCAGCAGCAGCGTGAACAGGATCATGATCACCGCATACGGCAGCGCACCCCAGATGACATCCTGGATGTTGCCCTTGTCGGGCCGGATGCCGTGGACCACGAACAGGTTCATGCCCACCGGCGGGGTGATCAGGCCCAGTTCGCACATCAGCACGATGAAGATGCCGAACCAGATCGGGTCCACCCCCAGCGCCACCGCGATCGGGTAGGTGATCGGGATGGTGGCCACCAGCATCGACAGCACGTCCATGAACATACCCAGGACCAGGTAGAAGACGATCAGCGCCAGCAGCAGCCCGGTGGCCGACAGCCCCAGCCCCGCCACCCACCTGGTCATCGCGTCGGCGACCCCGGTCAGGCTGATGGTCAGGTTCAGGATGAAGGCCGCGGTGATGATCAGCACGATCATCCCGCTGATGCGCGCGGTGGAGATGAAGCAGATGCGCAGCAGTTCGAGGTTCAGCTTGCCCGAGTGCCAGGTGAAGGCCAGTGCGGCGATCACCCCTAGCGCGGCGCTTTCAGCGGTCGTGGCGATGCCCAGGTACAGGCTGCCCATCACGATGCCGAACACCACGGCTGGCGGCACCAGGTGCACCAGGGCGCGCACGCGCTCATCCAGCGGCACCTTCTTCTCGCGCATGAGATTGCCGGTCAGGACGCTGGAGAGATAAATCCACAGCATGAAGCAGGCGGTCAGCAGCAGGCCCGGGATGATGCCGGCAATGAACAGCTTGCCGATCGAGTTGTTGGTCAGCGAGCCGTACACGATCAGGTTGACCGAGGGCGGGATCAGGATCCCCAGCGTGCCGCCGGCCGCCAGCGAACCGAGCGAAGCGCGCATCGAGTAGCCACGCTTCTGCAGCGAAGGCAGCGCCACCGTCCCCACCGTCGCGGCCGTGGCCACGGAAGAGCCGGACGTCGCGGCAAACAGGGCGCAGCAGCCGATATTGGTGTGCAGCAGCCCGCCCGGCAGCCGCCCCAGCCAGGCCGCCAGGGCGATGTACATCCGGTCGGCGATGCCCGAGCGCAGCAGCAGCTCGCCCAGCAGCACGAACAGCGGAATGCAGGTGAGAAGGTTCTCGTTCTGCACGCCCCACACGACGGGCGCGATCGAGTCCATGAACGGGATGCCATAGGCGGCGATGCCGCCGACGATGCCCACCACCGCCATCGCGACGGCGATGGGCATGCCCACCAGCATCATGGCCAGCATGGCGACGAACGCCAGCGAGATGACGGCGACGTTCATCTGGGTTCTCCTTCGCCGGACTGGCGGGTGGCCAGGTCCTCGAGTTCCTCGGTCAGTTCTTCCTTGGCGCTCTTCGGGTGGAAGTCGCGGTTGACCAGGTCCGCGCGGCCGGAGAACAGCAGGACGCTGCAACGCAGTGCGTACCCGGTCGCCAGCAGCGCAAAGACCACCAGCCCGGCGTACCAGACGCCCTGGGGCCAGATCAGCGGCGTCGCCCAGGGGGTCTGGGCGGTGCTGCCGTACTGCAGCGTGTCGCCGATCACCTTGAATGCCACCCAGGCGATGAAGGCACCGAAGGCCGCCATCGAGACGGTCGAAAGCCAGTTCAGAACCGCCTGGGCGCGCTGGGGAAACCTGTCGTGGAACACGTCGACGCGGATGTGCGCCCGCCCCATCAGGGCCAGGCTGAACGAGAGGGTGGATCCCACTGCCAGTGCGTAGCCGCCCAGTTCGTCGGCGCCTTGCAGCGAGACGTTGAACAGCTTGCGCACCAGGGTCTCGATCGTCACCACCACGGCCAGCCCAAGAAAGATCGAGCCGAAGACCGTCGCCAGCACGGTCTCGATGCGGTCCCTCATGGAGCCGGCCCGGGCGGGCGCGGTCGACTCCCGCGCCGGCACGGGCTTCAGCAGCTTGCTGATGTCCGCCATCACGCCGCCATCCAGCCGCCGTCCACCATCAGGTTGACGCCGGTCACGAAGCTGGCGTCGCTGCTGGCCAGGTACAGGGCGGCGCGAGCGACGTCTTCCGGCCGGCCCAGGCGCGGCCAGGGCGTGCGGCGCGAGGCGCGGTCGAGAACTTGCGGGTCCACCGCGCGGCCGCCGGCACCGGTCTGGATCTTGCCGGGCGCCACGGCGTTGCACACGATGCCCTGCGCGGCGTAGTCGGCCGCCACCTGGCGGGTCAGGTAGGCGATGCCGGCCTTGCTCACGCCATAGGCCAGGTCCCCGGGCGCGGCGATCATGCCGTGCTGGGACGACAGGTTGACGATCCGCCCGCGAACCTCGTCACGCAGGTCCTGCTGCAGCATCTGCCGCACCGCGGCCCGGCAGCACAGGTACACGCCGGTGAGGTTGACGTCGAGGACGCGTTTCCAGGCGTCCTCCTCGAGTTCGAGCAGGGGCCGCGCATGCCGGATGCACGCGTTGTTCACGATGACGTCGAGGCTGCCGAAGCGCTCGACCGCGAAGTCCACCAGGGCGTCGACCTGCTCGGCCGACGAGACATCGGTCGCGTGGAACAACGCCGTGCCGCCTTCTTCCTGGATCAGCTCGGCGGTCGGCCTGCCGCCTTCGATGACCTGCGTCGTGACGTCGGCGACGACGACACGCGCCCCTTCCCGCGCGAAAAGGCGCGCGACGGCACGGCCGATGCCGGATGCGGCGCCGGTCACGATGCAGACCTGGCCTTCCATCCTGCGCGGCGAGCCTGGCATGGTTGCGTTCGACATGTTCGGGATTCCTTCAGGAGAGTTGCAGCCGGCAGCCCTCGTTGGCGGCGAGCCATGACTGGAAATCGTGGGCCGCGGCTTCCAGTCCGAAACGCGGCGTGAACTGCGTGGCCGAGCGCAGCCGCCGGTTGTCCATGCTGGCCCGGTCGTACGGGGCGTAGTAGTCGACGTTCGGCGCAGTTCCCCCGGCCGCCAGTTGCCAGCGGAACTGCGGCCGCTCGCGGGCAATGGCCGCGCACCACTCGGCGACCGACCACTCGAAGCCGGCCGACACGTTGAAGATGCGCTCGGCGCTCGCCGCGTCGTCCATCTGGAGCAAGGCCACCAGGGCAGCGGCGGCATCGCGCACGTAAAGCCAGTCGCGGCGTCCCGCACGGGGCAGGACGGCCTCCGTGCCACGCAGCATGTGGCGAATGGCCTGCAGCGGCGCGCTCAGGGTGTCGCGCACCCCGGTGTCGAACTCCCAGGGGCCGAAGCAGGTCCCGAGCCGGCCGACGCGGACGTCGATCCCGTGCAGCTGGCCGAGCCGCAGTGCCGCCGCTTCGGCCGCCTGCTTGGAGATTCCGTACAGCCCCTCGGGCCGCAGCGGCGTGGCCTGCTCGTCCAGGCGCTGCGCCTGCTGGCCGCTCGCGCCGTACACCGAACCAGAGCTGACGTGCAGCACGCGACTGAAGCCGCACTCCGCCGCGGCAGCGATGGCGGTGACCGCGCCACCGACATTGACTGCGAAGATCCGGCCGGGCGAGCTGCGCTCGCGCCGTGCATCCGCGGTGATCGCTGCGAGCGTGACCAGGGATTGGCAGCCGGAGTCGCGGATGGCGGCTTGCAGCGCTGGCGCATCCGTCACGTCGCCCTGCACGAAGTGCAGTCGGCCGGGCAATGCCGCGAACGCGCGGGCGGCCGCCGCCTGCGGCGGCGCGAGGTCATAGCCGACGACGCTGCATCCCTCTGCCAGCAGCGCTTCGGTCAATGCCAGACCGACGAAGCCGGACGAGCCCGTGATGAACACATTCATTGCGCGACCCGGATTACTTCAGCCCCAGCGCCGGTCCGACGGTCGCCTGCCATTTCTGCGCACAGTCGGGGTTGGTCTTGTTGCAGATGGCGGCCCACGCCGGCAGCGAGACCCGCATGACCGCGCCACGCACCAGGTCCAGGTCGGCCGGCGACACAGGCACGTTCACCAGCTTGTATTTCTTGCCGGTGGTGCACGGATCCCGCCCCACGTTGCAGTTCAGCGCGTCGTTGAACAGTTCTTCGGAGTACTTCCAGATTTCATCGGTGAATCCTTCGAAGGCCAGCTTCAGCTTGGCCTGCTGGTCCGGCGGAAGCTGGTTCCATGCCTTCAGCGAGATGCCGTAGCCCATCTGCGCCATCTGGAATGCCAGCGGCATCTGGTGCGTCGTCACCTCCGGCCAGCCGGCGGAATTCGCGGAGCTGGGACCGGTGATGGCGCAGTCGAGAACGCCCAGGGACAGCGACTGGTGCGTGTCGGGGAATGCGACCGGAACCGGTGTTCCGCCGACCATCTCGATGAATTTCGCCAGGTTCTGGTCGGCCACCCGGACCTTCATGCCCTGGATGTCGGCCAGCTTGCTGATGGGCTTCTTGCAGAACAGGATCTGCGGCCCGAACGGCCACACCCCGAGCAGCTTCACGCCGAACTGCTTCTGCAGCCGCTCGTCGACCGCACCGAAGTAGGCCTTGGCCACCTTGCGGCCGCTGGCGAAGTCGGGGCTGGCGCCGACCAGGTCCAGCCCGAGGATCGTCGGCTCGTCGCGCGAGTTCTGCGACATGCGCAGCGAAACCACGTCGAACAGGCCTGCTTTCATGACACGCAGCTGCTCGGTGTCCTTGATTCCCAGCGTGTCGATCGGCTTGTAGTCGATCTCCACCGGCAGGCCACTGCGGGCGCTGAAGTTCTCGAAGAACTGCTGCTCCTTCTTCTGGATCAGCCCCGTGGCGATCGGCTGGCCGATCATCTTGAGCCTGACCTTCTGCTGCGCGTGGGCCGGGGCCGCCAGCGCGGCGGCCACGGCAGCCGCCGCCAGGCAGCGGATGAAGCGAATGCGGAATCCCATGGCTGTCTCCTCTTTCTCTCTCTGTTCCTGTTGACGAAATGAGAACTCAGTAGCCCAGGGCGCGCGGCAGCGCGAGGACGATCGACGGGAAGACCATGCACAGCACGAGCACTGCGTACATGAGGGCGATGAACGGCCAGACGTTGACCACGAGCTCCCGCATGCGCACGCCCGTCACCCCGCAGACGACGAACAGCACCACGCCCACGGGCGGCGTGAGCATGCCGATCACCAGGTTCAGGACGAACAGGAAGCCGAAGTGCAGGGGGTCGAGGCCGTACTGGATGGCGATCGGGTGCAGCAGCGGCACCAGCATGATGTAGGCGGCATTCGACTCCAGGAACATGCCGACGACGAACAGGAGCAGCGCGACGAGCACCAGGAAGACCATCGGGTCGGTGGTCAGGCTGTGCAGGGCAGCCGTCAGCTTCTGGGGCATCAGGTCGACCGTCATCAGGTAGGTGATGACCGAGGCGAACGCGATCAGCGCGCCGACCACCGCCGTCGTGATCGCGGCACGCACCGCCAGGGCAGGCAGGTCGCTGATCTTGAGCGTGCGGGTGACGAAGAAGCCGATGGCGGTCGCATACACGACGGCGATCGCCGAACCTTCGGTGGCGGTGAATGCGCCGCCGACGATGCCGCCGATCACGAGGACCGGCATGGCCAGCACGATCAGCGAGCGCCGCAATTCGACCAGCACCACGCGCAGGAGGAACGGCTCGCCGGTGGCTGCCCAGCCGCGCCTGACCGCGATCCACGAGCACAGTGCCATGAAGCCGAGCGCGACGATGATGCCCGGCACCACACCGGCCATGAACATCCCACCGACGGAGACCGTCGATCCCGCCATGAAGGCGTAGACGATCATCGCGCTGGACGGCGGAATGATCGGGCCCAGGTTCGCCGCCGCGGCGACGATCGCCGCCGCGAACCCCTTGTCGTAGATGCGGCTCAGGCTGGGCACCAGGATGGACGACAGTGCGCTGGCGTCCGAGACGGCGGTGCCCGAGACCGTCGCCAGGCCGGTGCCCGCGATCATGGTGACGTGTGCCATGCCGCCTCGCACCCGGCCCACCATGGTGTTGGCCAGGGTGATCAGCCGCTCCACGATGCCGGCCTTGATCATCAACTCGCCGGCGAGCATGAAGAACGGGATTGACATCAGCGGGAACGAATTGACCGCGTACATCATCCGCTGCGGCACCATCGAGAAGTCCACGCCCGTGGCCCACAGGGCGGTCAGGGCCGCCACGCCCATGGCGAACGCGATCGGCAGGCCGAACAGCGCGAGCAGCATGAAGCCGCCAACAACAGCAAGGCTCATTCGGCGCTCCCCGATGCCGCTTGCGGCGCGCCGACGATGGCGATGCGCACCAGGTGCAGCGCCGACAGCAGGGCCCCGATGCCCACCGGCACGATGAACCAGCCGACGCTCAGGTTGACGGTCGACATCAGCTCGTCCCACTGCTCGCGGGCGACGCCCAGCGAGGCCCAGCAGATCACGATCATCATGGCGGCGCACAGCAGCGCTCCGGCGCGCTTGAGCATTGAGCGTGCGAACAGCGGGAACTTGTCGACGACGATGTCGATGCCGATGTGCGAGCCTTGCCGCACGCCCAGCGGGATGGCCAGGAAGATCGACCAGACGAATGCCAGCCGTCCGACTTCGTCGGCCCAGTCGATCGAGCGGTTGAGCCCGTACCGCAGGGCGACCTGCGCCGAGACGACACCCACCATCACGGCGACCGACAGCAGCAGCGCCGCCGTCACCGCCCGGTCAAGCGCGGCGAGCGCCTGGCTGAACTGAGACGGCGGCCGCAGCGTGGGCGCCGGCGTGTTCAGAGTTTCAGCGTTCATGACCATCCTTGCCGATGCCTGTCAGCGCTTGGCTGCCTCGGCCAGTACCTGGTTGACCAGGTCGGCACCGGCGCGCTTCTTCACTTCCTCGATCACGGGCGCCGTCATCCGCCGCATCTCTTCCCGCGCCTGCGGCGACAGCTCGGTGAAGGTCATCTTTCCCTTCAGGTCTGCCAGCCGCTTGACCTCGACTTCCTTGGCGAGCTTGCGCTGGTAGACGATGGTCTCGGCCATGGCCTGGCGCACCGCCTTCTGATGCTCCGGCGTGAGCTGCTCGAACGCGCGCTTGCTCGCCACGACAGCGATGACGTCGAAGAAGTGGCTGGTGTTCGACAGATGCTTCTGCACCTCGCTGAATCGATCGGCGGAGATCACCGTGTACGGGTTCTCCTGGCCGTCGACCACGTGCTGCTCGAGCGCGGAGTAGAGCTCCTTGACGTCCATGGCGATCGGATTGGCGCCCAGTGCGCGGAAGGTCGCGAGGTGGGCCTCGTTCGGCTGCAGCCGGATCTTCATTCCCTTGAGGTCCGCGGCCGACTTGATCGGCAGCTTGCTGTTGGTCACGTGCCGCATGCCGTGCTCCATCCAACCCAGCGAGACAAAGCCGCGGGTCAGCAGCTTCTTGTCAATCGCCAAGCCGACCGGGCCGTCCATGACGCGGAAGGCCACCTCCGAGCTGGGGAACACGAAGGGCAGGCTGATCGCTTCCAGTTCCGGGGCGATCCGCGACAGGTAAGCCGCGCCGACCCAGGTGATGGCCAGCGTGCCCGAACGCACCGCATCGACGTTCTCCTTGGCACCACCCAGCTGCATCGCCGGGAACACGTCGGCAGCCAGCTGGTTGTTCGTGAGGCGAGCCAGTTCCTTCTTGAAGACCTGCTCCACGGCCACGCTGCTCGGATGCTCGGCGGCAAAGTTGCCGGCGATCTGGATCTTCTGCTGCGCAACCGCCGGGATGGCGAGAACTGCGAGGGAAGCGGCAAGCGCGACGCGGCGGGTGATGACACTGAAGGAAGGCATGGGATCTCCTGTGGGTGCAAGAATCAGTGGGTCGACGAGCTGCCGCGATCGAGCAGCGCGGCGATCGGCGGCGGCAGGCCGCGGTTCGGCTTCGACGGCGGCGGGGCGAAGCTGCCGCGGCGGTGGCTGCCCGACTTCAGGTAAGCCAGCGTCTCGGCGTGGCGGACGGCGCTGGAGACACCATCGACCGTCGGCACCGGCAACTGCCCCTGCAGCGAGCGGGCTAGGCCCGCCAGCGGCGCGCCGGCCAGGATGATCACTTCGGCGCCGTCTTCGGCCACGGCGCGTTCGGCCAGCGCCTTCAGCGCCTGGGCGTGTTCTTCCTGCACCCCGCCGATGGCGGAAAGCGGCCGGTCCAGCGCACGGATGCTGGCCAGCCGGCCAGAGAAACCGTAGCTGTCCACCACTTCGCGGTACCAGGCCTGGATGCGCTGCGAAATGGCGATGATCGAGATGCGATGGCCGAGCAGGTGGGCGCTGGCCAGCGCCGCTTCGGTCAGGCCGGTCACCGGTACCGGGCTCACCTCGCGCAGGGCCGCGAGTCCGGGGTCGCCGAAGGCCGCAACTACTACTGCGTCGTACTGCGCTGCGTGTTCCGCCGCCAGCAGCGCCGTCGCGTAGGCGCCGATCATGGCTTCGAAGCGGGTCTCGATGTAGGCCACGCCGAGGGGAGCCGTCAGCACCTCGACCTGCGTTCCGGGCGACGCGCTGCGCAGCGCCTCGACGCGGATAAGGTCCGACACGCTGTCGGAAATGTTGGGATTGATCAGCAGCACGCGCATGCGGTCGTCCTCAGGCGCGCTGGGGCAGCAGCGAGGGCTTGCCGCAACGCAGGAACTTGCCGCGGCCGGCCTGGCCGGCGAAGGACTGGCCGTCCCACACCACGTCGCCGCGACTGAGCGTCAGCGCCGGCCATGCCTTCAGGGCCATGCCCTCGTACGGCGTGTAGTCGACCGCGTGGTGCAGGTTCGCATTGCGCACGACGGTGTCGCGATGGTCCCAGACCACCAGGTCGGCGTCGCTGCCGATGGCGATGGTTCCCTTGCGCGGGTGCAGGCCGTAGGCCTTGGCGGGGTTGGTTGCGGTCAGCTCGACGAACTTCTGCAGCGTGATGCGGCCACCCAGCACGCCCTCGGAATACAGCAGCGGCAACCGGGTCTCCAGGCCCGGAATCCCGTTGGGGATGTGCCGGAACGCCGCCTCCTCGCCATGGGGTTTCTTGCCGTGCGGATCGTCGTAGCGGAACGGCGCATGGTCGGAGGAGAACACGGTGAACAGACCGTCGTTCAGGCCGTCCCAGATCACCTGCTGGTTCTGCTTGTCGCGCGGCGGCGGGCTGCAGATGCAGCGCGCACCCTGGTAGCTGTCGTCGATGCCGAGGTCCTCTGCGGTGAGGAACAGGTATTGCGGGCAGGTTTCGGCAAACACTGACAACCCGTGGTTGCGGGCCCAGCGGATCTGCTCGACGGCATCCTTGCCCGAGACGTGGACGATCAGGATCGGCACGTCGACCAGCTGCGCGAGCGCGATGGCCCGGTGCGTCGCCTCGCGCTCCACCAGCATCGGCCGGGCATGGGCGTGGTAGCGCGGCGCGGTGCGTCCGGCTGCCTCCAGCCGGCGCGTCAGCCATTCGATGCAATCGGCGTTCTCGGCGTGCAGCATGGCCAGGGCGCCGTGCACGCGGGCGACTTCCAGCACGTCCAGGATCTGGCCGTCGTCGAGCTTCATGTCGTCATAGGTCATGTAGACCTTGAAGGACGTGTAGCCCTGCGCGATCAGCTGCGGCAGCTCCTTGGACAGTACCTCCGGCGTCGGGTCGCTGACGATCAGGTGGAAGGCGTAGTCCACGACCGCCCGACCCTCGGCGCGGGCGTGGTAGTCGGCCACGGCGGCCAGCAGCGACTGCCCCTTCGCCTGAGCCGCGAACGGGATCACGGTCGTGGTCCCGCCGCAGGCAGCCGAGCGGCTGCCCGAGAAGAAATCGTCGGCCATCCGCGCTGGCGCCTCCATGGGCTGGTCCAGGTGGCAGTGGGCGTCGACGCCGCCGGGCGTCACGACACGGCCCCCGGCGTCGTACTCTCCGGTGCCCCGTGCCAAATGCTGGCCCAGCTGCACGATCCGCCCTGCTCGGATGCCGATGTCGCATGCGAAGGTGTCGCTGGCGGTCGCCACTTGGGCGTTGCGCACCACCACGTCAAACAGGGCGTCAGGCATCAGCCACCCCGGCACAGGCCATCTGTAAACAATTAATGCGTATGTTTGTCAACATCTTTAGGCGCCATTCGGGTCGAAACGTGTTCGAGCGCGGCCGCTTGAAGGGACCAGCCAAATGGAATGGGTGCGTTCGAAAACCATGGAGCGCACTATGGCGTCGTGCGATGACGGTCGTATTAGTGTTTACGCCGATGTCGACAAAAAACCGAATCATGATTGCCAAAGCGGAGAAGGCATGCATAATGGTTCGGATCATTTGCGACAATCATGTCAACAATCCGACTCGGCGTTCTGACGCCCTCATCCAATACCGCGCTCGAACCGCTGACCTGCGAGATCGTCCGGTCGCTGCCGGGCGTCAGCGTTCATTGCTCGCGCTTCAAGGTCACGGAAATCGGCCTGGGGGCCGGCGCACTCGGGCAGTTCGACGAGGGCCCGATCATGGCCGCCGCGCAGTTGCTGGCTGATGCCAAGGTGGACGTGATCGGCTGGAGCGGCACCTCGGCCGGCTGGCTGGGCTTCGACCGCGACGAACGCCTGTGCGAGCGAATCCGCTCTCAGGCCGGCGTCCCGGCCACCACGGCGGTGCTGGCCCTGAACGAACTGCTGCGGATCCGCCAGGTCCGCACGCTGGCCCTGGTCACTCCCTACACGCAGGACGTGCAGCAGCGCATTGTCGAGAACTACCGTGCCATCGGCGTCACCGTGGTGGCCGAGCGCCACCTGGGCATCCGGGACAACCATTCGTTCGCCGCCGTCGCGCCGGAGCGGCTGCGCGAACTGATCGACGAAGTTGCAGCGGAGCGACCGGAGGCGATCACCACCTTCTGCACCAACCTGCGCGCCGCGACACTGGCGGCGCGCGTGGAGGCCGAGACACACATTCCCCTGCTCGATACGGTAAGCACCACCGTGTGGGGGATGGCACGAATGGCCGGCCGATCGCCGGCCGCGATCACCGGATGGGGAGAGCTGTTCCAATGGACCTGAACGCTGCGCAAACGCGCCCGCTGGCTAGAATCGCAGGCGAACGCAACCACAAGCACTCCATGCCGACTGCGCCCAAGTCTTCCCCCCGTGCGGAGCGAGAAAAATCGGTGGAAGACATCTATGAGCGCATCTACGTCGCGATCCTGGAGCACCGCCTGCAGCCTGGCACCAAGCTGGGCGAGGAGCGTATGGCGGAGATCTTCGGCGTCAGCCGCGCCCGCATCCGCGAAGTGCTTGCCAAGCTGGCACACGAACAGATCGTCGAGCTGTACCCGCAACGCGGCGCGTACGTCGCCAAGCCTTCCATCGAGCAGGCGCGCGACGTGTTCGAGGCGCGGCGCCTGATCGAGCCCGCCGTCCTGCGGCGGCTGGTGGACACCCTGACGCCCGAGAAGGTCGCACGGCTTCGCCAGCATCAGGAGCTGGAGGCGGACGCGCGCCGCCGGGGCGACAAGCGGGCCGTCATTCGCCTCTCGGGCGAGTTTCACACGCTTGCGGCGGAGCTGGCGGGCAATGCGGCGTTGGCGCGCAGCGTGCGCGAGCTGTGCATGCTGACCTGCCTGACGATCTTCCTGTACGACGCGCCGACCGCACAGTCGTGTCGCAACGACGAGCACGAAATGCTCGTCGACGCCGTCGCCCGACGCGACCGTGCCAAGGCAGAAAGGCTCATGCTCGAGCATCTCGAGCACATCGAGAGTAGCCTCAACCTCGATGCCGACAGTGGCGAGGTCGACCTCGCCGAGATCTTCAAAAGCTAGGCACGCAGCCCGCTGACGCCTTCCGGGCGGCGCCGGCGGCAAGAACCTGCGGCCGCTGAGTCCGATGCTTTAGTCTGGGTACTCTCGGTTCCCGGTCGGCGGCACGCCCCGACCGAAATCGGACGCGCCCGGCCGGTTTCACTTGGCCACCAGCTCGCCGTCGTGGTGGGGCGAGCCGTCGCCATGGGCGGCGGCCTTGTTCGCGCCGGGCACCTTCTGCCGCGCGAACAACATGTACATCGTGGGCACCACGAAGATGGTCAGCGCGGTGCCCAGCGACATTCCGCCCACGATCACCCAGCCGATCTGGATCCGGCTCTCGGCCCCCGCGCCGGTGGCCATGGCCAGCGGCAGGGCGCCGAGTACCATGGCGCCGGTCGTCATCAGGATCGGGCGCAACCGCTGTGAAGCCGCCTTGACCAGCGCGTCCACCAACGGCATGCCCCGCTGACGCAGCTGGTTGGTGAACTCCACGATCAGGATGCCGTGCTTGGTGATCAGGCCCACCAATGTGATCAGACCGATCTGCGAATACACGTTGAGCGACCCGCCGGACCACTTGAGCGCCAGCAGCGCGCCGATCATCGACAGGGGCACCGAAAGCATGATCACCAGGGGATCGATGAAGCTTTCGAACTGCGCCGCGAGCACCAGGAAAATGAACAGCAGCGCCAGCACGAACACGATCGCGAGCGCGCCCTGCGAGCTCCTGAATTCGCGCGAGGTGCCGTTCAGCTCGGTGGTGTAACCCGGCTTGAGCACCTTGGCCGCCGTTTCGTTCATGAACCCCAGCGCCTGCCCCAGCGAATAGTCGGGCGCGAGATTGGCCGTGATCGACACGGAGCGGCGCTGCCCGAAGTGGTTGAGCTCGCGCGGGCTCACGCTCTCCGTGGCCTTCACCAGGGCCGACAGCGGAATCATGGTGTCGCCGCGCCCGCGCACGTTGATGGTGG
>Ga0255338_1004866_pt1 | contig 13153 bp, 13 predicted proteins | sample MeOH1_35cm_T4_19_FD_203715 | JGI IMG/M metagenome (GOLD analysis project Ga0255338, IMG submission 203715) | Sandy soil microbial communities from University of British Columbia, Vancouver, Canada - MeOH1_35cm_T4_195 | ecosystem: Engineered > Artificial ecosystem > Sand microcosm > Unclassified ...
TGGGAATCACTTCTCTGCCCCGGACGGCAACCCGGTTACCGGGCAGGTTCAGGTATTCAGCAAGACGTTCCGGCAGAACAGGAGTCAGGCTTCCCCCTCCGACAAGAAATACTGCGCTGGGGGGGCCGCCGTTAAGTAAACTGATCTTCTCGGCGATCCCCATGGCCAAGGCATTGACCCCGGGAATCATGCTGTTTATTATCTCGGAGGATTCAGCTTGGTGAGAGACCCCGAGAACATCCTGGAAACTCAGTTGTCCGGTCGGGTAAAGGGAGCGCTTGAGCTTTTCCCCAATGTTAAAGTCAAGAAGATATTGGTTGCAGAGGTGCTCGGTGATTTCATCCCCCGCCATGGGAACCATTGCATAGTTTTTAATACTTCCATCGGACACCAGGGCAATATCTGATGTTCCAGCACCGATGTCCACTAAAGCCAGATTCAGGTTGCGCATATTTTGCGGTATCACAACATTTAAAGCGGCAATGGGCTCAAGGGTCAGGGTTTTCATAATCAGGCCACAGTTCTTGAGTACAGAGTAGAGAGAATCTACCACGGAGCGCGGGAGAAAGGTGGCTATCACTTCTGACTCGATTTGAGATCCGCGGTGGTGAACCAGATTGTTCATGCTTGATCCATCCAATTGATACCCGACAACACTATATCCGACGCACTGGTAATGGAGGGCCTCGCTTCCCTGTTCGGCCAAGGCAGCCTGGGCCTGTTGAACTGCAGCAAGTTCAAGCTCCAGAACCTGCTGTCTGTTGATCTCCTCCAGGGAAAAGGTTTCGATGCTTGCTACCCCCCGGAAGGTGCGCAAAGCCCGACCGGCTGCGGCCACCGCCACCTCCGTAAGAGGATAGCCCAAGCGAGCTTCTAACTTGCCTTTAATCTTCTCGACCACCGCAGAGACCGCAGCGATATCGTGGATTTGCCCATCCAGCATCGCTCGTGTGCTGTGTTCAAGAATTTCTGCAGCAGCTACCTCAAAGCCGTCTTGCTGATTTGCTCCAACAAGCCCAACTACAGTTCGAGTGCCTATATCAAGGGCAAAAATCTCCCCTGCCATTGCTACCTCCAAAAACATCAGAATAGGTGTATTATTCGACGCAAAAGGAAAAATAACCTTTTGCCAAGTAAGAAATGCGCCGAGTATATACTTTGCTGAAGTAAAAAACGCCCCGGTGGGGGCGTTTTGCACACTATAGTTGAACTACATGGATTTGAGCAGGTTGGCGGTCTCAATGGCGGTTACAGCGGAATCCCAGCCTTTGTTCCCAGCCTTGGTCCCCGCCCTTTCAATCGCTTGTTCGATGGTGTCTGTGGTGAGAACTCCGAAGATTACCGGGGTTCCAGTACGCATGCCTAGGGAGGCAACCCCTTTGGAGACCTCTGCACTCACATATTCAAAATGTGGAGTGGCGCCGCGGATTACTGCTCCGAGACAAATTACGGCGTCATAGTTTTTGCTCTCCGCCATCTTTTGGGCAATCAAGGGGATTTCGAAAGCCCCGGGAACCCAGGCAATGGAAATATTGTTTTCCTCTACTCCGTGGCGCTTCAGGGAGTCCAGAGCTCCTCCGAGCAGCTTGCTGGTAATGAATTCGTTGAACCGTGCTACTACTATGCCAATTTTCAGTTGATCGGCGATTAAATTTCCTTCGAACACCTTTATCATAGACATTTCTCCTTTTGCAAAATTTTGTTGTTTAGCGGCCGAAGAGGTAGTGACCCATTTTATCGCGTTTGGTGCAGAGGTAGTCAATGTTTTCCTTGTTGGGTTTGATTTCGATTGGAACTCTTTCCACTATTTCGATGCCGTGCCCACTTAGACCCACAACCTTCTTGGGATTGTTGGTCATCAACCTGATTTGTTTGGCCCCAAGGTCCGCTAGCATCTGGGCTCCAACCCCGTAATCTCTTAGGTCCGGGGCAAAGCCCAGTTCAAGGTTAGCCTCCACAGTGTCTTTGCCTTGCTCTTGAAGCTTATAGGCTTTTAATTTATTTAACAGGCCGATGCCGCGGCCTTCCTGACGCATATACAGCAGTATCCCGCGCCCTTCACGCTCGATTTGGGTCAGGGCTTGGGCGAGCTGCTCGCCGCAGTCGCAGCGGTGGGAGTGAAAGACATCCCCGGTAAGGCATTCGGAATGCACCCTGACCAGGACAGGTTGTCCATTGTTGATATCCCCTTTGGTCAGAGCCAGGTGTTCTTTGCCATCCAGAAGGGAGCGGTACCCAACAGCCTGGAAATCACCGAAGGCCGTGGGCAGGCTGATCGTTTCCACTTGTTCTACCAGTTTCTCGGTCTGGCGGCGGTAGTGAATCAGGTCGGCGATGGTGAGAATCTTCAGGCCGTTCTCGACTGCGAACTTTTCCAGTTGCGGGGTTCGAGCCATAGAGCCGTCCTCGTTCATGATTTCGCAGATTACCCCCGCTGGGGGGAGTCCCGCCAGCCTGGCCAAGTCTACAGCGGCCTCCGTGTGGCCAGCTCTGACCAGCACCCCACCGTCTTTTGCCCGCAGCGGGAAAATATGGCCCGGCCTGCGCAGATCATCCGGCATGGTGGCCGGGTTTACCAGGGTCAGCACGGTCTTGGCGCGCTCAAAAGCCGAAATACCGGTAGTGGTTTCTTTGCCGTCTACTGAGACTGTAAAGGCGGTTCCGTGTGGGTCTGTGTTTTCCAGCACCATTGGGCCCAATTTCAACTGTTCAACCCTTTCGCCGGACAGGGGTGTACAGATCAGGCCGCGGGCTTTGGTAGCCATTAAGTTAATTGCTTCCGGGGTTACCATACTGGCAGCCATTAACAGATCGCCCTCGTTCTCACGCCCTTCATCATCAATGACGATCAGCATGCGTCCCTGACGAATATCGTTAATTGCATCTTCAATAGTACAGAAAGGCATTTTAAATCACCTGCCAAATCAAATTTGTTTCCCCGCTTGGGGGAGCGATTTTATGATCAAGGGTTACCCCGGGGTTTTCAGGCAAAGCCGTGTTTGGACAGGAATTCCAAACTAACTTTTTGCGCGTGTGGGTGGGCATTCTGCCCGCTGAGAAAATGATGAATATATTTGCCGATCATGTCATTTTCCAGGTTTACAGTATCCCCGGGCCGCTTAAAGCCTAAGGTGGTTTCAGTAAAGGTGTGGGGGATGAGGGAGACTGAGAAGGAGGACCCGGTGACCTCAACAACAGTCAGGCTGATTCCATCAATAGCGATGGAACCCTTGGGTACAATCAGTCGGCAAATTTCCTCAGGTGCGGAGATTTCCGTGATCCTGGCAATTCCATGCCTGTAGGTTCGGAGAATTTCCCCGGTTCCGTCGATATGGCCGGAAACCAGGTGTCCCCCTAAACGAGTGGTTAGCTGTAAGGCGCGTTCAAGATTAACCTTTGAACCCCTTGCTGTGGAGCCCAAATTTGATTTGGCCAGAGTTTCAGCCATTATATCGGCAGTAAATGTCCTGGATGAAAAACGCACAACAGTAAGGCAAACACCGTTTACAGCGATACTGTCCCCTAACCGCACATCGCTCAACACCTTTTGTGCTTTAACTGTAAGCAGCGCAGAATGGTTATCAAGCTGTGTGTCCTGGACTTCACCTAGTTCTTCAACAATTCCCGTAAACATAAGTACCTCCAAACAGCCTTCAGGTATAGCCTGCCTTGGTCTCAACAGGGATATCCCGTGAACACAAAATCCGAACCGATTTTCTCGAGGCTTAGATCGCCAAGCTTAATGGCATCTGCCAGTCTTGCCGCGCCCCCCCCGCCTAAAGGCCCGGGGGCCCCGGTTCCACCGATCAGGAGGGGAGCAATGCAGAAATGCACCTTGTCAACAAGTTCTGCCTCAAGCATGGACCAACCGAGGATTGAACCGCCTTCGAGCAAAATACCGCTGATTCCTTGCTGACCAAGGTCTGTGAGGAATTCAGATAGAGGGACCTGGGGCTGTTCGTACTGCAGTACCTGAACTCCGAGGTTTTTCAGGTTTTGAACCTTTTCGACAGGGGCCTGGGTAGTGGTCCCAACTATGAGAGGAGCGGTTGCAGAAGACGAAATAATTTTGGAGGTTAGGGGCAGGCGGAGTGTGCTGTCAACTACAAGCCGGATTGGATCTCGCCCTCCCGGGATGCGGCAGGTTAAGGCAGGGTCGTCCGCCAAAACCGTATTAATACCGACCATGACAGCGTCATAGCGATCCCTCAATCTGTGCACCCATTCGCGTGTTTCGGGTCCGGTTATCCACTGGGATTCACCTGTTACAGTGGCGATTTTGCCGTCAAGACTCATGGCGCTTTTTAAGGCCACAAAAGGTTTGCCGCTGGTAATATGCTTAATAAAAACCTCATTCATGCGGCGGGCATCATCCTCCATGATCCCAGACTCCACGCTGATTCCAGCATCTCGCAGCAGCGATATTCCCTTGCCGGATACCAAGGGATTGGGGTCTACCATACCCACCACTACTTTGGCGACACCAGCCTTAATCAGGGCCAGGGTACATGGAGGGGTTCTGCCATGATGTGAACACGGCTCCAGGCTGACGTAAACGGTAGCATCCCTAGCCAGTTCACCCGCCTCAGCCAGGGCGTGCACTTCGGCATGAGGGGTGCCGGCCTTGTGGTGGTAACCCCGCCCAACAATCTTGCCGTCTTTAACAATGACCGCACCTACGAGCGGATTCGGGCTTGTTCTGCCCAGGGCCAGTTTTGCCAAGCGCAGAGCTTCGGTCATGTATTTACTCATCAGGTCAGCACCTTCCAGCAGGGAGTTGAATTAAGTGTTCCCACTTTGGAAAACAGAAAACCCCGGAGAATTTCTCCGGGGTGGGAAGTGCAAGACAAGGCAATGCAATGCAAGGCAAGGAATACAGTGCACCAATTAGCCTCCTCTTCCCATCCAGACTCTAACTGTCGGCTTCGGAATTTCACCGAATCAGCCTTGCGGCTCGCGGACTTTAACCGCCGGTACGGAATTACACCGATCCCCAGAGGACCAATAGCTTTGCAGTAATTCTAACTCCAACAGGCAAATTTGGCAAGGGGTTCACCCGATTTTTTTACGCATTAAGGCCACAGCTTGATTTGCGGAGGGTTAGGGAGAAGTCCCTGGTCAACGCAATAGCTGAAATAGGTTCTTAGCCCGCATAAAAGGTCAGGTTCGAGCCCATATCTAAGCTGCGAAAAGTATTTGGACCAAAATTCTGTATCATAACCCAGGGTGGAAACGCAGAAGTCAACCAGCCTGGGAAGGTCTTGCAATCCTCGCTTTCTTGCTTCAAACAACAACTGTTGAACACGAGACACCCCGCTGGGAAAGCGTTCCAAGGTAGAGTTGGAAACTGCCCATACCGCAAAGGTCATGGACAGGCCTGTATAGCGGTGCCACTCCTCGCTGAGGTCATAAACCAGGTAATCCCCGGCTTGAGCAAGACCGAGAAGGGCTTCGTCCGCAATCAGGAGAGCAGCGTCTGCTGCTTCCAACATAGTCTTGAATTGTGGAGCCATCGTTTGATAGATCGGACGAACGTGGTAAAAGCGTTCGAGAATGATCTTAAGCAGGTTGACCGAAGAAGCCGAAGTATTGGTTAAAGCCACTAGGCGTCTATCCAAATCCTCCATTCTAATCTTGCTATAAAGAAGAATGGAACCAATAGGACCCTTAGCTGATACGGACAGATCAGAGAGCAGAGAGTATTGCTCCCAATATTGACCAAAGGAAAATGCGCTGATGGGTGCCATGTCAAGTTCCCCGGCAGCCATTAAACGGTTGTGTGCAGCCGGAACCCCAAAAACAAACTCCAAATCTGGATCAGACTTGTCCAGGTAGTAGAACATCGGCAGCATATTGGCAGCAGGGTTGTGCCCGATACTAATCTTTTTCATAAAGTTTTACCTCTTTTTTCCCCCGGGGTAAACGCCATACAGATCTTCAAGGTGAATCGCAGTGAACACGAAACTTGTGGTTGCCGCGGATAGTAACATCTGGCGCAAATTATTTACCAATGACCAGGTAAAATCCCCCAGGGAAGTGATTTCCTCTGAAAGGCTTTCCATCAGGTCGATAGAATAATCCCTCAGGATTATAGGGGTGAGGTCGGAACGCTCGATAATTGAGACATGCAGTTCTTTTTGCTCCATGGCAGCGAAAACCGTTTCAGTTGAGGCTTTTTTACCTCCAGTCGCGGTGAGCTTTCCTTTGGCGGCCAGATTTTCGGCGAGATATAAATCCACCCCAAAACCAACAGCATCCGCTACCGCATCCACTACAACCTCAACGTCATCCTCTTTCATCTGATCTAGCATCTCGCCCAAATCCTCGTTCAGAGCAATCCAGATGTAATCGGTGAAGTCTTCCAGGACGGCATCAAGCAATGTATACGCTTCATCCCGGCAGGCTCGGATGTCGAGGCGAGGTTTTTCATCCCAAATCATGTCCATGGCGGCCATCAGGGCTTGATAGTTCAATGAACCACACACCTAACTTTATTAGTATTGTGAACTTGCGTGCAAATGATCCGTTGGGAAGGGCATCTGATGCAAAACTGAAAGCTTTTACTCTGAAAATACTGTCTCTGGGGTCGAATTGACTTACCCCTTCGTTGCGCAACTCCCTCGCCGAACATACTAACCGCTCACAGCCTCTCTCTCGCAAAAGTAGACCTAAATGGGGCGCGAGCACGTTGCTCCGTTCGGCTGTTCGCGGAGTATGTTAAGCGGCTCGCTCGTGATGTCTTCACTGCGCGGTAAGTCAATTCACCCTTGAGATGTGGGGAATTTTCACCCGCTTGCCTGCTTTTGCAGTCTATGAGAGCTGGACTAGTTCTACTCCGGCTTCACCCAGCATTTCCAGGGAGAGGGGATCGGGGTAGTCCCCTTTATATACGATTCGCTGTATGCCGGCGTTGATCGCTAATTTTGTACAGAGCACACAGGGCTGGATCGTGCTGTAAAGGGTCCCTCCCTCAATGGAAACTCCGTGACGGGCTGCCTGGACCAGGGCGTTTTGCTCAGCATGAACGGCACGGCAGAGTTCTGTTCGTTGGCCGGAGGGAATGTTCAGCTTTACCCGCATACATCCGGTTTCCGCACAGTGGCGCAGCCCGCTCGGCGCTCCATTATACCCCGTGCTCAGGATTTGCTTGTCTTTAACTATAACAGCCCCCACCTGCCTGCGCAGGCAGGTCGAGCGGTTAGCTATGACAGCGGTTATCTCTAAAAAATAATCGTCCCAACCAAGGCGCATCTCATGTCTCCCTCCATCGTTCTGTACTACTTCGTCCCGAACAGGCGGTCTCCTGCATCTCCAAGGCCGGGAACTATGTATCCATGGGCATTAAGGTGGTCGTCAACTGCGCCAACAAAGATGTCAATATCCGGATGCGCCTCCTGAACGGCCCGGACCCCTTCCGGGGCGGCGATGAGACACATCAGTTTAATATTTTTGGCATTGCGCTGCTTCAGAAACTGGATGGCCGCGACTGCGGAGCCTCCGGTAGCCAGCATGGGATCTATCACAATAAGTTCCCGCTCTTCGACATCGCTGGGAAGTTTGCAGTAGTATTCCACAGGCTTCAGAGTTTCTGGGTCGCGGTAAAGCCCGATATGCCCAACCTTGGCGGCGGGTATCAATCTCAGGACCCCGTCCACCATGCCCAGTCCTGCTCTGAGGATGGGAATCAGCCCAACCTTCTTCCCGGCTATCACCTTGCTCTTGGTTGTGGCCAGCGGGGTTTCGACTTCAATCTCCTGCAGGGGGAAATCCCGTGTTACTTCATAGGCCATGAGCATGGCTACTTCTTCCACGAGTTCCCGGAAGTCTTTCTTGCCGGTATTCTTATCCCTTATCAGGCTAAGCTTATGCTGAATCAGTGGATGGTCAAACACATGGACCTTTGTCAATTTCTGGTCATCCTCCCATTTTTCAGTTGGGGTCAGGCACGTTTCTTGCGATTTAATTGACTGGGCCAGAACTCAGCCTAAGTCGGGGTAGAGGGGGAAGCGGGAGCAGAGAGTTCTAACAAGTTCTTCTGCCTGCTTGAGCTTTTCACTGTCCCCCTGATAACTGAGGGCCAAGTCAATAGCCTTGGCAATGTCAGCCATAGCTCCTGTGTCCATGCCGCGGGTGGTGGCAGCCGGGGTGCCGATGCGGATCCCGCTGGTGACAAAGGGGCTTTCCGGATCGAAGGGGATCGCGTTCTTGTTGACGGTAATACCCACTTCGTCCAGACAGTGTTCTGCTTCTTTTCCGGTAATATTCTTGCTGCGCAGGTCAACCAGCATCATGTGATTGTCTGTTCCGCCCGAAACTATGCGGAAACTGTGGTTTTTAAGAGCTTCGGCCAGAGCCTTGGCATTCTCTACAATTTTCTCTTGGTAGGCGCGGAAGGATGGTTCCAGGGCCAACTTAAAGGCTACCGCCTTGGCGGCGATGACGTGCATCAGGGGGCCCCCCTGGAGTCCGGGGAAAACTGCTTTGTCTATTTTCTGGGCCCAATCCGCTCTGCAAAGGATGATTCCGCCCCTTGGCCCGCGCAGGGTCTTATGCGTGGTAGAGGTGACGAACTCTGCGTAGGGTACTGGACTGGGGTGAACTCCTGTGGCGACAAGCCCTGCGATATGGGCCATATCTACCATTAGCAGACAGCCTGCTTCATCACAGATGCTCCGCAGTTTTGCGAAGTCGATGATTCTGGGGTAGGCACTCGCCCCGGCTACCACAAGCTTAGGTTTATGCTCAAGCGCCAAGCGGCGTACTTCTTCGTAATTGATGGTTTCGCTGTCCGGGTCTACTCCGTAGGGCACGAAATTGAAATAGAGGCCGGACAGGTTAACCGGGCTCCCATGGGTAAGGTGCCCGCCGTGGGCGAGGTTCATCCCCAGGACCGTGTCTCCGGGTTTCAGGGCTGCCAGGTACACTGCCTCATTGGCTTGAGCGCCTGAGTGGGGCTGGACGTTTGCATGGTCGGCGCCGAATAACTGCTTCAGACGGTTTCGGGCCAGATCTTCTACGATATCGACGTATTCACAGCCGCCATAGTAACGCTTTCCAGGGTACCCTTCGGCGTATTTGTTGGTCAGGACTGAACCTTGGGCGGCCATTACTGCCCTGGTTACGAAGTTTTCTGAGGCGATGAGTTCTATCTTGTTTTGCTGACGGCTTTCTTCCTGGGCTATGGCTTGGGCTACTTCCGGGTCCACTGGTTTTACTAGCTGGTCAATGTAGTCCATGGTTGGTGTTCTCCTCCATTTGTTGTGTATTGGGGGTCTTGACTGGGGTTGAAAAACGTTTGCTTTTGGGTCTGCTGTCTTCGTCGGGCAAATCGGATGCCAGAGGTCAGAGGCCAGATGCCGGATTAAGAACCATTTTGCCCAGAATTTTTTCTAGATTCTGGCCTCGGGCTTCTGACTTCGGACCTCTGAAGTGGCTTACGGTCAGCACGGCGACTCGGGCTACCAGAGCCAGGTGAAAATTTCGCTCCGGAAACCCCCTTCCTCTCCCCCAGAAGAAAATAGCTTATATGTAACGTTTTTCTGATTTTTTGCTCCGTTCGGCTTCGCGGAGTATGCTTAGCGGCTCCTGTAACGATGTCTCCGCTGCTCTGGGGTCGAATTGACTTACCCCTTCGTTCAGCAACCTCCGTCGCCTAGCATACCTACCACTCGCTTCCTCACTACCGCGAACGTAGACTTAAATCGGGCGCGAGCATTCGTGCTCTCGTTCGGTCGCTCGCGGGGTATGCTAACGGCTCCTGCGTCATGCTTCTCTGCGGGGTAAGTCAATTCACCCTTGAGAAGTAGGGAATTTTCATCCGCTGCTGGTGCTGAAGTCAGCATGGAAGACTGTGGGGAAAGTCGATTCACCCTTTCGCTGTGGGGTATAACGAGGCAAACTGGGAACCGTCCCTTACTTACAGAGCCCCGCCTCGGTTTTCGGGTCTCGGGCCTCGGACTTCGGACTTCGATACTGTGCTCGGGGGCCGCCGATTAGTTTGGGGCGGGTGCGGGCCAGGGTGAGGTGGGCTTGTCCGATCTGCTTGATGCTGATGCGCAGCGGTATTGCTACAGGCTTTAGGTGCATGCCGATGAAGGTGTCCCCGATATCAATTCCGGCATGGGCCTGGATATTCTCCACCACTACGGGATCGGGGAGGAACTCATAGGCTGCTGCTGCCAGGGAACCGCCTGCGCCGGAAACCGGGATTACTGTTACTTCGGTAAGGTTGTATTTCTCCATGGCTGCACGCTCAATTACCAGGGCGCGGTTCAGGTGCTCACAGCATTGAAAGGCCGGGTAAACCTTATGCGTCCTGCACTGGGCTTCAAGCACCCGGTATAATTCCTGGCCCAGTTCTTTGCTGGAGCCCCGGCCGATGGTTTGGCCCAGGACTTCGCTCGTGCTGCAGCCTATAACCAAAATGCGGCCCGGTTCAAGCTTGGCCAGCGGCAGGAATTCCTCCAGCGCCTTGCCCAGGGCCTCACTATATTCTCTCATGCTTTATCACCGCTGTACTTTTGTTCAATGCGTCGAATTTTCTCCAGTCTGGCGGCGTGACGCCCTCCGGCAAAGGATGCGTCCAAAAAGGCCTCCACCGTTTCCAGGGCCAAGCCTACCCCGGTAACACGTTCACCTAGGGTTAGTACATTGGCGTCGTTATGTTCCCGGGCCATTCGGGCAGAGTAAGGCTCTTGACATACTGCAGCCCTTACCCCGGGCACTTTGTTGGCCACCATTGCCACACCCAGGCCTGTGCCGCAGCAGATTATTCCCTGGGCATATTCCTTGGATGCGACCGCTTCAGCCACTGCCAGGGCAAAATCCGGATAGTCCACAGATTCGCTCCCACTGGTTCCGAAATCCTTGAATTCGATAGATTTCCCCTGTAAAAGCGCTTTAATTTCTTCCTTCAGCCGATATCCACCGTGGTCTGATCCCAGAGCTAACTTCATCTTACTTCACCCCCCAATTCCAGGGCAACTTTCTACACATTCCTTATTGTACCTTCCCATAAGACAAAAACACAACGAAAAGCGCCAAATTCCTTGACGCATATCAGGATTATTTTGTATTCTGCTCTAATAATCTAAAAGTTACCCGGTCCAGGGCCAGACGGATTTGCTCTGCGGTTTCGCGGTACACAGCTTCATCCCCACCGAAGGGATCATAGACATCTTCCTTAAGCCCATGGGCAAAATCCAAAAGGGTAAATAACTTGTCCCTGACCTGGGGATACTTGTCCAAAAGCTGAGCGCGGTGGGAGGTGGTCATGGTTAGAATCAAGTCTACCTCTTCCAGCATATCTTGCTTGAGCTGTTTGGCGCGATGCCCGCGTAGATCCAAACCCCACTCGGACAAAACTTTACAGGCATTGGCTGAGGCGGGAGAACCTTCCATGGCCCAAAGACCGGCGGAGGAGAACGCCCACCCGGTAAGTCCTCTTGATTTCGCAGCCTGCCTGGCTAACTCTTCCGCCATACTGCTGCGGCAAGTATTGCCTGTGCAAATTAAGAGCGCCCGCTTCACGGCTTTCCCCCCTTCGATGTTCTACACCATAATTTTAAAGCCAATCAGCAAAAGAATCAAACCCCCAACGATCTCAGCGCTGCGGCCAATCCAGTTCCCAAGATATCTGCCAAAACACAAGCCCAGGAAAGTCATTGTACCAGCCACCACGCCCATCATCAGGACCGCAACTATAATCCCGGTTCCCAATGTGCCGAGTCCAAAGCCAACACTCAGGGCATCCAGGCTTACTCCGACAGCCAAAAGCATCAGAGCGCTGATAGACCTGCCCGGTGCCTTCCTGGAGCTTAAAGCCTCCCTGGCCTTGTGTAAAGGGAAGACCTCAGGCCCCGCGCCTGACTGCAGGGATTTATACAGGGTACGGCCGCCTATTATCAGCAGAATAACCCCGCCCAATACTCCTGCGACCTGGCCTAACAGTTCTCCAAACAACCGGCCTGCCCACATGCCTGTTAGAGGCATGAATACGTGAAATAGGGACACAATACCGGGAAAAAGGGAAAGTTCCCTGCGGCTTATCCTAGTTAGGCCCATCCCAATAGAGAGGGAAAAGGCGTCCGCTCCCAGAGCGACAGCCAGGGCAAAAAGTGTTAGTAGATCCATCCAGGTGCCCCCTTGCTTAATCTCTAACAATCTTATGCCCCGAGGGGTGATTTTAGTTTTCTACAATGCGGCAATTGCCTGCCGCCTTATCGAGGCGGTTCATAACCGCCGTACCTAATCCGGTCTGTTCGAAGGTTTCAGCCAAGATCAGTCCTATTTCATGTTGGTCGCACTCACGCAAGGCGTGATACAAGCTGGCCGCAGCCCTGCCCGGATGCTGTCTGGAACCAAGCACCGCCAAGTAGTCAGGGTTCTCCGGCCTATACGCTGCTTCGGACTCTTCCGAACACAAAACGGCTACTTTGAGTCCACGCGCCCTCCCCTGCTGCAGTTCTAGTTTGATCCTGGCACGCACCTTTTCTGCCGACCCTTCCACCAATATCACCTTGCCCTTGGGTGCGTAATGTAAATACTTCACTCCAGGTGAACGAGGGGTAAGCTCGCTATTTCTCAGGGCTGGGTCATACACAACCTGGCCCAGAACTTCCTCCAGCTCTTCCCGGGTGATCCCTCCCGGACGCAATATAACCGGACTTGCTTCCGTTAGATCCAGTACGGTTGATTCGATCCCCACCCTGCATGGCCCGGCGTCCAGCACAGCTTCTATCCTGCCCTCCAGATCTTCAAGGACATGCTCCCCCCTGGTTGGACTGGGACGCCCGGAAAGATTAGCGCTCGGGGCTGCAACCGGTACCCCGGCAGCCTGAATCAGGGCCAGGGCCACCGGGTGATCCGGCATTCTGATCGCAACAGTATTCAGCCCTGCCGTGACGACGTCCGGAACCTGTTCGGACCTGGGCAGGACTAAGGTCAAAGGACCAGGCCAAAAAGCAGCCATGCAGCGTTTTGCCTGAGCTGGCAGTGCGGAGGTCAAATACTCCACCTCATTTAATGAGGAGACATGGACAATTAAGGGATTGTCCTGGGGCCTGCCCTTGGCGGCAAAAATCCTGCGACAGGCGTCTCCGTCCAGGGCATTGGCCCCTAGACCATAAACCGTTTCCGTCGGGAAGCCGACCAG
>Ga0255338_1004867_pt1 | contig 13151 bp, 11 predicted proteins | sample MeOH1_35cm_T4_19_FD_203715 | JGI IMG/M metagenome (GOLD analysis project Ga0255338, IMG submission 203715) | Sandy soil microbial communities from University of British Columbia, Vancouver, Canada - MeOH1_35cm_T4_195 | ecosystem: Engineered > Artificial ecosystem > Sand microcosm > Unclassified ...
TTTGTTTACCCCATCACTTACGGGTACAGAAGGATCATGGATTGCAGAAAAGAAAAAAATGTCAGCGTGCAAAAGAATTGATGCCATTATCAAACAATTCAATGACTGGTCTGTTTTGTGGTTGCACCCTGTTAAAACGTTCTACTGCGGCCAAATGATGTTAATAATTTATAATATCCTGGCTTAGTGGATAAGTAAAATGAGATTGTCGTAATTTTATCCATTGAACCAATTTTGTAAAATATAGATTATGGGAAATAATACAACACCTGGCAACGGCGAAGGCAAATGCCCTTTTTCCGGTGCAAAACTTACGCAAACAGCCGGCGGTGGCACGAGAAACCGCGACTGGTGGCCTAACCAGTTAAAATTGAATATCCTGCGCCAGAATTCAGCACTGTCTAACCCCATGGGCGACAGGTTTAATTATGCAGAAGAATTTAAAAGTCTTGACCTTGCTGCTGTTAAAAAGGACATCGTTGACCTGATGACGAGTTCACAAGACTGGTGGCCAGCCGACTTCGGTCACTACGGTCCGCTTTTCATCCGTATGGCCTGGCATAGTGCCGGTACCTACCGAACAGGCGATGGCCGGGGTGGTGCGGGTGCCGGAACCCAGCGTTTCGCGCCTTTGAACAGCTGGCCCGATAATACCAATCTTGATAAAGCCCGTTTACTCCTGTGGCCCATCAAACAGAAATACGGGAAAAAACTTTCCTGGGCCGATCTGATGATCCTGGCCGGCAACTGCGCCCTCGAATCCATGGGCTTCAAAACCTTCGGTTTTGGTGGCGGACGGGAAGATGTATGGGAACCCGAAGAAGATATTTACTGGGGTTCTGAGCACGAGTGGCTGGGCGACAAACGTTACACCGGCGACCGTGACCTGGAAAATCCATTGGCGGCTGTACAGATGGGATTGATTTATGTAAACCCGGAAGGACCTAACGGTAATCCTGATCCACTGGCTTCTGCCCGCGATATCCGCGAAACTTTTGCGCGTATGGCCATGAATGATGAAGAAACCGTAGCACTGATTGCCGGCGGACACACATTCGGCAAAACCCATGGTGCCGCCGATCCCAGTAAATATGTGGGTCCTGAACCCGCAGCCGCCGGTATAGAAGAACAAGGCCTTGGTTGGAAAAATACATTTGGCAGCGGTAATGCCGGTGACACCATCACCAGTGGTTTGGAAGGAGCATGGACAACAACACCCACCAAATGGAGCAATAACTTTTTCTGGAACCTGTTTGGCTACGAATGGGAATTGACTAAGAGCCCGGCGGGTGCACATCAATGGAAGCCCAAATATGGTATGGGTGCCGATTCTGTACCAGATGCACACGATCCATCCAAACGCCATGCACCTACCATGCTTACCACCGATCTGGCCTTGCGGGTGGATCCCATCTACGAACCCATTTCAAGACGTTTCCACGAAAACCCGGATCTGTTTGCAGACGCTTTTGCCCGTGCCTGGTTTAAACTTACGCACCGCGATATGGGCCCGATTGCCCGTTACCTCGGACCGGAAGTTCCCAAAGAAGAACTGATCTGGCAGGATCCGATTCCGGCAGTTACCCATCCATTGATCGATGCAGCTGATATTGCTGCGCTGAAAAACAAGATCCTCGGTTCTGGTCTTACCGTTTCTCAATTAGTAAGTACTGCCTGGGCTTCTGCTTCCACATTCCGTGGTTCAGATAAACGCGGTGGTGCCAATGGTGCCAGGATCCGTCTTACGCCACAGAAATACTGGGCTGTAAATAATCCTGCGCAACTGTCTAAAGTGCTGGATATACTGGAGAATATCCAGAAAGAATTCAACACTGTACAAACAGGCGGCAAACAGGTTTCACTGGCCGATCTGATCGTACTGGGTGGTTGTACAGGTATTGAGCAGGCTGCCAAGAATGCGGGCCATGCCGTTACCGTACCCTTCACACCTGGCCGTGCCGATGCGTCGCAGGAACAAACCGATGTAGCTTCTTTCGCTGTGCTGGAACCGGAAGCAGATGGTTTCCGCAATTATGCCAAAGCCAGATACACCGTATCAGCTGAGGAAATGCTGATCGATAAAGCACAACTGTTAACACTGACGGCTCCTGAAATGACGGCACTGGTTGGTGGCATGCGTGTACTGAATACCAATTTCGACCAGTCGCAGCATGGGGTGTTCACCAAACATGCCGAAGCACTCAGCAACGACTTCTTCATCAACCTGCTCGATATCCGAACCACCTGGAAAGCAACCAGTGATGCACAGGATGTATTTGAAGGCCACGATCGCGCCACCGGCGAACTGCGCTGGACAGGCACCCGCGTGGATCTGATCTTTGGTTCCAACTCGGAACTGAGAGCGCTGGCAGAAGTATATGGTTGCACCGATTCGAGAGAAAAATTCATTAACGACTTTGTAGCCGCCTGGACCAAAGTAATGAACCTCGACCGCTTCGACCTCGCTTAATCACTATTTTATCTATACATAAAAAGGTGGCCTGCTAACGGGCCATCTTTTTTATTTCAGCGATGGAGATGTTTTGTTCTTACGCAATTCCCATTGTTTATTTCAGTCTTTCCAATACACCTCTTCGTTTCACAATATTTTTATAATCCCATTGAATCTGCTCCGCTTTTTTCAACCAGCGTTTGAGATCTTTGGGCTTTACCTGGTCTACCGATGTATAACGGATCTCTGCCGCTTTAAAACTGCCTTCATGCTGCAGTCCTTCTTCTTCAAAAGACTGGCCACTCCAGAATAATAGCCGGATACAGTTTTTCAGTTTACCATATCCCACAACAGGATTGCCCTCCAGAAACCAAACGGGTATTGCGTGCCAGATCTTGTATTCTGCCTGTGGCAAATTTTCACAGATCAGTTTGGCGAGCAGATCACAGATGGCAGCATCAACGGGTGTTTGTTTGTGGTGATAAGCCTGGATGTCTGGACGCATAGCGGCGGGTTGTGAATGGATAATGGTGAATGGTCAATAAAAGAAAGAGGGAAGTTACTGCAAAAAATAGCCATCGTACGAACATAAAACGTTTGTTGAAGTACAAAACAACTACTCTTTCCCTCTTTTTCTCTTGTCCTTCTCATAGTGAAAACTCCTGCATAATCAGCCATATTGCTGATATACAGGGCTTTTCACTAAGCACCAGAAGAGAAATTGAAGCAGCTACTGCAAAGAAGCAAACGAAAACTAATTTACTAACTCCATGCTTTAGCATGGGGCAAAGTATGCTCACTTACTGGTGGGCTTCAGCCCTCACAGGGGGCTAAAGCCCGGAGGAAGAAGTGGTTCGATTGCCCCCAGCCTGAAGGCTGGGGCTAAAATATCTAGCGGAAGACAGATGGCTTTTATTCAGGAGTATCCATCTTACCAGACTGATATTATCAGTCCTTCTTTTGCAGGACAGCTTCAATTTGATTGTACAATATATCCTGTGAACTTGGCCTCGCGGCATCTGCGAAAGCAATTTTACCGGTTCGGTCAGCAATGATATAGTGTGGAATCAGGTACATATCTTTTTTGTTTACACTATCCCGGATACTGTTCCAGATATTCATATAAAACTTAGCTGAAATAAACATATTGTACCCAACGAGGTTCTTAGCCTGTATCATTTTCCGCCATAGTTCATTATCGTCTTTGTGATCGTAATCTAAAGAAAGATATAAAAAAGCTACCTCCTTATTACTGAATCGGTTTTTCAAAGGCTCGTTGAAAGCGAACTCTTCGATACAGGGAATACAATGAACACCCCATATATCGATATACACGACTTTACCGGTAAACTCCTTTTGCATAAGCACCGTATCTAACGAGCCAACCCCGTAACCGTTGATTATGTTGACTTTGGCGGATTGCGAGAATACAAGATTGGGGAAGAAACTAATAGGAAGCATCATTAATGCTACTAATATTGATACCCCTTTATGATTTCTTCTCATCAGATCGTATTTAGGAAGATTATAAAAGCCAATTGAAAGAATAAATGGGGGATATTCCTTACGCTAACCCAGGCTACTACAAATAGGATAAATCATAACACACTTAATTGAATAAATTCTTAAATTAATGAGAATAATTTAAAAACCCATTAGCCTGGTAGCTATATTGCGAAGAAAGAATTGTTAAAAAATTAAATGGTACATAATCGCCTTATCAAAAACTCAAAGAAGCATTTGAACAGCACCTGAGGGAAGCGAAAGAAAACTAATTTACTAACCCCTTGCTTTAGCATGGGGCAAAGTATGCCCACTTACTGGTGGGCTTCAGCCCTGATTTGGTGGCTAAAGCCCGGAGGAAGAAGTGGTTCGATTGCCCCCAGCCTGAAGGCTGGGGCTAGTGAGGAAACTTACTGATAGTTCTTTGAGCTAGCATCCGTACGGGTAATCAGGTTTTTGCAAAAAACGTTTCGACCTAAGTTACATTTACCGGCTACAGGCCCTTAAACAAATCAGGATAATCAGAGATCACACCTGTTACACCCATCTTCTTCAACTCTTTTATCCTTGCAGCATCATTCACCGTCCAGGGCACCAGACCCACAGCAGCTTCGCGGCATTGTTTTACGAGTAAGGGGGTTATCAGTGTATGTGCCGGACTGTAAACAGTAGGTATAAACCCCAGGTCGCGCAGCTGCAGGGCAAAGGGTTTGGGATTGTTGCCTTCTACCAGTAAAGCGGTTTTGATGGAAGGATATTTTTCGTGCAGGTATTGCAATGTACGCGGATCAAAGGATTGTATGATAACCCGTTCTGTGATATTCTTTGTTTTGATTACTCCTACCAGCAACTCTACAAACGCAGCAGGCTTGGGATGGCACTGATCATCGGTAGCAGGCTGGCTCTTGGTTTCGATATTGTATTGGGGTAAGGGTTTCTGCTTACTACGGCAATAGGTTTCTACCGCATCAATCATATCGGCCAGCAGGGGTTTCTGTACCGCCATTTTTTGCTGCTGTGGAAAACGTGGATGTGAACGTTGACCCACATCGTAGGTCTTGATCTCCGCGTAATTCATCCTGTAGAGATTGAGATTTTTCTCCTCCGCCTCGGTTACAGAACTACCATCCGGCTTCGTAGTGATCTCATGATTGAAGAAAGGCTCATGGCTCAATACTACCTGTTTATCCTGTGTGATTACTGCATCTGTTTCCAATGTAGTTACACCCAGGTCAATGGCATGCAGCATGGCGGGAATGGTATTCTCCGGCATCAGTCCGCGGCAACCGCGGTGTCCCTGTTTATCAAAATGCTGCACTTGCAAGCGCTGGGTTTTTAAACCGCCGGTACAGGCAGTCAGTGAAAGGATGCTTATAACCGCTAGCAAAGTTCTCATGAAGCAAACAGCTGATTTTTTCTTTTGCGCATTTCATGGGCCACGCCCTGTGCATTAGGATCACCCGCCTCCAATTTAGCCAAAATATTCTCATAACTTTTCTGGTCCCGGTTCTGGCTCAGTTTAAACACATGTTCCAGCGAACTCACTTTGATCTCGAATGCCACAATGGCTTTGGCCATGCGCTGCACATATTCTTGGGACATCTCCTTATATAATGCTGGTGAAGATGGGTTGTTCTCATAAAAACTGGTGGTATCATCCAGCACCTGCAACAGTTCTTCGTCAGATAAAAAACGCAACTCTCCATGGGCGTGCACCGACATATAATTCCAGGTTGAAGCTGTTTGCTGGTGTTGGGGTTCGTACCAGCTGGCACTGATATAACAATGAGGGCCGGTAAATACTACCAACACCTGTTGATTCTGTTCAATGGCTTTGTGATGATCGTTGCCCTTCATGATATGTCCGCGCAGATACAACTGCCCCTCCCTCTTTTCAAACAAAAAAGGAATCTGCGTAGCCACCGGCCGCTGCTCCCCATCCACAGCCATCAGCATGGCGAAGGAATTGGCTTTCATGAATTCGAGTACAATAGCAGGATCTTTTTCTTTGAAGGTGGAGAGCGGATACATGGGGTGAATAGTTAAAAGTTGTAAGTTAAAAGTAGCTGGGTTTACATATGCTGTTCTATATGCTGCTTTCGTTGCTAAGATAGCAAAACAAAAAATGCCATTCAACCTGCAAAATGATGAATGGCATTTTGGGGTGCTGCATGATAGCTGACCAATTACGATCCGGCATAACACATTCAATGTGTTACCTGCCGGTGCCCTGATATTGCCCTGTTCCGGGATGAAAGGTTTGCCAGGAATGCCAGAACTCCTGGTAAACCTGTACAGGATGTAACTGTGCCCCTTGCAACGGCCCGCTGATACTTTTACCATCTGCATTCCATACTGAACCGGTAGCGAGATCCTTCCACAGTCCGACGGTATCTTTTGTAAAGCGCAGGTTTTGTCCGTTTACTGATCGGTTATATGCATGAAAAGAGGCGGTATCCGTTTCCAGTATAATCATCAATGGCAAGCCCGGAAGTGAATCTTCTATGATACCCGTTTCAACCAACAGGTTCCAGTCGTATGCACGCGAAACTGTGCCCTGTTGCAAACCCAATACCCACGACTTTGCATTCCACGATGAGGTATCCCTTTTGGTGAGTTCGCTTTTGGATAAGCCTTTATCATAGCTGTCCATTTTTTCATACTTCTCTTTGAATTTGCTGTCGGGCTGCATCACCAGCGATGCAGGATATTTTCTGAGCCAGGCAGCCAGGCTCATTTGTTCCGATGGAATCTCGGCAAGTTGTTTTCCCTTTAAAGTGCCGGCAATGGCAATGCCCGTAGCCTGTTGCCACCAGCTCCTCGTAGTGGCATCTTCAAACATGGCATTAAAATGATCCATACCCACCAGGCGGAACGATTCCATTTTACCATTTACTTCTGGGTTATATACACGGCCTGTTCTGCAAACGGTACAATACGTAACCATCACCGGTTGATTACCCACTGTATCTGCTACCTGGTGATGGTACCCGATCAACTGAACAGGATACGCTTTCGACACGCCATTAACCGTTACACCCAAAACCAGTTTATGGGCACCAATTGTATTGGCGGCACCTGTTGCAAAATGTTTGTACCCGGGCTGGTAAAACATCTTATCTGCTTCCATGGTAAAATTAACGAGGTATACCACTGCACCATACAGTATCAGCAATAACACAAGACCCGCTCTTTTCCAGGCGCCTGACCGATTAAAAAATACCATGGCAGGATATGCTATCAATAACAAACCCGCTATACGGAACCACCAGATATTTCTGCCGATAAAATAGGCGATATCGATGGTATCTGCCTCCTGGCTGCCTGGGAAAGGCATGATAAAATACACACGCAGAATCTCTGCTGCAAACAACACAAGCAGACCTGTAATAAATGCGAAATTTTTCATACTTAGTTATGTGAATTGGTGAATTTATTTGTTCAGATCAAAATCAAGATACCCTTCTGCCGCTCTTTTGGGTGCACGGTTGATATAAAAATTACGATCAGGCGGTGCCCATGTACCCAACCCGTCTACGTAACGGTTGAACATACAGAAAGCCGCGGCAATCAGCACTGTATCATGCAGTTCACTGTCTGTGGCACCTTGTTGTTTTGCTGCATCAATAAACGTCTCCAATACAGCTTTCCCGCTCTGCTGTACCTGCCGGGCTATGTCCAGCAAAGTTTTCATTTTGGGTGAGATCGGTGTATTCTCCGGACCTTGTTTGACCGCATCAATCTGCTCCATAGTACATTGCAGATAATGTCCTGCCAGCGCGCCATGCACATTCTGACAGAAAAAACAATCGTTCAGGTAAGATACATAAGTACCGATCAATTCGCGCTCTCCGCGCGACAAGCTATTGTTATCATCGCGAAGCAACAGCTCAGCCAGTTCATTTAAAGGTTGGGCAGTGTCTGGCCGGTACAACATCAACCCCCTGATACCAGGTAATTCATTTCCAAGATCGATATAAGCCATGTTTGTGTTTTGTTTATGTATGATTGGTTTGTGGCAAAACATACCCCTGTTCGGCCATCCGTTTACCCATCTCCGCATAAACAGCAGGATCCTGTGGCGTGAGTGATGCCAGTCCATCTACATAACGGTTGAACATGCAAAATGATGCGGCTATCAAAACCGTATCATGGATATCCCTGTCTATTGCGCCCGCTGCCCTGGCCATATCAATGTCTTCCTGTTTTACTTCTTTACCAAGTATCTGTACCTTACCTGCTATGCGTAACAATGCTTTCATTTTATCACTCACAGATGACTGCTCCATGTTCTGCAACACGTCATCTACCAGTTGCTGATCGGTTTGGTATAAACATCTTGCCGCTGCTGCATGACTGCTTTTACAAAACAGGCAGTCATTTCTATGAGATACATAAGCGGCAATCAATTCGCGTTCCGCTTCGGATAAAGGTGATGAGCCGCGAAGTAATACCTGTGCCAGATCGTACAGGTGTTTTCCTGTTTCCGGCCTGAACATAACCAGGCTTCTGATGCCCGGTACACCTTCTGTTACCTGAATATGTGCCATAATGGTTTAGTTTGTTTTTTTGTGTTTGATAAAAAGTATCACCAGCAACCCCGGTATAAATACCAGCGAAAAAATAAAAATGGCATTGCCATAACCACCTAAAGTATGCACCAGTATCCCCACCGACAACACAGCCGCCGCCGTAAACAGTCTTCCTATATTAAAACAAAAGCCGGTAGCAGTTGCACGAATGGTGGAAGGAAATAACTGTGGAATATAAGATGACAATACCCCCTGGCTGGCACCGAAGAACAAAGCAAGCCCTGCTATCTGGGGATAGATAACAGGGCTGAACACTTTGTTGGTTTTAAATAATACAAAGGATAATACCACACAGACACTGAAACAAAGGATCATACTTTTACGCATCCCGATAGCTTTGGCCAGCCAGCCGGAAAAAAATCCTCCGGTTAAACCTGCCATTCCCAACAGCATCATACTGAGTCCGCGTTCTTTCTGTGCATCTGCCGAACCACTGATACTCTGCACCCAGGTAGGTAACCAGGAAAAGATGGCCCATAACCCGATAAGCATGGTACCAAAAGTGAGAGAGCCCAGCAACAGGTCGCGGCGATAAGCAGCGGTGAATACTAACCGCACAGAATTACCGGACAAACGAGTACCGGTTGATTTCCAATGAGCTGATTCCTGCAAAAAAAATATTCCACTAATGGACATTGCCAGCGGGATCAGTCCTATCAAAAATCCTTCCCTCCAGGAATCAACAAAATAATTGATTAACCCTGCAGAAAAAATACCTACCGGGAATGCGATGGAAAGGATGCCGATAAATATGGCTTTGCTTTTATCCGGCCATACTTCAGTAAGCAGCGTAACCGATGTCACCAACACCCCACCCACACCAAACCCGCTCATAAACCGGCAGAGCAGTACCATTCCCCAGCTATCTGCCATACCCGTTGCTACTGTAAACAACCCATAACAGGCAATGGATAATAATAATGCCAGTTTTCTTCCGCCTGTATCACCGATCATTCCCCAGATAAAACCACCCATGGCCCAGCCTACAATAAAAAGTGCGTTTATATAAGCACTGATGGTATCTATATAACCCTGTTCAGTAGTTCCCAACAAATCTTTTACTGCTACTGGAAGATACACCGACATCAAGGTAGAAACAGCCCCTCCCATAGCGTTGCTGATGAAACAAAGCAGGAATAACCCTATATGATAACTTCTGGTGGCAGACATACAATTTATTTAAAAAGAGAATCAAAAGTGTATGACACATAATAGATCCCACCAATCACGGGCGAACCATAGGCAGTGTAAACCCGGTGATTCAGCAGGTTGCTGGCACCCAGTTTAATAGTGGAATGCATTTTAGGCAGTTTCTTGTTGAACTGCAGATCGATGAGTGAATACGCATCAACCCTGCCGGGACGTGTGCCGTTAAAAGTACCGTACCAGTCGAACGAATTTTGCCAGTGCCAGGTAAGATTAAATCCATACCCTTTACCCACATTACTATTACCAAAACTGAAATTGGTGCTCCACTCTGGGGTATTGAAAGCCGCAATATTACTCGGGTTGGCATTGCGCAGGTTAAAAGAAGCCCAGGTAAGATTACTACCCAGTGTATAACCGTTGCTCATCATCCAGGTTAGCCCCAATCCGGCACCTTGCGACGACACTTTATCTTCTGCATTGGTGTACAATTGGAAGGCGGGTGCTTTGCCATTTAAAATATCAGTTGCAGCTGCGGCATTGACAGACCCATCTGCTGCCAGAACCGTATTCTCCGGGCGCAATACCACCGTGTTCAGAATAAAGTTGGTGTAACTGCTGTAATAATAGTTTACATCAAGTACCAATGCGTTGTTGATGATTCCCTTGTATCCGATTTCAAATGCTTTCTGTTGTTCTGGTTTGATATAAGCCACGGCTGATTTCTGTAACAGTCCTTTGTTGTTGGCAACAGCAGTAGGAAACGGTGTTCCGGCTGCAACGGCTGCACCAAAAGCTGCACCAAAAGCACCTGCTGAAGCAGCGGTAAATGAATTTTCATACACATTCATCCCTTTACTGTTATTAGGTGCCCCTCCCAGAATTGTAATAGGACCTACATTCAGTTTGATGTACTGGTCAACGGGTGTCGGATTCCGGAACCCTGTTTGATACGACACCCTGAAATTATGGTTACGCGCCGCGGTATACACTGCTGAAAAACGTGGCGTAAAACTTCCGCTGAAATTTTCATTTTTATCGTAACGGATAGAAGCCGTCAGTTTCAGTCGATCATCCAATAACTTTTTGCTCACCTGTGTAAACGCGCCATATTCTTTGATGGTTACTTTACTGTTTTTATCATCAAACAGGCTGCCATTGGTAAACATATCATAGTAACGGAAACTTCCGCCCGCCAGCCATTCAACTACTTTGGTGAGGCCGGAAAAATCATACTGACCTTCTGTATGATAAAATTTGCTGTTACTGAAAACACCGGCTCCCTGTAATCCATAATTATGGATCAGGTTGTCTTTGGCTGATTCAAATGCATTACTGCCGGGTAATGATCTGCCTATATCGGCAAATCCCCTTGCCGCTGAATGGTCATTGGCCGAAACGCCGGTAATGGTTCCGGTATAAGCAGCTGTATACCGGGTAAACCAGGTATCATCTGCCAGATTAGGCGCAACAGTTGCGCCAGATAAATCCTTCACCCACGTGCGGTTGATGAACTGCGCAAGGGAACGGGTATTATACGAATCGTGTGAGTTTTCCGTTACTGCATAACTGCGGATAAAAAAACGACTGCTTTTTAATTCCAGCCTGTGTGTGCTGAGTACAAAATTGTTCAGGTCAAAACGGCTGCTTCCCGTGTAACTGGCGGTTCCCTTTCCATAATTGAACTGGTATATTAATTCGAGATTATCTGAAATCCTGTAATGCAGTGCCGCATTGGTTTTCAGGCTATAGACCTGGTAGTTCATCAGGTTTTTTTCTTCATAACCCGTGCGACTTACCAAACCAATGCCCGGTAATGTTCTGGACACCTCGTCTCCATAAATATTCAAGCCATCCCTGCCGGGATTGGATGGGCCCCGCTGGCCGGGGGGTGTTTGCGCACTTACATCTTCGTAGTTATTGGCATACCAGTCGAGGCCTGTCAGATAAGCAACGTTGAATTTAAACGCGAAGCGGTTATGAAAGGCTTTGGCATAATGTAAAGAAAGATCGTAAATGCCTTGTGCTTTGGGATCAGCTGAACCAATATGGCTAACACCGGTTTTTACCTGTGCCGACAATCCCTGGTAGTGGAAGGGGTCTTTGGTCCGCATCATCAGCAAGCCGTTAAAAGCAACAGGACCATATAAAGCTGATGCCGCACCCGGAATGAGTTCTGCACTTTCTATATCAAGGTCGGAAGCTCCAAACTGGTTCCCCACTGAAAAATTGAGTCCGGGTGTCTGGTTATCTACACCATCCACCAATTGCAGAAAACGTGAATTACCTGTACTGTTAAACCCTCTTGTGTTAACCTGTTTGTAAGTGATACTGCTGGTCACCACTTCCATACCTTTCAGGTTTTGTAACCCATCGTAAAAAGTAAGCGAAGGATTTTCTTTGATAGCCTTCTGATTCATTTTTTCTATGCTCACCGGTGAGCGAAGTATATTCTCATTTACCCTCGATGCGGCAAACACCACTTCATCCAGTGTATTGGTTTTTTGTGAAAGCGTAACGGAAACCTGTTCCCCGTTTGTTTTTACGGTATATTCTTTGCTTTCATGCGCAACCCCAGAGATGATGAGGATAAACGGTATTTTTATTTTTGAAAGAACCAGTGTAAACTTCCCGTTTTCATCGGTAGTAACACCAGCCAGTTTTCCTTTTACGGTAATACTGGCTCCGGCTACCGCTTCTTTGCTTCTGGCATCGGTAACGGTTCCCGATATTTTTATTTCCTGCGCAGAGCCTGCAACAGCGAACAGTATCAGTATGATTGAAAAAATATGTTTCATAATGGTTGGTTGTAGGTAATGAGATGTGTGATTATTTTTTTAAATGATCATATCCTTGCGGTAAACGGGTATACCCATGTGTCACCAGCCGGTTGGCCAATACATCATAGTACTGATCATCGGCAGGCAGCGATGTGGCCAATCCGTCAACATAGCGGTTATACAGGCAGAACAAAGCCGCAATCAGAACCGTGTCATGTATCTCCAGGTCTGTGGCGCCTTCTTTTCTCGCCGCTTGTATCGCAGCTTCTGTAACGGCTTTACCGCTCTCTCTTACAAGCGCAGCTATGTGCAGCAATGCTTTGATCTTAGGGCTCACATCCGCTGAAGTAATGTCTTTTTTAACCTGCGTGGTGGTAGCAGTTTCTCCCAGCAGTTTATCTGCAGCTGCCGTATGTGCTGTAGTACAGAACGTACATTGATTGCCTGAGGAAACAACAGTAGCAATCAGTTCCCGTTCTCCTTCACTGAGTGTATTTGGGCCGCGCAATAAGTACTGCGTCAGATAACGGATAGGCTCAGCAGCCTCCTTATGGTATTCCAGCAGTCCGGTAATACCAGGAAGATGCGATTCAAGTGGTATGAATGGCATAACAATACAATAAAATGTAAACAATAGTAAATGAAGTGCTTTAGCGCAACCGCATTACTGGATTGAAC
>Ga0255338_1004868_pt1 | contig 13150 bp, 12 predicted proteins | sample MeOH1_35cm_T4_19_FD_203715 | JGI IMG/M metagenome (GOLD analysis project Ga0255338, IMG submission 203715) | Sandy soil microbial communities from University of British Columbia, Vancouver, Canada - MeOH1_35cm_T4_195 | ecosystem: Engineered > Artificial ecosystem > Sand microcosm > Unclassified ...
TCATGCCCCGCGAAATCGGCTCGCGGCGCAACGCTGCGGCGTACTGGATCGCCCGCTTACGCGGGCGATGACAACAATGATCACGCCTGCGAGATGAACTTCGTGTTCATATACGCTTGCAGGCCTTCGATGCCGCCTTCCGAGCCATAACCCGACTCCTTGATGCCACCGAACGGCGTCTCGGGCGTCGAGATGGCGACGCTGTTGATGCCGACCATGCCGGACTGGATGGCATCGCCGATCGCCGTCGCGGTCGCACCCGACGACGTGAACGCGTAAGCGGCGAGGCCGTATTCGAGCGAGTTTGCGCGCTCGACCACTTCGTCGAACGTCTTGAATGGCACGATCGGAGCCACCGGGCCGAACGGCTCCTGCGTCATGATCTTGGAATCGTCAGGCACGTCGGTGATCACCGTCGGCTGGAAGAAGTAGCCCTGGTTGCCGTGACGCGAACCGCCGGCCAGGATCTTGCCGCCGCGATCCTTGGCATCGTTGACGAAGGACTCCATGGCATCGAGCCGGCGCGGATTGGCGAGCGGGCCCATCGTGATGCCCTTCTCGAGACCGTCACCCAGCTTGATGCCTTTGGCATATTCGGCAAAGCGCGCGACGAACTTGTTGTAGCTCTGCTCCTGCACATAGAAGCGCGTCGGCGAGATGCAGACCTGACCGGCGTTGCGATATTTGAACGCGGCGATGGTGTCGGCCGCCTTTTCCGGATCGGCGTCGGCGAACACGACGACGGGCGAGTGGCCGCCGAGCTCCATGGTCGCCTTCTTCATGTACTTGCCGGCGAGCGCGGCGAGATGCTTGCCCACGGGAATCGAACCGGTGAACGAAATCTTCTTCACTGAGTCGGCAGGGATCAGATACTCCGACACTTCAGCCGGCACGCCGAATACCAGATTGAGCACGCCCGCCGGCAAGCCCGCATCGGCAAAACACTTCACCAGCTCGACGCAGGCGCCGGGGGTTTCTTCCGACGCCTTGATGATGATCGAGCAGCCCGCGCCGAGTGCGCCGGCGATCTTGCGCACCGGCGTCAGCGTCGGGAAATTCCACGGCGTGAAAGCGGCAACGATACCGACCGGCTCCTGCGTGACAAGCTGACGCACGCCCTTCTGCCGGCCCGGCACGATGCGGCCGTAAGAACGACGGCCTTCCTCGGCGTACCAGTCGATGATGTCGGCAGAGGTGAGCACCTCGGCGCGCGATTCCGGATAGACCTTGCCCTGCTCCTGCACGAGCACCTTGGAGATGTGATCTGCGCGCTCGCGCACGAGATCCGCCGCCTTGCGCATGATCTTGGAGCGGTCATAGGCGGTGGTCGCCTTCCAGAGCGCGAAGCCCTTCTCGGCCGCGGCGAGCGCGGCGTCGAGATCGGCCTTGGAGGCGTGTGGCAGATGCGCGAGCACCTTGCCGGTCGCCGGATTGATCACGTCCTCGCCTTTGCGGCCTTCGCCCTTAAGCCATTTTCCGTCGATGAAAAGCTGCAGATCGGTGTACATGCGCAACCTCGTGATTTCCGCCCGAATATAGCGGCCGCTGGATTAGCACTTTCCATCGCCCGGCGTAACCGGGCTTATGCAGGGTGCGTTCAGGTGCCCGTGAAGACCGGCTTCCGCTTCTCCATGAAAGCCCTGCGGCCCTCGATGAAATCGTTGGAGGCGAAACACGCCTGCACCATCGCCTCGCACTTGGCGAGATCGCGTTTGTCTTCGTCGACAAAAGCCTGGGCCACCATGAACTTCACGGAATCGACCGTGAGCGGCGCGTTCTCCGCGATCATGTCGGCGTAGTTCTTCACATAGGCTTCGAGTTCGCCATCAGCGAGAACGCGGTTGACCAGCCCCATGCCCTGCGCCTCGGCGGCAGTGAACTGCCGCGCGGTGAAGAAGATCTCCTTGGCGTAAGACGGACCGACGAGATCGACGAGCTTCTTGAGCGGCGCAAAGCGATAGCCGATCGAGAGCTTGGCGGCCGGCACGGCGAACTTCGAGCCTTCGGTGGCGATGCGCATGTCGCAGCACAAAGCGAGGCCGACACCGCCGCCGATGCAATAGCCGCGGATCATCGCGATCGTCGGCTTGGGGAAATCATAGAACGCGGCATAAGCGCGATCGACCGCCTCGTTGTAACGGTCGGAGGCTTCTTTCGAGGCGCGCTCGTTCTCGAACTTGGAGATGTCAGCGCCGGACACGAAGGCCTTGCCGCCGGCACCGGTGACGACGACCACGCGGATGTTCTTGTCATCCTTGAATTCGGCGAGATAGCTCTCCGCCGCCTCCCACATCTCCAGCGACACGGCATTGTGCCGCTCGGGATTGTTGAAGGTGAGATAGCCGACGTGCCCCTCTTTGCGGGACAGCATCTTGTCGGTCAGGGCCATTGCAACTTACTCCTTCATTTCGGTTTGTCATGGCCGGTCTTGTCCCGGCCATCCCGCTTAGGAAGGCAGTGCGCTCCTAAGCGGGATGCGCGGGTCAAGCCCGCGCATGACAATTGAGAGGCCTTACCGCTCCTTCGAGGCTCGGGCCCTGCGGGCCCTCACACCTCAGGATGACGGATTGAGTCACACCACCTTTGCCTGATGCAGCGCGGCGATCTCGTCGTCGCCGAAGCCGAACTCCTTGAGCACCTCGTCGGTGTTCTGCCCCTGCTCGGGTGGCGTCGCGACGATATGGCTCGGCGTGCGCGACAGCGCGAAAGGCTGGCCGACGAACACCTGCTCGCTCCCGTCCGGACGCTTTGCGGCTTGCGCGATACCTAGGTGCTTCACCTGCTCGTCGGCGAACATCTGGTCGATCGAATAGATCGGACCGCAAGGCACGCCGACCTTGTTGAAGATGTCGATCCATTCCGCGCTGGTCTTGGCGACCGTCTTCGCCTCGATCGCGGCGTTGCAGGTGTCGCGGTTCTTCGAGCGCAACGCACTGCTGCTGTAGAGCGGATCGTTGATCAGCTCCGGCGCGCCGATGGCGTTGCACAGTCGCTCCCACATCACCTGGCCGGTGGAGGCGATGTTGATGTGCCCGTCCTTGGTCTTGAACACACCGGTCGGAATGCTGGTCGGGTGATTGTTGCCCGCCTGCTGCGCCACCTCGCCCATCTGCAGCCAGCGTGCAGCCTGAAAGTCGAGCATGAATATCTGCGCCTGCAGCAGCGAGGTCTGCACCCACTGCCCTTCGCCCGACACGTCCCGCTCCAAGAGCGCGGTCAGAATACCGATGGCGCAGAACAGGCCGGCGCAGAGATCGGCGACCGGAATGCCGACGCGCACGGGCCCCTGGCCCGGCAGACCGGTGATCGACATCAGCCCACCCATGCCCTGCGCGATCTGGTCGAAGCCCGGCCGGTCGCGATAGGGCCCGTCCTGGCCGAAGCCCGAGATCGAGCCAAGGACGATGCGCTTGTTGATCTTCTTCAGGCTCTCGTAGTCGATGCCGAGACGGTCCTTCACGTCCGGGCGGTAGTTTTCAACCACCACGTCGGCCTTCTCAACCAGCCGCTTGAAGGCGGCCAGCCCCTGCGGCGATTTGAGGTCGAGATTGATGCTCCGCTTGTTGCGGTGCAGGTTCTGGAAATCGGCATTGTCGCGCGGCCCGCCGGGCCCCTCACCTTTTTCCAGATGCGGCGGTGTTTCGATCTTGATGACGTTGGCGCCCCAATCCGCCAGTTGGCGGACGCAGGTCGGGCCGGAGCGGACGCGGGTGAGATCGAGGACGGTGAAGCGAGAAAGGGCCTGAGAAGCCCTGGGAAACGACATTTTCGACGACTCCGACGATATGACAGGCGCTTATCGCGGGGATTGGGAAGGGTCGAACAATCCCCGATCCGCCCCGGCTTGTCTATTGCCGTACCGTCATTCCGGGCTCGCGCATGCCGTGCACCCGGAATGGCGATTTCACCAAGCCGGAACCACTTTGTTCATCATTCTAGGCCTTTTGGCGCGCTAGACGCCTTGAAAAGACCACGGACGCCTGTCATATCAACGGTGCGGATGAAAGACCCGGATTCGGGTTTCGCGGGCTGCGTGCACGAATTTCATCACCGAATTTCGCCCCGCTTCCTCCGTTTTCCTTGACCTCACGACAACCCTGGTCACGCGGGATGTCTTAAGACCCCGCGATTCCGCCGCCCACGCCCGTGGGACGGCCGCTTCGCTGTACAGAAAAGAGAAGTTTTGACTTCATTCAACGATTTCGGCCTCGCAGAGCCGATCCTTCGCGCCCTTGCCGAAGAGAAATACGTCACCCCCACCCCGATCCAGGCCCAGACCATCCCGCTCGCGCTCGAAGGCCGCGACGTGATCGGCATTGCCCAGACCGGCACCGGCAAGACCGCGTCTTTCGCGCTGCCGATCCTCAACCACCTCATCGGCAACCGCGTGCGGCCGGCGCAGAAATCCTGCCGCGTGCTGGTGCTCTCGCCGACGCGTGAGCTTTCCGGCCAGATCGCCGACAGCTTCCGCACCTATGGCCGCCATATCCGTCCGCTCGCGGTCGAACTGGCGATCGGCGGCGTGCCGATCAACCGGCAGATCCGCGCCGTCGCGCGCGGTGTCGAAGTGCTGGTGGCAACGCCCGGCCGCCTTCTCGATCTCGTCAACAGCCGCGCAGTGACGCTCGACAAGATCGAAGTGCTGGTGCTGGACGAAGCCGACCGTATGCTCGACATGGGCTTCATCCACGACATCAAGCGCATCGTCGCGATGCTGCCGAAAGAACGGAAGACCTTGTTCTTCTCGGCCACCATGCCGCAGCAGATCGTGCAGCTCGCCGGCTCCATGCTGCGCGACCCGGCCAAGGTATCGGTGACGCCGCAGTCGACCACCGCCGAGCGCATCGCCCAGCGCGTCATCCACGTCGACAAGCCGGCCAAGGCCGCGCTGCTGACCGAAGTGCTGACGACCGAGAAGATCGACCGCGTGCTGGTCTTCACCCGCACCAAGCACGGCGCCGACAAGGTCGTGCGCGCGCTGCAGAAGTCGGGCCACTCGGCGGAAGCAATTCACGGTAACAAGTCGCAGAACCAGCGCGAGCGCGTGCTCGCGGCGTTCCGCTCGGGCGAGCTGCGCACTTTGATCGCCACCGATATCGCCGCCCGCGGCATCGACGTCGATGGCGTCAGCCACGTCGTCAACTTCGACCTGCCGAACATACCGGAGAGCTACGTCCACCGCATCGGCCGCACCGCGCGCGCCGGCGCCGAAGGCGTCGCCATCTCCTTCTGCGATCACGAGGAGCGCGGTTATCTGCGCGATATCGAACGTTTGATCCGTATGCAGATCCCGGCGACCGACCGGCGCACCGGCAAGCCGCAGGGCGAGGCGGCGCACGGTGCCGCGCCGCACCATCAACCCGGCCATCGGCAGAACGGCCGGCCGCATCGTCGCGGCGACAATCAGCACCGCGGCCCCGGTGGCGGTCAGCACGGCAAGGGCGGCAATGGCCAGCACGGCCGTCCCCAGCACAATGGCCAGCACGGCGGCCGTCCTCAGGGGCGGCGTCCCGAAGTTGCCGCACAAGGGGAGCCAAGCGGCATTGAAAATGTTACATTCATGCAGCGTCCGCAGGGTTCGCGCCGGAACGCCGGCCACCACCGCGGACCGCGCTAGCGCTTGATAACGGCAACAATCACGCGCAAAGCAAAGTAGGCGACCCTGGAGAGAACTGGATGGCGAAGGAAGAACTGCTGGAGTTCGACGGTACGGTCACGGAAGTGCTGCCCGACGGCAATTTCCGTGTGAAGCTGGACAACGAACACGAGGTGCTGGCTTACACGGCGGGCAAGATGCGCAAATTCCGCATCCGCACCGGCGTGGGCGATCGCGTGATCGTGGAAATGTCGCCCTACGATCTCGCGCGCGGCCGTATCAGCTTCCGCCACAAGGGCGAAGCACCGACCGCGGCACCGCAACAGCGCCGGCCGAACTTCCGCGGCGGCCGACGCTGAGACTGACGAACCGGTCGGGCTGGCCGGTCACGCGTTCGGGGCACGCATTTCCATTACCGGAGTGCCGCCTGCCATGAAGCTCTCAACGGCTTTGCGTTTCACGCTGGCGATCTTTCTCGCCAGCGTTTCGCTGTCGGTTCACGCACAAGAGCGGCCGAACGGCCGCGGCGGCGAACGGCCGCGCGCCGAGCAGCAGCAACAGCAGGCACCGGGCAAAGGCGTGCTGCGCCTCCTGCCCGGCGACAGCGTCACCGAACACGCCGTCGACCTGCCCAACAAAGGCAGGCTCGCTTACACGGCGACCGCCGGCACGCTGCCGCTCTACGACCAGTCGGGCGAGCAGAGCGCGGCCATTTTCTACACGGCCTATGTCGCCAAGGACCCGACGCCCGAGCGCCCGATCACCTTCGTTTTCAACGGCGGACCGGGTGCCGCCTCGGCCTTCCTGCATCTCGGACTGGTCGGGCCGCGTATCCTCGATTTCGGACCCGGCGCGCGCGACGTGACGCAGGCCAGACTGATCGACAATCCCAATACGTGGCTCGCCTTCACCGACCTCGTCCTGATCGATCCGGTCGGCACCGGCTGGAGCAGAGCCGCCAAGCAGGACGACGCCAAGAACTTCTGGAGCATTGACAGCGACGCCAACACGATGGCCAAGACCATCGCGCTTTACGTCGGCAAGAACGATCGCGCCGGCTCGCCCAAATATCTCTTGGGCGAAAGCTATGGCGGTTTCCGCGCCGCCAAGACCGCGCGCGCTTTGGTGCGCGAGCAGGGCATCGCGCTCAACGGCATCGTCATGCTCTCGCCCTTCCTCGAAGGATCGATGACCTTCGGCGACGACAATTCGGCGCTGCGCGCGGCGCTGACATTGCCGTCGCTCGCGGCCGCCGAACTTGAACGCAAGAACGCCCTCAATCCGCAGGCGCTGGCGGCGGCCGAGAAGTTCGCGATGACGGACTATCTGACGACCCTCGCCGGCCGGCCGCCGCAGGGCGACGCGGCAAAAGCCTTCTACATGCGCGTCGCCGAGATAAGCGGGCTGCCGCTCGACACTGTCACCGAGGCGCGCGGTTTCGTCACCGACGCCTACATCAAGCGTTTGCGCGCCGGCAAGATCGTCAGTCGCTACGATGCGACCTTCGCCGTCGACGATCCGTTCCCCGAGCAACCCAATCCGCGCGCGCCCGATCCGGTGCTCGACGGTGTGTCGCGCGCTTATGGCGGCGCTTTCGCCGCCTATGCCCGCAACGAACTTGGCTTCAAGACCGAGATGACCTATGCCCTGCTCGCCAATGACGTGACCCGTCATTGGGACTGGCAAGGCGGGCGCGGCCAGGCGAGCGCCGATGCCGACATCCGGGTGCTGCTGTCGTTCACGCCGTCGTTCCGCCTGCTGATCGCGCACGGCTATTCGGACATGGTCACGCCTTACGGCATGTCGCGTTACGTGCTGGACCACCTGCCGCCGGATAATCCGCCCGGCCGCGTCCAGCTCAAGCTCTATACGGGCGGCCACATGTTGTATCTCGACGCGCAGTCGCGGCGCGCTTTCAGCACCGACGCCGCGGCGTTCTACCGCGGCGAATGAGCGCGACAACGTTGCGGCGCATGCCGGCGTCGCAACCCCTGGTCGGCGACTGAAATTCGGCTAAACTCTTCCTGCGATCAGGGAGAGTTGCCATGACGGTTCGCCTTGTTGCGACTGGAGCACTGACCTTTGCGCTCGCCGTGTTGCCGACGGCCGTCTTCGCCAAGGACAAGCTGACATTTGCGACCTACCTGGAGCCGGCGCACTTGTCGGCCTTCTGGCCGCTGATCAACGGCAAGATCAAATCCGACACCCTCGATCTCGAAATCAAGAACATCGCCATCGAGGCGACGGGCCAGGCCATGGCCACCAAGCAATACGACGTGTTCGAGACCGGCGCGCTCAATCTGGAGCAGGCCGCAGCGCAGGGCCTCAAACTGCAGATGATCGGCACCGCGCTGCGCTACAAGCTGGTGCCCCTTGGCTTCGGCATCTGGGTCAAGGCGGATGCGCCGTACAAGTCCGCTCTCGATCTCAAGGGCAAGACCGTCGGCAGCTACGCCCTCCGATCCACGGTCTTCGCGCTGCAGCGCGTGGCGCTCGAAAACAAATACAAGGTCAATGTCGCGCTGGACGGCGGCGATTTCAAATTCGTGCAGCTCCCCTCCCCCAATCTGCCCGGCGCGCTGACGACGGGCCGCATCGATGCCGCCACGTTCAGCCATCTGCAGAGCTATCAGGCGCGCAAAGGCAATGAATTCCGCCTCCTGGTGAACAGTGCCGAGGATCTCAAGGACGTCTACGGCGTGCCCATGATCACGTCGATCTTCGTCGCCTATCCGGAGCGGATGGCCGAGATGCCCGACGCCTATCGCGAACTGCTGCGCATGATGAAGGCATCGAGCGATTACACGCTCGCGCATCAGGACGAAGTGTTCACCGCGGTGTCGGAAGAGACCAAGGTGCCGAAGGATTTCTTCGTCGACTGGTGGGCGAATTACGGCAGCTTCCCCGTGTCGATCTCGGACGGCGACCTCAAGGCCATCACCATTATTTACGATAAGGCCAAGGCCTACGGTATGTCGAAAGCCATGCCCGATCTCAAACAGGCGATCTGGGACAAGGCGCTGCGCGAGTGATCAGCGCGCGCCGTGCAGGTATTTCCCGATAACCGCGTGGAGAACGGCGAGGATGTCGTCGCGTCGCGACGCGATGCGCGACGTCGTGCCGGCATTGCCTACGACCATCTGATCGCCGAACGGCCCGGCCGGTAGCAGCACGGCAAGGTTCGCAGCATTTGGTATCGTATCCGCCGAGTAGCCGTAACCATCTTGGCGGATGCGATCGAGCAGAGGAACAAGCGACCTCAGCGTGACGCGGCGCTCCGGCCGCTTCTGCTCCGCATTGATGCGCAGCACCAGCGCCTCGAGTTCCGGCCGGCCCAAGGTGCTCAGGATCATGTGCCCCATCAGCGCACGGGTGAGCGGTCGCGCTTCACCTGGGCGGGTATGGTGGATCGTGTCCAGCGAGCCCTGCACCACCGCCAGAACCTCGACATAGAGTCCGTTGCGCGTGCCCAAAATGACAGTGTCCCCGGTGATCCGGCTGATCTCGTTGATCAGGTTCATCAGGTTGCCCTGCTTGAACATGGCATCGTTAAGCCAGCTTCCGAGCAAGGTGATGCGCATCGAGGGGGCGTAGGTACGATCGTGCCGAATCAGGTAACCCATCCGGATCAGCGAGCGCAGCAGCATTGAGGCGCTCGACTGCGGCAACGACAGCGCGTCGGCAATATCGGTCAGCCGCAGCGGCTTCTTCACGTCGCGGAACAGCTCGAGCACTTCGAGCGAGCGCCCGGCCGATTTGACGACTTCCTTGCCGCGCCGCCGGATGACGGCGCTGGTACCTCGTTCACCTCTGGTCTTCATCAGCATGTCACGACGCCTGACTGCGATGGCGCAGGCCGGCATCGATGCGCAGCGCCGCACCGCTGATATAGGTGGCACGCGCCGATGCGAGGAACGCCACGGCATCGGCGACCTCTTGCGGCGTGCCCGCCCGCTTGATGGGGAGATCCTGCAACAGCTCGGGCCAGCGCGCTTCGTCGTTGAACGTCTGCCGCGCGCGCCGAAGGATACCTTCCTTGAAGCGATCCGACATGATCGGCCCCGGATTGACGCAATTCACCCGCACGCCGTACCGCACGCTTTCGCCGCCAAGCGCCAGCGTGAACGAATTGAGCGCGGCATTGCCAGTGCAGCCGGCGATATATTTCCAGTCAGGCCGCTCGCCTGCCATGCCGATCACATTGACGATATTACCACGACCGCGGTCGCTCATGCGCTGGAAAATGATACGGGTCAGGTCGATGAAGCCGAATACCTTCAGGTCCCAGGCCGCGCGCCAGGTTGCGCTGTCGATCTCGGCCAGCGGCCCGCGCGGAATGGCGCCGGCATTGTTGACGAGGATGTCGACCTCGCCGCAGGCGGCGCCGAGCTTCTCGATCTCGCTGGTTTTAGACAAATCGTGGACATGCGGCGCGGCCTTAACATTGTACTTTGCGGCAAGCTCTTTGCAGACCTTGCGCAGCAACTCGCCGTCGCGCGCCGCCAGATGCAGATCGCACCCTTCCGCCGCCATGGTTTCGGCGATCGCTCTGCCGATGCCGCGCGAAGCACCCGTGATGAGCACCGACTGACCGCGAAGCTCCAGATCCATGGCGGCAACCTCCTCTTCAGATACCGGGGAACGGCTTGTCGCGATCCTGTGGCGACGCCCAGTGGTAAAGCGGACGCAGGACCAACAGATCGCCGAGAACGAAAACGAGCACGATGATCAGGCAGATGGCGATGACGGTCGCCGGATCGGCGACGGTCTGCGCCTGGTACATCGCGTAGCCGAGACCGCGCTCCGAGCCGAACAGTTCGGCAATGAGCGCGATCTTCCAGCTCACGCCATAGGCAAGACGCGCGGCAGCGACGACGTAAGGCGCGACCGCCGGGATGAGCACCGTACGGAAGGCGAGCCAGCGCTGGCGCGTGAAGCTGCGCGCCATTTCGACGAGCTCCGTGTCGATCTCGTCGATACCCTGACTGACATTGATGAAGCAGAATGGTACCAGGATCGCGGTCTGCGCGAATACGACCGCGGCATCGGACACGCCGAACCAGATCACCGCCAGGATCGCCCAGCCGAGCGAAGGCATGGCATTGAGGAACGGGAGGACGCGCTTGCGCACGATGTCGCGCGTCACCGGCAGGAAGTAAGCGAGCATCGCAAGCGCGATGCCGAGCGCGGTGGCCGCGACCACGGACAGGACGACGCGCAGGCCGGTCGCGGCGACGTCGATCATCAGCTTGGGTTCGGTGAAGAAGCGCAACAGCGCCTGCGCAGTCGCCCAGGGACTCGGCAGCACGAAGGCCGGCAGATTGCGCGAAGCAAGCCACCAGGCCGCAATGGCGGCAATCACCGCGGCATCGGCCAGCAGGCGCGCCTGCAGGCCGCTCCTGGTGACGGCGCTACGCATCGGCGTAGTGCCTCGTCAAATGACGCTCCAGCGGCGCGAACAGCAGATGGTCGGCGAGAAAGGAGATGACAATCATCAACGCGATCACCGCGAAGATGCGCGACGTGTCGATATCCTGACGAGCCAAATTGACGAGGAAGCCGAAACCGGAATTGCCGCCGAACAATTCCGCCGTCAGAGCCACCTTCCAGGCGATGCCGAAGGCGATGCGCGTGGTCGCCAGCATGAAGGGATAAAGCGCCGGCAGCACGACGAGCGTGAAAGCACGCGGCCAGGAGCGGGTGAAGCTCGCGGTCATCTCGAGCAGCTCCGAATCGAGCTGATCGAGCGCGGCCTGCATGTTGATCATGTAGATCGGCAGCAGAATGATGCCGATGACGAAGATCACCGCGATGTCGTTGAGGCCGAACCAGAGTATCGCCAGCAGCGCCCAGCCGACGCTGGAGAACGAATTCAGGAATGCGGACAGCCGGCCGATCAGCACGCGGGTGATCGGCAGGTAACGGCCGGCCAGCGCAAGCGCGGTGCCGATCGCGAAGGCCAGCACGAGCGCAGCCGCGACATGGAAGATCGAAGCGGCGGCGTGGCTGGCGAGCTTGACGCTGATGAAAAAGTCGCCGACCCGCTCCAACACCGTCAGCGGTGCCGGCAGGACATAGCCCGGCAGGCGCAGCGCCGCGACCGTCCAGACCGCGAGCAATGCTATTACGAACAGATGCGCGGCAAGCTTGCGTCGGGTGTTGAGCGAGAGCGCGCGCATGTCACGGACCCGTCCGTTCCAGACCGGCGAACATGGCGATGAGCTCGGCGCGATGCCGCGCCAGCGCGGCATCGTCTGCGAGCGAACGCGGCCGCGGCGCCGAGAGCGCGATCTGATCGATCACGCGCGTCGGCTTGTTCGAGAACAGCAGGATGCGGTCGGCCAACGTCAGCGCTTCGTCGACGTCGTGGGTGACGAAAACGATGGTCTTCTTCGTCCGCTGCCAGATGGTCACGAGCTCATCGCGCATGCGCTGGCGCGTATTGGGGTCGAGCGCGGAAAACGGCTCGTCCATGAGGACGATCTGCGGCTCGACCGCGAGCGCGCGGGCGATCGCCACGCGCTGCCTTTCGCCGCCCGACAGCATGCGCGGATACTTGGCCGCGTCCTGCTTCAGGCCGACCAGCGCCAGCGCTTCCTCTGCGCGCTCGCGCATCTGCGCACCGTCGCGTTCGCCGCCGCGCAGCTCCATGCCCAACATCACGTTGTCGATGGCGGTGCGCCATGGCGCCAGCCGCGGCGATTGGAATACGAAGGCGAGACGCTGCCAGCTTTCGCGCGGCGCCCGTCCCCCGACCGTGATGGCGCCGCCATCCGGCTGCAGAAGGTCGCCGATCAGGCGCAGCGCCGTCGATTTGCCGCAGCCACTGGGCCCCAGAATGCAGACGAATTCGCCTTGACGGACCGAGAACGACAGATCGTCGAAGATCGTTTCGCCGCCGAACCGCAACCGGACACGATCGAAGCAGATGATCTCGTCCGGCGTCGCATTCATGCGTCAATTCACCTGCTCGAAGATGGCGCGGGCAAGCGAGGCGCGCAGGATCTCGACCGGTCCGCCGGTGATCATGAAGCTGCGGGCATCGCGCCACATCTGCTCGATCGGCATTTCCTCGGTCAGGCCCATGCCGCCAAACACTTGCATGCAGCGATCGGCGGCATGGAAGCCGAGCTCGGTGCAGAAGATCTTGATCATCATCGCTTCCTGACGCGCGGCGATGCCCTGATCGATGCGTTGCGCGGTGCTGCGGGTGAGCGTCTGGCCGGCATGGAATTGCGTGTAGAGATCGGCGACCATGAACTGCACGGCTTGACGATCCGCCAGCGGACGGCCGAACGTCACGCGCTGCTTGGCATAGCTTGTCATCAAGTCGAGGCAGCGGCTTGCGACGCCGAGCCCGCGCGCGGCCTGATAGACGCGGCTGGCGCCGATCCAGGCCTGGGCGAACTTCATGCCTTCGCCTTCGGCGCCGACGCGGTTTTCGACCGGCACTCTGACGTTATCGAAGTGCAGTTCTTCCGTCGTCTCGCCCATCATGTGGCGGGTGCTGGCGCCTAACGTCACGCCGGGCGTATCCATGTCCACGAGGAACAC
>Ga0255338_1004869_pt1 | contig 13146 bp, 15 predicted proteins | sample MeOH1_35cm_T4_19_FD_203715 | JGI IMG/M metagenome (GOLD analysis project Ga0255338, IMG submission 203715) | Sandy soil microbial communities from University of British Columbia, Vancouver, Canada - MeOH1_35cm_T4_195 | ecosystem: Engineered > Artificial ecosystem > Sand microcosm > Unclassified ...
GGTGCCGGGCCACGAGCCGGTAGACCACGGCCGCGAGGCGGCGTACGCCGGGAAGGTCGATGATCGTGCCGACCGGCCCGGCCCAGCCGCCCCGAGCCCGCAGCGCGGATGCGATCGCCGGGGCGCCGAGGGCCTCGATCCGGCCGTCGACCAGCCAGCCGACGAACGCGGCGGCCAGCTCCGGGCTGGCCCCGACCGCGGCCGGGTCGAGCGACTGCCAGGCGACGGGGTCGGTGTCGACCCAGTGCGCGGAGCGCGTGCAGAAGCCGCAGTCCGCGTCGTAGACGATCCGGCCGGTCACACGCCCATCATGCGCGGGTGCCGGTGGTTGCGACATCCCCGGTCGCCGAGAGGTCGGTCACGCGAGCGGGCTGTTCGCGCACCGCGAGCAGGAGCCAGGTCATCGACGCCGTGATCAGCGCGGCGCCGAGCATGTGGAAGCCGACCAGCACGACCGGCAGGTCGGTGAAGTACTGCACGAAGCCGATCGCGCCCTGCCCCACCTCAACGAGCAGCAGCACCCGCGACGCGCGGATCGCCTCGGCCGAGGCGTGCACCGCCGGCAGCGCGAAGACCAGTCCGAGGGTGAGCCCCACGAACAGCAGCACCACGTCGGCGTGCACCTGCGAGATCTGCAGGGGGTCCAGCCCGTTGCGCCGGGCCTCGGCGTCGCCGGCGTGCGGGCCCGACCCGGTGACGACGGTGCCGACGTAGAGGACGACCCAGCCGACCGCGGAGTTCAGCGTGGCGAGCAGGGTGACCGGACCCAGCGAGGCCACCGGCGCGGGCCCGTCCAGCCGGCGGAGGAACAGCACCGAGAGGGCGATGATGACCAGCGAGCTGAGCAGGTGCAGCGACACGATCCACGGGTTGAGGTTCGTCAGCACCGTGATGCCGCCGATCACCGCCTGGGCCGGGATGCCGAGGCCGATGACGAGGGCGATCAGCCGCAGGTCGCGCCGACCGGACTGCCAGGCGGCCACGAAGGTCGCGACCGCGATCGCGGCCAGCACGAAGGTCAGGGTGCGGTTGCCGAACTCGATCGCGGAGTGCATCGAGAGCGCGCCGTGGGGGGTGAACCCGGCGTCGGTGCAGCGGGGCCAGGTCGGGCAGCCCAGCCCGGACGAGGTGAGCCGGACCGCGCCGCCGGTGACGACCAGGACGCAGTTGGCGACCAGGGTCGCCCACGCGAGCGGTCGGAGGTAGGGGTCGAGGCGCACGGTCACTCCCAGCTGAAGGTCTTGGTGGTCAGCACGGTGCCGGCCACCCCCCACACGGCCAGGATCGCCAGGCTGCCGCCGGCGACGTCACCGTGGGTCAGTGCGGTCCGCATGGCCTCGCCGAGGGCGCCGGACGGCAACCAGGTCAGGGCGTGCCCCGCGCCGCCGTACGCATCGGCCGGGAGCACCACCGCGCCACCGGCCATCAGCAGCAGGTAGACCAGGTTGGCGGCGGCCAGGGTGGCCTCCGCGCGCAGCGCGCCGGCGAGGAAGAGCCCGAGCGAGGCGAAGGCGAAGGTGCCGAGCAGGAGGGCGAGCAGCGCGCCGAGGATCGCGGTCGCCGACGACCGCGGCTCCCAGCCCAGCGCGAGGCCGACGCCGCCGATGACGACGACCTGCATCACCTCGACGACCAGGAGCCCGCCGATCTTGCCCATCAGCAGGCCGGAGCGGGGGAGCGGGGAGGCGCCGAGCCGCTTGATGACGCCGTACCGGCGCTCGAAGCCGGTCGCGATCGCCAGCGAGGTGAACGCCGTGGACATCACCGCGAGCGCCAGGACCCCGGGGGTCAGGGCGTCGACCGCGCGCTCGTCGAAGTGGATGCCGATCCGGTGGGCGCCGGCGACCCCGCCGACGAGCACCAGCACGGGGATCACCACAGCGAGCAGCAGCTGCTCGCCGTTGCGGACCATCAGGCGGGACTCCATCGACGCCTGGGCCAGCACCTGGCGGAGCAGCGGCGCGCTCCCGGGCCGGGGGGTGAAGGTGCCGCTCGTGCGGACCTCAGTCATCGGGGAGCCCTCTTCCGGTGAGCTCGAGGAAGACGTCCTCGAGGTTGCGCTGGCCGAGGTTGAGCGACTCCGGCAGCACGCCCTGCTGCTCGCACCAGGCCGCGACGGTGGCGAGCGTGGTGCTGTCGGCCGGGCCCGCGATGAGCAGGCTGATCTCGCTGACCGGGGTGACGGTGACCTGCGGGCCGAGCGCCGTCTGCAGCGACTCCGGGGCGCCGGCCGGAAACGGCTTGGTCACGACCAGGCGGATCGAGGCCGTGCCGCCCCGGGTGAGCTCGGCGGGGGAGCCGGAGGCGATCATCCGGCCCTGGTCGATGATGTGGATGTGGTCGGCGAGGCGCTCGGCCTCGTCCATGTAGTGGGTGGTCAGCACCACCGTGACGCCGTCCCGGCGCAGCTCCTCGAGGAGCTCCCAGGTGGTACGACGCGCCAGCGGGTCCATGCCCGCGGTCGGCTCGTCGACGAACACGACCTCGGGCCGGCCGACCACGGCCATCGCGAGGCCGAGCCGCTGCTGCTGCCCACCGGAGAGCCGCCGGTACGGCGTCCGGCCGCAGTCGCCCAGGCCGAGCCGGTCGGCGAGCATGTCGACGTCGAGGGGGTGGGCGTGCAGCCGGGCGATGTGCCGCAGCATCTCCATCGCGCGGACCCCCGACCAGGCGCCCGACCCCTGGAGCATCACGCCGATGCGGGGGAGCAGTGCCCGCCGGTCGGCGACCGGGTCGAGTCCGAGCACCCGCACGGTGCCCTCGCGCGGTCGCCGGTAGCCCTCGCAGGTCTCGAGCGTGGTGGTCTTGCCGGCGCCGTTGGGCCCGAGGACCGCGGTGATGGTGTGGCGGGCGACGGCGAGGTCCAGTCCGTCGACGGCGACCTTCTCGCCGTACCTCATCACGAGGCCGCGGACGTCGACCGCGGCATCGGAGAGGGGAGTGGACACCCGGACAGTCTAGGAAGCGCCGACCCGCTCAGTGCGCGCGGGCCCGGACCTCGGTCAGCACGTGCTCCTCGTCACTGATCACCCCGTTGACGCCGATCTCCAGGACGGCGTCCAGCGTGTCCAGGTCGTTGACCGGCCAGGTCATCACCAGCTCGACGTGCCGGAGCAGCTCGGTGACGCGCGGCCGGTCCAGCAGCGCGCGGTGGACGGACACGCCGTAGGGGCGGGGGCCGTGCCGGAGCCGTCGCTGCAACCGGGCCCACTCGAACCGGTTCCGCGCCGAGAGCACCGGGAGGACGTAGGGCAGGTGCGCCATCGCGTCGATCGACGGCCACCAGCGCCCGCACGCGAGGACCGGGCGGTGGTGGCCGCCGGCGTGCAGCATCCGGGCCACGTCACGGCCGGCCCAGGTCCACGGGCCCTTGAGGTCGAGCATGAAGAGGGTGCCGTGCTGGTCGGCCTCGAACAGCTCGTGCAGGCCCAGCCGGGGCGCGGACGCAGAGCGCAGCTCCCAGCTGTCCCAGAGGAACGGCAGCGGGCCCGCGGTCTTGAGGTGCCGGACCTCGAGGCGGCCTCGGTACGTGTGGACGTCACACTCGATCACGTCGACGCCGAGCTCGTTCGCGGCGTGCAGCCCGGCCAGGGTGTTGCCCGCGCGATGGGCAATGGCGAGGACCGCCATCTCAGCACCTCCCGACGCACGCCGACCGTCCGTCTCCATGCTCCGCCGCTGTTCGGTCGCCGTGGTGAGGCGAAGGTCCTCTCGGGTCAGGCCGGCAGGCCCACGAGACGCTGCTGTCGCCGGCGCAGCCAGAGGCTGAGCCCACCGAGCGCGAGCGCCGGCACCCAGGCCAGCACCGCCTTCAGCGCCACCGCGGCGGTCGCCGCGACCCAGGGGAGCCCGAGGGCGACGAGGGCGACCACGAGGGCGCCGTCACGCGGACTGGCGCCGTTCGGTCCGGGGATCGCCGCGGCCACCTGGCTGGCGCCGAACGCACCGAGGATGGCGAGCGGCGAGAGGACGTGCCCGGTCGCGGCCACCGTCCCGAGGAGCAGGCCGGCGATGGTCAGCTGGTAGCCGGCCGACAGCGCCAGCCCGATCAGCAGCGCGCGCGGCCGTGGCAGCGGGCCACGGGGGAGCAGCTGCGGCCGCAACCGACTCAACAGCAGTCCTCCCAGGACCAGCACGCCGCCGACGCCCAGCGCGACGAACAGCATCGTGGTCGGCAGCGACGGGAACGCGAAGGCGACGAAGGCGGTGAGCCCGACCGCGCCGACGAGCCGGTCCGCGCCCACGCTCATCAGCGCGTCGCCGCGGCCCAGGCCGGAGCCGGTGAGCCGGTGCACCCGCCACACGTCGGCGCCGACGTGACCGGGGGTGAGCAGGCCGAGCAGCTCGGACTCGGCGTACGCACGGAGGTACCACCCGCGCGGCCGCGGCTCGTCGACGCCGGTCGGCGTCAGCGCGCGCCAGCGCAGCGGGCACAGGAGGTACTTGCCGACCACCCAGGGCACCAGGCCCAGGAGCATCGGCCAGGGGCTCACCCGGGGCAGGTGCGGCAGCGTGAGCGCGGGCACGGCCACCGTCACGGCGAGGCAGAGCACGAGCGCGGTGCGCGAGTGCACGACGGCCCGCAGCGACATCCGGTCCTCCCCACCCGGCGGCCAAGGAACCGACGGTGCCACGAGTGAACCAGAGCCGGGGCCGACATCGGAGCGGATTCGGACATTCCGCTCGAAATGCCCAAGGGGCGGACGGCGGGGCGGGCGCCGGGACGGCAGGGAGGTACCGTCCGGCGCCCGCCGGCGGGCGACGTCAGCCCGCGGTGTTGGTGAGGTGGTCGACCCGGATCGCGGTCACCTTGATCTGGGAGGCGTCGCCGTTCGCGCCGCCGTTGCACGTCAGCGTGACGTTGCCGGGGCCGGCGAAGTTGTGCACGACCTGGTGGGCGAGCACGGCACGGTGCCCACCCGCACCGTCGTTGGGTCGGAGGAAGATGTCCTTGTTGTCGGTGTCGCCGCCGGCAGCCAGCGTGCAGTCCTCGAACTGGGCGGTGCCTGCGAGGTTGCGGATCCACAACGTGGCGTCGATGACGTAGTTGCCGCCCTGGGGCACGTCCAGGTTCACCACCTGGGTGTTGCTGCCGATGGTCACCGGACCGTTGACGAACTTCGAGTAGGCGTAGCTGCCGCCGTACGGCATCGGGATCGTGCCCGGCACCAGCTTGCTGCCGTCGATCGTGGCCGCGTGGATGTCGACACCCTTGATGGTGCCGTTCTTGATCTGCTTGCTGGTGATCAGGTGGGCGGCGTAGGCGGACGTGCCGCCGGTCGCGACGACGAGGGCGGTGGCGGCGGCGATGGTGGCGACGCTGCTCCTGCGGATGGTGGGACGGCGCATGATGGGTTCCTTCCGGGCTGGCGGTGGGGTCAGTGCGTACGAGGTCGCCCAGCGGTCCCTGATACGCCGACGGTGCGCGGAAACCGGTTAGGTGACCCTTATTTGAAACCCCGCCCGCATTAACGGCACACTGTTGTTGTGGAAATCGACCGGATGGAGCTCGGCGACGCGCCTACGCGCGAGCGGGTGGTCCGGTCGATCCTGGAGAACGGTCCCTCCACGGCCGCGGCGCTCGGTGAGCGGCTCGACCTGACCCCGGCGGCCGTGCGCCGCCACCTCGACCACCTGCTCGAGCAGGGCGCCATCGAGGCCCGTGAGCCGCGGGTGAGCGTCACCGGGCGAGGTCGGGGAAGACCGGCCAAGGTGTTCGCGTTGACCGAGGGTGGCCACGCCTACTTCGACCAGCAGTACGACGACCTGGCCGTCCAGGCGCTCCGCTTCCTCGCGGAGACCGGGGGCGAGGAGGCGGTGAAGGCGTTCGCCGAGCGCCGGGTCGCGTTCATCGAGGCCGAGTTCGCCGACGAGCTGGCGGCCGACCCGCACCTGTCGCCGGCCGAGGCGCTCGCCCGGGTCTTCACCCGCGAGGGCTACGCCGCGTCGGCACGCCACCTCCCGCTGGTCAACCAGCAGAGTGCGGGTGAGCAGCTGTGCCAGCAGCACTGCCCGGTCTCCCACGTCGCCCACGAGTTCCCCCAGCTGTGCGAGGCGGAGACCGAGGCGATCAGCCGGGTCCTCGGCAGTCACGTCCAGCGACTCGCCACCATCGCGCACGGCGACGGCGTCTGCACCACCTGCATCCCCCACAAGCCGCACACAGACCAAGCCCAACGGACGGACGGAGTGTTGTCATGACATCCATCGAAGAGCTGAACCCGGAGCTCAAGGGCATCGGTCGCTACGAGTTCGGCTGGGCCGACTCCGACGTCGCCGGCGCCGCAGCGCGCCGCGGTCTCAACGAGGAGGTCGTGCGCGACATCTCCGCGAAGAAGAACGAGCCGCAGTGGATGCTCGACCTGCGGCTGAAGGGCCTCAAGCTCTTCCACCGCAAGCCGATGCCGACCTGGGGATCGGACCTGTCGGCGATCGACTTCGAGAACATCAAGTACTTCGTCCGCTCCAGCGAGAAGCAGGCGGCCTCGTGGGAGGAGCTCCCCGAGGACATCAAGAACACCTACGACAAGCTCGGCATCCCCGAGGCGGAGAAGCAGCGCCTCGTCGCCGGTGTCGCGGCGCAGTACGAGTCCGAGGTCGTCTACCACTCGATCCGCGAGGACCTCGAGGCCCAGGGTGTGCTCTTCCTGGACACCGACACCGCCCTGCGCGAGCACGAGGACATCTTCAAGGAGTACTTCGGCACGGTGATCCCGGTCGGCGACAACAAGTTCGCCGCACTGAACACCAGCGTCTGGTCCGGAGGCTCGTTCATCTACGTGCCCAAGGGCGTCCACGTGGACATCCCGCTGCAGGCCTACTTCCGGATCAACACCGAGAACATGGGCCAGTTCGAGCGCACCCTGATCATCGTCGACGAGGACGCCTACGTGCACTACGTCGAGGGCTGTACGGCGCCGATCTACTCCAGCGACTCACTGCACTCCGCGGTCGTCGAGATCATCGTGAAGAAGGGCGGCCGCTGCCGCTACACGACGATCCAGAACTGGTCGAACAACGTCTACAACCTGGTGACCAAGCGGGCGGTCTGCGAGGCCGGCGCCACCATGGAGTGGGTCGACGGCAACATCGGCTCGAAGGTCACGATGAAGTACCCCGCGATCTACCTGATGGGCGAGCACGCCAAGGGCGAGACGCTCTCGATCGCGTTCGCGGGCGAGGGCCAGCACCAGGACGCCGGCGCGAAGATGGTCCACGCCGCGCCGAACACCTCCTCGAGCATCCTGTCCAAGTCGGTGGCGCGCGGTGGCGGGCGGACGTCGTACCGCGGGCTGATCCAGATCAACGAGGGTGCGCACGGCTCGAAGAGCAACGTGCTGTGCGACGCGCTCCTGGTCGACCAGATCAGCCGCTCCGACACCTACCCGTACGTCGACATCCGTGAGGACGACGTCTCCATGGGCCACGAGGCGAGCGTCTCGAAGGTCTCCGAGGACCAGCTGTTCTACCTGATGTCGCGGGGCATGGAGCAGGACGAGGCGATGGCGATGATCGTGCGCGGCTTCGTCGAGCCGATCGCCAAGGAGCTCCCGATGGAGTACGCCCTCGAGCTGAACCGCCTGATCGAGCTGCAGATGGAGGGTGCCGTCGGCTGACGCCGACGAGCACCGGAAAAGGAAATATGGCTGCGATGGCTTCAACCATGACCGAAGCGCTGGAGGTCGAGAACGTCGACTCCCACCTGCATCCCCACGGGTCGTTCGACCTGGCCGATCACCCGGTGCCGACCGGCCGTGAGGAGATCTGGCGGTTCACGCCGCTGAAGCGTCTCCACGGCCTCCAGGACGACGCCCCGTTCGCCGACGGCGCGACCACCGTGAAGGTCGAGGCCGCCGCGGGTGTCGTCGTCGAGCAGCTCGGGGCCGACGCCCCGGTCCGCGGCTCGTCCGGGCTGATCCCGGCCGACCGGGTGTCCGCGCGTGCCTGGGCGGCAGCCACCGGGATCACCCTGGTGCGGATCCCGGCCGAGGTCGAGGCGCCCGGCGCCACCACCGTGCACGTCGTCGGCACCGGCTCCGACGTCGCCGGGGCCGGCCACGTGGTGATCGTCGCCGAGAAGTTCTCCACCGGCACCGTGGTGCTGCAGTTCGAGGGCTCCGCGGTGCTGGCCGACAACATCGAGATCGTGCTCGAGGACGGCGCCCAGCTGACCGTGGTGTCGATGCAGGACTGGGCCGACGACGCGGTGCACCTCTCCACGCAGCACGCCCGCGTCGGGCGCGACGCCGTGCTCAAGCACGTCGCGGTGTCCTTCGGGGGCAACCTGGTCCGCCACGACGCCACCGCCGAGTACGCCGGCCCGGGCGGGTCGGTCGAGATGCTCGGCCTGTACTTCGCCGACGAGGGCCAGCACATCGAGCACCGCCTCTTCGTCGACCACACCGCCCCGAAGACCAAGAGCCACGTGGTCTACAAGGGTGCGCTCCAGGGCGACGGTGCCCACGCGGTCTGGATCGGCAACGTGCTGATCCGCAAGGTCGCCGAGGGCATCGAGACCTACGAGGAGAACCGCAACCTCGTGCTCACCGACGGCTGCCAGGCCGACTCGGTGCCGAACCTCGAGATCGAGACCGGCGAGATCGAGGGTGCCGGGCACGCCTCGGCCACCGGGCGCTTCGACGACGAGCAGCTGTTCTACCTGCGTTCGCGCGGCATCGAGGAGCACGAGGCCCGCCGGCTGGTGGTGCACGGCTTCTTCAACGACCTGATCCGCAAGATCGGCGTCCCGTCGCTCGAGGAGAAGCTCACCACCACCGTCGAGGCGGAGCTGGCCAAGAACGTCCTCAAGGACGCTGCCACGGAGGGCACCGCCTGATGGGGTTCGTGCGAGCCTGTGCGGCCAGCGAGGTCGCCGACGGGCAGGCGCTGCGGGTCGAGGTCGACGGCCTCGACGTGGCGATCGTGCGCGACGGCGAGGACTTCTACGCCATCGAGGACGAGTGCAGCCACGCTGCCGTCGCGCTCAGCGAGGGCGACGTCACCGGGTGCGAGATCGAGTGCTGGATGCACGGCTCGCGCTTCGACCTCCGCACCGGCAAGCCGCTCGGCCCGCCGGCCACCGAACCTGTTCCTGTCTTCCCGGTGAGGGTCGCCGGGGACGACGTACTGATCGACCTGAACCCAGGAGAGAACTGACATGGCAACGCTGGAGATCAAGGACCTGCACGTCTCGGTCGACACAGAGGACGGCCCCAAGGAGATCCTCAAGGGCGTCGACCTGCTGATCCGCGACGGCGAGACGCACGCGATCATGGGCCCGAACGGCTCGGGCAAGTCGACGCTGGCCTACTCGATCGCCGGGCACCCGAAGTACACCGTCACCAGCGGCTCGGTGACCCTCGACGGCGCCGACGTGCTCGCGATGACCGTCGACGAGCGTGCCCGGGCCGGGCTGTTCCTGGCGATGCAGTACCCCGTCGAGGTGCCGGGCGTGTCCGTGTCGAACTTCCTGCGCACCGCCAAGACCGCCATCGACGGCGAGGCGCCCAAGCTGCGTACCTGGGTCAAGGACGTCAACGCGGCGATGGACCGGGTCAAGATGGACACCGCCTTCGCCACCCGCAACGTCAACGAGGGCTTCTCCGGTGGCGAGAAGAAGCGCCACGAGATCGTCCAGCTCGAGCTGCTCGACCCCAAGGTCGCGGTGCTCGACGAGACCGACTCCGGCCTGGACATCGACGCGCTGAAGATCGTCTCCGAGGGCGTCAACCGGTTCAAGGAGAAGGGCGACAAGGGTGTCCTGCTGATCACCCACTACACCCGGATCCTGCGCTACATCACGCCCGACTTCGTGCACGTGTTCGTGAACGGCCGAATGGTCGAGGAGGGCGGGCCGGAGCTCGCCGAGGAGCTGGAGGCCAGCGGCTACGACCGCTTCGTGAGCGCGGCGGTCTGATCATGCCTGCCCTGGAAGGACTGCTGACAGACCTCGAGGTCATCCGCAAGGACTTCCCGATCCTCGAGCGCGAGCTCGCCAACGGCCAGCGACTGGTCTACCTCGACAGCGCCAACACCTCGCAGAAGCCGCAGGTCGTGATCGACACGATGGTCGACCACCTCGAGCGGCACAACGCCAACATCGCCCGGGCGATGCACCAGCTCGGTGCCGAGTCCACGGAGGCCTTCGAGGCGGCCCGCGACAAGGTGGCGGCGTTCCTGAACGCGCCGTTCCGCGAGGAGGTGATCTTCACCAAGAACGCCACCGAGGCGCTGAACCTGGTGGCCCGCACCTTCCCGCTCGCACCGGGCGACCGCGTGGTGATCACCGAGATGGAGCACCACTCCAACATCGTGCCGTGGCAGCTGGCCACCGAGCGCTCCGGAGCCGAGCTGCGCTGGTTCGGGCTCACCGACGGCGGCGAGCTGGACCTGTCGAACATCGACGAGCTGCTCACCCCCGCCACCAAGGTGGTCGCGCTCACCTGGGTCTCGAACATGCTCGGCACCATCAACCCGGTTGCCGAGATCGCCCGGCGGGCGCACGAGGTCGGCGCCGTCGTGGTGGTCGACGCGTCCCAGGCGGCACCGCAGCTGCCGATCGACGTCCAGGCGGTCGGCGTCGACTTCCTCGCCTTCACCGGCCACAAGGTGACCGGGCCGACCGGCATCGGCGTCCTGTGGGGACGGACCGGTCAGCTCGAGAAGCTGCCGCCGTTCCTCGGTGGTGGCGAGATGATCGCCACCGTCAGCATGGAGAAGTCCACCTGGGCGCCGATCCCGCACAAGTTCGAGGCCGGCACGCCGCCGATCGTCGAGGCCGTCGGGCTCGGTGCCGCGCTCGACTACCTCACCTACCTCGGCCTCGAGCGGATCCACCAGCACGAGCAGGCGCTCACCGGCTACCTGCTCGACGGGCTCGCGTCGGTCTCCGGGGTGAAGGTGCTCGGCCCGCTCGATCCGGCGGCTCGCGGCGGCGCGGTGTCCTTCGAGCTCGACGGCGTCCACCCGCACGACGTCGCCCAGCTGCTGGACAGCCGCGGAATCGCCGTACGCGCCGGGCACCACTGCGCCAAGCCGGCCCACAAGCGGTTCGGCGTGCAGAGCTCGACCCGGGCGTCGTCGTACCTGTACACCAGCCCGGCCGAGATCGACGCCCTGATCGACGGGCTCGAGTACACCAAGTCGTACTTCAAGATCTGAGGACTGGACTGCTATGGATCTTGATGCGCTGTACCAGGAGATCATCCTCGACCACTACCGCAACCCGCACCACGCGGGCCTGCGGGAGCCCTACGAGGCCGAGGTCCACCACGTCAACCCGACCTGCGGCGACGAGGTGACCCTGAGGGTCCACCTCGACGGGTCCACCGTCACCGACGTGTCGTACGACGCCGAGGGTTGCTCGATCAGCCAGGCCGCCGCGTCGGTGATGACCGACCTCGTGATCGGCCGCCCTCTCGAGGACGCGCTCGCGACCCACGAGAGCTTCCTCGCCCTGATGCAGGGCAAGGGCCAGGTCGAGCCCGACGAGGACGTCCTCGAGGACGGCATCGCCTTCGCCGGGGTGGCGAAGTTCCCGGCGCGCGTGAAGTGCGCGTTGCTGTCCTGGATGGCGTTCAAGGACGCCGCCCTGCAAGCCCGGACCAGCCCGACCAAGGAGGCGACAGATGTCTGACGCGACCCACGACCACGCCCATGACCACGCCCATGACCACGGCGCTCACGACCACGGGACCCACGACCACGGGCACGCGGCCCCCGACCACAGCGACCTGCCGGCCGTCCCCACCGCCGGCGTGGCGACCGCGACCGCCAGCGACGACGACATCCTCGAGGCGATGAAGGACGTCGTCGACCCCGAGCTCGGCATCAACGTGGTCGACCTCGGCCTGGTCTACGGCGTGCACGTCGACGAGTCGTCCAACCTGGTCCTGGACATGACCCTCACCTCGGCCGCCTGCCCGCTGACCGACGTGATCGAGGACCAGACCAACACCGCCCTGGAGGGCCTGGTCGGGGACGTCACCATCAACTGGGTCTGGATGCCGCCGTGGGGCCCGGACAAGATCACCGATGACGGCCGCGAGCAGCTGAGGGCCCTCGGCTTCAACGTCTGAGGCGTGACCTTCGCCGGATGACACGGAAGAGCTCCCGATCAAGGGCGGCGAGCGCCCTGACGTCGCAACCGGCGAGGTCAGGGCGTCGTGAACCGACACCGGAACGCTCGGCTACGGTCGGCGCATGGCGTCCCTCGTGCCCGTCCCTCGCGAGCGGCTGCGTCGATGGTTCGAGAACTTCGAGGCGGGCCACGGCGCCACGACGGTGAGCGTGAGTGACGGGCACCTGCGCGGGCTCGCTGCCGACGGATCGTGGTTCGACGCCGCCGCGCCCTTCGACCGATCCGTGGCCACGTCCACGATCGACGCCCTGGAGATGGCGTGCGCGCCGCCCGAGGAGTGGGGCATCCTCCTGGTCCGCAAGGGCGGCTTCGCTGTCGCCCGGCTGGCGGAGGATCGGATCGTCGAGTCCAAGGTCGGCCAGCGGCACGTGCAGGGGCGGACCAAGGCGGGTGGCCAGAGCCAGCAGCGCTTCGCGCGGCGGCGGGACAACCAGGCGCGGGCGGCGTACGAGGCGGCCGCCGACCACGCGGCCAGGATCGTCGGTCACGTCCCGGTGCTGGTCACGGGCGGCGACCACGCCGCGGTCGTCGCCGTGCTGGAGGACCCACGGCTGCGCGAGCCGGCGGCGCACGTGCGTGGCGCGTTCCTGACCGTTCCGGATCCGCGCCGCGGTGTGCTGGAGAGCGCGATCCGGGACGCCTGCTCGGTGCGGATCGACGTCACCAACGCCTGAGCACGGGGACCGACGGCGAGAGGGGTGACCGGGCAGACACGTGCACCCCTCCCGCTGCGATCGCTACTTGCTGGCGCAGATGGCGTAGTGGACGTTCGACGTCGTGCTGCCGTCGTTGTTCCGCACCGTCGTCCGCCAGGCGCGGGGCGCCACGTTGTCACCGGCCGGCACGGAGCCGCCGATGGCGAACTGGCTGAGGTTGGCCGGCATGCTCTGCTCGACGATGCCCTCGGTGGTCCCGAGCAGGACCAGTCCGCTCGGATCGGTGTAGCCCCCACCCCCGATCGCGACGCTCCCGGCACCGCAGTCGACAGCCCGCGTCGATGTCGCGTT